>Ga0209284_10000683_pt1 | contig 54975 bp, 38 predicted proteins | sample FRY03_FD_187211 | JGI IMG/M metagenome (GOLD analysis project Ga0209284, IMG submission 187211) | Freshwater microbial communities from Lake Fryxell liftoff mats and glacier meltwater in Antarctica - FRY-03 (SPAdes) (version 2) | ecosystem: Environmental > Aquatic > Freshwater > Ice > Glacier...
GGTGGTAATATTCAATAAGTATTTCTGAAGTTGAAGCAACCCCAAATCAAGGGTCATAATTCCGATTAATGCACCGGAATCATCTTGAAGGGGAACAACATAACTTAGAACGGGAAAGTATTCCTTAATCACTATTTGTGCGTACCCACGGGAATTAAACCACCCTTTTTTACCAGAACCTTTGAATTCCTTGTAAAAATCAAAAGTACGCGGGTCTTCTTTATTTGCAGTAGTGGCTAAGATTTTTTGTTCAGCAGTGTCTTTATTTTCATAAAGGGTAGAGGTAAAAATTTGATTTTCATCAGGTATTGTTTCAGCAACCAAGAAGGTTCCGTTTAAATTTTTCAGCGTACGAATCATATGCCCAGTTTTATTACTCGTAATCGAAAAACCATCGGTGTATTTGTTAGATTTAAGAATATTGGTAATAAAAGCCCTAGCCTGGTTTCTAGATTTGGGGTTCTCTATTGAAGTTTTGTTTAATAATTCTTTAAAGACATTTGCCTCTGCTTCTATTTCTCCAAGTAGGTCTAACAGAAGATCATTAATATTGGTGGAAATCAGATTCATCATGATGAATCTAGAATCCTTACCCTCGACATATTGCATTGTAAAAGAGACGGAAGTAAGAATGATGCCCATGATTAAAATCAACAACATCAAACGAATCATCAACTGGTATTTTAATCGCCAACCTTTGAATTGAAAATAAGACAAATCCATTAAATTAAAACACTTTCTGACTGCTGTTAAATTAAATACAAAGCTAATGTTTGCATAAAACATTGGTTTCTACGACAAAGATAAGTCTTTTGTGATTATCCTGTTTCTTTGATGATTTTGCAAGTAATCTACTTATGGCAATTGTTTATAAGTTTTATTACACCGTATAACCAGCAAGATAAGGCTGTTTTTTAAAGGAAGCAATCATGAGGCTAAGCAGGGTAAAAGTGGCTGGGGGCAACAAACTTGCATTTTACCATGAAGAAGGATTCCTGTTACTCGAAGATGCTGCCAAAAAAGCAGGCAAGGATTTTTCTTGGCTGGCAAACGCAGAGTTACTCGACTGTATTCATGGGGGGAAACATCATCATAACGCCTTAAGCTTATTTCAAAACTTCAAACCTGATAGAAATCTCGCTGAGGCAAGTTTTCTTGTACCAATACCAAAACCCAATAAAATTTTCCTCCTCGCAGGAAACTATGCAGAGCATATCCGCGAAGGGGGTGGCATCGCCCTCGAACGCGCCGAAACTTTCCCCTATGTGTTCATGAAACCAGCAAGCACTACGCTTAACGACCCGTACAAACCCATTCGCATCCCCTCGGTTTCTCCCGATGCAATCGATTGGGAACTGGAATTAGGCGTGATCATAGGCAGAAATTGCAAGGCAGTCAAAGAAGCTGATGCGCTTTCTTATGTTGCGGGTTACACCATCATCAATGATATTTCCAACCGCAAGTTCAGACCGAATGAAGGCAGAAAAAAACGGGAAAAAGATGTCTTCTTTGATTGGCTGCATGGCAAATGGTTTGATAGTTTCTGCCCCATGGGCCCGTGTGTCCTTGATGCAAAATCCCTGCAAGACCCCCAATCCCTAAAACTTGAACTTAAATTAAATGGCGAGACCAAGCAGCACTCTACTACAGCCCAGATGATATTCCCCGTTGCTGCATTGATAGAATTTATCTCATCTATGGTTACCCTCGAGCCTGGGGATATCATTTCCACCGGAACTCCCTCGGGGGTAGGCCATACCTCTGGGACTTTTTTAAAAGACGGAGACACCATGCATGGTTGCATCGAAAAAATCGGAACTTTGGTAACTACGGTGGCAAAAGAATTGGACTGCCCCTATGAAAGCGAAATTGTTTTTTCGAGGCGAGACAATTTGTAACTAGCAATAATCTTAAGAGCAGGTTACACCAACTAAAAAGTGTTTCTACAATCAAGGCCGCCCATAGCCATTACAATTCAATCTTGCGACCATTGGTGGTATCCAAGGTGGGTTGATTGAATTGTAATCTTCGTTGAGGATGATTCTTTAAAATAAAGCTTATCAGCCTGCGACGATGTTCACCAGTTTACCCGGAACAATGATCATCTTCTTGATCGGTTTACCGGCGATAAACTCCTGAACTTTAGGGTCTGCCAAAGCAAGTTCCTTAAGGGCATCATCCGCCATGCCTAGCGCAACACTTAGGCGGGTGCGGATTTTGCCATTAACTTGCACGGGAATTTCAACAGAATCAAGTTTCAACAATTCAGGGTTATAAGTGGGCCAAGGCTGGTAAGAAAGAGAAGAGGTTTCCCCCAATGCTTGCCAAACTTCTTCTGCAAGGTGAGGTGCAAAAGGAGCAAGCAGTTGCACAAAGGTTTTTAAAACCGACTTTGGTTTCTCTGCGATGGGGGTAAGGAAATTGGTGAATTCCATCATGGCAGAGATAGCGGTGTTGAATCGATAATGTTCTAAATCATCGGTAACCCGCTTGATGGTATGGTGCAGCATGCGCTGGATTTCTTGGTTTGCTGGAATATCCTTCACTGCATCAAGCAGGGTGTTATGTTCAGCACGATCGTCGATAATCATGCGCCAAACCCTTGCAAGAAAACGATAAACCCCTTCAACACCATTCATGTTCCAAGGTTTGGTAGCTTCGAGAGGCCCCATGAACATTTCGTAAAGGCGCAAGCTATCTGCACCGTAATCATGAACTACCGTATCTGGGTTGATGACATTACCCCGACTTTTGGACATTTTGGAAGCACGGGCATCGATGCGGATTTCCGGGTTCTCCAGAAGAACAAAAGAATCTCCTTTTTTCTCTGCCTTGGATTCTTCGATTTTAAAACACTCGACCGGTTGGCCTGTCTTCTTCTCCGTAGCGGAAATTCCATCAAAGCTAACTAATGATTGCGAGATGAACTTCCCTTCTTTTTGGAAAGCAGTGTACTCCATTTCGCCAAGAATCATGCCCTGATTGATCAGCTTTTGAAAAGGCTCTTTACAATTCAAGTAACCACGATCGTAAAGCAACTTGTGCCAGAATCTGGAATAAAGAAGATGAAGGACTGCATGTTCTGCGCCACCAATATAAAGATCAACCGGTAACCAAGCGTTCAGCAACTCTGGATCGCAAAAGGTTTTGGCATTTTTGGGATCAATGTAGCGGAGGTAGTACCAGCAAGAGCCCGCCCACTGGGGCATGGTGTTGGTTTCACGAATATACTGTTTGCCATTGCGTTCAACTTTAAGCCAAGCAGTGGCTTTGCCCAAGGGTGGTTCGGGTCTGCCAGAGGGTTTAAAATCTTCGAGTTGGGGAAGCTCCAAAGGAAGTTCCGAAGTTTCAATGGGTTCGATATTGCCAAGAAGATTACCTTGGGCATCAACCTGATGAAGGAGTGGAAAAGGTTCGCCCCAATAGCGTTGCCTGCTAAAAAGCCAGTCTCTAAGTTTGAAATTAACTTTTCCAAAGCCCTGTTGTTTTGATTCTAAAACCTCGATGATCATGCTCTTAAACGCAGACGAAGTCAAACCGTCGAACTCTAGGGAATTACAAACAGTGCCTTCCTCGGTAAAGGGTTCTGTAAAGTTAAGCATCGTGCTCTTGGTTTTTTCAAGCCAAGAATCCGAGGGTTGAACTACCGGAACGATGGGCAGGTTGAAATGTTTTGCAAACTCGAAATCCCGCTCATCGTGTGCAGGGACTGCCATGATCGCACCGGTGCCATACCCTGCCAGCACATAATCTGCAATCCAGATGGGAATGTGTTTGTTGTTAACGGGGTTGATAGCAAAGGCACCTGTAAAAACCCCTGTCTTCTTTTTGGCAAGTTCGGTTCGTTCGAAGTCGCTCTTGCGTGAAGATTCGGTTTGATAAGCTTCGACCGCGGGTTTTTGTTCAGGGATGGTGATTAAAGGAACAACAGAATGCTCAGGAGAAACAACCATATAGGTTGCGCCAAATAGGGTGTCAGGCCTAGTGGTGAAAACCTTGATCACTTTATCCGAAGCAGCAAGTTTGAAAGAAACCTCAGCGCCTTCGCTTCTTCCAATCCAATTGCGCTGCATATCTTTAATGCTATCAGACCAATCGAGATCTTCAAGGTCGTATAAAAGCCTTTCAGCATAAGAAGTGATGCGCAACATCCATTGCTTGAGAGGCATGCGAACAACGGGATGCCCGCCCCGCTCACTCCTGCCTTCGATAACCTCTTCGTTAGCCAGAACGGTGCCCAGTGCAGCGCACCAGTTGACGGGGATTTCAGCCTGATAGGCAAGCCTTTGGCTATCACGATAGCTGCGAACTGCATCATCGCCCTGATTTTTGATATTTTCAGGAATGATAAGTTCTGCGATGGGCCGGCCTTTTTTTTTCGATGCATCGTACCAAGTATCGAAAAGCAGAAGAAAAATCCACTGGGTCCAGCGATAGTAGGAAGGATCGGTGGTATCAACTTCCCGATCCCAATCATAGCTAAAGCCCAAGGCTTGAATCTGCCTGCGGAAGTTATTGATGTTTTTTTCTGTAGTGATACGGGGGTGAGTACCTGTTTCGATTGCATACTGTTCTGCAGGCAGACCAAACGCATCCCACCCCATGGGATGAAGAACAGAAAACCCACGAGCTCGTTTATAGCGGGCAAGAATATCGGTTGCGGTGTAACCTTCGGGATGGCCTACATGCAAGCCTGCGCCACTGGGGTAGGGAAACATATCGAGGATGTAGTATTTTTGCGCAGTGGGTTTATCGGGTGTCTTGAAGGTTTTATTCTTTAACCAAAAAGTTTGCCATTTGGGTTCGATAATGCGCGGATTGTAGCTTGGCATAATTAACAGGTCTTCGTGTTCGAGGTTTTAGTTATGGCACCAATAATACCAACTTATTATCTTATAGTAATGCGCCTAGGTTCCTAGCATGTTGGTGCAGCTATCAATTGATACAACCCCGAATAATGAAGGTTGGCATAATAAAAACCGGGAGCCAAGTGGTAAAATCCGACTCCCGTGATAAACATCAATAACTGGTTAAGAAACTTACTGGCCCAAACTCTTCAACATGGTATTTGCTACCAACTTATTGCCAGCATCATTCAAATGCACCGTATCGGAAGTCAGAACCCCCTTATCTTTTTTATTAGCATTATTCGCTGTAATATGATCTACGAATGCTTTGCGTAAATCGCAAAGATTCAAATTCAATTCCTTGGCTACCTTACGACTAATGTTGGCATATTCATCCAACTTGGCATCCAGCTTATTGGCCCCGTTGGGAAGTTCACCAATCACGGTAGGGGTGCAAACAATAACCTGTGCCCCGGCCTTGGTGCATTTGCCAATCACTTCTTTCAAGCCGCTTTCAAAAGCTTCGGGCATAGTGCCATTCTTAGGATTGGATGCGCCATGCCATACATCATTAATCCCGATATAGATAAAAACGATGGTGGGTTTCTTTGCAATAACATCCTTATCAACACGCGCCTGTAGGTTAGGTACTTTGTTTCCGCTGATACCAGCACCAATACATTCAATAGCCAAGTCTTTTTTCTTTTCAGCAAGTTCATTGCGAATAACTTGAATGTAGCCTTTGCCACCATTTCCACCTGCGGTAATAGAGTCACCCAAAAAAACAATGCGATCTTCTTTTTTGAGAACTACCGGAGTGGGTTGTGCGAAAAGCGTTGGCGTGGAAAAAGCAACAAACAAAACACTCGCTAAAATGGAATTTAAACGAATCATAGTGCACCTCAAAGGAAGTAAAAATGGACAGCAAAGCAGTATAGCATTATGATTTATAGGAGAAAAGCAGGAAGCTATTTATTTTGCTTCCGGTTAAGCATTCAAAGTTCAAGATAAAAAACTATTCCTGCTTATTTTGGAACTTGAGCAGTTCACGCATTGCTTTGCCAATAAGGTTAAAACATATCGCATAGCCGTAAGAACCCCCATTATTGCCTTGGCAACTTCCTGTGCTTGCAAGAGAAGATCAAATCCTTGGCATAAAAATACAAACGCCCGCAGCATCTTTTTAACCCTCATCATATTTATAATTATGGTATCGCATTTAAAGTATGGGTAATTACAAGATTACGCAACCTCTCTGCATCAAAATCAAAGGTTGAAATTCACTTCGGATTTCCTGCTGCCCATTTGATTCCCTCGAGAATATGCTGCCTAGCAAATGCGGTGTCTAACGAAGCCAGATCATGGCCCAACTCGGTGTAGAAAAATCTGCCTCCAGATTGTGGTTCATTTGTCCAGGCAATTGGATGATCCTTGCCCATGGCCTTGCCATTACGGGTTTTGAAATAATCTCTAACAGGATCGTAAGTTGATTCATCAACACGCATCAAAACTTTAAAACCGGGAAGTCCGGTGATAGATTTATCATGATTGGTCCAATCAGCCTGATACAAGAACTCAGCAGGTTGCCCTTTAACCGCAGGATGGTTTTTTGCTGCCGGATCAACGATCACCTTTGCCTTACAAAAAGCAGAATCACTATTGAAATCGCACCCGCCAAGTTGATTCAACCAAGGCCAATTGTTCTGATGCACCAAAGCAGCATGAATGCCAACAATGCCCTTTTTGCCCTTGGCAAACCAATCTTCAACCGCTTTCCTTTGTGCTTCAGGAATCACTTGGTCTAACTCGTTGGCATTATTTAAAACCAGCACATCATAACGCTTCAACTCTTCTGCCTGCAGGTCTTTCCAATGTTCAGTAACATCCGCTTCTATGCCGTTTTCATTGCCCAAAAGAACCAGCCATCGATTGATCTTAGGAATTTCGGGATGCCGATAGAACGCAGTATTTGAATAAACAAGAACCTTGGGCTTCGTATTTTTCGCAGGCAATGGCGCTTTTTCTTGGCCCAATACAATAGTGGAAACCAGCACCATTGCTGTAATCATTATCAAAATTCGTTTTCTACTCTTTGGCATGTGCCCTCCAAAATAAATAAGGCTTGAACTTTTACGAACTACACGAAAGCATCGAGCAACCAGCACGGTGCCTAGCCCATTCAGGGCGTTTTACTGCATATTCTTGCATCCCTACCTGTTCCTCGTAGGGTTTTCGCAACAAATTAAGGAATTCATTTACCTTGGAAAAATCACCCTCAGCGGCTTTATCAATCGCCAGTTGTGCAAGATAATTTCTAAGCACATACTTTGGATTATGGGCATTCATTTTTTTGCGCCTGAACTCTTCTGGTGCTTGATCGGAACGAACACGGGCCAAATAACCTCGGAGCCATGAACCCATGCGGGTCTTGTATTTATCGGTTAATTGATCAGGCAGATAGTAGGCATCCATAAGGGGCTGTAACAATGCCTCATCACTTGATTGCGCACCCGTATTAGAATCTAACACTGCTAAGTTGCGAAAGAAAATAGTCATGTCGGTTTCCACCAACTGCAGCACTAGGAAAAGTTCATCCGTCAAAGCTTCATCCGTTGCGGGGTCGAAATGTCGAAGCCCTATTTTACCTGCCATCATTTCATTCCAGCCATTTTTGAAAGTATCAGAATAGACATTTAAAGCTTCTTGAAGCGGCTCGATTTTTTCGATAAGCGGGTAGAGGGATTCCGCAAGCCTAGCCAAGTTCCAAAGTGCTATCTGCGGTTGGTTGCCAAAGCGATAACGCTTCCCCGAAGCATCTGTGGTATTGGGAGTCCAACCTGGATCGTAATTTTCAAGCCAGCCGTAGGGGCCGTAATCGATGGTCAACCCAAGGATAGACATATTATCGGTGTTCATCACCCCGTGCACAAACCCGACTCTTTGCCAATGTACCATCATGATTGCAGTTCTTCTACAAACCTCTGTCAGCCAAGTAAGATAAACTTCGGGGGAAGGTTCACCCAATTGTGGGTAATCTGTTTTGATGGTGTAATGAACAAGTTTTCGAAGCAGTTCAACATCGCCACGGGAAGCTAGAATTTCAAAATTTCCGAATCTGGTGAAGGATGGTGCAACCCTGCAGACAACTGCACCTGGTTCATGCATCGGGTTGCCATCGTAAAACATATCCCGCATCACTTTTTCGCCTGTAAGAGTAAGGCTTAATGCGCGCGTGGTGGGAACCCCCAAATGATGCATGGCTTCGCTGCATAAGAATTCCCGAACGGAAGAGCGCAGCACCGCCAAGCCATCTGCAGTGCGCGAATAAGGCGTAGGTCCAGCCCCCTTTAGTTGCAAAGCCCAGCGCTCGCCTTTTTTATTGATCACTTCTCCCAAGTTGATCGCTCTGCCATCCCCCAACTGACCAGCCCATTGGCCAAACTGATGGCCACCGTAGCACATGGCATAGGGCTCCATCCCTGGTACCTGCAGATTTCCAGTAAACACTTGTGCAAAATAATCTGAAGTGCAATCTTCAACAGAAAGGTCGAACAATTGTGCAACTTCTTGGGAATAGCTGATCAATTGTGGCCGGCATACCTTCGTGGGTAATACATTCGAATAACAAGCACTTAAAACCTGTCTTCTACGATTATTGGTTTCAGGATCCCCTGGTAGTTCTGCGATAAATCGATTATCAAATTTCAAAGCATCAAGTTGATGATTCATTGGTTTCTTTGAGTTTAAGTTTTGGGCAAGTGCCTATCTATCAATTGCCAACTTAACAGGAACATGAGCGATGGCAAGTGCTGCTATGCTGTTAGAACCATAAATTTGCTTGTTGGGTTGATCAGGCTAATACTGCGGTTCCCAAAACTATTTAGAACCACTCTTAGCGGCTTGGATAGTGCGCAACTTAGGCTGGGTACTTGCAGATTCTATTAGCTTGATTGCTTCTTCAACCGAATGAATCTTTATCTTCTTGGCCCAGTCTGGGAAATCTTTTTCCTCTTGGCACTGGATAATCAAAACCTTGAGGTCGGGCAAAACCTCTTTGGCTGCGCTGCCATAGCGAAGAAGTTCTTTCATGATCTCGCCCATTCTTTTTTCGCTGCCATGCGGGCTCTGTGTCTGGGCGAATTTCAAACTCACTCTGATCCCTTCCCTAAAGTTATACTTGGAAAGGGCACGAAGCCCCGCCATGCGAATTTCATTGGCAAACATGGTATCAGCAGGCGAAGGTATATCGATCGCCAAAAGAATATCAGGCGCCAATGCCTGCACATCTTCAAGTGTCAATTGATTGGTAATGGTATGAGTGAGTTGGGCGCGCGCCATGCCATCTGCATTCTTGGAAATTGCACGAATCGCAGGGTATAGCAACTCGGGATCAATCCCCTTGATCGAAGTTCGTAATAACCCCTTGAACAAAGCGGCGGCCAATTCGCCATGCGTTAGCTGGATTGGATCATCCCAAACAATAGGTGCCAAAGGTTCTGCGGTAACGACCACGGCCTTCAACATCTCGGGGATAACAGGCTTTGCAGTATCGCCCATGTTGCGAAGTGCATTAGCCGCTTTCACCCGCAACCAACGATCTTCATGAGTAAGCAAACTTACCAAAACGGGAAGAGCTTCTGCGCTATTGATGTAGCCTAGGGCTTCTGCTGCGCCTTGCCTCTTTCGATAATCTGGGCCTTCCGCCAACGCTATCAACTTAGGAACCAATGCTTTTCGTTCTGGGCGTTTACCCAATTCTTCCGCAGCCCAGCCACGCACCACAGGCGACCAATCCCCCATGGCTTCAATAAGCTCTTCGTTAGTTTTGTTTTTGCGATCAAGATCAAAGCGCCCAGAAGCAATTGCCTCTGAAACTTCTTTTTTCGTTAGCCAACTTGCTTGATCAACCCCTTTGCCGGTAAGTGAGATTTTCTTTAATGGAATCGAATAAGTGAGAACATAAGTTGCAGCGGGGCTAAGGCCATAGTAACTGCTTTTACCGTAATAGGAATTGTCATCTGTTTTCCCGGGTCCAAATTGTTCCCCACCATCATAGGTGAAAGAACCATCAGACCGACGCACAAGATCAAAGTGCCAAGAAGATTGATTAAAATAAGCAGCAAGAGCGTCGGGCCCACCGGTGTTGGCACCAAGGGCGCCCCAAAGATAACTGAACCCCTGCCCCGTATGGCCATACTCGCGATTTTGATAAGAAGCCGTTACCATCTTTGCCCAAAACTGAGTCTCCCGGATACAATTTCCTTGCAGGCCAAACAGCAACGCAGCCATTGCGTTCTTGCCGTTGTTTTCATGGTTGGGCCAAGGCATATGCTCGCCATAGGGGATTGCCCCTTTGTCTACAAAGTACCCAAAGAATTTAGAAGCCCGATCAACCGCGGGTTCAATCTCAGGATGCTTTACGCCACAATTCTTGCCCATCACGATTGCCATGTTGGCAATCAAACCCGCAGCATTGACAGGGCCATAAGGCGGAATCGAACCATGAAGCTGCCCCTCTGGAGTCAGCTTTGAAATGCCATGGCCAAAGGTGCCATACATACTCTGACCTTTCGCCAAGGAAATTGCATATTCATTGATTGCGGGAAGAACATCCTTATCACCAGTAAGAAGATAATATTCGCAGAGAAAAACATTGCGATAGCCCCAATCCCACATGAACATGCCATCTTTAAGCTCGAGCTTCAATGTTTTAGTGCCAATCTTATTTGCAAGTGCTTTAACCCGAGGTAAATACTCTGCTTTCCCTGTTGCCATCAAGGCTAAGCCATTGACCGCCCCCCACATATCATCACGGAGGGGTTCGTTTTCTAACACCTTGCAAGCTTCATCAAAAATGAGTTTAGATTTGGGGCAGTTAAAAGGGGCCGTTGCAGAGTAAGAGCCCATGACCCGAAGTTTAAGTTGCACTTTTACTGTTTTACCTTCGCGCCAAACGAGAAGATTCAACTTCCCTCGGTTTGTTTCTTTTTCCGCATCCTGGATTGCAAGTGCAATGGTTTTACGGGCATCGTTCGCAAAGGGTTTGTCATCAATACCAACAATAACATCATCGATTTTAATAATGCCCTCAGCAGGCGATTTAATCCCGACATGGGTGACAAGAATCTGCCTGCTGAAAGTAGTGGTTCTGCCCTGCTGGCTTTCGAAAAAATTTGCAGGTTTAGTGTAAATCCAACCACGCAAGCCAGTTGCACCAAGGTTATAAGTCAACTTGAGGTCTGCAGGTTTGCCCTTGGTAAGATCAGGCGCAACGGGATCCATAGGCTGGGCCATAGCTTGTTGGCAAGCAACAAGCAAAAACAAAAATACTACAAAATCTAACTTTCGTAACAATTTCAAATGCATGAACATTCTTCCTAAAAATCCAACAAAAAGGGCATTCCACTGAACTAGTCCAGTATGAAATGTTTGGGGGTATGTTTCAACTGTTAACCAAATATTAATTTGTGGTTAAATCTTTCTAATCTGCCAGGCGAATGGCATTACGAACCTTGCCAAAATCAAGTTGCATGTTTTTGATAACAATGTACTTAAAAACAATACTAAAAGTGCCTCAGAAACTGGCCCGAAACTTAACTAAAAACTTAACCTAGTTGCAAATAGTATGGAAAATCTCATTTTCATGCTAATTTGATCATTATTATTTAAATATCAGAATATACTTGGTATTTTATTTTAACAAATATGTTAGTACTTTAATAGTATGTAATTTTATTTGATCTTATTTAGATCATTAACACAATGTCTTTCACGCCAATGTCAGACCAAAAGCTTACTTTCAGCAATGATTCATTTTATGGTGCGGTCACTTTACCCCACCAAAAATTTACTTTAAACTGCCATGATGATATTCTTGCCACCTTAAACGGCAATGCCTCGGTAAATGCACTAGGCAAGCGCCTGACCTTAGTGCTGACACATCTATGTGCGCATGGTAGAACATCGGTAGTCAAAGGTGTTCAAGGGAATAACAATCATGGCTGGCGAAGAACCCCCATGGGCGGTAATAATGGTAGCCATTATTACCTTTGGTGGGCGCAGGAAACTGCGACCCCGGTAAAATCAATTTCGGGGCAATCCCAATCGATTTTTTTTACGGGCAATAAGGCACCACGATGACCATTCAACTTTGCGATCTGGGAAATCCAATAAATATCACGAACTACATAATAATGATTTGATGAGCGGGTTAGATTTCCCCCTTCCTTGGACACCCGACCAAAAATTGTTCATAAGCTCTTTTTCTGCAATTCGTCTTCTACGGGGAAATCCAGGGAGCGGAAAAACATCTTCACTTTGGCAAGCCATCCAATCTCGTTCTAATGAGCAAGTGCTTTACCTAACTTGGCCTGCAGGATTGGCTAGGCAGGCAAATGAATACTTTGAATCTTTTACACCCCATGGCACCACGATTCAGGTCAAAACATTTGCAGATTTTGTAAAAGAAATTGCCCACGGCTATGCTCCTAGATGGACCCAAGACGAAGCTAGGCAGGAATTTTTCAACGGCATTGCAAGATTAAGCCCAAATCTTCTTGGCCGCTGGCATCTTTTGCCAGAGGTTTTGTATGCCGAAGTAGGGGCACATTTCGTTGGCGAATATCTAAATACCTCGGAAAATTTTTCATCCAAGCTTGCAATTGATGATTATGTTTTAAGGCGTAGGCCCGCTCTAGGGTCCGCAACCGATGGAATTGCATCCGCGGTTTCTGCCCTGGAAGTTGCTACACCGATCTGGGATTATTTCCCTAATTTAGATCTTGCTAGGCAAGCCTTGCTAAAGCTTTCTTCCAATCGTTTTTTGAAAACAGAATTGTCATGCCTTAATCGTATTGTCCTTGATGAAGTGCAGGATCTTACTCCAATTGAAACTTCGGTCCCTCTTTTTCTTGCCAAGAAAATTGTCCACTTAAATAACGGGATCTCCCCTTTTGTTTTGGTTTCCGGCGATGAAGGGCAGACCGTTCGTCCAACCGATTTTGAATGGAGCAAACTGAAAGACCTCATTTCCAACATTCTTAAATTTCCTAAAGATTTGTCTCTGTCTGCAAACCTTCGTAATCCGGGTAGCATTGGTCATCTTGTTAACATCACAAGAGGTTTGTATCAGAATCTTCCAAAAGAAGATCGGCCCCGTGGCCTTGAAGAAAACTCGGTTTCTGATGCTACAAGCGGTAAAATTATCCATTGCCTAGCATCTAGCGGCCCTTCACTTTCCCACTTGTTAAAGGTGTTGGCTAATTTACCAGGCTGTGCCATTATCAGGGTGCTTGAAAACACTCCAGCTTTCATCGAAGATGATTTCAAAAAGATAGTTCTTTCGGTTGCAGAAAGCAAAGGATTGGAATTTCAAACAGTATGCGTGCTTGAATCCGCCCGCCTACTTACGCCGATCATGGAAATAAAAGAAGACCTTAAGGGTGCTGAAATAAATCGCCTAAGGAAACGCCTTGCAATTGATCAAATACGGGTGGCAATCAGTCGCCCCACCGAAACCTTGATTTTTCTTGATTTTGATCTCAACGAAAACCAACTGCACGCTATTAATACCCTGCTTGCGGAAACCCAAGTGTTTCGCATGGATGCAGATGAACTTCTCAATTTTTTAAACACCGAAGATGCCGGCCCTGAAATTTATGTACAACAATGTATTCAAGATGTTCGTAATCTGATTGAAGTTAAACCTTCAAATGCTTTGCATCGCTGCAAGCAAGCGGTTGCTTTGCTCGGTAATCCCGATCTTCCAAATGGTATCGCAGATTTAACCCTTCGAAAAGAAGTCCACCTGCTACTTGCAAGAACCTACTTACAGCTTTTAGTAAACCGGGATGGAATTAATCTTAACGATGCAGAATTATTATTTCTGGCAGATCAAGCAAGTCAAAATGCTAAAAGGCCTGATATTGCAAAAGTGATTGCCTCTGTTCTTGCCTACCATCAGGAACAATTAATACCCAAAAAAGCAAAACTATTACACGAATTTCTAGATTTGATCAAAACCTCAGGAAATTGTGATCCATGGGTTCAAATTGGATTGCGCTTGTTTTATCCTGAATTTCGCCAAAGATTACAAACACTTGCGCAAGACCCCCAATGCTGCTACGAATTTTGCGAAAACATTGCTTCTTATTATCAGTTGCTAGAAACCCCAATTGCGGAAACTGAAACTGCAGTGATGAAAATCCGAACCCTAGCGGTGGAAACCCTTGGTAATGCGGGTTCGTTTCAAAAAGCCTTAATCTTGGCAAAGCTTATTCGCCCAGAGCCAAAAGAATTAATCTTTCATTTTGAAAAATCCTTGAATAAACAGGTTCCTGTTCTTAACCCCACTAGTAATCCAGAAAAACCTTTACCTACGCCCATTCTAAAAACTCAAGTTGTCGATTTGGGCAAGGGTATGACCATAAATCTTTCCCTAGTCCCTGCTGGTCAATTTTTAATGGGTTCTCCCACAACCGAAATTAATCGTTTCAACAATGAAACATTGCACAAAGTCACCATTACCAAGCCTTTCTATCTGGGTAGCATTCCTGTGACCCAGGAACTTTGGGAAGGCCTCATGGGAAATAATCCCAGCACTAACACCAAAGGCCCAAAGTTGCCTATTACTGATGTATCTTGGCATGATTGCCAGCTTTTTATCAACAAATTGAATGCTCTGACCTCCGGTGGATTTCGCCTCCCTACGGAAGCAGAATGGGAATACGCTTGCAGGGCAGGAACCACTTCTGCAACTTTTTTTGGCGAAACCATGAGCCCAGATGATGCGAATATCCGGGTTTCGCTTTCTTTGCAAGCATTGCCCGGACAAAACGCAAAACCTAAGCTAAAATTCGGCGAATCCGAGATGAAAAAATTCTCCGCAGGTATCAATTTCCCCAGACCACAAACTATTTTAAAACCTCCTGGAAATTATCTTCCTAATCCTTTCGGCCTATATGACATGCATGGCAATATTTGGGAGTGGTGCAATGATTGGTATGGAGTTTATCCCAAAGAAAATGTTGTCGACCCATGCGGACCCAAAAGTGCCAAAAGGCGTATTTTCAGGGGCAGTTCGTATATCGCTGAAGAGGCATTATTGCGGGCTGCTTTTCGGGGCATGGATTCTCCCAGTGAAGCCTACAGATTGCTTGGCTTTCGCATAGCAAAAACCATTTAATTGCTTCAAGCATTTATCCCCTTTCTATTTTCCAGCTATTTCCCAGCCAACGCACTTTATAAATTCAGATCGAAAATCTAATTAATTGCACCTTCTTCTACTTCGATGTATCATGCGTGTTCACTATTTTTTCAAAACGGTTTTCCTAGGAGCTGAATAATGAAAAGGTTTGCAGTCCGGTTACTTACCATGGCTTTTGCACTATTATTTGCAAGCAATTCCTTCGCAGATGACAAAATCAAAGCGTTGATTCTTGATGGCCAGAATAACCATAATTGGAAAGGCACCACGCCCATCCTCAAAAAAATCCTTGAAGATACTGGCAAATTCAGCGTTGAAGTTGCAACCGCACCCGCAAAGGGAACCGAAGTTTCTTCTTTTAGGCCCAAGTTCTCTAACTATCAAGTTGTTATAAGCAATTACAATGGCCAAGATTGGTCCAAGGAAACCCAGAATGATCTGGTTGAATATGTAAAAAATGGGGGCGGTTTTGTTCCTGTTCATGCGGCTAACAACTCCTTCCCCGCATGGGCCGAATACAACGAAATCATCGGTGTGGGCGGCTGGGGTGGCAGATCTGAAAAAAGCGGGCCCTATGTCCGACTTAAAGATGGCAAATTTGTCAACGATTTGACTCCAGGTAAAGGTGGCAGCCACGGCAAACAACACGAATTTGTTGTCGTTACCCGCAACACCGAACACCCCATCACCAAGGGCCTTCCTGCAGAATGGATGCACAATACCGATGAACTTTACGATAGGCTTCGTGGCCCTGCAAAAAACCTTACCGTTTTGGCAACTGCTTTTGCAGACCCTAAAACTGGCGGCTCGGGCGAACATGAACCTATGCTCATGGTGCTGGATTACGGCAAAGGCAGGATTTTTCACACCACTTTGGGCCATGCTGAACCTGCCATGAAGTGCATCGGCTTTGAAATTACCTTTGCAAGAGGGGCCGAGTGGGCTGCCACCGGGAAAGTCACCCTCAACACTATTCCCGAAAACTTCCCTAAGGCCGATAAAGTTAGCATTCGCTAACAAAGCCTTGTAGTTTCATTTAAGCAAGGGCACTGAAAACCTCAGGGCCCTTGCTTTTTTATTACACCTAGTTCCGATTATTGGCTTTATTCTTACATAAAACACCTTCCGAAACAGGTTTTTGTCATATACGGGCGAATTTATTTCCGATATAAAATAATATGTAAGTTATGGTCTGTGGTTTTGAACCCACATACTCCCCACAAACACACTCTCCATTCGGTTGCCACCCATGCACTTTAATCTCCCAACAATGTGGATTGCTATAATTTTTATGCTCCTAATCAATGGGGCAGGATATGGCGCAGAAACCACAACACCTTCTTTCCTTCATGAAATCATGCCTTTGTTAACAAGGCATGGCTGCAATCAGGGCGCATGCCATGGAAAAGGTAACGGGCAAAATGGTTTTAGACTTTCGCTCCGGGGTTATGCTCCAGAGTTGGATCATGCTTGGCTGACCCGCGAATTTTTAGCCCGGAGAATTGATACTGCAGATCCTGCCGAAAGCCTGCTTGTTCGTAAAGCAATGGGCGAAGTGATGCACGAAGGGGGTAGGCTGTTTTCCAGAAACAGCAAATCTCATCAAGTGATGGTCCAATGGTTGAAAGCGGGAATGCCCGGCCCCTTGAAAAATGAGGCACTACTGACCGGATTAAAAATCACCCCTCCAACTATGCTGCTTACCATAAATCAAAAACAGCAACTCAAGGTTCTTGCTGAATTCTCTGACAACAAAACGGTTGATGTAACTTGGCTTGCAAAATTTGCGGTTGCTGATTCTTCCCAACTTAGTGTGGATGCCAATGGTTTGGTAAACGCTCTTCGGCCTGGCGAAACCTCGGTACAAGTGTTTTTCGAAGATCAAGTCGCAATCGCCACTTTTACCACCCCTTACAAAAATCCTATCCCAATCGCATCTTTCCCCAAAGTTATTAACCCCGTTGATGATGCAGTATTTAAAAAACTTTCTGGCCTGGGCATTCCCGCAAGCACACCTTGCACAGATGAAGTTTTCCTGCGAAGGCTATACCTTGATACTGCTGGAATCTTACCCACTACTTCCGAAGTAAAAACCTTTCTCGCAGATAAAAGCACCAACAAGCGTGCTCTTATGATCAATAAAGTTTTAGATAGCCCCGAGTTTGTCGATTTCTGGACCTTGCAACTTGCAGACATTTTCCAGAACCGCAAGGAACGCGATCATGATGTCCGTGGCGCTAAGGGCGTCAGGGCATTTCACTCTTGGCTTCACGATCAGGTTCGCAACAACAAACCTTGGGATGTTCTTTGCAGGGAAATTCTTACCTCTACCGGAACCACTTCTGAAAATCCCCCGGTCGGATACTTTATCGTAACCGTGGGGGAACAGCGCGAGGCCCATCGCAGCGAAGTAGTTGCATCCATGGCACAATCTTTTCTGGGAACACGCATTGGGTGTGCACAATGCCATAACCACCCACTCGAGAAATACACGCAAGATGATTTTTATCGGTTCTCCGGTTTTTTCTCGCGGCTGAGACTGGATCGAAAAGACCCAAAAGATGGCACCACTACTCTTTTTGCCAACCTTAAAGAAGATGAACAAAAACGCCCCCTAGGCGTAAGCCAACCCCGCACTGGGGAATTCCTTTCCCCTAGGCCCATCGACCGGGCAAACATCGTAACCAACAAAGATACAGATCCCCGGCTAGCACTTGCCAATTGGATGACCGACCCTGCCAATGATTCATTTCATGGCGCTTTGGTCAACAGGGTTTGGAAGCATTTTATGGGCATGGGGCTTGTCGAACCGGTGGATGATTTGCGCTCTAGCAACCCGCCCTCGAACAAAGAACTCTGGGCTTATCTTAAAACTGAATTCATCAAGAGCAAATGCGATACAAAGCATTTGATTCGTCTGGTTCTTAATTCACAAACTTACCAGCTAGAATCGGGAACCGTTTCAGGAAACGAAACAGACACCCGGTTTTATTCCCACTACTATCCCAAACGCCTAGGCGCTGAAGTTATTCTTGATGCAGTCAGTTTTGCTACGGGTGTGCCCGAAAATTTCCCCGGCTACCCCGAAGGGATTCGCGCGGTGCAAGTTCCCGACCCTAGCATCCGTTCTTATTTTCTTTCGGTATTTGGCAGATCAGAAAGAGTAACAGCTTGTGCTTGCGAACGATCCGAAGAAGTAAGCCTGCCCCAACTGTTGCACTTGCAAAACGGGCAATGGATTGCAGAAAAAATGGGAAACCCCAAAGGCAAACTAAAAACCCTTATCTCTGATAATCGATCAGACAAAGAAAAAATTGCAGAACTGTTCCTTACAACAATATCACGACTTCCTACAGAAAATGAATCTGCAGCTTTGATTAAGGAATTATTAAAGTCAACCTCGAAGGAAGAGTTCTATCAAGATGCATTCTGGGCCCTGCTGAATACGGTGGAGTTTTCTTTTAACCATTAAGCCACCTGAATATAAAGGATGAAGCCATGCTGGATCTCGTACTTGGGAAAAAAAACCTTCACTGTGATGGGGGAAGCCGCAGAGATTTTCTCCGGGTTGGTGGCATCGCTGGCCTTTCTCTCGCATCACTTTTACAATTAGAAGCCCAAGCAAAGACTAAGAAAGCCCGGGCCAAGAGCGTAATCCTCATCTACTTAGGTGGCGGGTTAACCCACCACGATACTTTTGATATGAAACCCGATGCACCCGAAGAAGTGCGTGGAAAATACAAATCTATCGATACCGTGGTGCCCGGTTTAAGAATTGGCGAACTTCTGCCCAACATGGCAAAAGTAATGGATAAAATTGCTTTAGTGCGTTCGGGCGCCCACAACAATGATCATCATGAAACTGCAACCAATTGGGCAATGTCTGGGCGCTTTGGCTCGGCCTTTGGCGATTTCCCCGCCATCGGTGCTGTAGTCGCCCACGAAACCGGCCTAGGAGGTTCAATGCCCCCCTATGTAGCAGTTCCGCGAAACCCGGCCTTCACTTGGGAACTCGGCAAAAGCGCCTATCTGGGCGGTAGATACGAATCTTTTAAAGCAGGCGACCCCAACGATGCAAATTACAAAGTACAAGACCTTTCTCCTGCTGAACAGCTTTCCCCTGCACGAATGGAACGAAGGGGAAATTTAAGACAAGCTGTCGATCAACTTGCACGAAAACTTGATAACTCAGAGCAGGTGAAAACCTTTGGAGAATTCCAACAACGCGCTTCTGAATTGGTGCTTTCCTCTAAAGCCAGATCGGCCTTTGCTATTGATGCTGAAACAGACAAATTAAGGGATCGCTACGGTCGTAACACTTTTGGCCAAAGCTGTATATTGGCTCGCAGGCTTGTTGAAAATGGTGTGCGCTTCACCACGGTCTCCTACAGTGGATGGGATCACCACGCCAAAATTTTCCAAAGCTGCGACAAGAAACTGCCTGAATTCGACAAAGGCCTTTCTGCATTAATCGAAGATCTTGAAGTTCGTGGTTTACTCGATGAAACATTGCTTGCGGTTTATGGCGAATTTGGCCGTACTGCCAAGATCAACAAAGATGCAGGCCGGGATCATTGGGCCCAAGCAGCTTCCCTTTTATTTGCAGGGGCAGGTGTAAAGCCTGGATTTATTCTGGGTGCAACCGATAAGCTAGGGGCATTTGTCACCCGCAGGCCCGTAAGCCCAGCTGATGTTGCCTGTACTATTTTTGAATCGCTCGGAATCGACCCAAGAAAACAACTGCTTTCGCCCGATGGCAGGCCCATTGAAATACTTGATCAAGGCGAACCCGTGCGAGAATTGTATGTTTAGTTCTATTCGATTGCTATTCTTCATTGTTAGCTTGATCAGTTTGCTGTTAAGTAACAATGCAATTGGGCAGGAAAAGAAAAAAACAGAGAAGCCCCCTGAACCACCCAAAATACTAATGGTGATCCCGCCTTTCATGGAGCAGGAAAAAACCACCAAGATTCTTCTCCGGGGCAAGCAACTCGACCTAGTCACCTCGGTAGAAGTTGCAGGAAAAAAAACCAAAATCATTCGTAAAGGAAAAGCAGGGGTTCCCCAAGGAATGTCTGCGGATAAGCTAGGCGATACCGAAATCGAAATTGAAGTAACTTCGCAGAAAGAAGACCGGCTAGACCTTGTCGCAAAAACAGATGCCTTGGTTTCCAAACCTTTTGAATTGCTGGTTAAGAATGGCATCTTGCCTGAGAAAGAGCCAAATCAGGGATTCGCCCAAGCCCAAGAGCTAAACCTTCCTTCCATGGTGTATGGGAAAATTCAAGTCGCACAGGATGTTGATGTTTTTAAATTAAAGGCTGCCGCAGGAAGTTCGATACAAGTAAAAATTCATGCAGAAAAATTTGGCTCTCCGCTTGATGCAATGCTTACGGTTTACGATGAAGCTGGGGCCAAGCTTTTTTTTGCTGATGATTCTAAAGCATCGGTGGATGTAGTTCTAAACTTTAAAATGCCTGCATCAGGAATTGTGAATCTTTGCGTGCAGGATGCGCATGATCGGGGCGGGGATTTGTTTCATTATTTATTAGAAGTGACGAAATAAAGTCGCCACAGGAAATTGCTTCCCTGTGGCTGACCCGGGAAGACTTGCCCAAAGTCGTTCCCAAGCTATTTAAATTGTAGACTAAAATGACCCCATGAGTGCTTTTAAATCAAAAAATTATATTTTTAAAGTTTAATGTTGTAAATAATATAGGACTTACGCAGTTGTGTGCACTGGTTGTTGAAACCATGGGTTTGCCCTGAAGGCCCGAATGGCATCCTGGAATATCGTTGCTTTGAGACTAACCCAGTTAATTCCGGTTCTAATACAGTACTTTTCAAATACCAAAAAGGCTTGCAGGGCCAAGCCAATATAAGAGCGCTGAGCATTCGCTTTCTGACATTGCCAACCCTTTACATTGGTGATCTGCTTCAATCCCTAACTAAGTTCTTAAGAGGATATTCTTCAATCTGCGACAAACATTATTCCCTTATGTGACCAACCCTGCACAAAAGAATAACCCAATTGAACATCAGGAGCACAGACATGTTACAAACCAAGCCCCGTTTATTAATCAAAACCATGGCATTACTTTTTGTAACCATGGAATTTGATGCGGAAGCCCTGACCAAAGATCCCGAAAAACCAATCCCCAATGAGGTGCGCTATTCCAGCGAAGATGCAAGGATTCGCGCCAAATTGATGAACGAAATTTACATTGCAACCCTAGATATGCTTCATCACCGTTACTTTCACCAAGAACGAACGATGGTTCCTGCACGGGCTATGGAGGATGTTTTTTCAGAATTAAAAAAACTTCAAATATTGAAGCCCGATGGTTGTCGGTAAGCTTGAAAGCAATGAGTTTCAATCACGAGCCTCAAAGTGATTTTGAAAAAAGAGCTGCCCGCGAAATCACCAATGGAAAATCTGAGGTTGAGGTGGTCGAAGCGGGATTTTACCGCAGGGTGGTTGCAATTCCCCTTGTTGGCGGCTGCCCCAGTTGCCATGAAGGGTTTTTCAAACCATCCGGCAAAGCGCCTAAATTTGCAGCGTTGGTAATCAGCATTCCTGTCAAAAATGCTGCCAAGTGATCCAAAGACCTTGAGATTAACAAAATCAGGCTGTTGCGCCGGGTTACAATTAACGGTAATATAAGTGAGTGCTCAAGTTGTCCAAGGTGCCTGTAAAAGGCTTGTTTTGAGTGTAATCCCACCATGCGAATAACAATGAAAACAATAGTTCTCTTTTCCAGCTTTCTTTTTGCCAGCTTTGCAGTCGCAGGCGAAGTAGAAGACTTCGCTTTTTTTGAAGCCAAGGTGCGCCCACTTCTCATCGAACATTGCTATTCTTGCCATTCTAAAGATGCGAAAAAAGTTCGCGGCGAATTACTCCTCGATTCCAAAGAAGCGTGGCTGAAAGGTGGCGAAAGTGGCCAGATAATTATTCCTGGCAACATTGAGAAAAGCCTTTTCGTCAAAGTACTTAGCTACAACGATACGATTCAAATGCCACCCAAGGGAAAGTTGGCAGACAAAGATATTGCAATCCTGACTGAATGGGTCAAGCGGGGGGCAGTCGACCCACGCAAAGGAACTGCACCCGTCATTGCTGCCAAGAAAATAGATTACGAAGCTGCGAAGAAGTATTGGGCTTGGCAACCTCTGAAGAATGTTGCGCCTCCCAAAGTTAAAGATGCAAGTTGGTGCAAGACCCCAATCGATCACTTTCTTAAATTCAACATGGAAGCCAAGAGCATCACCCCGAACCCTGTTGCAGATAAGCATAAACTTATTCGCAGGGCATACCTTGATTTAATAGGATTGCCACCTTCTCCTAAAGAAGTTGATGTTTTTGTTAAGGATGATTCGGCAGACGCCTACGCAAAATTGATTGATCGTTTATTGCAAAACCCAGGTTACGGAGAAAGATGGGGCAGGCACTGGCTTGATGTTTCCCGCTTTGCTGAAAGCCATGGGTATGAACAAGATTACGATAGGCCCAATGCCTACCACTATCGCGACTTCGTTATCAAGGCCCTTAATCAAAATCTGCCTTACAACACTTTCGTCAAATGGCAGTTAGCAGGCGATGAATATGAGCCAAACAATCCTCTGGCGATGATGGCAACGGGATTTTTAGCAGCAGGAACTCACGCGACTCAGATCACCGCAAGTCAGGCAGAAAAAGAACGCTACGATGAACTTGACGACATGGTTCGCACCATCAGCACGACAATGCTAGGGCTTACGATTGCTTGCGCCCGCTGCCACGATCATAAGTTCGATCCGATAAGTAGTAATGATTATTACCGAATGATTTCGACTTTTTCGACTACGGTAAGGTCTGATTACGATATCAAGATAGATTCAGAAAGTTACAGCAAGGAAAAATCTGCCTTTGATACGGAAAAGAAAAAGTTAGAAGAGGAGCGAACTGTTTGGGAAAAGCAGAATCTTAATGCAAAGTTAGAAGCGTGGGTAAAATCGGGGGCAAAGGATACCCAAGCCTCTCCCTTTTTATTCCCTGAAATTCTTTCGGTTAAAGCTAAGAATGGCACAGCCCTTTCTTCTACAGCCAACGGCATTATTTTAGCCACGGGTAAAAACCCAGATTTTGAAACCTACAGCATTACTCTTAAATCTAGCAGTAATAAGGTTGCAGCTATTAGGTTAGAGGCGCTTAGTGATGTGGCGTTAGTTAAAGGCGGGCCGGGCAGGGCACCGAATGGCAACTTCGCACTCAGCGATTTTAATGTTTCAGTTACTCCCTTTGATGCAGCCAACAAGCCAACTAAGGCACAGCCTGTGAAGTTGAAAACGGTTCGCTCTTCTTTTGACCAGAAGGGTTTGCCTGCCTTGGCGACCATTGATGCGGATAAGAAATCTTCTTGGGCCATCGATCCGCAATTTGGGAAGAATCATCAGGCGGTTTATGAACTCGATAAACCGCTTGAACTTCCTTACGGTGGGGAATGGTTGGTGAGCTTAGATTTTAATGGGAACAATTTTCATAATCTTGGTAAGTTAAGGCTTTCATTAACTTCGATGGCGTTAGCCCCGCTAGAAGTTCAGCCATTGCCTGAGAAAACACAATTAGCAATTGCAAAGCTTAAATCTGGGGAAAAGATTACAGCATTAGAACTTTCCGAACTCGGGGTTTGGTACCGAACTAAAGATGAAGATTGGCAGAAGCTTAATAAAAAAGTTGAAGATCACAATCGTAATGAGCCCAAATCAAAGGTAGTGAAGGCTCTTATTTCCAGCGAAGGGGTTCCTGCGGTAAAAAATCATACCCAAGGGGCTGACTTTTACGACCCTATTCATGTACTCAAGCGAGGCGACCTTGGTCAAAAAGTATCCATCGCGTCTACAGGCTATCCTCGTGTTCTAATGCAATCTAACCTTGACGAAAAACATTGGCTGACTAAAGCTCCCGACGGTTCTAAAACTTCTTTCCGTCGAAAAGGTATGGCAGAATGGATCACCGATACCGAGCAAGGTGCAGGTATTCTTCTTGCGAGGGTTATCGTCAACCGAGTTTGGCATTATCACTTTGGCAGAGGTATTGTCTCCACACCTAGCGATTTTGGTGTTCAGGGTGAAAAACCTTCCAACCCTGAATTACTTGATTGGCTGGCAGCAGAGTTCATTCGCAACGGTTGGAAACTCAAGGAATTACATAAGCTGATTATGACCAGTGCAGCTTTTATGCAATCTTCGAGCGTTGATGAGCCTAGGCAATTAAAAGACCGCGAGAACAATCTTGTTTGGCATTTTCAATCGCGCAGATTAGAAGCTGAAATCATCCGCGATTCCATGCTCAGTATTTCTGAAACCTTAGATCCCACGCCTTTTGGCCCAGGTACCCTAGATAATAATCAAAAACGCAGAAGCATCTATTTCTTCATCAAGCGGAGTAAACTTATTCCTATGATGATGCTTTTTGATGCTCCTGATTCTTTGCAAGATATGGCACTAAGGCCATCTACAACCATTGCGCCCCAAGCACTATTAATGATGAACAGCAATATTATTAGGGGCTATGCAGATGCTTTTGCAATCAAGGTGATTAAGGAAGCGGGCGCTAAACCAGAGGATCAGATTAGACGAGCTTTCAAACTGGCATTCTCACGCGATGTAAAACCTATGGAATTAAAGGAAGGGCTCGAGTTTCTTGCAGAGCAACTGGCCTTTTACAAAGCAGAGAAAAAATCTGATACATTGGCGCTAGGCGATTTCTGTCAAGCTTTGTTCAGCCTTAATGAATTTGTCTTTCTCGATTAACTAGGATTAATTTATGCCTTTTAATGATATTCCCCATCTTCATGCCAACCCGAACTCCTTGCGCAGGCGAGATTTTCTTGCGCATAGTGGTCAAGGCATCGGGGTGCTTGCCCTCGCAAGTTTGTTGGGCACGAATGATGCCACAAATAATGTTATGGCTGCAGATCTTTCTCTGAACCCATTAGCACCTAGGCAGGCTAACTTTCCTGCCAAGGCTAAATCTGTTATTTGGTTATTTATGAATGGTGGGCAAAGTCAGGTTGATACTTGGGATTATAAACCTGCACTTGCAAAGTATGATGGTCAAGAACTTAAAGGTTTCGATAAGTTTACTGGTTTCTTTTCGGGTGAAGTTGGCCCGCTTATGAAGTCGCCCTTCAAGTTTGAACAAAAAGGCAAGTCGGGTACTTGGGTACCTGAGATCTTCCCTAGTATGGTTAATCATGTGGATGATATGGCGTTCATACATTCCTGCTTCACCGAGACAAACAATCATTCGCCTGCGCTTTTTCAAATCAACACAGGCTTTAGCAGAATGGGCTTTCCCTGCGTGGGTTCTTGGGTCACTTATGGCTTAGGCTCGGTGAGTCAAAATTTACCCGCCTTTGTGGTGATGTACGATACGCTGGGGAGGGGATTACCCAAAGGCCACGCATCGAATTGGGGCGCGGGTTTCTTACCCGGAATTTTTCAAGGCACCGCTTTAAATCCCCAAGGACAAGCGATTGATAATTTAGCACGACTTCCCCATATGAACGAAAAGGAACAGCGCAATCAACTTGACCTTGTCAACAGGCTTAACCGAATTCATCAAGAACAAGCGCCTCAGGAAGCAGCACTTGCAGCAAGGATTGAAAGCTTTGAGTTAGCTTATCGGATGCAGATGTCTGCGCCCGAAGCTTTCGATATTGATTTAGAGCCCGAGCGCATTAAGAAAATGTATGGCTTAGATAATAAAAAATGTTCGCACTTTGCTAGGCAAGCTTTAGTTGCACGCAGATTGGTTGAACGCGGCTCTCGCTTCGTGCAAATTTATTCAGGTGGAATGGAAAACGAACGCAGTTGGGATGGACACCGCGATATCGAAGGAAATCATCGACAATTCGCAGGGGAAACCGACCAGCCCATCGGCGCACTTCTTACCGATTTAAAACAACGAGGCTTATTAGACTCGACTTTAGTTATCTGTTGTGGAGAATTTGGCAGATTGCCTATCGTTCAGAAAACCAAAGACAAAAACTTTATGGGCCGTGATCACAACCCACACGCCTTTACCACTTGGATGGCAGGCGGGGGCGTTAAGGGGGGCACCCACTATGGCGAAACCGATGAGGTTGGTTTTAAAGCTGCGGTCAACAGGGTAAGCGTTAACGATCTTCACGCTACTATTTTGCAACTTCTTGGGATGGATCATACGAAGTTAACCTATCGTTATAATGGCAGAGATTTCCGCCTGACGGATGTAGCGGGAAATATTATCCGCGAAATCATCTCCTAATTTTCCTCGAAAGTAGTTTTCTTTATGCCCAAGAATATTCTCCTCGTTGATTGCAACGATAGTCGTGGACTTGTCCATGCCATCACTGGGGCCTTGCTAAAACACTCGCTAAACATCACGATGAATCAAGAATTTGTAGACAAAGAGTCGAGCCGATTTTTTATGCGGACTGAATTCGATGGGCCCTTGGATGGGGTTTCCCTAGTTAATGAACTCACTGCTATTTTGCCTTTGGGGGCTTTGATAAAGCTTTGTGACCAACAACCGAAGAAAATTGTTCTGTTAGTTACGCGTGAGCCACATTGCCTGGGCGATATTCTGATTAGGCACGAATTCAAGCAGTTACAAGCAACGATTTTGGGCGTGATCAGCAACCACGATTCGCTGCGTAATTTAGTAGAACGATTTGATTTGCCTTTTCATTTTGTTTCTCACGAACAACTTACTCGGGAAGAACACGAACAAAAAATCCTTAAGTTGATCCAAGGGATGAACCCAGATTTTATTGTGCTTGCAAAGTACATGAGAATTTTAAGTCCTCATCTCGTGGACTTATTCCCCTCCAAAATCATTAACATTCATCATTCCTTCCTTCCTGCATTTGCGGGGGCTAAGCCTTACCAGCAAGCTTTTGATCGAGGCGTGAAAGTGATTGGGGCAACTGCGCATTTTGTCACAGAACAACTTGATGAAGGGCCTATTATTTTCCAGCGCGTTATTCCGGTTAATCATTCGCATAGTGCGCAAGATATGGCAAATGCTGGGATTGATGTCGAGCAAATTGTTTTATCAAGTGCCTTAAAACTTCTTTGTGAAGATCGCATTTTCATTTCAGGCAATCGAACCATCATCTTTGATTAAAAAAAGATGCCCGGATTTCTCCGAGCTTCCTACTTATACTTCCCTGTATTTTAACTTGATTACTCTTTTGTGTCCGTTCGGCGAAGTACAGGAGCCAATCAGATAATTAAAAACCCTGATTGAATTTGCTTTTAGAATTAGTACTTCGCCGTCCGGACACGATTTAAAGCCCCAGAAGTTTATTTATCTTGGTTGGTCACAAAACCTGGGCCTCCCGCCCCCACATATCCCTTGCTTGCACCGTTTGCATCACCCACCCAGAAAGAATAAAGCGAACCCTTGGTCAGATAAAAGCGAAAGCGAAATGGCTTTCCTGCTAGCAGTGATAAATCTTTACCACCACGCCAACGAACCATTACCTTTGTTTCATCTACCGCCAAAGGGAGACATTTTTCTCTACTAAAATCATCGATCACTTTCCCCTGCTCATCAACAACTTCAACCTGAAGTTCGCCCCGTTGCGATTCAAGATTCACAAAAAGATTCGCACCTGAAAACTTCAATAGCTTTGTAGTTAGTAAACCTTGTGAATCCCCCGCTTCCATCGAGGCAAAACCATCCCTTCGCATGGTTGCAAGCCCCGTTGCGCCCGAATCAGCGGGCTGCATCGTACGCCCCGAACAATAGAAAAACAATTTGTCCCTAACCACCAAGCAACCCCCGCCCACCGACTGCACATTACCCGCATTCCATGCCATCGGTTCTTCACTTACCCCAAGAAAGCGCGCACGATTGCTGCGATCCCAATGAAAACCATCCCTACTAAATCCCACCAACACTTCATTTCTTTTATGAATTCCCAACTTCTGGCATGTTTCATTATCAGGCCCCTGCCAAATGGTAAATAAACCCACCAACAAACTTTCATAAGGAAACACATCCAGATTATAAAGCTGGGGTTCAATATGTTTAAACCTAGGGTCTGGGTTGCGGGGGTCGAGTTTGTCTGCAGCAATCCAAGGTTGCAGATCACTCGGAATGTAATCCCCCTTGGCAACCAAATCCGTGTGCTGTTTCCAGCCAAGAACATCGCGTGCATCTTTTGCCTCGCGATAACAGCGGAGCCGATGCACACCTTCCAGCCCCACATGATCATGCCCACGAATACTTGCAACCCATAAGCTGCGAAACGGATTGTAAAATATCGTGGAACGATCCCAAGAAGGGCCCGAAACTTTCACCTCATCAGACCATTTTATGCCATCTGCAGAAACCCTTAACGCAAGATGATAAGGCGATTTTTTTGTGCGCGCTTCAAACAACTTGAATCTTTCTTTTTCGTCCTCCGCCTGATGATCTAGCAAAACGGTCGCGGCATCACGATTCGATTTAAGCACCACATTGCTGGGAGGTTCCAAATCAAGTTCCGGGCGCTTCCATTGAATACCATCTTCAGATAACGCTAGGCATGTTTTCCCTGTTGCAGAGCGATACCACATCATGAACAAATTCTGCCTAGAATCAAACCAGACACCATCACTAAAAGGGGCTGCAAACGCTGCAGTTTTACTTTTCTCCCATGCCATTTCAGGCTTTAACACTGGGGATTTTTCATGATACTTCGGTTGATGAAACCTCCTTTTTAAATCGGTAGATTCAATCAAAAAATCATCGATGAACAATTGCCTGCCAAGATCAATAAGAACCACGCGGGGCCCGGTTTTCAAATAAGGCACCGCCATCGGTTCTAAAGATTTCATTTCCTTTACGGTGCGCGGTGGTGGCCAAGGTGAAGAAAGCTCGATGCCATTGTAAAGCACCTCTTTCATTACGGCATCGGGTTGCGCAAAAGCCTGTTGCGCCAATGCCACAAATCCAAACAAAAGTAACAAAACTAATTTCATGCAATCCCCCTTAGCCTTATGAAGACGATTATTTATCCAGCACCTTTTTATGCCTAAGCCAGTAGTCGAAGAAATCATAAAGCACTTCATTTGATTCGAAGGTAGGCGAATGGCCTGGCCGGTTCGACATGAACACCCTGCCCTCATAGCCCAGAAATTTGTTCACCGCAATCAGATGGTTAAGCGCCTGCCAGCGTAACGCTTGATCTTCTGCGCCCCCCGAAACCAACAACGGCCTAGGCGCAAGCAATGCATGTAGTTCATGCAAATCATGCCCAGATTCCACCAAGGTTTTGTATGGGCCTGTGCGTGGGTTATCAGCTTTAATAATTCCAGGCTTACGATTGATACCTTTTTCATAACCAAGGTACCAAGGTTCCCAATAATTGACATTGGCCCTTTTTTCATCAAACACAATCCCGGGATCCGACCAGGCAGTTGCTGCAAACTTGTCATACAAACAAGACCCGAATAACGCCCATTTACCACCATAACTATGCCCGGTAAGACCAATCAATCTCGCATCAACCTCGGGAAGGGATGCAAGCACCTGATACCCGTTTGCCGCAACATAACCATGATAAGTCAATGGCTGAAGCTTGACATCTTCGCGGGAAGGATAATAACTGTTAGGATCGCTGCCCAAAGAAAGAGTAACAAAGCCCCGCTTTGAAAGTTGCCAAGCGAAGTCACGCATTTCACCTTTTCTGCCGATGCCTGAAAGGGATTCATAAAAAACTACAACAACAGCGGGAAAAGGCCCCTTACCTTCAGGAATCAAAAGGTAGGCATCGTCGGTTTTTTTTCCGGGGGCCACCTCGATGCGAATATGATGCTGCATCACCTTTTCACGCATTTCTTTTTTAAGATATTCTATTTTCGGCTGCTCAAGGATTGGAGGCCAATGCCCCAGCGCATCATTCCAACTTTTTTTGATTTCCTGCCTACGCTTTTCCCAATCCGCCTTTGTCTTCACCCCATCGAGCATTGATTTATACTTCCCCATATCGCTCGCATACTCCTTGGGAACATGAGAGAATGGTTGCAACTTGTGCAAAATCTTCTCGCTTTCTTGAGCATGCAATAAAGAACTGCCCACGATGCAAGCACCAAAACAAACAACTGCAAAAATATTTTTCATCATTAATTCCAAGGGTACCATTGGGAAGGCAACTTACAGACTAACATAAGATACATCCAATTTACAGGGTTCGCTTTTTACCTCTGACTAATTACGAAATTAGATACTCGTAAACATATGTCTTTCAATAGGTAGAAAGGTTATAATCAGCACTTATAAATCTTAAATTTTATACGGGGGCCTTTTCATGAATACATTTTTATCCTTGCTAGTTACTCTTTTGCTAGCTGGTCAAGAAACCCAAACCACCAAGCCGAATATTCTTTTCTTCTTCGCAGATGATCAAAGAGCCGACACAATAAATGCGCTGGGCAATAAAACCATCATTACGCCAAACATCGACAAATTAGTTAAAGAAGGAACCGCATTTGAACAAGCCTACATCATGGGCGGCACCCAAGGCGCAGTTTGCGTTCCATCCCGGGCCATGATGCTTTCAGGCAAATCATTATTCAGAATATCCGAGCAATTAAAAGGCGCTGCAACTTGGCCTATGGCACTCCGAGATGCAGGTTACGAAACCTTTGCCACCGGGAAATGGCACAACGGCCAGCCAGCCTTGGCTGCTTCATTTCCCAAAGCCAAGAGCATTTATCTCGGCGGCATGAGCGGGCAGTTTAACACCCCGGTTTCCGATGTAGGCCCCGGGGGGAAAATGATCAACTTAAAAACCCCCAAAGAACATTGCAGCGAAACCTTTGCCAACGAAGCGATCGATTTTCTACAAAACACTCCTAAGGAAAAACCTTTTGCAGCCTACATCGCTTTTAAGTCGCCCCACGATCCAAGGCAAGCACCGCAAAAATTCATCGATATGTACAATCCAAAAGATATTCCGTTGCCGCCAAACTATCTGCCCGAACACCCTTTTAATAATGGCGAATTGGTAATCCGAGATGAGATGCTGGAAAAATGGCCCCGCAGCAAAAGTGCAATCCAACAACATCTCGCAGAATACTACGCCATCATCACGCACGAAGATGAACAAATTGGTAGGGTCATCAAAACGCTCAAAAAAACAGGCCGGTTTGAAAACACCATCATTATTTTTTCCGCAGACAACGGCTTAGCTATAGGAAGCCATGGCTTGATGGGCAAACAGAATGTGTATGAACATTCGGTGAAAATACCGTTGGTAATATCAGGCCCAGGAATCGCAAAGAATAAACTTAGCCAAGCGATGTGTTACACCTTTGATCTGTTCCCAACTTTCTGCGAGGCGGCGGGTGCGAAAATCCCCGCAGGTGTGGAAGGCAAATCCTTATGGCCTGTTCTTAAAGGAACCAAAGAAACACATCGTGAAGAGATTTTCAGCGCCTACCGGGGGTTGATGCGGGGCCTAAGAGGCGACCGCTACAAATTAATAATAAACATCGCAGTCAACAAAACACAGTTGTTTGATTTGCAGAACGATCCTTATGAAATGAAAGATCTTGCAGAGGATGCAAGCCAAAAAGCTAGGTTAGAGGCCATGGTTACGAGAATGAAAACGGCGCAAGATAGCTGGGCAGACAAGCAGAATTTGATATCGGAGAAACCCCTACCCTTGAAAATTGATCTTTCTAAAAACCCAGAGACAAAATCCAAGGGCAAGAAAAAGTCGTAGCGGCTTGGGCATTAAACCAACCCAGTAAGTGTTCCGGTGGCATCTGCGAATTTCGAGGTTTCAACGCCCATCTTTTGCAGCATGGTTAGCAAAACATTCGACAAAGGTGGATGCTTATCCGCATCAAACGCAAGATGTTTGCCATGCTTGAAGCCAAGCTTTGCACCCCCCGCCATCAAGGTGGGAAGGTTCTTGGGCGAATGTTCGCCACCCTTGCCGGAATTCATGCCAGACCCATATAGGATCATGGTGCGATCAAGCATATTGGAATCGGCCTCCGCAGTGGATTTAAGCATGCCCATAAAGCGGGCCAACCGAGAAAGATGAAACTTATCAATAGTGGCAAGCTTGGAAAGCATTCCGGGATCGCCGCCATGGTGGGAAAACTCATGATGGTTTTCGCCCCCGCCCCCATATCCACCCGCTTCTCTCGACCATTCAAAAGTGATAACCCTAGTTGCATCGGTGATAAAAGTCAGGTAAACAACTTCGAGCATAACATCAAGCCACATGGGCCTATCATGGGCATTGCCAGGCTGACTGCCAAGTTGAAGGCCTGTTTCAGGAACATTGGGTTTAGGAACATCCACCCAGCCTTGAAGTCTACCAACTTGTTTTTCGGTCTGTCTGACACTGGAAAGGTACTCATCAAGTTTGCGACGATCATTGGCGCCCAGATTTTTATCGAGTGCCTTGGATTCGGAGGCAATATCATCAAGGATGGATTTGCGTTCTGCATAGCGTTTTAAAGTTGCAGCGCGATCCCCAGCGGAATCTGGGACAAAAAGCCTTTCGAAGAGTCTTCGGGGTGAGTTTTCTGCAGGAAGTGGCGAGCCATTGATATCAAAAGAAAGCGTATGGCTATGGCCCGAACCACCAGTACCAGACATATCAGATAGCTGAAGAGAAGGAAAACGAGTTTGCTTGCCATGCAGTTCTGCGGCTAGTTGGTCTGCAGAAATGGTGTTGGAATAATCTGAACCAGGCTTGGCTTTAAGGTTGGCAGCGGTAAGCCAAGTATCTGCGCCACTATGACCACCTTGGCTATTGGGATGCCCCATGCCAGAAAGCACGGTGAAATCAGCACGGTGATCTTTCATCACATTCAAGGTTGGTGAAAAAGTATACTTATCGCCCGAGGTTTCAGGCACCCATTCAAGAATGTTTACACCATTGGGAATGTAGCAGCAAATCATCCTTGGGTGTGGTGCAGCGGATTTGTCCCAGGATTTAAAAGTAGAAGGTGCAGCAGAAACTAGAGGTGCCATTGCTTCGAGCAAAGGAAGAGCCAGTGCAGCCCCAGCGGCCCTAAGCACATGACGGCGAGACAACGGATGGTAAAAAAAGGAAGGCATGATTCTAATCTCCGATAGCATTCAAATTACGATTCAATTCCCAATGGATTACTTTGTCGCAAACGCTTCGCTCGAAACGATAAAGTTGGCAAGCGACTTGAGGGTGTATTTATTCTGCTTCATATCAGCGATAGCGGCCTTGACTGCTGGTTGATCAGAAAGCCCAAGTTCTCGCCCGTAGGCATATGTCATAAGCTTACTTGCCAAACAACCGAGGAACAAGTCTTCTTTAGCGAGTATTGCGCGTTGTAATCCATCAACGCCTGTAATTTCGGTACCATCGGGCATGATGGAGGAGGAATCAATAACGGGGTCATTTTTCTCGATTCTGCCCTTATAGCCAAACCCCTCTTTATCTCGCCATTCCCCAGCAGCATTGAAATTCTCGAGAGCAAAACCCAGAGGATCAATTTTATTATGACAACGGGCACATTGATCCAACTGGCGATGAATTTCGAGTCGCTTTCTTACGGTGGCTTTGTCGATGCCGGGAACTTTCGGTGCGATCTCCCCAGCATTAGCAACGGGCAGGCCCGGGTCAATTCCCATCAGATTTTTTAAAACCCAGGTGCCCCGCTTTACAGGAGAAGTTCGGGTACCATTCGAAGTTGTGGTAAGAATCGATGCCTGGGTAACAATGCCCCCACGATGAACATCGGGGGAAACTTGCACCTTGCGGAATTGATCGCCTTTGACCCCGTTAATATTGTAAAAGCGTGCGAGCCTTTCATTGATGACCACAAAGTCGGACTTGATAAGATTTCTGGCATCGAGATCGTTTAGTAAAATTTCACTAAAGAAAGACTCTGATTCTTTAACGATGGAAATTTCGAGATGGCGATCGTATTGGGGATAAAGATCGCTTGCAGGCGGGTTATTACCAACCTCGCGTAAGCCAAGCCATTGGCCTGCAAAGTTGCGAACCAATGCGTCTGCCTTGGGGCTTTTAAGCATACGATTTACTTGCTGAAGAAGAATCGCTTTTTCATTAATCTTTCCTGTATCTGCAAGATTTAAAAGTTCTTGATCAGGCATGGTAGACCAAAGAAAATAACTCAGTCTACTTGCAAGTTGATGGTTGGCAAGAGGGGTTGCTTTATCAGTAGCAGCAGCACTTTGGGGCTCTACAAGAAAAAGAAAATTGGGGGAAGCCATCACCGCAATAAGAGGTAGCTTGATCGCTTCGACAAAGGATTTTTCTTTTCGATTGGATGCGAAAAGAGAAAGTTTGGCATCAATTTCTTGGGGCGAAACGGGCCTGCGATAAGCGTTACGCATGAAGCGTGCCAGCACTTCCCGGGCATATTTCAGCTCATTGGTGGCCTTTGAAGGAGAGTCAAACAAAATGCATGTATGGGTTTGGGGTGGCCAAGTTTCGTAGATCGGGCCTTCAATTTCAAACCAGTCGATTAGAAGTTCTGGGCGCGCAAACGCATCATTGTTTTGCATCCAGAAGTTTTCAAGCGCAGAGGGAATGGTGTATGCGTAATCAAAAAAGATACCAGCGGATTCGGTGGTGAAACGAATATTGAATTCGTGGGTGTTAGGTTGATTAATAAAGGCGGGTACATCGAACTCTGCCATCACTTTGGGGGTTGGCCCAAGTTGCTGACTGAACTTGATGCGTGCAGGCCCGTAATCATAGCGCCTGTCTTCCTCGAAATGTTTCATGTCATTTTCAAAGGCTTGAAGATGCCATTTGGCGCGCTCGGGTTGCTTGGCATCTTGTTCTGCTTGTCGCTTTTTAAGAATCTTAGATGCACTTTCGACAACTTGAGCCCGGTTGGGAATGCGATTTGCCGCATGAACTCGAACCGTATAAACGCCTGCAGTGGGAACCCGAAAATCACGGGCATGCACCGAACCAGATGCGTGATGCATTACAACCCAGGCACCTTCTTGGCGATTATTCCCGCCATTAACCAGCGGATTGTTTTTGGGATCTAGGCGCTTGCGCACCCGGTCATTGGCATCGATGGTGGGTTCGAATTTCCATTTGATCATCTTAGGTTGTTCGCCTTCTACCATGGCGCGATCAAGGATTTGCTGAGCAGCACCCAGATACATTTCAAGATGAAGGGGAGAAAGGGTAAGGGCGCCACCATTATTATCAAACCCTGCTGCGGGGGGATCTTGGGGAAATGCGGAAGAATCAAATTCAACGCCTATAAGTTCTGCAATCGTGTTTTTATATTCGTTGCGATTAAGCCTACGCAAAATCGGCGAACGCTCGCGCTTGACCAATTCGGCAGCAACAGCCTGTTCGGTAATCCAATCCAAGACGGATGCAACAACCTTCGGGTCGGGCTGTTTTTCTTTTTTCGGGGGCATCTCATGGCTGTTTAAGACATTAACCAATTCTTTCCACTTGGAACGAGCTGCAGGGTCGGAAAAATCTAACGACAAGCGGCTGGGGTCGGTGGCAAAACTTCCCTTGGGTTTGTCGCCCGTATGGCATTGGTTACAGTGGGATTTAAAAAAGGGGACCAAAACCCGGTCATACCCAGATTGGTCGACTGCGGCATTTACCTCACTGGTGTCTTGACCCACGAAAACCGTAATAATCGTTAAAAAGCTAATTAGGCAAAGGCGCATGCTAAGAAAATCTCCGGTTGAAGGGCTACTTATCTCCCATAATCTGTTCGTCCCCAATGGGATTGTAGCATTATAATTAACTAAAAAAAGAAGTGAACATGCTAAATTCCGCTGGTGCTTTGAATTTACCTAAGTTAGAATATATACTACCTACCACTGATTTAGTAGTTACTTATTCCAACCAGATAGATTCATGAAACTAACATTAACCCAACATACATTAAAATCTTCTTTGATTGTTTTAGTGGGCCTGTTTTTCCTGCCTTTGCCCTCCAAAGGTGAAGAGAAGATGCTTCCCCCAGAAACATCCATCGAGAAAGCAATTGATTATTACATCGAGGCCTCGTGGAAAGAAAAGAAGCTTAAACCTGCAGGGGCAGCTGACGATACTGTTTGGTTAAGGCGAGTCAGCCTTGATCTTGCAGGTAGGATCCCCACCGCCTCAGAGGCTAAATCTTTTGCCGAAGACAAAGACCCTTCCAAGAAACAAAAAACCATCGAAAGGTTGATTGCTTCCCCTTTGCATTTAAGGCATCAGGCTCAAGAAATCGAAACATTCTTGATGAATGGCACTAAGGGTGGTATGAGTGAATACCTTACCAAGGCAATTACTGAAAACCGTTCATGGGACCGGATTTTCAAAGAAATTATCCTAGCTGATGAATCCGATGCATCGAACAAAGGATCCAGCGATTTTCTTAAAACCAGGGTTAAAGATTTAGACAAACTCACCAATGATGTAAGTGTGGCATTCTTTGGCGTGAATGTTTCCTGCGCCCAATGCCATGATCACCCTTTGGTTGCCGATTGGAAGCAGGATCATTTCTATGGGATGAAAGCTTTCTTTTCGCGCACTTATGAAGTTGGCAATTTTCTTGCAGAAAAAGAATATGGCGTAGTAAAGTTCCTGCCTAATAAGGGGAAAGAAAAACAAGCAGACTTCATGTTTCTTACGGGCAAGACGGTAAAGCCCGCTGGCATGACCGAACCCACCAAAGAAGAATTGAAAAAAGAAAAAGAGATGGTAGAAGAGTGGAAGAAAAACAAAACTCAGCCACCCAAGCCCAAAACTTCGACTCGTGCCATGCTTTTAGACATCGCATTGAATAAGGGTGATCAAGATTTCTTTGCCAAGGCATTTGTGAACCAAATATGGAACCGATTTTACGGATTTGGATTAGTAATGCCTTTGGATCAGATGCATTCGGAAAATCCCCCAAGTCATCCGGAATTGATGGACTGGCTGGCACGGGACTTCGCAGCGCACGGTTTTAATATCCCAAGATTGGTAAAAGGGATGGTTTCCAGCAAGGTTTATGGGCTATCCAGCCGATATGAAGGAGAGAGCACCCCGTTGGCAAAAGATTTTGCAATGGCCCGCTTGAAGCCTTTAACCCCAATGCAGATGGGGGTTTCGCTGCGCTTAGCAGGCCAATTCCTCAGCGGAAATGAGCAAGAAAAGAAAGTAGACGAAATTGCCCGTGGTTCCAGAGGACTAGCAGATCAGTTTACCCAGCCTACCGAAGATTTTCAAATCGGTGTTACCGAAGCATTATTCTTCAGCAATAGCAGTCGATTTCAGACCGAATGTTTGGGCGAAGGAAAAGACAAATTAGTCACAGCAATGACTAGCCTTGCAACCCCTGAAGAACAAGCAGACCTTGCGGTTTGGAGTGTTTTATCGCGAGGCACCACCTCGGATGAAAAAGCGGTTATCGCAGGTTATTTGAAAAAACATGGCGCTAATGCGCAGGATGCCAGCAAGCAAGTTTTATGGTCGTTGATGGCAAGCCCCGAATTCAGGTTCAATCATTAAAAAGAAAGCGAGTCTCTTCCAATGAATAAGATTCGGAAAAATTATTGTGGCTCTTCTGAACACGATGTATCCCGTAGGCAGTTTTTAGGCACTGCTGCAAGTGGCATCGCGGGGGCATCGCTATTGGCCCAAAACGCCATGTCTGCAGAATTAAAAAAACAAGGCAAGAGCGTAATTCTCTTATGGCTTGCAGGGGGCGCCAGCCAGTTCGAAACATTCGATCCCAAACCAGGTGCAATCACCGGTGGCCCTTTTCAGTCGATCCAAACTTCGACCCCTGGGGTGCGCATTTCTGAACTGATGCCAAAGATGGCTGCACGGTTTAAAGATACTTGCGTTATTCGTTCGCTGAACACCAAGAATGGCGATCACGGTAGTGCTTCTCAACTGATGATGCGAGGCCGTAAGGATGAAGCATCCTTAAAGTACCCTGACATGGGTGCAGTGCTGGCTCGCGAATTGGGCAAGCCTGAAAGCCAAGTTCCCGATTATGTATCTTTCTATTTGCAATCGGAAGGGCGCAACTTTTCGGGTAGCGGTTTTCTAGGGGCTAGGTTTGGACCCATGGAACTTTCCAAAAGTGTCATGCCTGAAAACATCAATAAGCCCGATCATATCAGCGAAATTGATTTCCTAGATCGCATGGCCCTTCGTAACTTATGGAGCAAAAACTTTGAAAAAGGCCGATCCTCTGGCACTCTTGCCAGCCATCAGCAGGCATTTCTGAGAGTCAATGGCATTATGGATAGCCAGAAGCTTTTCGATATAACCAACGAACCTCAAAAAACCCGTAATCAATACGGGCCAACCCAGTTTGCAGAACAGGTGCTTATTGCCCGCAGATTGGTTGAATCTGGCGTGCCTTTCGTTCGTGTAGGCCGGGCTTGGTGGGATAGTCATGGCCAAAACTTCGAAACCCATCAAGAACTTGTTCCCGAACTTGATCATGTAATGGCAACATTGCTTACCGATCTTGAAGATCGTGGCATGTTGAAAAACACTTTAGTAGTTACGCTATCTGAATTTGGTAGAACTCCTAGAATTAATTCCAGCTTGGGTCGCGATCACTTTGCCAACGCTTGGAGCTGCTCGCTTTCGGGTTGCGGGATCAAGGGCGGTTCGGTGTATGGCAAGACCGATGAAAAGGGCGATAAAGTAATAGAAGGCGAAATTGGCGCTGCTAGGCTTTTTGCAACTATCTACAAAGCCTTGGGTATCAACCCCCAGAAAAACTATTATGTTGGCTCGCGCCCTGTACCACTTACCGACCCAGGCACCGAACCTGTCAAGGAAGTATTAGCATAACCCTTATACGAGGCAATCATGAATTACACGAGTTACAAGGTTGATAAGAATCTGGGCAGGCAGGATATTCTTTTTGCAGTTGCCCGTATTCCAAACTCCAGCAAGGCTTATGTTGCAGGCTCGGATTTAAAAATCCACGAAATCGATTTTGCCAATGCCAAGCCCGACCTGCGCTCTTTCCCTGCTCACGCCAGCTATATAACTGCTTTAGTTCTCAAGGATGACACCTTGGTTTCTGGGGGTTACGATGGCAAGCTTTCGTGGTGGAAAGCCTCTACAGGCGAAAAAATCAAAACTTTGGATGCCCATAAACGATGGATCAGGCAAGCTGCGCTTAGCCCCGATGGCAAACTATTCGCCTCGGTAGCAGATGACATGGCACTCCGAGTCTGGAATATCAAAGATGCAAAAATGGTCCGCGAAATGACGGGCGAACACAAGCCCCTAACCCCCAACGATTTTCAATCCATGCTTTATGCCTGCGCTTTTAACAACGATGGCAAGCTAATCGCAACTGCTGATAAAACGGGCCATATCGTTGTTTGGGAAACCCATACAGGTAAGAAAATTGCAAGCATGGAAGCCCCCATCATGTACACTTGGGATCCGAATGCCCGCAGGCATTCTATCGGCGGGCCTAGGTCGGTTGCTTTCTCCCCTGATTCCAAACTGCTCGCAGTAGGTGGCACAGGCAAAATTGGGAACATTGATCACTTGGAAGCCAACGGGCGCATCGAAGTTTTCAATTGGGAAAAAAGCGAACGAGTTCATGAATTTGTTACTGATAAATCCAAGGGCCTTGTCGAACATCTCGAGTTTCATCCCGAAGGTAATATTCTTTTGGGTGCTGGTGGTGCTGGCGAGGGTTTTCTTGCCTTCATAGATCTCAAAGAAAAGAAAGTTGCCCATCAAGAAAAAGCTGCAATGAACATCCATGCCATTGCAAGCACCGATGGAATGAAGTCCCTGTTGGCAGTTGGCCATAATCGAGTATTACACTTTAAGATGGCTTAAGCCTATTTCGCAACAGAATCAAAAAGGCTCTGGATAAAACTCCGGGGCCTTTTGCTTTTAACTATCATCACTTTACTGTTGGCGCAACAACCTAAACAGCGCCTAAAGGGTTGCATCATAAAAAAAACAGGCATCACGCCGAGACAACTACCAAAGATTAAAGCTTGATTAGTGCCCCATCCATTCCAAAGATAATAGGGCTGAGAACCGGGGTAAAATGCCATTCATAATCGGCTTATTAGAAATAGTTAACCCGTTCACATGAACTTTAAACATCAAATTAAATTTGCGAGAATCCTTAAATGAATGAATATTTCTTTTCAAAGCTTGCATAATCAGTCATTATGCTCTTATTGCAAAGGCTTGATTAAAATTACAAAGGCTGAAAACCATGATTAGAATATTTGTTTGCTTATTAGTTCTCTTATCGGGCTTGATTGGTTGTGACACCAATGAAAGACCTGTATTTCCTGTTTATCCTGTCAAAGGCACTGTGAAATACGATGACGGCCAACCGGTGGTCGACGGCTGGATTGAATTTACTTATCAAGCGGGTGAAACCAAAGGCCGGAACTCAAATAGCAAAATCGACAAGGAAGGCAAATTCGAAATGGAAACCTTTGCCCGAGGTAAGGGAGCATACGCCGGCCCGGTAACCGCAGTTATTAGCGAGCCATCATCTAATTCTGAAACTGAAGAGGTTAAAATTCCAAATGATAAAATTCTCGAGAAATACAAAAATTATGAAACCAGTGGTTTGAAATTTGAAATCGATAAAAAAGATAACACACTCAATATCATCATTGATCGAAAGTAAACATCGTGTTTACCTATGGCTTTCATGCATTCACCAGCCCTCTGATTACAAATGCGGGGGGCAATGCTTTTGGCAAATTTAAAGCCTCAGCTTCAGGCCGAACAATTGCGGCCCAATAATTACCATCAATCCCTCTTTCAAATCTTAATGCACCCAAGTCTTTGGAACTTCTAATTAGGACTATAACATTTTCCATGGTTTTGATTGCAATCCCAAGCAATTACAGTCATATTGAGACTAGGTTTTTGCAAATAAGATAAAAACCAACATACCCTACATTGACTAGGATGCTTCCCCATGAAAAATTTCATCTTTTCCCTAGTTGTACTTCTGCTTGTAAACACCTTGGCCATTGCTCAAACTGGAGTTTTTAAAGCAGGTGCATTTGCCCAAGATATTTCACCAGAAGAATTGCCCATCTCAATTAATGGCAACATGAAAGATGGAAAAGCGACCATGGTGCATGACCGCATTCATGCGCGCTGCATAGTTCTTGATGATGGCATAACCAAATTAGCATTGGTTGTTTGTGATTCGTGCATGATCCCCCGCGAGGTTTTTGATGATGCAAAAAAAACAATCGCAGAAAAGCTAGGTATCCCTGCAACCAACATACTTTGCTCTGCAACCCACACTCATTCTGCGCCTACCGCAACAGGGGTTTTTCAAAGCGAGCCCGAGAAAGATTACCCTGCGTTTCTTTCAAAAAAAATTGCCCAGGGGATCCTCGAAGCCCATAAACGGATGGTACCCGCACAAATCGGGTGGGGCGTTGCTTCCGATCCAACTCAGGTTTTTAACCGCAGATGGTTTATCAAACCAGGGCAGATGAATACCAATCCCTTTGGCGAAACTACCGACAAAGTCATTATGAATCCCGGTTATCAAAATGCTCGTGTTGATAAATCTGCTGGCCCGATCGATCCCGAGGTTTCTGTGCTTTCCTTGAAAACTAAAAACGGCAAACACATCGCCCTACTCGCAAACTACAGCCTTCATTATGTCGGTGGGTTTCCTGCCATTAGTGCCGATTACTACGGTGCCTTCGCTGAACAAATTACCACCCTTTTAGATGCAGATCGATCTTTTGTCGGGATCATGAGCAATGGCACCAGTGGGGATGTGAACAATGTTAATTTTGCAGGCATGGCACCTGGCAAGCGTGAACCAGGCGAGCAAATTCGCATCGTTGCAAACAGTGTTGCAAAAGCTGCACAAAAAGCGCTTGCCAATATCAAGTATAAGAATCATGCTTCCCTCGCTGCCGAACAAAAAGAGCTTATGCTTGGCGTAAGGTTGCCTTCCAAAAGCGATATGGAAAAGGCAAAAGAGATATTAACCAAAGCGAATAAAACTGTTTTAGATACCATGCCCGAGGTATATGCTCGAGAAACCATACTGCTTTCCAAGTACCCTTCACAGGTTCCCGCAATCATCCAAGTGATGCGAATAGGCGATCTAGGTATTTGTGCGATTCCTTGCGAAGTGTTTACCGAAATAGGATTGGATATCAAAAAGAAAAGCCCCCTCAAGCAAACCTTCACCATTAGTTTGGCAAACGGATACAACGGGTATCTGCCCACGCCCGAACAACACAAGCTAGGGGGTTATGAAACCTGGCGGGCCAGATCGAGTTATCTGGAAACAGAGGCCTCGATTAAAATTAGCAACACCTTGATGGGCATGCTCGAAAAAATAAAGAAGTGAGCATCATGATTAAACAACATGATAAATAAGTTTGCTGAAATTATGTTTAATCTTATTAATGCTTGGGTAACAACAATCCTTATAATAAACTTTAATCAAAAACAAAGATTAGCTAATTTATTTTAACGCCAACCTCATGCAATTGATTCAGCATGAAATAAAGGCACATCCATCAAGATTGCTGTTTTAAGCAAAATGCTCTTCACCATACTTTTCCCCACCAACTCCTTAGCGTTATCCGCAATTCTATCAATTGACATTGCAGGATATGCTTTGGTTGTTCCGAAGTTATCTCTTGAAAGCATCATCACTTGTGCCCACGGGCATCAGGAAGATTCCTTGGGGGGAATTATGCTGATGATGTTTCAAACGAGATAACCCATGCTAAAAATTCGATCTTTATTTTTTGCATCTATTTTTGCATCTACTTTAATAAATGGGTTGGGAGTCCGGGCAGAAACACCGCCGATTGCAACCACCCAAACCCCAGCGCCTTTTATCGCACTACCTGCCAATCGCTATTGGAATCTCAGACAAACCCCGATTACCGATGTGGTACGAAAAGTTCGTGGCGCAGTAGTTAATATTCAAAGCGAAAAACCTGCGGGCACCGATGACTTTTCGATGGTTGGTTCCGCCAAGAGTAACATCAATGGCATGGGCACGGGAATTATTATTGATTCGCGTGGTTACATCATCACCAATAATCATGTGGTTGAAGATGTTTCGATTTTGCGTGTCAGGCTTTCTGATAACACCCAACTCCCCGCACAGGTTATCGCACGCGACCCAGAACACGACCTTGCACTTTTGAAAATTGATGCCAAGAAAATTCTTCCTGTCATCACGCTTGGTACCGCATCCGACCTGATGGTTGGCGAAACGGTGGTGGCGATTGGCAACGCTTATGGTTACGAACATACGGTGACGGTGGGGGTTGTTAGCGCAACCCGTAGAGATGTCAGCCTGAACAAGGAAATCTCGTACAAGGGGCTGATTCAAACAGATGCGAGTATCAACCCGGGTAATAGTGGTGGGCCATTGGTGAATATTCATGGCGAATTAATTGGCGTGAATGTTGCGATTCGAGCAGGCGCCCAAGGGATTGGCTTTGCTATTCCCGTTGATACCATGGTCAAGATTTCCGCTGAATTAATGGGCAGCAAGCGGGGCAATGTAAAACATGGTGTTGGCCTCCGCAATGAGGTGAAGATGGAACAAACCGAGGGTATCCGCAGAACAGCCATGGTCGATGCGGTGGAAGGTGGTAGCCCGGGTTCGCGTGCTGGAATTAACAAAGGCGATGAACTTCTTGCAATCGAAGATTTTCAAGTCAAATCGAGCCTTGATGTAGAACGCGCCTTGGTCGACAAATCCCCAGGCGACAAGGTGGTTTTTCACTTCCGAAGAGACGGCTCTGAACAGAAGGTCGAAGTGACTTTGGAACCAGGCAAACCCGTGATCGCAGTTACCGAAGTGGTTTGGCGTAGGATTGGCTTAAAGGTTCAACCCATTGGCTCTGATGCTGTCGCCAAGGCGAACAATCAACTTCATGGCGGATTATTGATCAGCGAAATAAGACCAGAGAGCGTCGCAGCTCGGGCCGGATTTCAAAAAGGAGATATCTTGGTAGGGTTGCACCAATGGGAAATGATCAGCATCGATAATATTGGATTCGTGCTGAATCACCCAGAGCTTCCTACTTTTCAACCAGTCCGATTTTTCATCGTAAGGGCAGGCCAGGTTCATCGGGGCTTTCTGCCACACATTGATTAATCATCTAGCTTACTTTTTAGTTGAAGGCTTTGTGTGAGTTTGAAAAAACTTCACCATCAGTTCGGGTGCAAAGTCGGGAAACTGATGGGTACCTGGGTGAATGCAAGCGACCAAAGGTGCGTTTTTAGATGATGGGAAAAGGGTGCAATATTTGGCCCATTCTTCACCTACGCGATTACAACCGTTGATTTCTTTTACCTTTTCGATTGTCTTTTTCTGCCATTCAATCTTTACCAATGGATCTTTCTCACCCGCAAAGTGAATGCAAGGCTTGGGAAGTGCATCAAGCATAACGGCAAAACTTGCACAGGGTGCAACCGCAGCAAAAACATCTCCCCGGGTTTGCCAAAGAGTGTAAGTAAATCCACCGCCATTAGAATGGCCCGTACAGTAAATTTTATCCTCATCGATTTTACATTCTTTGCGCAGATGGCTTAACAGGGCATCAAAGAATTTAAGATCACGATCGCCCTCGGCACCAGGTTTATGCTGCCAGCCCGATTTTTTCCCTTCCGGATCGGTCAATTTTCCCGGGGTGTTCAACCCTTGCATATAAACGACGATTGCAGCAGGCCAATGCTTCTGGATTGCAAAAGATTTTGCAGCATTCTTTGCGGTACCCCCATGGCCATGAAAAACAAATACCACGGGCGCGCTAGCATTCGATTTAGGTGGGAAGAAAACGAGGGCATTACGATCGCTTTTATCAACTTGGAGTTGAATGTTTTTAGGCCCATCGATTTCCTGCGAGAAGAGTGAAAAAGAAAGAACCATCAAGAATAAAAATGCAGCAAAGGTGTTTTTCACAGAGAGACCTCCGAAAAATTAGTTTTAAAAGCATCACTTTATTTCTTTATGTTAATCGAGAAAAAGCAGTCATGCAATCTTAAGCCCAAGGCATACCCCATTTGCACGAAGCCGCACTTATTTAAAGTGAATGCAAAACAGAAAAACTTCCTGCAACTGCTTAGGTTCTTTTAAAATGTATATTAAAGTATACTTTAAACTGTATATTAAAGCAATTATTGTATACATCTGTTCAACAAAAGCCATTTTTAGCCCCATCCACAACTCAAATTCCTTGCTTAATAAGTGTACTTATTTACACTATAGGTATAGGAGGTGTTTGCTGCCTTCTTAAGAACTTAAAAGTGCCAGTTGGAGGAATAAGAAATGGAACCATGGCGTTTAATATTTCGAAGGGGGTTTGCCCCGTTACTTTCAAATAGTGCATTAAATGCGTTGCAGGATGGATTGAAGCAAGATGATCCCGCATTGGTGCAGGGATGTGTTGTTTTCCCAAGGCCAGTGCCTGGCTTTTGGGATTTACCCGCTGCAGCAGTCGGGTTGCTGGCTTATGTGGGCCGCGAGGGGGAAGGTCTGTTCTCGGTATTTGAAGTTTCAGAATTTCACGAAAGGCTGAAGGAAGCAGCAGCGCAGAAATTGGGCCAGTTGGATGCTGCGATTTTATTTCTCGATTGGTTTGACAAAACCCCCAGAGATCTCATGCGCAAAAACCTGCTCCAAGAAACACACCTCGAGTTACGCAAAAGAAAAACAGCTTCCAGAATCCGTGAAAAACAATCTCTCTCACAGCGAATAACTTCCACCAACCAATAACCTTTCCATTCTTTCTAAGGAGATCTTCATTATGTTGTGCCGTAATTGCAATAAAGTTCGTTCTAATCGCCCTAGAGGCCTTTGCTATTCTTGTTACTACAAACCAGAAGTCAGGGCACAGTTTCCCTCCACCAGTAAATTCGCCCGAAAAGGTTCAGGCATTGATGTTCATCTTCCGCCTCTTTCAAATGAACCAACTCCTGCCTCACCCGGCAGTGAAGATAAAATCCTTGTGCTGATGGAACGGGCGAGCATTGGCCAGTGCCTTTGGCACCCCATGGATGCCGCAAAAGCTCTGCCCGCTTTAGAATCATCTTTGGTTTATCAGCTGGCTGGTGTTGCTTAAATTGATTTTCACGAAACAGGGGCGTAGGTGGAGATAATGCTCATTGCGCTTCTAAGCCCATCGAGTGCCGCACTGACAATCCCACCTGCGTACCCTGCGCCTTCGCCCACGGGGAAAAGCCCGATAGCAGAAGGGCTTTGCCGAGAGATTGTATCGCGAACCACTCTTACAGGCGCACTGCCCCGCGATTCTGGCCCAACTAAGGTTGCTTCTTTAAGAAACTTTCCTTGCCATTTCTTGTCCATGATGGGAAGGCCATGATGCAAGGCCTCGATTACCTGTGGAGGTAAAATTGCTTCCAAATTTGTTGAAATCGTTCCGCGGGGGTAGCTCGAGGGGGGTGCAGAGGGAGAAACTCTTCCGCCCAAAAAATCCTTGGCTCCTTGAATGGGGCAAAGATAATCTTTCTTCCCCACCTCATACGCCATCTTTTCGTACTTTTCTTGAAAGTGAATTCCAGCAAGAGGATGACTGTTACCAAAATCGCTAGGGTTGATAGTAATAACCAACCCACTATTTGCGTAAGGCGAATCATGCTTGGAAAGGCTCATGCCATTGGTGCAAAACGCACCTGGTTCAGAAACGCTAGGCATAATGTATCCACCGGCGCACATGCAAAAAGTGAATAAATCATATTTTCCGTTAGCTACCAAACTATAATCTGCAGCTCCAATCACATTTTCCAAATCGGAATTCCCATACTTTACCCGGTTGACCGTTTCTTGGGGCTGTTCAATGCGTATACCCATCTGAAAAGGTTTTTGTTCCATTAAAACACCCCGAGCATGCAAGGCGTTATAGGTGTCTCGGGCACTGTGACCAATTGCAAGAATTACCACATTGGCAGGAATATAACCGCCCGAAGTGTACACCCCTTTGATGATATTATCTTGGATATCCAAGTCTTCAGCTTTGCATGAAAATTTAACCTCGCCCCCTAGAGCTTCTATTTTTCTCCGAATGGATTTGACCACCGCAGGCAACCTGTTGCTACCCAGATGTGGCCTGAAATCATAAAGCACCGAGGGCTTGCCTTTATTCTCTGCAAACATCTGCAGGATGCGCGTTACATCGGGCCCAGATCCCCGGTAGGTTAATTTCCCATCGCTAAAAGTACCTGCTCCACCCTCGCCAAAAAGATAATTGCTATCAGGATTAAATTGTCCACCATCATCGAAATCCTTGACATCGCGAATCCGATCGCGCACCGGTCTGCCCCGTTCCAAAAGAATGGGCCGGTATCCAAGTTCCGCCAAAAAGTAAGCAGCAGCAAGCCCACCAGGGCCAGAACCGATAACAACCGGCCTGCCCAGTATGGGAACCGATCCAGAAGGTGGCATTACAAAAGGGGCTTCTGAATAAGTTTCAATACTGATGGATTGAAACCTTGGCTTATGTTGCAAAACTTTTTGTTCATCCAGAAGTTGAACTTCCGCACTGTAAACAAATTGAATTTGCCTATCTCGAGCATCAAGGCTTTTGCGGAGAATGCGCCAGCGTTGAATATCAGAAGGCTGAATACCCAAAGAAAGAGCAAGCCGGTCTGGAAGTTTTGTTTCCGGATCTTCAACTGCGAGCCTGATATTTGAAACGCGTAATGCCATAATAATGGATTTATGATGTTGAGATAAAAAAGAAAAGGGGGGCACCCTATGATAGGCACCCCCCGAAGGGAAAAACCATGATAAAATCTGAGGAACCGGCAAATAAGCCGGGTTACTCAAGTTTTACTTACCTTTTCGAGCTCCAGCGAGTTCGCCAAGGGATACTTTTTCCAAAGTTTTTCGAAGTGCTTCAGAAGCAGCTTTGCAAATGCTCTCTAGCTTGTTGTTCAAAGGGCCACCCACATCTTCAGCAAATGGGGCAACGCCACGAATCGGGCCATCAACCGCTTCAATAATGTGTAGCAAAGAAACCTTGAAGGGATCCTTCATAAGTTTGTACCCACCATTAGGGCCTTTGATGGAATTCAGCACTCTTGTAGAAACCAAAGGCTTTAAAACCTTAAGCAAAAATCGCTCGGGAATTCCACGATCCCGGGCAATAAGATGTGACGCTACAGGCTTTTCAGATTTCTGAGTAGCCATGTAAGAAAGGGCGTGTATGGCGTAGCTAGATGCGCGAGTCAACTTCATGAAAAATAAGACCTCTTAAGGGTCCACCTCCAAAATATAAAAAATGCCTGCTTGACAATCAAGCAGATCAAAACTCAACCTTAAGGGCCCACTGTCAGGAGATTAACCAGTGTAAAGTTGGTGTCGACTATAACTAAAACAACTTTCTAAAGTCATATATAGTTAAGATTTTGAGCGATATCAATCAACACATTAATATTTTTATAAGCAAACGAGCAAGATAGCAATAGACAAACGAAAAATTAATCTAATTTAATAATTTATCACTAATAAGTTTATAAAGAGAATGCCTATACAAATATACAATTTGCAATATGCAAATTACAAGCCAATACCAAATCAAATCAACTGGCAGCAGGTGTTTGCTTTATATCAATTGCACCAAATTCAACACCAATTACAGATGTAGCGGGTATTTCTTTCGACCCCACAGGGACCAAACCCCTGCGGACTTGCAGGCGCCAAAGCATAGGCCCTTGATGGCTAAAAATCGCTTGCGTACTAGAATCATCGCCATCGGTACAAAGAAAAGCGGTCATTTCTTCGCCAGGTTCAAGAGATTTATCCAAGTTTTCATCCTCTACAGTTTCACGGGCAGATTGCGACTTTTTAGAACCCGCCAAGGCTAGGGGCAACCAGTTCGCAGGGCCGCCAAAAAACGACTTCTCGGGTTTCTCGGTGCCAAATTGCACCAGAGTAAAAGGGGGTGGATAGCTGTTTCTACTTTTTTCTTTCCATTTACGATTGAAGAAATAATCCAATGGGTAGAAAGTCTGATCGGTAGAAACATTTTTCAGCTTAAGCCTAAGAATCAAAGAATCCTCTTTGCAAGGCTCGGCTTTAGAAAACCCAGAAACCAAAACTGCAACCATTGCTTTTTCAACCGCAACAGGAGTAACTTCCAATTCGCCCACCCTGATAACCTTCCCGATTTTAGTGCGCAAATGAGCAGGCACGATTGCCTGCGTTCGTTCTTTATCGTGATTGAATCGTATCTTGGTTCGCTTTGTACCCGGGTTGTCGCCATCCACATCAGGAATGTATTCAAGCGGGTGCAGAGGGCCGGCATTGTTTATGCGAAAAAGAACAAGAATAAGGATTGCGGTTGCCATTACGCTGTAGGAAAGCAATGAGAAAAAAACAATGGGCATAGCCATCGATTTAGAGCCTACTGGCCTTTTGCGTGCAGCTTCCCCCGTAATTGAAGGAGCATTATCCCAAGGGGTTGGGTTACTGCTTAAAGCTGCGCCATTGTTTTCAGAACTGAAAATTTCTGCACCACTAATATGAGATTCTTTATCTTCTATTGGGGATGTAAAATGGGCGTTTTCTTCGGCAGCAGCTTCCTGCAATTTTTCACTAATCGGGAACGATGAAAGTTCCGGGGGCAAATCTTGGAATGCGCGATTTTCAGGCGGCTGATAATTAAAGCTCAATGTATCGGTATTAGGCTCACCTGCTATAACCGGGGGAGGAGGCGTTGCTTCTGCATTTCCAGCAGTATTAATAAGCGGCACCATCTGGATGGTTTGGCAATGGGGGCAGCGCATTTGCTTGCCCAGAAAATCTTCGGTAATGCCCATAAGCTTAGTACAAGAAACACATTTAAAATGATAAATACTCATGATTATCCTTTTACTTCTTCGTATAAATGTAAGCTGATTTTCTCGAGTGGCAACGCAAGATTTTCTTGAATGGCTGCTGATAACTCCAGCCAATCTACCAATCCCACAACTTCCCTACCCGCTTTGTCACCTTTCTTTTCAAAAGGCAACACCGCTAAAAGGGGAATCGCAGATCGTAGCGCAAATTCAACAGGATTATGTATCGCTGCCTCATCTAGCGCCGCTTCAGTTTCCGACATAATCACACCGGCTACCACCAAACCATACTGCCTTGCAACTTCCAGAGTAAGCAGCAGGTGATTCAGTGTTCCTAAACTTCTACGGGCAACGATGATAAGCGGGTACTGCAATCTTAGTGCCAGATCCGCTATAGATTCAGAATCTGTCAAAGGGCACAAAAGCCCGCCTGCTCCTTCGACGATTGCAAACGCATCGCCGCACCGTTTTTCTACTGCAACTGCCAGTGCTTCAATTGAAAGATGCGAGCCTTCAAGCTTCGCTGCCAAAGCAGGGCTTGCGGGAATTTCAAAACACCAAGGAGTGATCGCACTCAAATCTTTATCACCTGCAGCACGGCTTAATGCCAAAGTGTCTTCACTAACAAGAACATCTTTGGAGTTGCGACGCCCCCCAGTGGCAATAGGCTTGCACACCTTTACATTAACCCCTTTAGAGATCAATGATTGTGCCAAAAGCGAGGCAAAGCGAGTTTTGCCTACCCCTGTATCGGTACCAGTAATAAAAAAACCAGCCATCGGCAATCAGTTCCCCTGGCCGGATAATTGTAACGAAAAATCCATCATGCAATTATAAAGCACTTCGCCTATGCGATCCACTAATTCTTCAGGGATTGCAAGAGGTGGCATAAGAACCACGACATCCCCAAGGGGCCTGATCATAAGGCCGTACTTGCCTGCCAGCATGCAAATAGTGTGTGCGGCATTGATATTTGCAGGAAAAGGCTGACGGGTTTCACGGTTGCAAACCAGTTCAATGCCAATCATCAGACCCGCTCTGCGAATATCGCCCACAAAAGCGAACTCCCGCAGGCGATCCAAATGCCTTTGCATTTTCATCCCTTTAGCTGCAACTTGCGCCAAAACGCCATCCTCTCCCATTAATAGATCCAAACTGGCAATCGCAACTGCGGCACCAAGTGGGTTGGCAGTATAAGTATGCCCATGCTGGAAGGTTTTATCTTCCTTGCCCTCTTCATTTAAAAAAGCATTGAAGACTTCTTCGGTTGCAAGGGTTGCTGCTAGGGGTAGGTAACCGCCAGTAATTCCCTTCGCCAAGCAAAGAAAATCGGGCACTACTTCTTCTTGTTCGCATGCAAAAAGCGTCCCGGTTCTACCAAAACCTACTGCAACTTCATCCGCTATCAGCAGCACACCATGCTTTTTAGTTACTTCGCGAACGCGCTTTAAAAAACCCTTGGGGGCAGTTACCATGCCTGCAGCCCCTTGCACCAAAGGCTCAATCACCACCGCAACCAACTCCTCTGCATTCTGTTCCACTAATTTTTCCAACTCTAAAGCGCAAGCCATTCCACAACTCTCTGGTTTTAATTGCAAGGGGCAGCGATAGCAATAAGGAGCAGGTGACTTGATCGTAGGAAAAAGTAAGGGCTTAAACATATCATGAAAGCGGCCAAGATCACCAATGCTGACATCCCCCATGGTATCGCCATGATAGGCCATACCCAGCGCAAGAAACTTGGTTTTGTTTTTTTTCGGATTGGGGCACTGATGCCAGAATTGAAATGCCATCTTCAATGCGACTTCAACAGCCGTGGCGCCACTATCTGAATAAAACACCCGGGTCAGGCCTTTAGGGGCAAGATCGATGATCCTTTTAGCAAGGATAGTTGCGGGCTCATTGGAAAGGCCCAAAAAAGTACTATGGGCTACCTTCTGCAATTGTTCCTTTAGCGCATTATCCAACTCCGGCACTTGATGGCCATGCAAGTTGCACCAAAGAGAAGAAAACCCATCGATATATTCTTTGTCATGCTGATCTACCAGAAAAAAACCTCGGGCCTTGGTAATGATGATGGGCTGACTATCTAAATAAGAAGCCATGGGCGTAAAGGGATGCCAGTTATAAGCTTTGTCCCAGAGTTCGAGCTGCATCGCGGTGTGATTCATGCCAAGATAATTTCCAAGGTTAGCGATAAAACAACCATATTAACAAAACATATAGCCTATTTTACTGATTTTTACAAAAACCTAAGTACGATTGTGCCGTCTTTACAAATTACAACCTTAACAAAAGGGAAAAACAGCTCTGCCTTTTGCCAGAAAACTGTTTTAAACTTCGTTAATTAGTCGATTTTTAATACTAGAACTTTGATTTACACTTTGAAAATTTAGCGACTAAGGAGTCAACCATGGGGAATGGATTCCCAATTTGGTTTGGCATGGCAGTAGGCATCGTGGGCTTCGCCCTTGCCGAAGAAGTTACCCTAAAAACTGAAAACAATACCGCTAATGCACCTCAGGTAGATACCCCTGTTCCAGGTATTCTCCCAAAACAAGTTTTCTTAATTCCAGAACCGCTTGACTACATCACCGATCCTATTCCTAGAAGTGCCGTCATCAGAGAGATGGAAGGTTTCTGGGTGGGCGTGGATTATTTAAACTGGCGCATTAAAAATGGGCCCCTACCCACCACCATGATCACTGCGGGTTCACCCAACGATGCTATTCCCGGCGCGCTCGGCCAACCGGGGACCCAAATCCTTTTAGGTGGCAACAATAGTAACGGTATGGATTACGGCCCCTTTTCAGGCATCCGTATGAATGCTGGGTTCTTCCTCGATGATGATAAAATCTTCAGCTTCGAAGGCTCTGCCTTTATTATGGAACAACGCTCGTTTAATTACAGCACCGCCACGGGCGCTGGACAACCCATTGTTACCGCTCCATTCTTTAACACCAATGGTTCCGCTAGTTCCATCTTCGCTACGGTTCCTAACGACCTTAATAATCTTCCCTCTAGCCAAATCGGCATCTATTCCTACAGCAAACTTTCCGGTGGCGAAGCGAATGCCAAAGCTAGGTTTGGAGAAGTAGGGAACGGCTTTTCTTCCGAACTACTCTTTGGTGGGAAGTTTACCGAACTGGAAGAAAATCTAGTTTACTCCTTCGATTCTCAACGACCCTCCGGGAACAACATCGCCGGGGTTCAAGGTGTGGATCAATTCCTGACTCGCAATTGGTTTTATGGAGTTCAAGTGGGCGGGGGCGTTCGCTACGATTGGAAGCGTTTTCACGCCAGTGCCCTTGGAAAAATAGCCCTTGGACAAACACAGCAGAATATCGCAATCTCTGGCTCACGGTCGACTTCCATCAATGGCTCGCCTGTGGGTGACCCGACTAATGGTTTTGTCTATGCTTTGCCTTCAAACAGTGCTATGTTCAACTATTCTGCATTCTCCGCAATTCCTGAATTGCAATGTAGGGTAGGCTATGATGTCACCAAGCACCTTCAGCTTTATGCAGGTTACGATTACTTCTACTGGACAAGTGTTTTAAGGCCAGGCGCAGCAGTTGATTCGGTAATCAACACGAGCCAACGCAACGGCCAGGCCTTAGTGGGTGCTGCTCGCCCCGAGATGAATTATTCTCCCTCGGGAATCTGGGCCCAAGGTATGACCTTTGGCATCGAACTGAAGTACTAACCTCTAAAATTGTAAACCATACAACAGCTCCTTGTTTTGAGGGTCTGTTGTTGTTTATAAACCTCGCATATTTCGACCTCATACTTTAATAAAATAAGATGGTAAACAATGCCAATTAGGATTATAATTATCCTAGCTAGTAAATAGTGAAACTCATCCCACCTAGGCAAAGTTATGATGCTTTTTAATACTCTTCTTTTGATAAGCTTGAACTTTGCATCAGACCCATTGGATGATTACCAAAAGGTGATCAAGCCCTTGTTGCAATCGCGCTGCTATTCTTGTCACGGTGCGCTAAAGCAAAACAGCAAGCTACGGCTCGATACTGTCGAATTCATCAGCGCAGGGAATGGCAAAACAAAAATCATAAATGTAGGAAAACCGAAAGATAGCCATTTAATCGCCCGCATTACTTCTTTGGAAGAAACCGAGCGTATGCCACCCGAAGGCGAGCCCGTAACCGCAGCGCAGGTTCTTGCTATTGAACGCTGGATCGCAGCTGGGGCCCCTAGCCCCAAAGATGATAAGCCCGAGGTTAGCCCTAAAGATCATTGGGCTTTTAACTCTCCCGTTAAAACTAAAATTCCTGCAAACACCAACCCAATCGATTTCTTCACCCAACTAGCTTGGAAGAATAAAAACCTAACCCCTCAGGTTCCCGCAAACAAACAAACTCTTCTGCGAAGATTGTATCTTGATCTAACTGGCTTACCACCACTTGAACAGGATTATCAATCTTTCCTTAATGACTCTTCTCCCGATGCCTACGAAAAAATTGTCGATAAATTAATCGCAAGCAAACAGTATGGCGAACGCTGGGGCAGGCATTGGATGGACATTTGGCGTTACACCGACTGGTGGGGTTTGGGTGCAGAACTTCGTAACAGTCAAAAGCATATTTGGCATTATCGCGACTGGGTGATTGAATCTCTCAATAATAATATCCCTTACGATGAGATGCTGCGTCAGATGCTAGCAGCAGATGAGCTTTACCCGAATGATCTTGAAAAAGTTAGAGCCACGGGTTTTCTCGCACGCCAATATTTTAAGTTCAATCGAAATTCTTGGATGGAAGAAACCGTTGAGCACACCTTTAAAGCTTTTATGGGCCTGACCATCAACTGTGTTAAATGCCACGATCATAAGTACGACCCGATAGCGCAGGTAGAATATTATCAACTTCGTGCCTTCTTTGAGCCTTATCAGGTTAGGACAGATATGGTGAAGGGCGAGACCGATTTTGAAAAGGATGGAATTCCTAGAGTGTTCGATTGTAATTTAGATGCACCTACTTGGCTATTGGTTAGGGGAGATGAGAAGAATCCGAAGAAGGATAAATCAATAGCACCGGGCTTACCAGCGTTTCTTAAGCGAGAAGAATTAAAGATA
>Ga0209284_10000684_pt1 | contig 54972 bp, 55 predicted proteins | sample FRY03_FD_187211 | JGI IMG/M metagenome (GOLD analysis project Ga0209284, IMG submission 187211) | Freshwater microbial communities from Lake Fryxell liftoff mats and glacier meltwater in Antarctica - FRY-03 (SPAdes) (version 2) | ecosystem: Environmental > Aquatic > Freshwater > Ice > Glacier...
TGGGACTGAGACACGGCCCAGACTCCTACGGGAGGCAGCAGTGGGGAATCTTGCGCAATGGGCGAAAGCCTGACGCAGCAACGCCGCGTGCGGGATGAAGGCCTTCGGGTTGTAAACCGCTTTCAGCAGGGAAGAAATTGACGGTACCTGCAGAAGAAGCCCCGGCCAACTACGTGCCAGCAGCCGCGGTAACACGTAGGGGGCGAGCGTTGTCCGGATTTATTGGGCGTAAAGAGCTCGTAGGCGGTTCGGTAAGTCGGGTGTGAAACCTCCAGGCTCAACCTGGAGACGCCACCTGATACTGCTGTGACTAGAGTCCGGTAGGGGAGTGTGGAACTCCTGGTGTAGCGGTGAAATGCGCAGATATCAGGAAGAACACCAGCGGCGAAGGCGGCACTCTGGGCCGGTACTGACGCTGAGGAGCGAAAGCGTGGGTAGCAAACAGGATTAGATACCCTGGTAGTCCACGCCGTAAACGTTGGGCACTAGGTGTGGGTCTCAACCAACGAGATCCGTGCCGCAGCTAACGCATTAAGTGCCCCGCCTGGGGAGTACGGCCGCAAGGCTAAAACTCAAAGGAATTGACGGGGGCCCGCACAAGCGGCGGAGCATGTTGCTTAATTCGAGGCAACGCGAAGAACCTTACCTGGGTTTGACATGTAGAGAAAAGCCGTAGAGATACGGTGTCCGCAAGGGTTCTACACAGGTGGTGCATGGCTGTCGTCAGCTCGTGTCGTGAGATGTTGGGTTAAGTCCCGCAACGAGCGCAACCCTTGTCCTATGTTGCCAGCACGTAATGGTGGGGACTCGTAGGAGACTGCCGGGGTCAACTCGGAGGAAGGTGGGGACGACGTCAAGTCATCATGCCCCTTATGTCCAGGGCTGCAAACATGCTACAATGGCCGATACAAAGGGCTGCGAGACTGCGAAGTTTAGCGAATCCCAAAAAGTCGGTCTCAGTTCGGATCGGAGTCTGCAACTCGACTCCGTGAAGTTGGAGTCGCTAGTAATCCCGGATCAGCATTGCCGGGGTGAATACGTTCCCGGGCCTTGTACACACCGCCCGTCACACCACGAAAGTCGGCAACACCCGAAGCCAGTGGCCTAACCCTTTTGGGAAGGAGCTGTCGAAGGTGGGGTTGGTGATTGGGGTGAAGTCGTAACAAGGTAGCCGTACCGGAAGGTGCGGCTGGATCACCTCCTTTCTAAGGAGTCCATATCCTTCTCGATTGTGCAGTCATACGACTGCACCGCAGAAGGGGATTCTTAGTTGGTGCACTGGTTATTCGTTCTCGAGGAAGTAAATGTGGTTTGAGATTTAGTTCTCACTGCATTTAGTTGTTTCGAGTTCGTTGTTCTCTGTTCCGTTTTGAGGGAGTGCACAGCACTCGCTCTTCGTGGCGATCACTGCCCCGTCGACCTCGAACTTGGACCTTGTCCAGTTTGGTTGACGGATCCGCATATCGCCGGCCCGTCGCGGGACTGCTCCAACGAGCGTTCTCGACCAAGCGCCCTTTGAGAATTGCATAGCGAGCACGAGCATCTTTGTTCTTCCAAGTTATAAAGGGCCAACGGTGGATGCCTTGGCGTCGACTACCGATGAAGGACGTGTCTGGCTGCGATAAGCCACGGGGAGCCGCCTAGAAGGCCTTGATCCGTGGGTGTCCGAATGGGGAAACCCACCACCCGTCATGGGGTGGTACTCCGGTCTGAATACATAGGGCCGTGAGAGGGAACGGGGTGAATTGAAACATCTAAGTAACCCCAGGAAAAGAAAACAACAGTGACTCCCTGAGTAGCGGCGAGCGAAATGGGATCAGCCCAAACCGTGCATGTGTTAAAGCCTGGTGGCGTTGCATGTACGGGGTAGCGGGAGCTGAGACGAGGAGCACCTGATCCTCGACGGAGTTACAAAATATTGATGTAGTGGAAGCGTTCTGGAACGTCGCGCCACAGCAGGTAAGAGCCCTGTACACGAAACATCACTATCTCCGCTCGGATTTCCCAAGTAGCGCCGGAACCGTGAAAGCTGGCGTGAATCTGCGAAGACCACTTCGTAAGGCTAAGTATACGTCGACGACCGATAGTGCACTAGTACCGTGAGGGAAAGGTGAAAAGTACCCCGGGAGGGGAGTGAAATAGTACCTGAAACCGTTGGTTTACAATCAGTCAAAGCGTCGTCATCCTTCGGGATGGCCGCGATGGCGTGCCTTTTGAAGAATGAGCCAACGAGTTACGGTGTGTGGCAAGGTTAACCCGTGAGGGGGAGCCGGAGCGAAAGCGAGTCTTAACAGGGCGTCATAGTCGCATGCTGTAGACCCGAAGCCGAGTGATCTATCCATGGGCAGGTTGAAGCGGGGGTAAGACCCCGTGGAGGACCGAACCCACCATAGTTGAAAATATGGGGGATGACCTGTGGATAGGGGTGAAAGGCCAAGCAAACTCGGTGATAGCTGGTTCTCCGCGAAATGCATTTAGGTGCAGCGTCAGGTGTTCAGCCATGGAGGTAGAGCACTGGATGGGTTAGGGGCCCTACAAGGTTACCGACCCCAACCAAACTCCGAATACCATGGCTCCAGAGCCTGGCAGTGAGACTACGAGGGATGAGCTTCGTGGTCGAAAGGGAAACAGCCCAGACCGCCAGCTAAGGCCCCTAATTCTGGACTAAGTGGTAAACGATGTGAGATTGCATAGACAGCCAGGAGGTTGGCTTAGAAGCAGCCACCCTTAAAAGAGTGCGTAACAGCTCACTGGTCGAGTGATCTTGCGCGGACAATGTAACGGGGCTCAAGTCCAGAGCCGAAGCTGCGGATGCGTCGTAAGACGCGTGGTAGCGGAGCGTCGATCTTGGAGTGAAGCGGCGGGGTAACCCGTCGTGGACCGTGGTCGAGTGAGAATGTTGGCATGAGTAGCGCAAGAGGGGTGAGAAACCCCTCCGCCGAATATCCAAGGGTTCCTGGGGAAGGCTAATCCGCCCAGGGTAAGTCGGGAGCTAAGGCGAGGCCGAGAGGCGTAGTCGATGCACAACCGGTTGATATTCCGGTACCGCTGTACCCGCGCCAATACTGATCCATTGTTGCTAAGGGGCTGTCACCTTCGGGTGACGAACTGACCCACGATGAGGACGTAAGCAATGAGGGGACGCAGGAGGATAGATGAACCCAGGCGATGGTTGTCCTGGGGTAAGTGCGTAGGGAGGGGACTAGGAAAATCCGGGCCCCATAATCCTGAGACACGACGCCGAGCCGATTTAGGTGAAGTCATCAATTCCATGCTGCCAAGAAAAGCCTCTAGCGAGCTGGTACGGCGCCCGTACCCCAAACCGACACAGGTGGATAGGTAGAGAATACTAAGGCGATCGGGAGAACTGTGGTTAAGGAACTCGGCAAAATGCCTCCGTAACTTCGGGAGAAGGAGGACCCCATTAGGGTGAAGGGCTTTACGCCCGGAGCTCGAAGGGGTGGCACAGACCAGGGGAAAGCGACTGTTTACTAAAAACACAGCAGCGTGCGAAGTCCTAAGACGATGTATACGCTGTGACGCCTGCCCGGTGCTGGAAGGTTACGGGGAAGGGTTAGCCTTTGGGCGAAGCTCTGAACCTAAGCCCCAGTAAACGGCGGCCGTAACTATAACGGTCCTAAGGTAGCGAAATTCCTTGTCGGGTAAGTTCCGACCTGCACGAATGGCGTAACGACTTTCCTACTGTCTCAACCACAGACCCGGCGAAATTGAAGTACGAGTAAAGATGCTCGTTAGCTGCAGAAGGACGGAAAGACCCCGTGGACCTTTACTATAACTTGATGTTGGGCTTTGGTATGTGTTGTGTAGGATAGGTGGGAGGCTTTGAAGCATTGGCGCCAGCCAGTGTGGAGTCAACCTTGAAATACCACCCTGCACATACTGGGGCTCTAACCCACGCCCGTTATCCGGGTGGGGGACAGCGTCAGGCGGGTAGTTTGACTGGGGCGGTCGCCTCCTAAAGAGTAACGGAGGCGCTCAAAGGTTCCCTCAGCCTGGTTGGCAATCAGGCGTCGAGTGCAATGGCACAAGGGAGCTTGACTGCGAGACCTACAAGTCGAGCAGGTGCGAAAGCAGGACATAGTGATCCGGCGGTTGCGTGTGGAAGCGCCGTCGCTCAACGGATAAAAGGTACCCCGGGGATAACAGGCTCATCTTCCCCAAGAGTCCATATCGACGGGAAGGTTTGGCACCTCGATGTCGGCTCATCGCATCCTGGGGCTGAAGCAGGTCCCAAGGGTTGGGCTGTTCGCCCATTAAAGCGGTACGCGAGCTGGGTTTAGAACGTCGTGAGACAGTTCGGTCCCTATCCTCTGCAGCCGGAGGAGATTTGAGGAATGCTATCCCTAGTACGAGAGGACCGGGATGGACGCAGCTCTCGTGTGCCAGTTGTCCTGCCAAGGGCATGGCTGGTTAGCGACCTGCGGAAGGGATAACCGCTGAAAGCATCTAAGTGGGAAACCCGTTCCAAGATGAGATCTCCCACAGAGTCAATCTGGTAAGGCCCGTGGAAGACCACCACGTTGATAGGCCGGAGGTGTACGTGCGGTAACGCATTTAGCCGACCGGTACTAATCGGCCGAGGGCTTGGATCGACAAAGACGTTCGTGCTCGCTATGGAGTTCTTCAAGGGGCTGCGACAGCTCCGACCATTTGGTCGGTCTGGCGCCCCTTTGACAAGGTTTCGGTGGCCATAGCGGTGGGGCCACACCCGTTCCCATTCCGAACACGGAAGTTAAGCCCACCAGCGCCGATGGTACTTGGGAGGAGACTCCCTGGGAGAGTAGGACGCCGCCGGATTTCTCATAAGAAAAGGACCCCTTCGGGGGTCCTTTTTGCGTTCTCGGTGGAGTTGTGATTTTCGGCCCTCCGCTTACCGGTAGGTTGTTGCCATGGCTCCAACCTCGTCTTCCGGTTCCGCGCGCTCTGGGAAGGGCTCCTCGGGTGGCGGCCGTGCATCGGGCCCATCGGGTGGCTCAGGGGGCAAAGGTCGATCAAGTTCTGGTTCAGGGGGACGTTCGGTTTCCCGCAGCGATTCAGCGAGCAGGGGAGACTCAGACTCTCGAAGCGGGGGCGCTGGTGGGCGCTCCTCGGCCCCCAAGCGGACTACTTCGGCTCGTAGCGCAGCCCCGCGAGATGGTGAGCGTCGAGGCTCAGCGGGACGGGCCGCTTCTCCGGCTGGCCGTCCCACCTCATCGCGTTCCAGTGGTCCCCGGCGTGACGGGGATAGCAGCGGAGCGCCTGGTGGACGAGGACAATCTGGACAGGCCCGTCGAGGCGGCGATGATCGTGCAACGCGTCGCTCAGGTGACGTCCGAGAGGACGGCTGGGCCGATGGTCCTGCTCTCGAAACCCCACGCACATGGGGTGGCGTTGCCCGTCGTGGCGTGGGGGCAGCTACTGGGCGTCGGGTAACGGGAGCCTCTCGAGCATGGCGCGATGCAGTTGAGGCCGCGGGACCTCGTCGGCCTGATTCGATTCGACGTGCCAATCCGGCTTCGATGGTCGATGAGGAAACTGATGCCCGTCGTCGTGCCGCAAACGATGCTCGATCATCGGCGGAATACGCAATTATTGAACAGGTTGTCGACCCCGCATCAACCGCAGTGGCGCGCGCGAAAAAGCGTGGTTTGCCCGATCCACTGCCCATCGATTTGGCGGGCGAAGTTCGAGAGCAATTAGCCCGTGCGGTTGGGTCGGCGCGCAGCGAGCGCGTCGAAAAGCGCCTTGCCGAAGCTGCGGAACATTTTGAGGCCGACCGGTTCGGCGATACAGCTCGCATTTTGAAGAAACTGGTTGACGAAGCGCCAACAGTTTCTGCCGTTCACGAGTTGTATGGGCTTACCTTGTATCGCCAAGAAAAATGGAAGAAAGCGGCGCGAGAGCTTGAAGCGTTCCGGTTGCTTTCCAAGTCAACCGATCAACATCCAGTTCTGGCCGATTGCTATCGGGCGATGCGTCAATGGACTCAGGTCGGCGAACTTTGGGATGAATTGCGCGAGGCATCTCCAAATGCCGAGTTGGTCACTGAGGGTCGCATCGTGATGGCAGGATCAATGGCCGATCGCGATGATTTGCCCGGTGCGATCAGGTTCCTGGAAACCAGTTTTACGTTTCCTAAGAAGCCACTGCCGCACCATCTGCGCCGGGCCTACGCATTGGCCGATCTCCATGAACGTGTTGGAGAGGTTCCCAAGGCCCGAGCCCTCTTCGAGCGAATCGAAATGGTCGATCCAGACTTTGCTGATGTTGGCGTGAGAATTCGCTCCTTGCGCTGAATTGTCACACCCGTTCACTACGGTGAATTTGCACTTCCCCTTCACTTACCACTCGTCGCTCCTGTTGGCGAGCTCCTAAAGGGGAAATCCTTATGCCTATTCGAACCTCTCCACCGCTGCACTCTGTTCCCGGTTCTTCGCTCGATCCGGTTCCTATGGGAACAAATGCCGTCATTATTCGAGGTGTTCTGCGTAGAGACCCAGAGTTTCGTGTTCTGCCCTCGGGCGACGAGTTAATGAGTTGCGATCTCACTGTTCGAGGGGCCGAGGGGCCAGCGGAATCGGTGCCTGTTGTATGGCTTCATCCCACACGAAGTAGCGCCAAATTGGCGGAAGGATCCGATGTGGTGGTCGTAGGCCGTGTTCAGCGGCGGTTTTTCCGGGCGGCGGGATCTACCGCATCTCGTACCGAAGTTCGAGCCGACCGAATCGTTTCGGCCTCGGGCCCGTCTCGTGTTCGCACCGCTGTTTCTGCCGCAATTGGAGATATCTCGGTGGAACCTGTCTGATCGGTCGCATACCTCCTCGGCTATGGGTGAAGGGTCGCGGCGGGCCAAGGGTCGCTATGGGTCAAGGGTCGCTATGGGTGAAGGGTCGCTATGGGTGAAGGGCATGCCGTTACGCGCCTAAAGTTGGCGGGGAGTAGCGGTGTTGCTGGTCGATCCCTGATCGGCGCAGGGGCCGCTCACCTGGGATCCGTTTTGGGTGCCACACACCGATCCACCCATCACTGATAGGGGAATGGCATGACCGACATTCAAGGACTGCTGGGCAGAGATGCCGAGGACTTGCTCAACTTCACGTGCAAGGGCATTACTCGCGACCAGATTCATGTTCCGGGCGGCGACGTTGTCGAGCGCATCTATTCCCAAACCGACCGTTCACCGCAGGTGCTGCGTAATTTGCAAGCACTTTTCGGAAACGGTCGTCTTGCGAATACCGGTTATGTATCGATCCTCCCCGTGGATCAGGGAATTGAGCATTCCGGTGCTGCCTCGTTTGCGCCGAACCCTGCATATTTCGATCCTGAAAACATCATCAAGCTCGCTATCGAAGGTGGCTGCAACGCAGTTGCCTCGACCTACGGGGTGCTTGGTTCCATGTCGCGCAAGTACGCGCACAAGATTCCGTTCATTGTAAAGATGAATCACAACGAACTCATGACCTACCCCAATGAGTTCGATCAGATCATGTTTGGCACGGTCGAAGAGGCTTACGAGCTCGGCGCTGCCGGAGTAGGTGCCACCATTTATTTTGGTTCTCCCGAATCGCATCATCAGATCATCGAGGTGGCCCAAGCATTCCATCGGGCACACCAGTTGGGAATGTTCACCGTCCTTTGGTGTTACCTGCGCAACAACGCGTTCAAGGTTGATGGTGTCGATTATCACGATTCCGCCGACCTCACCGCTCAGGCCAATCACTTGGGCGTCACAATTGAAGCCGACATCATTAAACAAAAGTTGCCAACCAGAAACGGCGGCTACAACGCTCTTCCTGGTTACGGCAAGACCTCCAAATTGGTCTACGAGAATCTGGTGGCCGAGCATCCCATCGATTACACCCGCTGGCAGGTCGCAAACTGTTACATGGGTCGTATCGGGCTTATCAACTCTGGCGGTGAGTCCAAGGGGGCATCCGACCTTGCCGACGCAGTTCGTACTGCAGTGATTAACAAGCGCGCTGGTGGTACTGGCCTTATCTCTGGCCGCAAAGCATTCCAGCGCCCAATGGCCGAAGGCGTTCAGCTTCTTAACGCAATTCAAGATGTGTATTTGGATTCGTCAATTACTGTGGCGTGATTATTTTACCCGGTAACGGGAAAAGCAATGTGTACCAATGGGTCGGCCTTCGGGCCGACCCTTCTGTATCAATGGCAATATTTGAAAATTCTTAAAGCGCGGTGTTTGTAAGCGCGGTGTTTGTAAGCGCGGTGTTTGTAAGCGCGGAGTGGTACTACTCGTCGATTGAACGAAACACAATGCCCGTGCGCGGCTTTGGTGCGAAGAACGTTGATTTCGGGGGCATTCGTTCGCCGCCGCGCGCAATTTCGACAATTTGTGCAACGGTAACTGGTCGCAGCAAGACACCCGCTTGGGCATCGCCAGAAGCAACGGCGCGCTGAATATTGTCGACCCCATGTTGATAGCGCAAGGTGTGGGCCGGAAGCGCATTGAGGGCGAAGTCGAGTCGAGCGGAATCAAGATCTCGAACCTCGGCCATTACCTCGGGCCGCGGAGTGAGTAGCCATGTGGAGTCGCGCAGCACGAGGGCCATCCCGCCCTTGTCCTGAAGTTGTCGAACCGTTGCATCCTCGGCAACTGTGAACGGCTCACTTTCAAAGTACGGCGAAAGCAACTCGAGAAGATTTATGCCGGCGGGGAGATCTGACACCAAACGATGAATGGGGCCAACGGTAAGTTCCTCTTCGGCGAGTTCCACCACAAAGGTCATGACTGAGTCGGCATCACTACTCTTACCCATGGCCTTTCCCTTGGCGTTTCCATCACCGTTTCCATCGGCATTTCTTCGTTCATCGCGATAGGCCAACGATGTTTCGTATCGATGATGACCATCGGCAATGACGACAGGATGAGACGCGATCGCCGCTCGAATCGAATCAATGCGATCTTCGTCGGTGATGATCCAGACCGAGTGCACAACGCCGTCAGCCTCAAAGCTCACATCGGGTTCGTCATCGCAATGAAGCAATTGTGTAAGTCCGGGTGCCGGGCTAAGTCCCCAAACCGCTGAAAGATTCGATCGAGTGGAGCGAAGGAGTTCGAGGCGGTCGCTTTTTGCTTTCGGAGTGGTGAACTCGTGGGGGAGGATGTCGCCCTCGCCGGGTCGGGAAAGTTCCATCGCTCCAATTACACCGGTGGTTTGGCCCAAGTTGCCTTCTTCATCTGTGGTTTCTATTCGGTATACGGTGAAAGACGGGGTCGCATCGGTCACCAACGTGCCGTCGGCTCGCCATGTCTCGAAAACTCGCGCAGCCTCGCGGTAGGGGTCTTCGCCCCCGACCGGAAGATCAATTCGTACGACGTTTGTTGGTGCCGCATGGATGAGATCCACGCGATCCTGGGGACTAATGACGTCGTAGGGTGGGGCGGTTACCAGCGCGGGATCGAGGTCGTGTGGAGTGAATCTGATTCCGCGGAACGGTTCGAAGCGTGGCACCACCTAGTCCTATCAGATGAGGCAGCGTCCCCTGAGCAGAGATCAATGTCGGGTGCTCATCGCCGGTGGCTCCAAGTGCGAGACTGTGAGCGTGGCTTGGGCTCTTGATCTTGATGGTGTTGTTTGGCTTGAAGACCATCCGATCTCCGGATCTGCGGATGCGATCGCCAAGCTTCAAGATGCAGGCGAACAAGTTGGGTTTGTCACCAATTTTTCATTTGGTCGCCGTTCGGAAATTGCAGAAAAACTTGAACGCCACGGAATCGATCCGGGTGACGGTGTTATCACCTCGTCGATGGCGGTCGCAACATTAATTGCACCGGGTTCGCGGGTGTTGGTTTGTGGCGGCCCCGGCATTGTCGAAGCCCTTGAAGCTCGCGACGTAGACACGATTGATGCGGGAGATCCCGCGGCAATGGGCGTTCCGGTTGACGCCGTGGTGGTGGGATTTCACCGATCATTCGATTACGAACGAATGACCGTCGCCGCTGCTGCGGTTCGAAACGGTGCTCGACTGCTCGGAACGAACGATGACGCCACTTACCCCACTCGCAACGGGCCCATACCAGGTGGAGGGGCGATTCTCGCTTCGATCGCTACTGCTTCTGGGGTGAAGCCGGAGATCGCGGGCAAGCCCCACGGTCCCATAGCGGAGTTAGTGCATCAACTTTTAGGAAGAACCGGGATCATGGTTGGTGATCGTCCCGACACCGACGGGCTCTTTGCCCGAACCTTGGGATGGGAATTCGGTCTTGTTCTGAGCGGAGTGACCACCCAAGAGGATCTTCCCGTGGAACCTAAACCCGATTTTGTGGCCAACTCGCTGGCCGAGATGGTCGATCAGGCCCTGTCAGCACGCGACAACGGCCGATAGCCTCGCCGATCGTGAGTGCTCGACGCCGACTTGATGCCGAACTGGTTCGCCGAGGTTTGGCGCCCAGCCGCGAGCGAGCCCAAGCCGATATTGCTGCAGGCCGAGTCACTGTTGGGGGAGCGCCTGCCTCCAAAGCTTCGCGATTAGTCGATCCTGGCGAAGCCGTTGAAGTGCTTGGTCCGCCCCCTCGCTTTGTAAGTAGGGCCGGAGCAAAACTTGAAGGTGCGATTGAACGATTCAATCTTGCCGAAGTTTTTTCTGAGGCGCGTGTGCTCGATGCTGGTGCAAGCACCGGTGGTTTTACTGACTGCTCGCTGCACTACGGGGCCCGAGAAGTACTTGCGGTCGATGTTGGTCATAACCAGTTGCATGAATCCATGAGTAAGCACCCTCGGGTCCAGTCAATTGAACGAACCAACCTTCGAACTGTTGATCCCGCCACGCTCGGACCGCCGGTCGATCTCGTAGTGGGTGATCTGTCCTTTATTTCGCTTGCCATGGTGCTCGATACGTTGGATGCCGCCTCGTTGCCGGGTGCGCCTTTTGTGCTGTTGGTGAAACCACAATTTGAAGCGGGACGAACTGAAGTCAGCCGCGGAAAAGGAATCATCACCGACCCCGAAATCTGGCGTCGGGTCCTCGAAGAATTTTTTGGCGCGCTTTCTGCCCGGAACGCGGCCATCATGGGAGTCATGGTTTCGCCCCTCACTGGATCTGACGGCAACGTCGAGTTCATTGTGCTGGGCCGCTTTGCCGGCAGTCATGCACCCATTGGCGGAAATGCGGCTCTGAGCGCCGAGGGTCTCCTTGTTGCGCTCGACAGTTGCGTAACCGGCGTGAGCGGGCAGAGCTAATGGTCGCCATTGTCTTGGTTGTTCACCCGGAACGAGAAGAAGCTGCTCAGGTGGCGCTCGAAACAATTGAATGGCTTCGGGCCGCTGGACACGAGATCCGTGTTCCGCTTGAAGAAGCGCACCGTCTTTCGGTTCCCGAATTAGGGGTTGCCGATAACCACCTCACCACAGGGCTTGCTCTTGCGGTGAGTCTCGGTGGCGATGGCACCATGTTGCGCACCGTTGCCTTGGTAGCGGAGGACGATGTCCCCATTCTTGGCGTGAACTTTGGCCAACTTGGCTATCTCACCGATGTTGAGCCCGATGGTATTCGTCCTGCCATCGAACGAGTCCTTGAAGGAAAATCCGTTATTGAAGAGCGGATGTTGCTTGAGGTCGAAATCATCGCTCCGTCAGGTGCAACCTCGGAAACCCATGCGCTGGCGCTCAACGAGGTTGTGCTGGAGAAGACCACCGGCGGTCATACCATTCGTCTCAATGTCGATCTTGATGGCGTTCCGTTTACTTCCTATGCCGCCGATGGTCTTATCGTCGCCACGCCCACCGGTTCAACAGCGTATGCATTCTCGGCTCGCGGTCCCATTGTTGAACCAACTCACCGAGCCATCCTGCTGACGCCAGTATCACCTCATATGTTGTTCGATCGAACGCTCGTGCTCGATGACGATTCCGATGTGCGCCTCACTGTCACAGGTCCGCGCGATGCTGCTCTTGTGGTTGACGGTCGCCATCTCGGAGATCTGCATCCCGGCGATGTCGTTCATTGTCGGGCATCAAAGTCGGTTGCTCGCCTTGTTATCTCCGGTCCTCGTGACTTCCATTCAATCCTCAAGGCCAAATTCGGGCTGTCTGATCGTTGAGGTTCAAGATGGGTAACCGTCGATGCTGAGCGAACTCCATGTCAAAAATTTGGGAGTCATTGAAGAGCTTTCGTTAGTTCTAGGCCCGGGCATGACCGCGGTTACCGGTGAAACCGGTGCCGGAAAGACTCTTGTGGTGACCGCTATCGAGTTGTTGGTGGGCGGTAGGGCGGATGCCTCGGTGGTTCGTCCCGGGGCTGAAGAAGCCGTTGTCGAGGGACGCTTCCACGTGAACGGTGAAGAAATCATCGTTCGCAGGATTATTCCTGCGGCAGGACGCTCCCGTGGTTACATCAACGGAAACCTGGCCACGATTTCTGAGTTATCCGAACATGGTGGGTATCTTCTCGACCTTCACGGGCAGCATGATCATCAGTCGCTCCTCACCGCGGCGGTACAACGAAGTGCCCTGGACCGTTCCGGCGCTATTGATACCGGCCATCTTCGAGATGCACGCGCCGCGGTTCGGCTCATTGATGATCAGCTTTCGGCCCTTGGCGGCGATCCACGGGAGCGAGCCCGAGAAATCGATCTTCTTCGCTTTCAGGTCGGTGAACTTGTTGCCGCTGCGCTCACCGATTCCCGCGAAGATGACCGGCTTCGTGCCGAAGCAGAACTTCTCGCCGATGCCAGCGGCCATCGAGATGCGGCCATTGCTGCTGCTGGATCACTGGGCGAAGATGGGGGAGCAGTCGACAGTGTGGGAACCGCGCTGGCCGCTCTTGGCGATCGTTTACCTTCGGCCGATATTGCTCGCCGTCTGCGCGACCTTGTTGCCGAACTCGACGACCTCACCCGTGATCTCCGGTCGCTCGTCGATTCGGTTGAGGGCGATCCCGAACGTCTGGCAGTCATCGGTGAGCGTCGCAAACTGCTTCAGGACCTTCGCCGCAAGTACGGAGAAACACTTTCCGAGGTCATCGACTGGCAACAGACCGCCTCGCAGCGTCTGACCGAACTGGAATCGCACGATGAGCGGGCGGCAACTCTTGACACGCAACGGATTGATGCTTTACGTGAAGTGGAAGCATGTGAATCGTTAGTAGATGCCGCTCGCCGAAAGGCAGCACCGAAACTCGCCAAACGTGTGCAAGAGCACCTTCCAGAGTTGGCCTTGCCAAAAGCCCGTCTCGAAATTGAGGTTTCCGGAATCGCCGGGCACGAGGTGGTTTTCCAATTTGCCGCCAATCCGGGAATGGCGCTGCAGCCACTGGCCAAAGTTGCTTCGGGTGGCGAGTTGGCCCGGGCAATGCTGGCATTACGGCTGGTCCTCACTGAAGGTCCACCGGTTCTCGTCTTCGATGAGGTTGATGCCGGAATTGGGGGAGCGGCAGCGGTGGCGGTTGGTCGCTCGCTCCACTCCATTGCCAGTGGACATCAAGTTCTGGTGGTCACCCATCTCGCCCAGGTTGCCGCTTGGGCCGATGCGCATGTTGTTGTCGACAAAGTGGCAACCGAAACCACCACGGTCACCAGCATCGCTGTCGTCGAGGCCGAAGATCGAGTGACTGAGCTTGCACGAATGCTTTCCGGAACCCCCGATTCCGATACCGCAAGAGACCACGCTCGCGAACTTCTCTCGGCCGCACATCGCTAACTCGGTTCGGTCTAATGACACATCCGCGCTGAGGTAGTCAGAAGCGCAGTATCATGCGATCCCGACGTGTTGTACGACGCCGGGAGGCCCATTCGATGAGCAAGCACATCTTCGTTACCGGTGGCGTCGCTTCGTCTCTGGGAAAGGGTATTACGGCATCATCACTTGGCCGTTTGCTGAAGAGTCGTGGCCTTCGAGTAACGATGCAAAAACTTGATCCGTATCTCAATGTCGATCCCGGAACCATGAATCCCTTTGAGCATGGTGAAGTTTTTGTTACCGACGATGGTGGCGAAACCGATCTCGATCTTGGCCATTACGAACGTTTCATCGACGAGCCGCTCAGTCGTGACTCCAATGCCACAACCGGATCTATTTATTCCGCAGTTATCGCCGCAGAGCGACGAGGCGATTATCTCGGGAAAACCGTTCAGGTCATTCCTCATATCACCGATGAAATCAAACGCCGCATTACCCGGCTCGCTGATGACGCCGTCGACGTTGTCATCACAGAAATTGGCGGCACTGTTGGCGATATCGAAATTCTCCCGTTCCTTGAGGCTATTCGCCAGTTCCGCCTCGACGTCGGAAGAGAAAATGTTTGTTATGTCCACGTCACCTTGGTGCCTTTTATTGGCCCGTCGGGCGAGCAGAAGACAAAGCCAACGCAGCATTCGGTCACCGAATTGCGCAGCCGCGGCATTCAGCCCGACATCATCGTGTGCCGTAGCGAAGCACCGCTCTCACCCGAACTCAAGCGAAAGATTTCCAATCTGTGCGATGTTCCTGTTGAGGCAGTTGTGAACGCTGCCGATGCTCGCAACCTCTATGAAGTTCCTCTTGTTATGCACGACGAAGGTCTCGATACCTATGTGTGCAAGATCTTTGGATTTGCCGACCGAGCCATTGATCTTTCGGAGTGGGAAACTCTTGTCGATCGAGTCGAGAACTCAACCAAACCAGTTCGTGTCGGCATCATTGGTAAATACGTTGCGCTGCCCGACGCCTATCTGTCAGTTGTGGAATCTCTGAAGCACGGGGGTTTCTTTCACGGTGCCGATGTCCAGATCGAATGGGTCCAAGCCGAAGACGTTGAATCAATGTCGGCGGATGGCCGCTTGAGCGAACTTGACGGCATTGTGATTCCCGGCGGTTTCGGTGAACGCGGCGTCGAAGGAAAGATCGCCGCCGCCGCATACGCTCGTGTGAACGATCTTCCGTGTCTTGGCCTGTGTCTAGGTATGCAGGTGATGACGATTGAGTTTGCCCGCCACGCATTGGCAATGGACGGAGCGAACTCAAGCGAATTCGATTCCCAAACCCCGTTCCCCGTTATCGACCTTATGGAAACGCAACGCGACATCACCGACAAGGGCGGCACGATGCGCTTGGGCGCCTATGTCGCCCAGTTGCAGCCGGGCTCGCAACTTGCTGCGATTTATGACTCTGAAGTTGTCTCGGAACGCCATCGTCATCGCTACGAATTCAACCCGAAGTTTCGCGCTCGTTTCGATGATAGTGACTTTGTATGTTCAGGAACTTCTCCCGATGGGCGTCTCGTGGAATTCATCGAGTTAAAGGGGCACCCATTCTGGATCGGCACCCAGGCGCATCCTGAGTTCAAGAGCCGTCCCGAACGTCCAGCGCCGCTGTTCCGTGCGTTCATCGCTGCCGCACTCGCTCGTTCCGATGGCCGCAACCCACAATTACCAGATTTCGATAGTGAACCCTCAACCACGCTCACGGCGTGAACAATTTTCGTTTCCTCAGTGAGTCGCTCGTTCATAGCGGCTACGTCATCGATCTCGTTACCGGAACTTTCCAAGCGCCCGACGGAACCACATTCCAGCGCGATATTGTTCGCCACCCCGGTGCAGTTTCAGTCGTTCCTCTACATGAGGATGGGCACGTCACGATGATTCGGCAGTACCGAGCGTCGATTGACAACTATTTACTGGAGTTGCCGGCAGGGAAACGAGATGTTGTTGGGGAAGCACCCGAGCTCACTGCATCTCGGGAGCTTGCCGAGGAAGTTGGACTGAAGGCGGGCTCACTTGAACTTTTAGGTTCGTTTGTGAACTCACCTGGTTTCAGCGATGAACTTTCTTGGGTGTACCTGGGTCGCATACTTACCGAAGTGCCCCGCGATGTTCAAGGTATTGAAGAAGAGAACCTTCTCATCGAGCGCATTCACATCGACGAGGTTCCCGCGATGATTGCTGACGGTCGTCTCATCGACGGCAAATCCATCATTGGATTGTTGCTGGCTAGGCAGCGGGTTGGTGGTGGGTAAAGCCACCTCTCCTGCGGAGCTTCCCCTTGATTTTGAGGAGTTTCTTCTCTGGCTCGCAGCAGAGAAGGGGCGTTCAACCAACACGCTGGCGGCCTACCGGCGTGATCTCGCCGCCTACAACTTCTGGCTGAACGAAACAGGTCGCACTCTGAACGGCATTGGTCCGTCTGATCTCGATGCCTACGTGGGGGCTCTTCGTAGTCGGGGGCTGGCTCCTTCCTCGGTGAAGCGAGCAACTGTTGCCGTCCGTTCGTTGTATCGATTTCGATCAAATGAAGGCTTGGCGCCTTCCGATCCGTCAGTTGGAATCGAAACTCCTCGAGTCCCATCGGGGCTCCCGAAAGCGCTTAGCGAAGCTGAAGTTGAGCGATTGCTCAATAGCGTTGACGGGGATAGTTCGGTGGCTCGACGAGACCGGGCAATCCTTGAAGTGCTGTATGGAACCGGAGCTCGGATCTCGGAGGTGTGCGCTCTTAGTTTGGGTGATGTCGATCTCGACGCCGGCCTCTTACGTTTATTTGGCAAAGGTTCCAAAGAAAGAGTGGTGCCCGTAGGACGTTTTGCGCGGTCAGCGCTTGCGGCGTGGCTTGACGAACCGGGCAGGGAAGTAATGGCCCCTGAACAGTTCGCCCGTCGTGGCGATGCCGATGCAGTGTTTTTAAATTCGCGTGGTGGTCGACTGAGCCGACAAGGGGCATGGTTGATTGTCCGCAAGTATGGGGACGCCGCCGGCCTCGGCGAGCGACTTACGCCCCATGTGCTCCGCCATTCTTGTGCCACCCACATGCTCGACCACGGCGCTGATATTCGGGCCGTTCAAGAGTTGCTCGGTCATGCATCGATCACAACGACGCAGGTGTACACGATGGTGTCGAACGAACGGTTGTTTACCGTTTACGAGGAGGCTCATCCTCGAGCGAAGGCCCGTCGCCGCTAGCGTAAGCACCATGACGTTCTCGAATGATTCCGATTCTGTTGGTTCTCACACGCCATCAATTCCTGACAGTGCTGAACTTATCGACGAGGTTGTGCTCGCCGAAGATATTCTCGATGATGAAGGAAACGTCATTGGCGAACACATCGAAGTGATCGATCTTCTCGACATCGATGGTGAAGGCGTTGTGATTATTGATGACGTCACCATCGTCACCGACGAGGAAGGTGACATTCTCATCGAAGAAACCATTGCCGTGTTTGACGAATCTGGTGATGTCATCCTCGATGAAACGAATGTCATTATCGATGCCGAAGGCGACATCATGATTACTGAACATGTCGTTGCCGTTGATGCTGAGGGTAACGCTGTTGAGCTCAACGAAGTCATCGTGATCGATGGCGGGGAAGTTGATGAACGAGCAATCGCCGACTCTTTGCGTCGCGACCTCGATGGGGTTGAAGACGCACTGGGCCGACTCGATGCCGGCACTTACGGCGTTTGTGATTCATGCGGAAATCAGATCGAGGACGACGTGCTTGCTGAGAACCCGCAGTCGCATCGATGCGGTGCTCACCTACTTTGAGATTCGACTAGAGGCATCGATGATGCACAAGACGGTTCACCTGATTCGCCGTTTCTTCGGCAGCCTTCGTCCCGGGGGCCCGCCAATGAAGGACCTCCATTGGGTCAGTTCCCAGTTAACTCAGAATGAGTTTGCGATCTGGTCATCGATGTCCGGCCCCGATCGGCGCCATTCCGCTGCGGTAGCTCGAGAAGTTTCCAACCGTCTTGGAGTGCAAGCAACGATGCCAGTGGTTGCCGCCGCTTTGCTCCATGATTCTGGCAAAACGGTTTCGGGACTTCGAACGCCGGGGCGGGTAGTTGCCACACTCTGTGCCGGCACCGTCTTACGGTCGAGAACTTCGGTTGAGCAGTGGTCGCGATCACGAGGAATGCGCAGACGTATCGGTTTGTATCTGCGTCATCCTGAAATTGGGGCAGAACGTTTAGGAGAGGCTGGAAGCGATGCGTTGACGATTGCATGGACACGCGAACATCACTTCCCAGTGAGTGGTTGTTCGGTTGATCCGGCAATCGCTTCGGTCCTACGAGAGGTCGATGACGACTAATTGGGCGAGGGACTGATTTTTTCGGCAAACCCGTTTGCAACGTTCCTTGTGCCCCTAGATCTGAACGGCGGTGGCGTCATAGAGCGCCTCGTTGCATACATTGAGCCCGTCGGGCCGGGCTCCGCCCGATGGTACGGATCCGATCGAGGTCGGTGATCTCGAGCACGGTGTCTGGCCTGAGTGGCCCCCGGTGGGTCCGGGCCGCCCCATCGTTACCCCCCGACTACCGTTTGGCGGAACCAACCGAGGGGGTCCATGATGCCGACGACCGAAGAGGTCCAGGTCCTGATCGACGAGTACTGCGCGGCCATGAGCGCTAATGACCGCGAGCGGTGGCTCGACTGCTTCACCGACGATGCCGTGCAGGAGGACCCGGTCGGCACGCCGCCCAACATCGGACGGGCGGCGATCGGGGCGTTCTTCGACGCCAATGTCATTGGCGTGACGCTCACTCGCAGCGCCCCCCCGATCGTCATCGGTAACGAGGTCATCGCATTCCTCGCCGTGCGGACGAAGATGGGTGACCAGACGTTCACCCTGCCCCGGATCGTCGACCACATCGTGCTCGACGACACAGGCACCAGGTTCGCGTCACTGCGGGCGTTCTTCGATTTCTCCGAACTCGTCCCCGCCGACGGAGACGTCTGATGGGAACGTGTCGCGCCGGGGTGTTCAAAGGCGACCGCGGTTACCCGACTATTTAACTGCTTAGCGAGGTATTCGCCCTCGACACACTCGACGAGGCGATGGGTCGCTGACGCGCAGGCTCCCAGGTCGCGACGCGATCAGGGTTGGGCTCGTTCATAGCTGATCGGAAGCGTCTCCCACCCCGTGAACACACTCGACACGAGGCGCTCGGGCGTGCCGTCGACCTCGAAGTCGGGGATGCGGGCGAGGAACTGCTCGATAGCGATGCGCGCCTCGAGTCGGGCCAACGCCGCACCGAGGCAGAAGTGGGTGCCGGTGCCGAAGGCGAGATGACGACTGGCGTCACGGCGCACGTCGAACAAATCGGGATCGGTGAACTCATTCTCGTCGTGGTTGGCCGAGGACCACAGCAGTAGCACCCTCGCGTTCTCGGGGATCACCCCGCCGGCTACCTCGATGTCGCGAGTGGCTCGTCGCCACAGCGTGTGTGACGGGGAGGCGTAGCGCAGCATCTCCTCAACCGCGTTCGGGATCAAACTGGGATCATCGAGCAACAACTGTCGCTGATCGGGGAACCGGGCCAGCAATTCGATGCCGTTGGCGATGAGGTTCGTGGTGGTGTCATTCCCGCCGACGAGCAACAACCAACTGAACCCGAGGAGTTCGTGCTGTGTGAGCTTCCGGCCACCGACCTCGGCCGACAGCAACGCGCTCAGGAGGTCATCGGCCGGTACCTGCCGGCGCTGTTCGTACAACTCGGTGAAGATCGCGTAACTGCGATTGGCGGCGTCATTGCCGCCCTCGGCGCTGACGCGTCGCTTCGAGGTGTCGGTCAACTCTCGACATACGGGTATCAACTCGTCGGGGAGACCGAGCAACTGTGCCATCACCATCGAGGGGATCAACTGAGCGAAGTCGGCGGCGACGTCGCAACCGCCCGCGGCCACGACGCGGTCCAGCAGGTCGTTCGCCATAGCGCCGGTACGTGTCAGCGTTGGTGAGACACCGGGTGTTCAGAGGGTGGCGGTGGCTAGGGGCGTCTCCGGTGGTTCGTTGATCCATGTTGCCTCAGGGATGCGGGGCGCGCATGGTGGTTGTCAGAATCGGTGGGGTCGGGCGTTGTAGGCGGCGTCGAGGACGGTTTGTCGTTGTTTGCGGATCGTGTCGGCTCGGCCGTAGTGGACGTCGGCTGGGGTGTGGAGCCCGGTGCCGGAGTGGCGGTGTTGGTTGTTGTAGTGCTCGAAGAATCCGTCGATGAAGGCCCGGCACTGGGCGAGGGATGTGAACTTTTTGGGGAACCTCGGCGAGTATTTGAGGGTCTTGAACTGGGCTTCGCTGTAGGGGTTGTCGTTGGAGACGCGGGGCGGCTGTGTGATTGGAGGACACCGAGATCGGCGAGGAGTTGGGACACGGTCTTCGAGGTCATTGAACTTCCCCGGTCAGCGTGCAGGGTGAGTTGGCCGTGGGGGACTTGGTGGCGGTGGATCGCGTCCGCTATGAGTTCTTCGGCGAGGCGGGCTGATTCGCGTGGAGCGACGAGCCAGTTGACGGCGTAGCGGGAGTAGACGTCGAGGATCACGTAGAGCTGAAACCAGGTCCACTTGTGGGGCCCAGCGAGTTTCGTGATGTCCCAGGACCACACTTCGTTCGGCGCGGTCGCGACCAGTTCAGGTTTGATGTGCGCGGGTCGCCGGGCTTGGGCTCGACGTTCTCGGACCATGGAGCGTTTGCGGAGCTCACGGTACATCGTGGAAACCGACGCCAGGTAAGTGCCTTCGTCGAGCAGGGTCGCCCAGATTTTGGCGGGGGCCTGGTCGCAGAACCGTTCCGAGGTCAACACCGACACGATGCGATCGACCTCGTCGTCACCGAGCGCTCGATGCGATCGCGGGCGCGGGCAGGGCGGCCCGTGAATCGGGTCTTGTTTCGCCCGGTAGTGACTTGCTCGTGGTCGGCCCACGGCCTCGCACGCTAAGCGGCGGGTGACACCGCGGGCGACCATTTCGTCGACCGCGGTGTCGAGCACAGCCGCGACTATTCGTCGGTGGCCGCGCTCTTGGAGATCTCTTCCAAGAGCGCGTGCACTTTTCCCTGGACTTCGATCACGACCTCAGCCTGGGCCAACTTGTTGCGGAGCCGCTCGTTTTCTGTTTTGAGCTTCGCCATCTCCGACAAAGACGGGCCGCCCCGACCTCTGTCGGTGCGACCGACCGCGGCTTTGAGTAGGCCCTGGCGGTGCTGTCGACGCCAGTCGGCGATCAGGCTCGAGTACAGGCCCTCGCGACGCAAGATCGCTCCTCGTTCCCCGGTCTCAGAACACGAGTCGTACTCGGCGAGGATCGCGAGCTTGTACTCAGCCGAGAACGATCGCCGGATCACTCCCGGCCGTAACGGCCCTCCGCTTCCATCGCTCGCAACGCCATCGTCCACGTGCCAAGTATCGGCCTTGTAGATCGCTGCCCGCTTCGAGGGCCCAGAACGACGACGCCGATCCGGACCCGCAGGCCCAACGGTTCTCTTACTTGCTTCCATAGGTTCAACATCCTTAGTGCCCTCGATACTCAGATCAGGGATGAAGATGTCTCACCGTTCACAGACACAGAGGGGTCAAACACGGAAATGGGCCGAACGACTCAGGCCCACGCTCGGCCGACCGGAACTCACGATATGACCAGTCACCCTCAGTCGGATCTCTCGCAGATACGACCAGCGTGGACAGTCGAGCTCGACAGTGACGCCCAACGCGAGGATGTCGGAGTGCAGCGGGCGGTCACCCCGGCAGGCGGGGAATGGCCTCGGCCACCACGATGCAAAGCCCGTCACCGAACGACAGAGACTTCGCCTTACGAGTCGCGCGTGCCAACCGACAGGCGCACATGAGTTCAGCAGGGCGAACAGCGTCAGCGTCAGCATCAGCAACGGTGATACGCAACGCGAACATATCGAAGCGGAACTGGCCAGTAACAGCAACGCCCACCAGCTCGACCGTCACACGCAACGCGAACACATCGAAGCGGAAGCGACCGGCGAACGGTAACGCCGCGGTCGTCAAGCGCTATCGTTAGGAAATGACGTGGACGCGACCTCTCACCATCAGTGGCATCGGGGCGATCATCGCCATCACCGTGTTGATTGCGGGATGCGGTGGTTCCGGTTCATCAGAGAGGAATGCTGCGGGATCGACGACCACCACGTACTCGACCGCCAAGGACATCACCACGCTGAATGGAACGTCAGTCCCCGGCAGGATGCTCCCGCTGCAGAACACATTGACGATGCTCGACACCGTCGATGCGAATGGTCTACGGCTGTACATCACCAGAGGGACCCGACTGGCCGGCACGCGAGTGGCTATCCACACGCACGAGTACGGGGGTCAGACCTGCGTGCTGACCGGTGTGATGACCGACTTCGTGGACGGAATGGAACCGCAGACGTTTCCGGCGGGCACCTGCTACTACATGCCGCCCGACACGCTCATGTCCGCCTCTAATCTCGGCACGGAGGACGCAATCCTGATCGACACCTTTAACCTGCCGGTGGGCGTACCGGCTATCACGATCCGCGAGCCTGGTTATCCGGTTTCGTAAACGAGAGCGCAGCCGACCGAGCGGCCTATGGTTCGTAGGCGAAGAGCGCCACGATGCAGATGGACTATCTGCTCACCATCGACCACGAGATCTGCGCCATTGTCGCCACAGTTCACGGGGTCGTCGACCGCAATGGACCGCCACACGAGCCCCAGTCTGGTTGTGGGCACCCTCACCGCGTCTTTAGCGGTGGATCAGTCGAGGAAGACCGGCTTGCGCCCCTCGGCCCGGGCGGCCACCGATTCGTCCCAGTTCTTCGTGGTGAGACGCACGTAGAGCTGTGCGGTCATCTCGTTGCGCATATGCGAGCGGAAACTCGATGCTTCGAGACCGGCCTGCGCCATCTTCTTGGTCAACTCGATGCCGATCCGGCTGAGCCCGGCGATCTGGTCGGCGTAGCCCATGGCCGTGGCGAGCAGATCGGCGCGGGACACGATCACGCTGAGCAACCCGACTCGTTCCGCCTCGACCGCGTCCATATCGCGGCCGGTGAGCATCAACTCGTTGGACCGGCCGGCGCCAATAATGCGAGGCAGCAGGTAACTCAACCCCAGTTCGGTGGCGGTCAGTCCGTTATTGATGCCGGCGGCGCGGAAATAAGCCTCGGGAGTGCCGACGCGGATATCGCAACTTGCCGCGAGACAAAGACCTCCGCCGATGGCGGCGCCGTTGATAGCGGCGATGACCGGCTGGGGCATCTCCTGGATAGCGAGCACGATGTCGTCGAGCAATTTTCCGGCGCGGTGAGCAATGACCGACGGGGTGAGCCCTTCGATGTGGGGAATGGTTCCGGAGGTCTTCTGGTCGGCGCCGGAGCAGAAGCCCTCACCGGCGCCAGTGATGATCACTGCACGCGTGTCGTTGTCATGGGCCACCGCCTCGAGCTGCTCCTTGAACGGCAGCATCACATCGAACGCCATGGCGTTCATGCGCTCGGGACGATTGAGCGTGATGACAGTGATATGCGGCTTCGGCTTCTCGACAATGACGAACGACACAATTCCCCCTAGGAACGGTTCGGAGACAGGCCCCTACTTATCACGCGGGCACTCTCCCGGCACTCTCCCGGCGGTATCTCGGCGCCCTCGACGGCCCGCTCTGACCCTCATCGTGGCCCATGGCGCAGCCGGGGGGCCTGTTGCCTCATGTCGATTCCTCCATGAGGCAACGAACCCGCCCACGCGGAGGTTTCCCATGAGCCAATGCGGGTGGCACCCCTTTGGCGGGGTATCGGTCTAGCCTCATATGCGTTAGTCGACGCTGAAAAACCAAAAAACTATGATCACGCTTGAGAACGTCACCAAGACCTATAAAAACTCCACCGTTGCTCTTCGCGACGCCAACGTCGAGATCGCCAAAGGTGAGTTCGTCTTTCTCGTCGGCCAGTCGGGCTCAGGGAAGTCGACGTTCATTCGTCTTCTCAACAAAGAGGAGACCCCCGAACGCGGCCATATCTATGTGGCCGGAAAAGACATCGGGCGGCTTTCGGCCTGGAAAGTCCCGTTCCTTCGGCGCAATATTGGTTGCGTTTTCCAGGACTTTAAGCTCCTGCCTACCAAGACTGTGTTCGAGAATGTGGCCTTTGCTCTTGAGGTAATCGGGCGTCCTCGAAGTGTTATCGATGCCCAAGTTCCGGCAATTCTTGAGCTTGTTGGTTTAGGGCATAAATCCGACAGTTTCCCCACCGAACTTTCCGGTGGCGAACAGCAGCGTGTGTCAGTTGCTCGCGCATTCGTCAACCGTCCGCTCATTCTTCTTGCCGATGAACCAACCGGAAACCTCGATCCCGCTACGTCTGTGGGCATTATGAAGTTGCTCGACCGCATTAATAAGACCGGCACCACGGTGGTGATGGCCACTCACGACCGGGGCATCGTCGACACCATGCGCAGGCGCGTCATCGAACTGGATCGCGGTGAGATCATTCGTGATCAGGCTCGCGGCGTTTACGAATAGGACGATGACATGCCGGTAAAATTCGATTATCTACTTCGCGAAACCACCTCAAATCTGGGCCGCAATTTTACCATTACTCTTGCGTCGGTGATGACTGTGGCGGTCTCACTTGCTCTTGTTGGTGCCTCGTTAATGCTCCGCACTGGTATTGAAAATGCAACACAACGTTGGCAGGGTGGCATTGAGTTTGTGGTGTTTTTGCGTGATGACGTTACGCAAACGCAGATCGATTCCATTTCAAATGCAATTAATGACAGCCCAGAAGTGGCTTCGGTGCATTTTGTGGATCAACCTGCAGCATTTAGAGAATTTAAAACCATGTTCGCCGATTCACCGGAGTTAATCGACAGCGTTACTGAAAAACAGATCCCACCCTCGTTTCGCGTCGAGCCAGTTGACAAAAACGTCGAAGCGGTCGAGTCGCTCGGGCAGGCATTTGTGGGGCGCTCAGGTGTTCAGAGCGTAGTGTTCGCCTCCAAAACAATTCGCATCATCCAGCAGCTTTCGAGTCGCCTCACTGTAGGCATTTTCCTAATTGCGGCGTTGCTTCTTGGCGCCGCTGGCCTACTTATTCTCAACACCATTCGTATGGCGATGTTCGCTCGTCGTCGTGAGATCGAAGTGATGAAACTCGTTGGTGCAACTAACTGGTTTATCCGGGTGCCATTTATGATCGAAGGGCTTATCCATGGTCTTGTCGGTGCACTTGCGGCCATCGCGGCACTGGCGGCGTTCAAGCCCTTTTTCCAGCAGTGGCTTCCAAGTGCCGACGAGATTCCATTAGTCGGTGGCTTTCAGGTCGGTGGGGGTGAGATGGCGTTCATCTTCATCACGCTTGGTGTCGTAGGTATCGCAATCGGAGCAATAGGCGCCGGTATCGCAGTTTCTCGATTCCTCGACGTCTAGCTACCGCCGAATTCGCTCACTCGGACTCTAAACATTCACCCCACGAAGGTTGATCCGTGTGCGGTTATTTTGCCGGTGGTGATGTCGTACATGAACCCGGCAACAGCGGTGCCTACTGGAAGATAGATACATGTGCGCACGGCTTCGATATCGGCGGCTAGTTCTGCTTCCTGGTCAACAATAAGATGAAATTCAATTCCGTCGGGGTCGGAGCCGGTAGCTCTGAGGACTTTCGCCCGTAATGTCGGCAGGTGGATTTTCGCAGCACCGCAATCGGTGTGATGCACGATGGCGATGCGGTCGACCTCGAGCTGATTGACCGATTTGATTAGCGATCGGATCATGTCGGGTGTGATGCGTGCGCCGGCATTGCGCATGACATGGATATCGCCGGCTTGGAAGTTGAATATGGAAAGAGGGTCAATACGGCAATCCATGCACGTGACGATGGCCAGACGGCGCTGAGGGATGGCAACGAGCTCAGAAAATGGGAAATCGGCGGAGTATTCGGTGTTGCCTTCAATGAGGTCTCTGAATGAATCCATGGCGAGGATCGTAGATGCCCATCGGGGCCGGAACGAACAGCTACGGGCAACCTTGTTCAGAGTCCATGATGGGTCGGGCGCTCTGGGGCTCTATTACTGTCCTGTCGTGGCTTGGATCGATATCTGTGAGAGTTCAGCTCTGGGTGCGGGCGAGATCTTGACGGTTGTTCTCGAGTCCATGGACCTCGTGATCTGGAGAACATCGAGCGGCGAGATAGCGGCTTGCGATGCTCGGTGTCCCCACCAGTGGTCTCACCTGGGTTCGACAGGAGTAGTGGATGGAGAAGAGTTGGTGTGCCTAAGTCACGCTTGGCGCTTTGCTGTTGATGGGGCCGGCTCCAAGCTTGGCGCTTCTGGTCGTCGCGATGAGAAGTCTCCGGCGCCAACGGTGGGAGTCAGGGGAGCGAATGGCCGAATTGAGTTGGACATCTCCGAGGGTGTCATACGCGTCGGCCCTTTTCGTTCCTAGACTGTCCTCTTCTGGTCTGAAAGGAATAGCAATGGCCGCTAATCCAGTTCTTAATGACAAGCGCTTCGATCAAATTATTGAAGCCAACTTTGGTGGCGCCCCGATCGAGCGCACCATGACCCTTGGTGGCACCCTTTCTGCCTTCGGTGTGTTGTTCGTTCTACTGCTTGGTACAGCAGCCTTTGGTTGGTCCCAGGTGACCCAAACCACAAGTCTGGTGTTGCAGAACGACGTGTTAGTTGAGGTCAACGCCACTTCGTGGCCAAGATGGACCTTCATCGCTGCGCTCGTTTCCTTTGGTTTCGCGATGTTGGCGTTCTTTAAACCGAAGACGGCACCTTTTGCTGCACCCATTTATGCAATTGGTATGGGCTGCTTTCTCGGTGCAATTTCCGCCATCTACAACCAAAGCTGGGACGGAATTGTTGTTCAGGCTGTTTTCGCCACGCTCAGTGTGGTCTTCGTGATGTTCCTCCTCTACGTCACCCGTATTGTGAAAGTCACACCGAAGTTTGTGCTCATAACGGTGGCGGCAACTGGTGGAATCTTCGTGATGTACATGCTCACTTGGGTTGTGTCACTTTTCGGAGCAAATATTGCATTCTGGAATTCACCGTCGTTACTCGGAATTGGTATCTCGGTGGTGATCGTCATCGTTGCGGCAATGAATCTTGCTCTTGATTTCGCATTCATTGAGACATCGGTTGCGGCCGGGAATGTTCCTCGCCGAATGGAATGGGTGGCGGCCCTTGGCGTCACCGTCACAATCGTGTGGCTGTATCTCGAAATTCTTCGCCTGTTGTCGCTACTTCGTCGCTGATTGACGTTTCTTGTTTCGCCACGCGCGAACAAATACGAAAACAAACACCACCAGCAGGATAACGCCAGCGACGAAAAGCGGCAGCCCAGCTGCTTTGCCGTTCGAAGAGTCGTTGAGCGGCTTCGCCTGCTGTTCGATGAAGTTCATCCCGGGTGCGGTTCCGTTGGGGCCGACCAAGGTGCCTGCTGTCGTTGGCGAAGTTGGGTCCACACCGCGATCCTAGAACGACTGACGGGATTCTCGTCAGGTCGTGGTGACCCCGCCGTTGATCTGAATCGTTTGTCCAGTGACCCAGGACGCTTCATTGCTGGCCAGCCACACGCAGGCGGCAGCAATGTCCTCGGGTGTGCCAACCCGACCCACAGGAATGCTCCGAGAAAGATTTGCGGTGACCTCAGGATTATCGATGTGCATAAGGCCGAGGGCGAGAGAATTCGCCGTCACTCCAAGGCGAGCATTTTCAATTGCGAGATGGCGCATGAAACTAATGGCTCCGCCTTTGCCTCCGGCATAGGCAGAAACTCCGATATTTAAACCAGCAGTGCCGGCGCCCGAAGCAATAGTGATGATGCGGCCCCATTGGCGCTCAACCATGGGATTGATAACTGCGCGAGCGCAGTTCATGACGCCATAGAGATTGACGTCGATTGGCCCTCTCCAGGACTCGGGGGTGCTGTCGCGGAACTGGGTTGGCCGCATTTGTTGCGTTCCGCCGTTGCCGGCGTTGTTGACCAAAATATCGATGGGGCCTAGTGCATCTGCGAATGCGGTCATGCCCGATACGACGGCGTCGTAGTTGGTGACATCGAAAGCAACGGATACGGCGTTTCCACCGGCGGCGATAATTTCGGCGGCAACCGACTGAGCGCGCTCGGGGATGAAATCGTTGACGCCTACAGCGGCGCCTTGCGAAGCAAGAGCTTTAGCGATGCCGGCGCCGACGTTTTGTCCGGCGCCAGTTACCACCGCAGTGCGCCCATGAAGATCGAACATTGAGGAACCCCTTTCAACGGTGCTGACACTAGCCACCGATGCCTTAGGTGAACTTAATCCGGCAAGAATCGCGCCTTCGCCACGCGTGGAACTGTGGGGCGAACCGGTCCGTGTGATTCGCAGATGAATTGTGCGTGTCGCAAAGCGCCGCTTCAGCGACGCATTCGCTAGTTAGTAGAGGATGACGCCGCGGATGTTCTTGCCGTCGCGCATGTCCTGGTATCCCTCGTTGATCTGGTCGAGGGTATAGGTGCGAGTGATAAGTTCGTCGAGTTTCAAATGGCCGCTTCGGTACAGGCCGAGAAGTTTTGGAATGTCGTAACGCGGGTTTGCGCTTCCGAAAATGGTGCCGATCAGTTGCTTCTGCATCATTGCGAACGCAAACAGGTTGAGCTGGACGTCGCTTTCGTTCATATTGGCAACGGAAGTGAACACAAGTCGTCCACCCTTACCAACCATGCCCATGTAACTCTCGAGGTCGGCACCTTTGCCTTCGCCCACGGTGACGATCACCTTGTCGGCCATGCGGCCCCACGTAAGTTCGTTGAGTAGCGCTTGTGCTTCGGGGACGTCGGCGGCTACGTGGGTTGCACCGAATTTCTGTGACTGCTCACGCTTAAATTCCACTGGGTCAAGAGCAATGACATAACGAGCTCCGGCGAGGTGTGCGCCCTGAACGGCGTTCATGCCAACTCCGCCCGTTCCGATAACAAGAACAGTGTCGCCGGGAGCAACTTCGGCGGCGTAGGTGGCTGAACCCCAACCGGTGGTGACGCCACATGCGACGAGACATGCTTTGTCGAGAGGAAGGTCGGGCTCGATCTTCACAAGCGAGTTGATATTCATCACCGAATGTTCGGCAAAGGTGCCAAGACAGCACATGGTGGCGAGATCGGTGCCATCAAGAAGGTGATGGCGCACGGTGCCGTCTTCTTGGCGGCCAGAAAGGAGGTGAGCGCCGTTATCGCAAAGGTTTTGTTGACCCTTGGCACAGGATGGGCAACGGCCGCATGAGGGCACGAACGAAGTCACAATGTGATCGCCCACGGCAAGTTCTGTAACTCCGGGACCAACCTTTTCGACAATTCCTCCGCCTTCGTGACCGAGGATAATCGGGTATTGTTGCCAACCGAGCATTTCGAGAATTGCTGGGTCCATGGCCATATCGCCGGTGACCATGTGTTCGTCCGAGTGACACATTCCGCTGGCCACAAAGCGAACCAGCACTTCATTGGCCTTTGGTTCATCGAGTTCGATTTCTTCGATCTTGTACTCGGTGTGAGGGGCGTACAGAACGGCGGCTCGTGTCCTCATGGGACTCCTTTTTGGCGGAAGTAAGGTGCACCTCGGGTGCAGGGGTGTCAATCTAGGTCGTCAGGGGCGCAAGCGTGTCACCCGACACAGTTGATGTTCCGACAACATGATACATTTGTCTGAAGATCTCCAATCTTGTGTCACATGATGTTTCTTATGGTGCGCAGATTGGTAACCGAGGAGGTTCGTTATGACCACACCAATCGCTAAACGACTGGGCATTGAGTTTCCAATCTTTGCGTTTTCGCACTGTCGAGATGTTGTTGCGGCAGTGACGAACGCAGGAGGATTCGGTGTCTTAGGTGCGTTGGCCTTCGGTCCCGAACGCCTCGAAGTGGAGTTGGCCTGGATCGATGAACATGTGAACGGAAAGCCCTACGGGGTCGATTTTGCCATGCCGGTGAATTACATCGGTAAAGGTGGGGGAGAAGATTCCTCCTTCGAATCCCTCGACGCCATGATCCCTCAAGAACATCGTGATTTCGTTGACGATTTGCTCGATCGTTATGAAATCCCCGAACTTCCACCTGATTTCGAAAGGGGTCCCATGGCCGCCGCCGGACTTGGGGTTGACGAGATGGGTCCAAGCCAAGTTGAGGTCTGTCTTGCTCACCCCAACGTGAAAATGATCGTGAACGCACTCGGTCCACCTCCGCTGTACGTCATTGAAAGAGCGCACGCTGCTGGTCTTTTGGTTGGTGGTCTCGCCGGCTCAAAAGTTCATGCCGAGCGCCAAGTTGCTATTGGCGTTGATGTGATCGTTGCTCAGGGCACTGAAGCGGGTGGTCACTGTGGAGAGATCTCCACCATGGTGCTCGTGCCCGAGGTTGTCGACGCGGTGGGCCCGGATATCCCGGTGCTGGCGGCAGGAGGCATCGGTACCGGTCGTCAGATGGCTGCTGCTCTCGCCCTAGGTGCGCAGGGTGCATGGACCGGTTCGATGTGGCTTACCGTTTCCGAGGCCGATACCAGTCCGGCCGCTCTCGAAAATATGTTGGCGGCGACATCACGCGACACCGTTCGGTCAAAATCCATGACTGGAAAGCCTGCTCGTCAATTGCGAACGGCCTGGACCGATGCTTGGGATGGTCCGGATTCGCCTGGAACATTGCCCATGCCTCTGCAGGGAATCCTTCATCAAGAGGCGGGGCGTCGCACGCAGCGTGTGCAGTCTCGAGATCTCATTGGCTTCCCGGTGGGGCAGATAGTGGGTCGACTTAACAAGGTGCGGGCCACGAAAGACGTAATGAATGACATGATCAACGAGTGGATCGAAACCACTGAGCGCATGGCCGAAATGCTGGGCGACTGAAGGTCAACAATGGACAATTCCGACCGTTGGGTGATCACTGACACAATGACGAGATTCCTCACCAAGGAGTGACAATGGCAGACACGTTTGTGGATGCACCCGTCCTGCATGATCCCGCCACCTACAGCTTCGGAGTTCCCTACGAGTACTACCGGTGGCTACGCGATAACGATCCAGTGGCATGTATCGAACACCCCACCTATGCCGGCGAGAAATTGTGGGTTGTTACTCGTTATGAGGATGTGCAGCGGGTGTCGCGTGACGCAACGTCATTTCACAATTCTCCCGATCCATTCGTCGACGACGGAGTAAACAGTCCAGCCTCGGGTGGTACCGAGCAGTTGATGATCAGCCTTGATGCGCCCGATCACATGAAGTTGCGCAAACTCGTCAATAAGGGTTTTACCCCCAATAAAGTTGCCGAGTTGGGCGAGATGTTACGGACTCGGACGAATGAAATTATCGACAGTTTAGCCGACCGCAACAGCGCCGATCTTGTTCATGATCTCGCACTGTGGCTTCCCCTCCATGTTATCGCTGACATGGTTGGTGTTCCTGAAGCTGATCGAGCCCAAGTTTTTGATTGGACAGAAAAAACATTTGGTTTCGATCCCAGTGTGACCGCTGAAGAGCGAGCGCAAGCCACAACCGACATGTTCATGTACGCCGATGCGATGTGTGCGGAACGGCTTGAAAACCCGAGTGACGATCTCATGAGCCTGTTGCTTCATGCCGAAGTGGATGGCGAGAAACTCACAGCATTCCAAATTGAGTTGTTCTTCATGCTGTTGCAAAATGCCGGTAGTGAGACCACACGGAATCTGATCACCACGGGCACATTGGCACTACTGCAGCACCCCGATCAGTATGAAATCGTTCGCAACGATCTTGAGCTCGTGCCAACTGCGATTGAAGAATTGCTCCGTTTCGCATCCCCGGTCGTGCACTTCACTCGTACCGCAGCTGTCGATGTTGAAATTGGTGGCAAGCAAGTGAAAGCCGGCGAGCGAGTCTTGATGGTCTACGCCTCGGCAAATCGAGACGAGCGAGCATTTGAAAATGCAGATGGACTTGATGTTCGGCGAACCCCCAATGATCACGTGGCCTTTGGCGCTGGTGGACCGCATTTTTGCCTAGGTGCGAGCCTCGCTCGTATTGAGGGTCGTGTGATGTTCGAAGAGATTCTGACGCGGTTCGAAGGACTTCGCTACGTAGGCGATCCCGGTACCTATTCGCGGGTGCATTCGAATCTCATCGACGGCTTCGCTCACGTTCCGATCGAATGGGATTCCATTCGTCCGGCGAACTAGCCGCGGCGAGCGCCACCCCACAGGTCTTGACTACTTCTGCCTAGAGTGCGGGCTCGCGCTTCGTCGACGAGGTCGGCGCGGAGTTTGAGAAGGGGGCTCTTATGGTTGTTCCTTCCGACGCACGGCCTGACGACAGCACTGTGAGTCGGGTCGCTGGAGGCCAAAGGCGGGCAGCGCGATGAACCTCAGGTAGGTCTGGTTGCCATCGCTATTCGTATTTTGCGCCGATCATGCGAAGTAATCCCACAACGTCCTCGGGTTGACCAGGGCGCAGTGCGCCTGGCGTCCAGGTCACTGGGCCTTGTTTGCCACTGAAATGGAACGATCGATGCGTCTCGTACCGTTGCCACCACACCGGTGATCGAGGGTCACGTCCCACGCTGATTCCTTCGAATGGCGACATTGCATAGAGCATTGGAACCTCGGCACTGCCCTCGACGCCGACACCGTCAATCTCCAATGAAAGTTTCCAGGTGCCATCGGCGGTTGCATCGAACGAACAATGAAGGTCGTGTTCGCCATATGAAAGCGAAGGCCCTTGAACAAGTGTGATCCCGCCGCGCCCATCATTAAAGACGAGAGTGGGCACGAGTCCTTCAAGGACGTAGAGCGCGTAGCCGCCACTTTGATCACCATGGGCGGCAATTGTTCCGATGGTTGACGAATCAACAGTGATAGAGACATCCATCGTGAATGAACGAAGCCAAATCAGTTGCAATGAACGCCACCGTTCAAGTGTAGGGGTGTGAGGCCACACGGTGAGAGGTTGCTGAACAATTTCGGTACGTGGTGGTCGAAGGACGTACTTCAGCCCGGTGCCTTCATCGAGTGGGAAAACCTGTCCGTCCCATGCGGCCTCGTTCCATGCCGCAATTAATTCTGCCAATTTTTCGGGGTGGGTTTCGGAAAGATCGTGAAGTTCAGTGCGGTCTTCGACGAGGTTGTAGAGCTCCCATTCGCTGTCATCGAAAGCGGTGAATGGTTGATGAAGGGTGACGACTTCCCACCCATCTCGGTAGTAGCCGCGGTGCCCAATCATTTCGTAGATGGCTTCGGTGCGTTGGGCCGGTGCATCAGTCGAGAAAATTGTCGGTGTCATGCTGGCGCCCGTCATCGGCTTGGTCGCTATCCCGTTTCGTTCAAACAACGGATCGATACCAATGAGTTCGAGAAGGGTAGGTGCGAGGTCAGAAACATGCGCGTATTGCCTACGGATCTCGCCGCGTGAAACTCCGCCTGCGGGCCAAGAAACGATGAATGGCACGGTGTGTCCACCGGCATGAGTATTGATTTTGTAGAGGCGGAAAGGTGTATTGCCGGCCATGGCCCAACCGCGCGGGTAATGCGGAGATGTTTGTGGTCCACCAATGAGATCGAGTCGATTGAAATCAGTATCGATATCCTCGCCCGCGGTGAGGTGAACCATGTAGGCAGAGGTGCCAACCATTTCACCTTCACGCGACGCGCCATTGTCGGAAGTGAAAATGACGATGGTGTTGTCGAGCTCATCCATTTCATCGATTGCATCGAGAAGTCGACCAGTGTTCATGTCGACATTGGTGACCATCGCTGCGAAAACTTCCATGTAGCGGGCGTAAAGCTGACGCTGAGCTGCACTGAGTGAGTCCCAGGGGTCCACATCGTTATTGGGTTCGCTATTACGTGGTGCGAGAATGACTTTTCCATCAATGACGTTTAGTTCTCGTTGTCGGGCAAAGCGACGCAGCCGGAGTTCGTCCCAGCCTTCGTCATAGTTTCCGCGTTGAGCGGCGATGTCCTTTGCTCTGGCATGGAGGGGAGCGTGGATGGCGCCGTGGGCAACATACAAAAAGAATGGCTGTTGTGGTGCCGATGCCCTGCCGGCGCGAATCATGGCGATGGCTTCGTCGGTGATGTCGTCGGTGAAGTAGTAGTCGTCGGGATAGGTATCTATTTCGACGGGGGTGTTGTCGCGTACAAGGCGATGTGGTTGATGAAGGTTGGTGAATCCATCGAGGAATCCGTAGAACTGATCGAATCCGCGTTGACAAGGCCAGGAATGCCTCGGACCCGCATTGGACTGATCGGAATCCTTGGCTAAATGCCATTTGCCGACCATGTACGTGGCGTAGCCATTGGATCGAAGGATCTCGGGCAAGGTGATGACATCGTCAGCGAGTTCCATCGCGTAGCCAGGGAAGCCCGGATCGCTGTGGGCCACTGTTCCCACGCCGGCGGCATGCGGATTCATCCCGGTGAGGAGAGCAGCCCTCGTGGGCGAACACATTGGGGTGGAATGAAAATCGGTGTACTGAAGACCATGGCGGGTGAGTGCTTCGATGCGGGGAGTTGCAATTTCGCTTCCATAGGGAGACGTGTCCGCATAACCAAGATCGTCGCAAAGAATGATGACGATGTTGGGGGCTCCTTTCGGCGCTTCTGCCCGTTCAGGCCACCACGACTCTGAGGTCGCAAAAACCTTACCCACCTTGCCCTCGAAACCTGGATAACTACCGTCGATGCTCACGATGCCCCCTTCAGTGCTGGGGCGAAGCGTAGCGCTGGGAAGAGGAGTGAAATTTAATTAGAGCGCGAGGACCAGGGTGATTGAAGCGACCAAGAGTACGGCCGAAACGGCCATTAGTCCGATGGTGCGCACTCGTGTCGTCGTTCCTTCGGTTGTCGCAGCATCTCGGCCCCGAAAGGCAACGAGGAGGAGAGCAATGCTCGTTGCAGTCATGATCATTGCAGCAATGTGATCGAGCCCGGTGAAGGGATGGAGAAGTTTTTCGAAAAAATTGGATTCATTTTCGCGGAGGTGAGCGAGAATCGACATGTGTGCTCCAGGGTTCTAATTGCCGGCGGTGCCGGGCACGAGGGTAGTGACATTGAAGCCGCCACACGCGGTGTAGGCGTGCGAGATGGTGAGAAACTGAGTGTTGTCGGGCGGAAACACTTTGATTTGGGCGGAAGGCGCATCACAGGATGGTCCGATTCCCGGGGCGGTTGTATGGAGAAGGGCGGAGGCGGAACCATTTGGTTCGATTATCACAGCCGCGCCTTCGGGTCCTTCACGACCGGCGGGATCTCCGAACTGCACTCCTTGAGGGTTAAGCAGCGAGACGCCCGGGAAGCCTCGGAGTTCACAAGATTTCGGTCCGGTGTTCCTAAGCACCAGAACGTTGTACCGCTGTCCAGCCCCGCCTTGTGAATCGTTAATTGAGCCCTGCAACTGACTTGCTTGGCAGCGATTACCGTTCGCCGCGGTTGTGGGGCTGATGGTTGCAGGGGAAAGAGTGGTTGAAGGTCCCGACGTGGTGGTCGAAGACTTCCCCGAAGAGTCATTGTCAGATCCGGAGCTACAGGCGATGGCCAGCAATGAGATTGACGCAACAAAGGTGAGGGCGGCAAAGGTTTTACGCATGTCCTAAGGCTACGGCGCTCTTGATTGCTAATTCGGGATATGGAGCGGTTCTGTGTGGGCGTTGGAGTTGGGGCAGGATGGAGGGCCCGGCCCGGGTGGGTCGGCGAGTCGAGGGGGAAATTTCGTGGACACCGATGTGGTCGCCCAGTTTCAAATGACAGGACAAGACGTGCCGTGGCTTCTTGCTCGGCTGGCACAACGTCGTCCCGATCACCCAGTTCTCATTTGGGAGCCCCGGAGCGGCGAGCAAAAGATATGGACCTATTCGGAATTTTGGAACGAGGTTCAGCGTCTAGCGGCCGGTCTACAGAAGCGCGGAATCAAAAAGGGCGACAAGGTCATCATTCATTCGGATAACAGTCCCGAGATGGTGATTGCTTGGTACGCATGCGCAACTGTCGGTGCTGCTGGCGTTACGACAAACACTCGGTCAGTGGCCGCAGAACTGAAGTATTTCATTGATCACACCAAAGCAGTGGCTGCGATCACTCAACCCCAATACGCAGCCGTTGTCGCGGCAAGCGGTCCGGGTCTTGCGTGGATAGCGGTCACGGCAGACAATTCCGGTGAATCCCCAAGCGAGGAGCAGGACTTGCACGGACTCGATTCCTTCGATGCTCTGTTCGGGACTGTCGAAGAGTTTGTGCCCCGACCGGCAGAGCCGATGTTGCCTGTCGGTGTGATGTTCACCTCTGGCACCACATCTCGCCCGAAGGCGGTCATTCACACGCATGCAAACACTTTGTGGGGCACTCGAGTTGGACCGGACAACATTGGGGCCGATCCCGATTCTGTGTATTTGATCTTCCTTCCGTTCTTCCACGTCAACGCTCAGTCCTGGTCGATGTGGTCGATTTTAGGAGTGGGCGGCACTGTCGTGTTACAGCCGAAGTTCTCGGCCAGTCGGTTCTGGGAAGTTGTGGTGAAGAACGACGTCACCCACATCTCTCTCATTCCGTTTGTGTACCTCGCGATACAGGGCCAGGCGATTCCGGAAAACAAACTCAAAGCAGCGGTCTTCGGTGCCATTGCTCCGCCGCTTGAACAGCTCATAGGTTGTCAGGTTCTTGCTGCGTACGGTATGACCGAAACGGTGACGCATGCGACGCGTTCCGGTTTGTACGGGGACATTCCGCCCGGTTCGTTGGGTAAAGCAACTCCTGGGTACGAATCTCTGGTTGTCGACCCAGAGACCGGCGAAGTTCTGGATGACGGTCGTGTGGGGGAGTTGTGGCTTCGCGGTACTCGCGGTATTCAATTGTTCCTCGAGTATCTCGATAACGATGAAGCCAACGAGAAGAGTTTTACCGAAGATGGATGGTTTAAGACTGGTGACATGGTTCGGATCGGCGATGGAGGAGCGATCTTCTACACCGAGCGCGACAAAGACATGTTGAAAGTTGGCGGCGAAAACGTATCGTCAAAGGAAGTTGAAGATCTCTGTCGCACGATTCCGGGTGTCGGCGATGTCCAGATTGTCGGTCGTTCACATCCGATGCTCGATGTTGTCCCGGTTGCTTTTGTAATCAAGGCTGCGAACGCTCCCGATGATGCAGAGTTGGAAGCCGCAATTTTGCAGAAGTGCAGAGAGAATCTTTCCGATTTCAAGGTTCCGCGTGCCGCCTATTTCGTCGATGACTATCCGCGCGCCACTTTAGAGAAGGTTGCGAAGAACCAACTTCGCGAACTTGCCGATTCATTTCCCGAGCCGTTTTGATTTCCTCAACCTGTAGGAGTTGTCATGAGCCTTACGCAGTTCGACGAGTACCCAATTCATCAGGTTGCCAAGCCGATTGCGTTATCGGGCACAACTGATCGCAACGCTTACGGTCGTTATTGGTTCGGAGCCACTCATCGGGGTGGCGAGTTTCAAATCGAAATGGCGTTTGGTCGTTACAGCAATCTGCAAGTACAAGATTCTTCGGTGTCTATCGCTCGCAATGGCAAACAGCACTCGTTCCATGCTTCTCGGCGAGCGCCGGTGGACCCAACCGATCTCACTGTTGGTCCGGTAACGCTCGAGATTGTTGAACCGTTTCGCCAGTTGCGTTACTCGCTCGGCCCTAACGAGACCGGCATAACTTGCGATCTTCGGTGGAAATCACGCGTCGGGGCTCTGCTCGAAGATCACACCGTCATGATGGATGGCCCGCACCAAATTCTTGATATGGCGCGGTATATGCAATTTGGCACTTGGGAAGGTTTTGTCGAGGTCGACGGAGATCGGGTCGAATTCACTCACGCGGAAGTGGTGGGAATCCGCGATCGTTCGTGGGGGGTGCGTCCGGTCGGTACTGCAGCGCCGGGCCGTCCTTCAAGCAGCACACCGAACGCTTGGCTTTGGGCGCCAATTCATTTCGAGGATGAATGTGTGGTCGCGGGCTGGTTCCAGCGGCCCGGTGGTGTCTTCTGGCGTCCAGACGGCCACCGGGTTGAAGTGGTGACTCCGGTTCCTGAGACGGTGTCGGCCGAGGAAGCTTCGGTTCGCCGTTTCGATCCGGTTGGACAGCGCCTTAGATTCCAAACCGGATCTCGTTGGGTCACCTCGGCGGAGATCGACCTTGTTGGCGATGGGGGTGAAGAAATCGTTCTCAAACTCGAACCGATCGCCCGTTTCGATATGCGCGCGCTCGGTTACATGAATCCCGAATGGGGTCATGGCGTTTGGCACGGCGAACTTGAACTCGGTCGTGAGGATTGGATCTTCTCTGAAGTGAGTCCGCAAGATCCCTCTCATCAACATGTGCATCACATCGTGAAAGCAACGATGGGTGGCAAGGTTGGCATCGGAATTTTCGAACAAATCATCTTTGGTCCCCATACCCAATTTGGTTTCAGTGACATTCTCGATGGCGCGGTGTAAGTCATGAACTCCGACTTCACTCTCATCGGTGTGTACGACGCCGATGGAACACCCCTGGGCGAAGTTCGCTACTGGGTAGGCGCTCGATTAGGGCGCTCTCATTGCTCGCTTTGTGAAATTACTCACGGTCTGTTCCGAGAGAAGTCAACCTGGCGCGAATGCCGCGCCGCAATAGATGTTGAGTTCACAACATTCCACCGTGACGATGCTCCGGGTGATGTTTTGGCTGCCATTGCTGGACAGTTTCGGGTTGTTGTCGCACGGACCAAAGACGGGGTTGTTGTCGTCTTAAGCCGCGAGGAACTCGCGCCGCTGCAGGGCGACACGGAACGTTTCGTTAGCGTTCTTGAAGCCTCGTGTGATCGTCTTGGCCTCGGATCAATCTCCCGTTGACCCCTTGAACCCAAGGTGAGATTTCCCAGGAAAAGCTCACACCCAACATGTCGCTTGCGGGAACTTTGCGGTGCCCGCTCTGGTTGCAGGTGGTGACGCACTGCAGCGAGCTCGTCATTGAGCTAGTGAGTGAAAAGCGTCCATATGCCGTCGGCCATGAACGCAACTGACGCTATAGCTGCAGCGATTGCAAGGATTTTTGGACCGTGGCGACTCACACGGCTTTCAATGTCTCGCAGGAATGTCTCGGTTTGTTTCGGGTCACGAAGAAAGAACCCGTAAGCGAGGCCGACTGTGAGTGTGGACGCAACCGAAAACACGAGGAATGCGATGAGCGCTTCGAGCGCATTCGGGGCAACGCGAACAACCACGAGTGCGGCCGCAATTGTGATCGTCCAAGGTTGTTCCCAGAAGCCAGCGGCGAGGGCGGATTTCCAACCGATATGTTTGGTCCAACCGGACCCTTTCGGAATTGAGGTTGTGCGCTGGTCGTCGTGCCGGCGCCATTCGTGGCGGGCAACCCAGATGAGAAAGAGTCCGAACACGATCTCGCAGATTGCGAGTGCTGACTCGCCCATCGAACCATTCGGTGGTTTCGCGCCACCGACGATGTTGTAGGCGATCGTGAAGACCACGGCGAGAGATGCCATCCAGCCGAGTATGAACGCCGAGGAGTTGCGCTTTGGCCGTTCGGTGGAAAGAAGGAAGATGAACGTCACCAATGTGCCGGGTTCGGCATTCGACCAAAGGCCGAGGAGGAATAGGGAGGTGAGAAGTGGCGCCATAGGAGTGAACGCTCGATTGTGTCACGTCAGCGAAAGCCGCCCTAGTTGTTGGTGAGGGCGCACGCGACTCGGGAGTCAGCGTGACATGATGCGCTCATGACAGAGTTCGAGTATCCGCAGCCCCCGCAGATTACCGATTGGAACAAGCTTCTCGAAGGGCGGGTTGCCGTTGTAACTGGCGGCGGGACAGGTATCGGGGGAGCGATCTCTCGCCTGTTCGCTCAGCACGGAGCGTTCGTTGAGATTATCGACATCGATAAAGAAGTTGCCGACCAGGCCGTCTCCGAAATTCACGATTTTGGCGGCAACGCTCGCGTTCACGTTGCCGATGCAACCAATTGGGAGCAATTGCAGCGAGCGACATCGGCCATTCTCAGTGATCACCCAACTATTCAGGTGTTGGTGAACAACGTGGGCGACTACCGCCCGCTCGAGCGTTTTCCTACCTCAACCCCCGAATCGTGGAAGGCGATGTACGACCTAAATTTTTTCGCAATGGTTGCGTCGACCAAACTTTTTCTCGATTCGATGATCGAAGGGGGCGGGGGATCAATCGTCAATGTTCACTCTGTCGAAGGCCTTCGCGGCTATCCGGGCGATCCAATTTATGGAGCAATGAAAGCGGCATCAGCAAAATTCACTACCGATCTCGCATTGGCGAATGGTCGAAATGGCATTCGGGTAAACGGAATTGGTCCGGATCTCACTCAGACCCCACAGGTAGATTATGTGGGCACTTCGGTGGGCTTTGAGCACTTGTGGCCTTCCTGGGCGCCAGTTGGCCGTCTCGGTTGGCCAGAGGATCAGGCCCGGGTCGCACTCTTTTTGGCCTCTGATTTGTCGGCGTTCGTCACTGGACACAACATTCCTGTGGATGGCGGCACAAAGGCCGGTGGAGGTTGGTTTTTCTCCCCCCAGGAAGGTCGATTTACGAACCGGCCCAAAGGTCTTTGAAAGAAGTTCCAGAAATAATCTTCTCAATGAGGGCGTTGAAGGTTTGTATCAGTTATGATTGAGTCAACACCCAGCTCTTGAACTGAGAGCGTCAATAGGAGAGAGGTACCCCATGCTCGGGCCCGACGATCATTACACCATCATCTCTGCCGATACCCATGCTGGTGGCAGTCACAAGCAGTACCGAGAATTCCTTGATCCAAAATACCGCGACGACTTCGATGCATGGCGCGAGAAGTACAAGAACCCCTTCAAGGACCTGAAGGACACTGACCTTCGCATTCGCAACTGGGATGACGACCGTCGCGACGGAGACATGTTCGCCGATGGGGTCATCGCCGAGGTCATTTTCCCCAACACGGTGCCGCCGTTCTTCCCGAATTTCGTCCTGTTCGCCCAGCCCCCGACGCCGGAGGAGTACGAGCACCGTCACGCCGGCGTCCATGCCCACAATCGCTGGTTGGCCGACTATTGCAGTCGCGCCCCCGAGCGTCGCGCTGGTATCGGACAAATCTTCTTGAACGATATTGACGACGCTATCGCTGACGCGATTTGGTGCAAAGAGAATGGTCTGCGTGGTGGTGTTCTCATTAGCGCGGTCCCTCCCACCGCCGAGTGGCTGAAGCCGCTCTACCATCCCGATTACGACGAACTGTGGGCAGCCTGCGCCGAAAACGGCATCCCCGTCAACGCCCACAGCGGTACCGGTGGTCCCAAGTATCATCCGGCTCCGGCCATGCCGCTCGTGCACTTCATCGAGATCCCGTATTACTCGCAGCGTCCGCTCGTGCACATGATCCTCGCTGGTGTTTTCGAACGGCATCCAAAGTTGAAGTTCACCCTCACCGAGGCCGGTTGTGCTTGGATCCCGCCGTTGCTCGAGTCGATGGACAGCCTTCTCAACGGAATGCGTGGCAACAAGGTTGGCGAAATGCGTTTCGAGGGCGAGACCGTTCCTCCTCGTTCGGCATCGGAGTATTTCGCTCAGAGCTGCTCGGTTGGTATTAGCCAGCCCACACCGGCCGATATCGCTGCCGGTATAAACATCTTGGGTATCGACAAGATGATGTGGGGTAACGACTACCCGCACGAAGAGGGAACGCATCCGTTCACTCGTGAGCATCTTCGTCAGGTTCTCGGTCACCTTGAGCCAACGCAGATCCAGCAAATTCTTGCCGGTAACGCGGCTGAGTTTTACAATTTTGACCTTGCCGCCCTCAAGCCATTTGCTGACAAGTACGGTCCCACGGTTGCCGAGATCGCCCAACCGCTTACTTCGCTCCCCGAAGGCGCGAATCAAGCTCTTGAGCGTTCCGCCGCGCAGTTGGCAAAATCTGCCTAATACCGCAGAACAAAACCTAATGAAAGGGCCCCGGAGAAACTCCGGGGCCCTTTCGCGTTGTAGTGGCAGCCTGGCTAGTAGTTCTTGTGCCTGCAGGAGGTTTGAGTTGTTAGAAGAAAAGTGTGAGGAGCGTGAGCGCGCACAGTGCAAAGAGCACGGCTGCGGGAACCGACTCTGAACCTGGGTCGCGCAGTTTTGAATGCGCTCGAATAGCGAGAATGAAATACACCGTGAGCCCAAGCGCAGCAAGAATTCCTATTGGCCTAAACGCGAGGCCAACGAGAAGGCCGAGGCCGCCAAGCCCTTTAATGGCACCAAGCGTGCGCTCGAAACCTGGATAGCGACCAAGGCGGGCAACAAGATCGACAAACTTGGGTGGGCTTGTGAACTCGTAGATCGCACTACCAATCATGACAAGCGCAGTAACAACAGAGAAAAAGGTTGCGGCCCCAGACATGAATCTGAGGCTATTCGGTGGGGGAACGGCGGCAGGGGATGGAGGTCAATATCGGCTTGTGCTGTGGCTACTATTTATTTCCATGAGTAACTATGCACCAAGCCCATGGGAACCAATCGCCGATCATGTCGAGCGATACATCGCTACCAACGGTGAAGATGGCTTTCTTTGGGAAGGTGGAGAGGTCATTATTCTCACCACAATCGGGGCGAAGTCAGGAAAAGAACGCCGAACTCCGCTTATCCGTGTCACCGATGGTGAACGCTATTTTGTTGTGGCATCGATGGGCGGAGCGCCGAATAATCCGCAGTGGTTCCACAACATGGTTGCGAATACAGCAGTGACCGTGCAGGACCGAGCCAATGTGCATCAACTACAGGCACGTGTTGCGTCTCCCGAAGAGAAAGCGAAGTGCTGGCCGCTGGCAGTAGCGGCATGGCCTGCGTACGACGACTACCAAGCGAGAACTGAGCGCGATATCCCGGTGGTCATTTGCGAAAAGGGCTGAGTCGGAGCAGTCGATGCCAGAAGAGCAAAGTCACTCCGGTCACAGTCACCACATTTTCAGACGGGGATCTCCTTGGGCCTGAGATTATTTCGGTAGTAACAGGGTTAGCTGCCGGCGGCCATGAGTTCAACGCGCACGCCGTCGGGATCGGCGAGGAAAACTAGTTCGGCGGATTCTGCGCCTGCACCAATCTTCGTTCGGGTTCCTTCGATAACGGTGCCGCCGCACTCAACGAGTCGGGCTATTTCGGCATCGATATCGTCGACATAAACAGCAAAGTGAGTGAATCCAACTTGGTTGCGCGACATCGATGGCGCCCCATGGGTTCCCGGCTTTGTGTAGTGGAGGAGTTCGAATTCAAAGCCGTCACGTTTGATGAAATGAGCAACGAATTCGACATCGCCACCAATCTCCAGGGCGTCAGCCCATTCGCCGCCGACCGGAGGAACCATCGTGGTTTCGAAGCCCATCCCGTCGCACCAAAACCGCAAGGATTTCGCCAAGTCAGTGACGCAGATGCCGATGTGATGTGGATAGATGGCCATTGTTCTCCCTTGGCAAGGTCGCGCCCATGCGATCTGCGCGTTGAAATCGTAGTTCTCGTTCCGGGGGTCATCTATGAAAGGGTAAGTTGCAGAAAAGGAGAGAACTTTGGCTGGTCGGCTTGATGGAAAAGTGGTGATCATCACAGGCGCCGCACGGGGGCAGGGCCTGGTCGAAGTAGAGCGTTTCCGCGAGGAAGGCGCCCATGTCATCGCCGGCGATGTTCTTGATCACGACGGCATTTATCTTGATGTCACATCAGAACAAAGTTGGAGTGATGCTGTTGGCGTTGCCTTAGAACGTCGTGGGCGCATCGATGTGTTGGTGAACAATGCCGGGATTCGCTCTTCCGCTTTGGTTCAGGATGTTGAAATTTCGGAGTTTCAAAAAGTATTGGATGTCAACCTTCTTGGACCCCTCATGGGCATTCAAGCGGTAGTCCCGCATATGAAACCAGGTTCCTCGATCATCAATATCTCTTCGTTGAACGGACTTGCGGCCAACGGGTCGACCTCGGCATACACGGCATCGAAATTCGCTCTGCGCGGGTTGACTAAAGCTGCCGCCCTCGATCTAGGCCCTTTGGGAATTCGCGTGAATGCCATTTTGCCGGGCGTTATTCGCACCCCGATGATTGCCTACGTGGTCGACACCATGGAAGACCAGATAGCGGCCGGGCTTCCGCTTCGCCGTATTGGTGAGCCAAATGATGTTGCCGGAGTGGCGCTGTATCTCGCCAGTGATGATTCACTTTGGGTGACTGGTGCGGACATCACCGTCGATGGGGGACAGATGGCAAGCACCCCAAGGTTGATCTGAAACCCGTGTCGATTAATCAGACAATTGCCGCTACTGAATCAATCTGTATCGGATGCGGGTTGTGTTGTGACGGCACAGTGGTCACGCACCTCGCCGTTCGAGACGAATCTGATCTCGGTATGCCGTTGCAGGCGATGGGTGTCCAAGTTTTTTTTGCCGCTGACCCACCGGTGTTCGAGCTTCCGTGTCCAGCAGTTTCGAACGGGCGGTGCACGATTCATGGATTACATAGGCCCAGCGCTTGCTCGCAATTTGAGTGCAAGGTTTCCGATGGCGTACTGCGTGGGAGCGTTACCCATTCTGAAGCCCGCGAAATTATTAGTGAGGCACTTGCCATTCGGGCGCGAGTCAACGCGTCAGAGTGCCACCAAAATGTTTTCAACGAGTTTGTGGTGGCACACTTTTTTCGTTGAGTAAGTGGCGATTGCTGGTTCCACTTTTCACTCTGTGAAAGATGACATCTCGAGTTACCTGCGGCAGACAATATTTGTCAGGAAAAACTTTGGCTTTCGCCTTCCTCCTGCGGGGGGAGATGTAAACCGCATTCCGTTTTATCCTCGCCAACCCAACGGCCCGAGCGCTGGTTGCCCTCTAACCGGGGAACGATCGTGCAAGGCCAACAACCAATAGAGGTATAACCGCGACCCGACAGCGGGTGCACTGGCAAGCAATGTTCAACGGTGTAGGAGTCGACATCACGTTCAGTCCAGTTGGCGATGGGGTTCACCTTTACCGCACCGCGCAAGAGATCGTTTGAAATAATCGGTGCCGTGGCACGTCCAACATTGTCGTCGCGACGAAGGCCGGTGACCCAGGCATCATGAGTTCTTAAGAGATCTTCAAGAGGGCCAACTTTGAGCGCAGCACAGCAAGCGACCGTGTCATTCAGCCACAGATGATCGCCCGAACGATCGTGGAGTGGTTCGATAATCCTGAGGTTTCCATTGAACAGTTGTGCGGAGTGCCGCGCATACCAAAGCGTTTCCGCGAAGAGGTAATGGGTGTCGATAAGTACAACTTCGATGGTGGGGGCGTTGCTCCAAGTGAGATGAGCGAGAACTGAGTCTGCGAAACTTGAGGTGACGCAAAGTTGCGCCCCGAATCGCTTCGCTGCCCACGAGATGATCTCGGCGGGTGAGGCCGCTTCGAACTGGCGATTTAGTTCCGCGATCTCCGAAGCGGAGAGCAGATGACCTCGTTGTTTGTCGCCGATCGAGGTACCGATATCGGTCATGTTGCGCATTCCGATTCGGCAACCTCGGCCACATAGGGACCAGTCTCGTCGAAGTCGATGTAGAAATCGGGGGCAACCTCGGGCAATGGAATCTCGTCGAAGTGGGCGAGTTCCTTGGCGATTGTCTGAGCGCCACCAACCCGTTCCAACCACGTAGCGAACAGTTCGCCCGCGTTGCGTTCAGCAGCGAAGCGCCTTACAACTTGAGCAACGGCTTCGGGGACTGCCTTCGCTGGAAGTCGGAGTGCCTTCTGGCCAAAGACGATGGTTTCGTCACCGATGTGGCCGCCCAACAAAAGTTGGTAGCCCGGCAGCGAACGACCGTTAGCTCGGCGTTCAATACCAAACAATCCGATGTCAGATGCGTGGTGTTGGCCGCATGAATTTGTGCAACCCGAAATATTTATCCGGATGCCACCGACCTCAGCCAAACCTTCTTCCTCAAGGCGGTCGCCGATCGCTTTGGCGAGGCCACGAGATTGTGTCACTGCGATATTGCAAGTGTCAGCACCAGGGCATGACACAACATCGCGGGCTAACTCTGCTCCCGGCATTGCCATCTCGATTGCGACGAGTCGTTCATAAAGAACTGGTAGTTGCTCCTCTGTGAGATCGCGGAACACGACGTTCTGTCGATTCGAGAGCCGAACATCGGCGCTGAACTCGCGTTGTATCGCGGCGAGGGAACGGAATTGTGGTGAGGTGATGTCGCCAAGTCGGGCGTAGGCAACTGCCGAGACGGTGCCGTTGCCCGCGCCGCGGATGACGCTGGACTGAACCCAACGCTCATAGGGGTGGGAGGACAGCAACTGTACCGGAACACCTTGTCCAACCGTGGTGGCTTCGCCTTGCATGCCCGCGGGTGTATCGCCAGCTGCGGCAACCTCGGGAGGAATGCCGCCCGGCCAGGTGGAAGAGGCTGGAAGCAGGTGGCGTATGGCAATGACCCGGCGACGAACCTCGTCAATTCCAAGTTCGTCAATGACCCATTTGAGACGTGCCCGTAGTTTGTTATCGCGCTTGCCGGTCTGCTCAAACACTCGCAGAACTGCCTCAACAGTTGGAAGCAATTGTTCGCGAGTTGTGAAGTCCTCAAGGGGGAGTGCCGGGTGCGGGTTAGCGCCTAAACCTCCAGCGATAAAGACTTTGAACCCTGACTCGACAGTTCCGTCCTCAAGCCGACGGGTGGTGGCAACCACACCAACGTCGTTGAACATGGCTTGTCCACAATCGGTTGAGCATCCTGAAAAGTTGACCTTGAACTTACGGGGAAGTCGCTGGCCGAGAGGGTTGCGCACAAAATGACGGAATGTTGCTTCTGCCCAAGGTGTCACATCGAGTTTTTCGTGTGGGCAGGCGCCGGCAAGATGACATGCCATCACGTTGCGAACTGTGTCTCCGCATGCTTCTCGTGATGTCAGGCCCACCGCCGCGACCATGCGCAACACGTTGGGGATATTGCGAAGGTCAACGAAGTGGAACTGAATGTTTTGACGCGTGGTTATGTGGCCCCAACCGCGGGAGTACTGCTCGCCAATATCGGCCATAACTTCGAACTGCTCAGGCGAGATTGAACCAGCCGGCAATTTGATGCGAATCATTTGGTTCGTTCCACCCTGACGTTGGCCGTAGATGCCATTGTTCAGGCGCAGCACACGAAAAACGTCTTCCGCGAGATCACCCGCGAGGTATTCGTCAATTGCTAACTGGAACCGTTCGATATCGCGCTGTTGTTCAGCGTCGAGATCTCGTGGAATTGGGGCGGGAATGATCCCTTTTATAGAAGTCATGGTTGTGTCCTTCTAGATTCCGGTTGGTTGGCCGATTTCGGTTAACGCATCGTGAATCGCGGTGCGAAGCCGTCGGGCATGGTCGGGGGAGAGGTGAGCAACAAAACCTGCGCCAGGGTTTCCAAGTTCTTCGACAGTGAGCACAACGCGAGGCTCTGCATCCTCGTAGTCGTCACAAATCGCGATGGCCCAGGAGATGGGAGTCGCGTCCTCGGCTCCAGAAGGAAGTTCCGATGCTGTGATTGGTTGGTCGTCAATTGAACGTCGCATTAGTCGATCACCGCTCCAAATTCGTTGACGATTTGACCGAAAGAAAATGCGGCGACCGCGCCAATGACGATTGTGCTTGGTGATTCGATTGGTGCGCTGGCCAGACCGGCGAGTGTTGTGCGAACTATGTGTTGGTCGGGCCGTGTGCCGTAACGAATGGCAGCAACGGGGGTATCGGGAGCGAGGCCGCCGGCCATCAATCGCTCGGCGATGTGGGCCCGTTCGGATACGCCCATCAAAATGATAATGGTGTCGCCAATGCGGGCCAGCGCTTCCCAATCAATTGATGACGCACCGCCACTCTCGCGATGGCCGGTAACGACAGTGAACGAAGCCGAGATGCCTCGATGGGTGACGGGTATTCCGGCGGCCGCGGGTGCGGCAATCGCCGAGGAAATACCAGGAACGACGGTGAACGGAATGCCTGCTTGCTCAAGGGCCTCGGCTTCTTCTCCGCCTCGACCAAAGACGAATGGGTCTCCGCCTTTGAGTCGAACAACTTCAAGTCCTTGCCGTCCGAGGTGGACCAGCAACGTGTTGATGTTCTCTTGTGGAGTGGGAGAGCCCGGACGCTTGCCGACATCGATACGTTCGGCATCTTTTCTTGCGAGGGCGATGATGGATTCATCGGCGAGATAATCGTGCACGATGACATCGGCAGTGGCAATGAGACGCGCCGCTCGAACGGTAATGAGTTCGGGGTCACCCGGACCGGCGCCAACGAGATGAACGGTCATTGACTTGTACCTTCGCGTTTACCAAAAGGGCTAAGACCGCGTTCACGAAGTTTCGCTTCGATGATTGGACGCCAATCGATATCTTCGGTGCTCGCTCCTGTTGCCTTTATCTCTGCCCGTTCACCGGAAAGTTCATCAACCAGTTCGGCGAATTCAGGACCTACGAGCGATGCAATCTCAGCGCGCAGCCAAGAGGCCATGGCCGGCGATGCGCCCCCGGTTGAAACTGCAATAGAGATGGGCCCTTGACGGTGAATCGCAGGGAGAATGAATGAGCAACGGGCCGGATCGTCAGCCGAGTTCACCCAGATGCCTGATGCTTCGGCCTCATCGAAAATTTGCTGATCAACAACGGAATTACCAGTGGCAGTGACAATGAGGCGGAATCCAGCGGTGTCACCGGCGGCGAATACCCGGCGTTGAATCGAGACGGGAAGGGCTTCGAAACCAGGGTGGACCTCGGGGGCGATCACAACAATGGTTGCCCCCGCATCAAGAAGTTGGCCGGCCTTGCGCAGGGCAATTTTCCCGGCGCCGACAAGCAGCACGGGGCGATTAGCCAGATCCAGAGAGACTGGGAAGACGAGCATGGGTTCGGTAGCGATGGAGGAGACCCTAGATCTCTATTCCCGACCAAACAAGTCGGGAATAGGGATCTAGGGATTTTGTATCGCGCTCTCTTCGGCAAAGACCTCTGTGGGGGCTTGGTGTGGTCCTTCAGGAACGCCTGCGAATCGCTGTCGATCACCAAGCCATCGAAGTAGTCAGCATCGATTACGGGCTCTCAATGAATGAGAGTTCCAGCGGCATTCATCACCCCATTTGGGCATGGCTTGATCCGCCAGGATGAACGGTATCAACCAACTTGTGCACTCAAGACAATTCCTCAAACTCTGACGAATGGGGCGCCGTCATGAGTACTTCGACGCCGACCGCCAAGAGGTCGCTGATGATGTCGTCGTCAGCGGCGGAGCCGAGGTCTTGGCTAATCCAATCGGCATGCGATCCGGCGGCGTCGAATAGTGCAAGACCGGTAGCGGAAGGACCCGTCATGAAGCGTGTGCGATATGAGATTCCGTCCCACTCGGCTTCATTGAATGCGAGTGCCCACTGCTGGGGGATGTCGTAGGGGACCATCGTGGCAAGCTCGTTTGTCACTCCGAAGGCGACAGCTTTGGAGTGACACGTATCCGCCAGTTCTAGCGCTCGGTCGTACGCAAGCTGCCATAGTGCGCGGTCGCGCAAGTGCCGGATTCCAATTGTTCTCCCGAGGAGTTCCGGACCTATCACCTCCATGACGCCGGTTAGAACGTCGGTGCCGACGTACAAGGTGCCAACTAGGGGATCGGTGGTATTCAGCACGTCGAATCGACACCCACCGCAGCGACAGAACCACCACGGTGCCTGTCTCGCCGCACGGTAGAACGATCCACCGAATCTTCGTGCCGGGAAGCCTTGGAGATCCTTGCGGGGCCCTTTCTGCACGATTCTCTGGCGGGTCACTGCATCCACCGGTGGCGCGCCGACTCGACTACAACAGTGACGAGAGAGGGATCCTCGCCATCTCGAATTTCCTCAATCACAGAGCGCTTTCCAAGACTCTCTTGTGGCGCAGTCAACCACGATGCCAGTGTCCATTCATCAACGACATCGTCGTTGAGACGAGCGAGTATTGAGTCGAGCCCCTTCAAGGGGCGAAGTTTCGTGTCGAACTGGAATGCTGGGACGAGGACGACGCCGTCAGAAGTTGTCAGTGCGAGCAACTTGCGTTTGGCGATCTTGTCGAACACGGCCTGACGGGAGCAGCCCCAGAGTTTCGCCAGTGCAGCTTGGCGATAGACAGGGCCAATCTGGCGTGCAAACTTCGACGGGGTCGGGATGGCGGCTGCGACGCGTTCAGCGACGTTGTCCACTGGACCAAGTACTTCCTCAAGGTCCAAATCTCCGACCGACGCGAGCAGTTGTCTCTCGACGACTCGCAGGATTTTCTGTGTGTACGCAGAGTCCTTCTTGGACAATCCGGTCTGGCCACTCGCCGGGATGCGATGCGAGAGTGCTGAGGTCATGCCTCTGACTGTAGCGGGCGTCGGAGGACTGTCAAGTAGGTCAAGTAGACCTGTCAAGCATGGAGCCTACTTCTATGGATCATATGCTTATGCCGAAGACGCAGTAATCGGCGGTTGAGGGATATTTTGGTTGCTGGGCGGAGATCCGGGCGCTCCTCGACGAACCGCTTCCAGTGGACCCTGAAGCAACTGTGATGGCTGCCATGGTCGAACGACCCGCGTCCGGCTGGCGAACCAGCAACCTCGTGCGCCGCCCGTAACAGAATGATACGCTCGTTTCATAGTGAAACCGAGTGGAAGGCGACCGACTATGACTGCTGACAAGACGACCAGGTTCGCCGCTGATCTCATCGACGCAGCTGTGGTGGAAGGTCGGCGGGAGAGCCGGTCGGCCAAGCAACAGTTGGATCATTGGGTCCGAGTGGGAATGGCAGTATCGATGCACGAATCGGCTTCTCGCCGTCGGGTCCTGGCCGTATTGGCTGGAGACCTTCCGCTCAGAGACCTCAACGCCGCCGAGCGCTTGGTAGCGAACGCAGAGTTGGATGTCGCCATCCAAGAGCGGGCAAGGGCCGTGTCGTTCGGAGCGAGCCTTGCTTCCGAAGGGGTGACGACAGTTGCCCTCGACGAGACCGGAGCCCTTGTTGAGTACCGCCCAGACGGATCGAAGGTCCTTCTCCCGGTGCAGGAAGATGTAGCCCCGGCCCAGTGACCCAAGTCGCTGCGGGCAGTGTCAGGTGAGCCGCCTCGACCTTGTCGTCGGGCCCAACGGGGCAGGTAAGTCGACGTTCATTCGTAAAGTCATTGTGCCGGCTTGGCCCGCGGCGAAGTTAGTCAACGCCGATGAGATCGCTGCTCACAAATGGCCCAGAGATCCGATGGGGCATGCCTACGAGGCCGCCGCGATCGCGGCGGCGACACGAGATCGGTTGATTCACGACGGCGTACCGCTCATAGCGGAGACGGTGTTCTCCCATCCCTCCAAGCTCGAACTGATCGTCAGGGCGAAAGCAGCCGGGTACTTCGTTTCGATGCAGGTTCTCATGGTTCCTGAGGAGCTGGCGGTGTGGCGTGTCGCCTATCGCGTGCGCTCCGGAGGGCACGACGTGCCCGTGGACAAGATCCGTCAACGCCATCGCCGGCTCTGGTCGAACGTAGCGGCAGCGACGGCGATGGTGGATCAGGCAATGTTCTGGGACAACTCGGAGCACGATGGTCCGCGTGCCGTCGCCGTGTTCAGTGATGGCTTTCCTGCCGGGGCCATCAACTGGCCTGTATGGGCGTCGAGAGAGCTCATCGGTCTGACCCCAGCCTGGGAATAGATGAGTCCCGCCGGTGCGGGGTCAGGGCCGAAGCTCCGGCGCGCCGGTTCACATGAGCAGGGCGCGATCCCAGTCATCGTCATCGAGATTCAGCGATCGAGCACGGTACTCGGCCATCGTGTGCGGCCATTGGGTCACGACCCGACCCGAGGGACTGCGGTAGTAGTTGTGGCACGAGGCCATCCACGCGTCGATCCCCTCGATGTCGCGCTGGATGGCGTTGTTGTAGTCGGACATGACCTCAGACCTGACGTCGATCCATGCCAGCCGCTTAGCGTCCATCATCTGCAGGGAACGGATGATCAGGTCGACCTGACACTCGAGCATGTAGATGATCGAGCCGTTGTTGGTGTTCGGTCCATACAACTGGAAGAGGTTCGGGAACCCCGATGTCGCGATCCCCAACCATGCCTGCGCGCCGTCGTTCCACGTGTCGACCAGCCGCTGCCCGTCTCGACCCGTGACCTCGATCGATGACAGGTACTTCGTGGCTGCGAAGCCCGTAGCGATCACGAGCACATCGAAATCGTGCCGATGTCCGTCCTCGGTGATGACGCCCTCGGGCACCACGCTGGCGATCGCGTCGGTCACCAGTTCGACGTTCGGTCTGTTGAACATCGGGTAGTAGTTGCTCGCGGTAAGTGGACGCTGGCACCCGTACGGAGTGGTAGGTGTCAGTTGCCTGCGGGTCTCGGGGGCCTCAACGGCTTCGAGGTTCCACAGTCCCGCGGCCTCGGCGATCTTGACCGAATCGGGGGAGAATAGGATCGCGCCCTCGACTCGGTCCCACAACAGGCGACGCACCGCGAGACGAGCCTCGGGTTCAGCAGCGAACGAGGCCCGCTGCTCGTCGGTGAATGGCTCGTCGATCTTCGGCAGGATCCATTGCGGCGAACGTTGGAACACCGTGAGTTGCGAGGCCACCTCGGCCACCGGGGGTACGAGCTGCACCGCGCTCGCGGCGCTGCCGATGACACCGACACGCAGGCCAGCGAGATCGAGATCGGCCGGCCACTGCGCGGTGTGGAACGAAGGTCCGGCGAACGAATCGAGTCCATCGATGTCCGGGAAGGACAGGTCGTTGAACATGCCGATCCCGCTGATTACGACATCCGCGTCGATGTGTTCGCCCGACGCGATGCTCACCCGCCACTGTGCGGTGTCATCGTCCCAGTCCACCGCGGTCACGTTCATCCCGAACCGCATCTTCGATCGCAGATCGAACTCGTCCACGACCCGGTTGAAGTACGCGAGCAGTTCGGGTTGTTCCGCGTAGGGCCGCGACCAATTGGGATTCGGCGCGAACGAGAACGAGTAGAGATGGGCCTGGATGTCGCAGGCCGCACCCGGATAGCGGTTCCGCAGCCACGTGCCACCGACGCCTTCGGCCCTCTCGAGCACCGTCACGTCCTCGTAGCCGGCCTGGCGAAGTCGGAGAGCGGTGATGATCCCGCCCGGTCCGGCGCCGATGACGACAATGCGTCGCCGAGGACTGTCCGCGGTTCGCTCATCGGTCGGGGTCGGGATGGTCGTAGGGTCGAACTCGGGATCGATCTCGCCGCGTTCAACTGCCGTCATTGTCATGTCGCCTCCTGGGGCATAGTGATTCGGACGGAGTTTTGCGTGTGCTCGTGGGGTTGGTTTCTCAGGCTGTTCCGGCCATATCGAGCCCACGGTAGTGGGCAGTTTCGACTCGGGCAGGGGTGAGGTCTTTGAGTTCGCCGTGGAGGGCTCTCACTGGCGTGAGCGACCATCTCGAACGGTTGTTTTGATGCGGGCCGGATCTCCACTGGCGTCTGTTCGGGGGCCAACTACGGGCAGGCTTCGGCTAGAGGTGGCGTCATCGACCACTGCACTGTATGTACAGAAAATCGGACATATGTCCGATTTATCGGATGCACTCCTTTTCGGAGGAGGGAGCAGCCATGTACCTTCACAAGCCCATCCGTAGTGTGATCCCGGGAGTGCAGGGTCTCGTGCTCGGCGTCCTCGCCAACACCACTGCGCCTCTCACAGGCCGTGCGATCACCGGGCTGCTTGCCGGGGACGCCACTACTTCAGGGGTGAGCACGGCACTCGGCCGGCTCGCAGCGGAAGGCTTGGTGACCTGCGAGCCGGCGGGCAGAGCCAACCTCTACGCGTTGAACCGGAATCACGTAGCCGCTCCAGCAGTTGAAGCTCTGGCCGATCTTCGCGGCGAACTCCTGCGGCGCATCAGCACGGCAATGGCCGCGTGGAGCCAGCCCGCAATCGCCGCTTGGATGTTCGGCTCCGCGGCACGGGGCGAGGGCACTTCCGCTAGCGACATCGACATTCTCCTCGTCTGCCCGACCGACCCGGACCACGATGACGTCTGGATCACCCAGACGATAGGGCTGGCCGCCCAGATCCAGTCATGGGCAGGCAATTCCTGCGAGATCCTTGAGTACACCGCCGAGGATCTTGCTGCGCTTGTTGCTGGGGACGATCCACTCGTTGATTCCTTGCGCGCCGACGCCATCGAGTTGATGGGCGCCAGTCCGCGTTCGCTTCTGCGACCCGTGGTGGCCAAGTGAGTGCCCTCTTCGACGCCCGCGCCCATCTCGCCAAGGCCGAAGAGTTCCTCATGGCGGCCGAACTCGCCCAGGACATGGAGTTGTTCAACGCGGCAACATCTGACGCCGTGATCAGCGGGATCAACTCGAAAGATGCCATCTGTCTGACGGTGAACGCCGTAACAAACAAGAGCGACAACCACAACGAAGCCATCGCAGAACTGAAGACGGCCGGCCGCATCGGGGTCGACCTCGCCCCCACGCTCAAGCGGCTCCTGCGACTCAAGACGAAATCGCAAAACCAGACGCTGTCCATCGCCCGCGCTGATGCTGCCAACGCCGTCAAGTGGGCCAAGAAGCTCTACGGCACCGCGCAACAAGTCGTTACCTCTTGACGGGCGCGCAAGTTCACCGGACGCCCCAAGACCACCAAAGTGCGGCGGAGATGCGAGGTCATCTCGCGATCGCAGTCGAAGCCGGGAACCTTGCCGCCGAGATCGACATCGAGATCGCTCCGATCCTCAAGTGCCTGCGGGCTCTAGGCCTTGTCACTCGTGCTTCGTGCCAGGATCACCTTCACGGGAGGTGGTCGGAAGAACCGGAAACGCCCCGCATCCAGATCTTCTTCGAAAACGTCGAATACAGCGTCAGTTCCTCGATCTGCTGAAGGGACCGAACTTGCCGAGCGAGGATTCTTGTCGACATGGAAGTACCGACTTGCTGTACTCGATCCCGAGTTCGTCGGACCTTCGGGGCTTCGGTCGAGCTGCTGCATGCCAGCCGAAGTCGCCATACCGGCGACCGATCGTGTCGCGCTCGAACGGATCCTGCTGAAGCGAGTGGATGAAGCATCTGTTTCGAGAGACGTGATCAGTGCCGGCGACGACGTTCTTCAGTCATCGCCGGTGAGGGTTTTGGTTGCGGGAATTGTGGGAACAGTTACCGCCTAATTGTGGGAACACCCCTCTGTGGAGCTGGGGGGAATCGAACCCCCGTCCGCCTGGTGAGAACTGTCCGCGCTACGACCATCCCCGAGTCAGAGCCTTACGGCTGGCTCACCGCCGGGTC
>Ga0209284_10000687_pt1 | contig 54917 bp, 52 predicted proteins | sample FRY03_FD_187211 | JGI IMG/M metagenome (GOLD analysis project Ga0209284, IMG submission 187211) | Freshwater microbial communities from Lake Fryxell liftoff mats and glacier meltwater in Antarctica - FRY-03 (SPAdes) (version 2) | ecosystem: Environmental > Aquatic > Freshwater > Ice > Glacier...
GTGAACGAGGTAGTTATAATTTTAAACAAAAGGCCCAGGAAGAGATTTGGGTTTAGATCACCCGAGGAAGTTTTTCAAAACGCTACCCTAAATAACGAGGGTGTTGCGTTTATAACTTGAATCCGCCTTTCATTTTAGTAGGGTACAGTAGAAAATATATTATATTTATAACTGAGGTGTTTCACTTACCAGCGCTCAATTTCAACCTTCCGGAGAATATCGTGCACATCATTGTAGGGTAAGTAAAGCATTAAGCTCTTATTTGATTCATCATAACGAGCGGTAATTCCGTCAATATCTACGTCGGATGGAATTACCATTTTGCTGATAAAACGGATCGAATGTAAGCCTTTTTCGTTTTCGTCGACAGTTTTGGCAAATAACGGCAGCAGGTGGTAGATTAATAACTTATCTTTCCGAATTTCAATCTCTAAATCATCAGGACCAATTCCCGGAGCCTTGACGGTCACTTCGTAACTATCTTCCCGGCTATTTATTTCTACGCTTGGTTCGCTCATACCACCATGAATGGTATTAAGAAAATCAACGTTCATCAGTATTTCTTTCGGTATACTCAGTTTCTTTTTCATGGCTAGTGGTAGTTAGTTAATGACTTAAGATACATAAAACTATATTCCAATACTGTCCAAGGGGAGAATTGGTGCCATTATTACCGATCTTGATGGTTGCTTATGTCATAATGGCACTCGTAAATTCAATAAAGACAGCACTGATGCATTCGGTTGGCTGAATTAGCAGGCTACCCCAGCAAAAAACGTGGAGGACTACTAAACAGGCAGGTGATCCTTAGCGAATTGTTTCCAGAAAAAACGTAATCAAAAAGTAGAGAAAGTGCAACTATTTCTACCTGCTCATAATCTGGCTACGTAACTTAGCAGCCACATCCGAAATAGCCTGCATCCATGAATTTGCCGCCGATTCTGCGAAGAGATCACGGCCGGGTACGCCCACCCGAATGCGCGCTACTTTATTTTTGAGTTCAGAAACGTTGGTTTCTAAAAGATATACGTCAGCCCCAACGATATTACCGTATAAGCGCATCAGCTTTTTTAGCTCTTGACGCACATTGGCCATTGTAGCACTGGTGGGATCGAAATTAACCGTCTGGATATCTAATTTGATATTTTGAAATTGCTCCGTTTTTTTCATTACATTTTTGTGCTCGAGTCATTCAACAGCCACGTCTCTCTGAGAACTAGTGGCTTGATTATTGATTTTTTTCCTCATGATGAGTAGTATTTCCTCATTCTTAGCCGAAAAGATCACTTCTATAACCTACGCTAACTACCCTCCTATCAGCTTAATAGAGCCTAATTGGACCTTTTAATCCGTTATAGGTATAATCTTGGTACTTTATAGAATAAAAAATGCTTGCCCAGAGGTTAGTCTTTCACTTCATCTAATCATCACATAAACTAAATCATAATGGATATTTTCACAATAGATCAATTCGAAAAACTTTCTAATCAGCGAGGACCACAACACGTAAGTATCTATACACCTACTAGTCGTGATTCATCTGACAACTACATGGCCGATAAGATTCATTTCAAGAATGAACTACAAGAGGCTGAATCAAAACTGGTTACTCTCTTTGGGCTCAACAGTCAGGAGGCTAAAAGCTACCTGAACCCCGGCTACAAACTCCTTGATGATCCACTTTTTTGGTCGCGGGCCTCAGATACTCTGGTATTTCTTCTCAATCAATCAGGGGCTGAAATCAAGACTTTACCAATTTCTCTTTCAGAATCAATGACGTATGTAGGAAACAGCTTCGCTTTGCGCCCCCTGTTACCCTTGCTCAATAGTACGGGGAAATTTTACATTCTAAATCTCAACCTGAATAAGGTACAGTTGTATGAGGCTACCTCACACACTATTTCAGAGGTCATACTCAGTGATGATGTGCCAACGTCCATAGATGACTATCTTGTTTTCATTGAGCGCCAGCAATCTTTACAATTCCGTAGTGGACAAGGTGGCAAAGCAGGTGCCATGTTTCATGGGCAAGGAGGTACCGATACTGAAAAAGTGGATATCGAGCAGTATTTCTACAAGTTGAGTAAGCAGGTAGATGCTCTTATGGAATGTGAACCACTACCCGCAATTTTAGCCGGTGTGGAGTACTTACTGCCGATGTACAAAAAAACGAGTGGGTACACTAAATTTACTGAGGAGGTAATTACCGGAAGCTTTGGAGATGATGATGTACACATGCTACACGAAAAAGCAATGGTACTCCAAAAACCAAAGCATAACCAACATCGGACGGCAGCAATCGAGAAATTCGCATCATTAAAGGACGAGGACTGGGCCTCGGCAGAAACTCAAACCGTGCTACTAGCCGCGCTGACCGGACAATTAGAAACTCTTTTCATTCAAAAAAATGAGGTAATTTGGGGTAGCTATGATGCAGAGAAACATTCGCTTACTATAAAAACAGATGATACCGAAGTCACGAAAGAACTGCTCAATGAGGCCGCTATACAAACTCTACTGAAAGGCGGAACAGTATACCCCTGCGAGGGAGAGGACATGCCAGCTAAAAATTCAGTAGCTGCGGCCATTTTTAGAAATCCCGTGCGCTAGTAGTATATTTAGAAAGCCAAGGGCTGATAACCGGCCATTGGCTTTCTAAACTAGAAACGGCAAAAAACTGACTACTGATTTATGAAGATTCAACTAAATAGGCTACAAAAAATCAGATTCACCTTACTTGTCGGACTGATTTTTTTCTTGACTCCTTGGATTTTCGCCCAATCAGATACACTTTCCGAGAAGCGTTCACATACTTCTCCTCTGCAAATAAGTACCTATCTGGAAACGTATTATATCTATGATTTTGCAAATCCGGCCGACCACACTCGTCCGGATTTTTTGTACTCATTTAACCGCCACAACGAAATTAACCTCAATCTTGGCCTACTCAAGATGGAGTACACTACCAATCGCGTCAGGGGAAATCTGGGCTTGATGGCCGGTACCTACGCTAACGCGAACCTAGCGACTGAACCCGGAGTGCTCAAAAACGTATTTGAAGCATTTGTGGGGGTTAAAGTTTCACAAAAGAAAAACCTGTGGGTTGATGCTGGCATTTTTACCTCCCACATTGGCTTTGAAAGTGCCCTTGGAGCAACTACCTGGAATATGACCCGAGGACTACTGGCCGAAAACTCTCCCTACTACCTGTCGGGCGCCAAAATATCCTATACTTCTGATAACCAGGAATGGTTTATTTCCGGACTTGTGATGAACGGCTGGCAACGGATACAGCGAGTACCCGACAATCAACTTCCGGCATTTGGGCATCAGCTTACCTGGACTCCCACCGACAAAATACTCCTGAATAGCAGCTCTTTTATCGGCAATGACTACCCCGAAAGCGAGCGGAGGATGCGGTATTTTCACAATTTCTACGGTCAGTTTATGGTCAACAATCGCCTCGAAATTATCACTGGATTTGACATTGGTATGGAGCAAAAATTCAAGGAAAGTAGACGTTATAATGTATGGTATTCTCCCATTGCAATTGCCCGTTTCTCTGCTACGAACAAAGTAGCACTGTCGGGGCGAATAGAGTACTATTCGGATAAGAACGAAGTCATCGTTAGCACTGGGACATCAAATGGATTCCAAACCGTGGGGTATTCGATGAATCTCGATTACAAAATAACAGATGATGTTTTATGGCGGCTAGAAGGAAGGCGTCTCAATAGTAAAGATTCACTATTTACCTACAACGATAAGCCCAGCAAAAATAACTTCATTTTAGGCACTTCCCTTTCTATTTTCTTAAAGTAGGAGTTGCTTTTCGTTAGCTATTAACTTTCTGTTCAAGTATTCGTTATCTAAATAGTTGTGCACTGTTTTAGCTAAATTGGTACTGTAAACTATTTCTGAGGAATCGCTTAAGTTCATAGAGATTACTTTTTTCAACAGGGAATGGGTTTACATGGCAGCAGGCCAGGAAAAATTCCCCGGCCTACCTACCACTATTATATTTCTGGTCGCTTATATCCCGTTGGTTGCGGCTTTCATTTTTGCCAGTCCGGTTTTGGCCACTACTAATGCATCTTGTGCGTAGTAGGCCGGATTGAAAACTTCCAGTGAAAGTATGACCGGTTTCTCAGGATTCTTCAACGTTCGTAGTAATTGACTCAGCGGTCCTACTCCGTCACCCGGGTACACCCGATCGGAGTCCTTGATGGTATCTCGCGGCGGGGAAGCCGGATAATCATTCATGTGAAATATTTCAATGAAAGGTTTACCAACCCAAGCTACCTGTTCCAGCCCGGAGCCACCTCGGTAAAGATGGTACACATCCATCAAAACTTTTGCCGATGGATGCCCGCTTTCGGTAGCTACGTACAATAGCTCACTCACCCGACTCAAATTCTTAGAAAAACCCCATAATTCCAGATGAGGTACTACCCCCATGGTATCTCCTAATTCGAGAATTGTACGGTAGCGGTCGGCCGCTTTTTTGAGGTCAAGGCCGGGTTCATTGGTAGCACCCATGGGCGGGGCCGCAATACGGGTACAGCCAATTTCGGCCAGTATTCCCATTTCTTGCTTCAATTGCTCTACCGCCTTGGTTCGGGTGGCGGCATCATCTACAATCCAGGGGGCGAAACCAATGGCATCTTCCACAATTACCCCGGAGTCATTGAGGTGTTTGCGGGCATCTGCCGTGGTACCTCCATTTTTGAGGTATTCCTGTAAACTATTGATCCATATTTCTACGTGAGGAAAGCCCGCCTTGGAGGCTACTTCAATTTCTTTCATGAAGCCCAACTTATGCCCACGAATGGTACTCATGTTGAGGGCATACTTAAAAGATTCACGTTTGGCAGCCGCTGAGCTAACCATAGGGACAGTAGCAACGGCCGTTGCGGTAGCGATACCAGCCAAAACTTGGCGACGATTCATACGTTAGAAAGAGTAAAATGTATACTTTATGGTTATCCAAAGTATTGAAGGACTAAAACCTAATCATGTTAGTTCTTCCTATAAATAGTAAAGTTTTGTATTGGCTTCCAGCGTCGGACTAATCATCCAGTCCAAGATGTTTACGAACTTCACCCTCAGACAATACCGCAATACCTTCCATGATGGAGGGTAAAAGTGAGTTTTTAGCCGATTGTTCCAGTTTGATCCGCATGGCTTCCATGTCCTCATACCCTACCCCATGTACCCGCGACGCTAATTTCCCGAGCATGTTACGAGCAACAATTTGCTCGGCTTCCAACTTGGCAATCTTTACGGACATAATTTCTAAATATTGGAGTACTGGCTGTAAATCAGTTGACATCAGGAAGTAAGTTTTGAAAAAGTTGATATCGGAGAAAATTTATTCAAAATAACGCAAAATAGCGTTGGTCACTAAGGTATGGCCTTGGGCGTTAGGATGATTGACTTGAGCCATATAGTCCGGAATATTGCCTCCCGCTTTTATAATGTCATAGAATAGCTGGTAGCTATCCACCAAGCCAACCTCATACTTTTGGGCCAATTCTCTGATTTGTAACGTATACTGCTCTAATTCATTGCCGGGGGCGAGTAAGTCTACCCTTTGGTCTGGGGTAGGTGTCAGCAAAATTACCTTACAATTCCTGGCCAACGCTTGCTCAATCATACTTTCCCAGGCTTTACGGGCCTCCTCTAATCCTATTCTACGATCGTTCAAAGCATAATCTAGGAACAAGACATCGGGCCGATGGGACAATACTTCCTCAACAAACCGTCTTTCTCCACTCTGGGAGTTTTCACCACCGATGGAGGTATTGATGCAATTTACTACCGCAAAAGGATACCGCTCCTTCACTAGCTTCAATAGCTGGTACGGATAAGCATCCAAGGTATTGACCACCGGGGTTTTGAAATAACCCGCTGGTACCGAATGCCCATGAAACACCAGATTGATTGTTCTATTTTTCGGCCACTCTTTTTTCAGTTCTTGCTTGATTTCTTTCAAGTAAGAGCTCGAATCAGCCTCTTTACCTTGTGAAAACGCAGCCGTAGCTACTAACATTAACAGCGCCCCAAACCAGAATTTCAACATAAGATTTTTTAGTATTACCCCATCAATTGCTACTAGAATCTATTCTTGCGTTTTTTCTACTCCAAACTTGTTAATTCTTGCCGGAAAAACAAAAAAGCACCTTGGCGGATGCCAAAGTGCTTTTTAAATAATTCTATAAAAAATTAGTCTCTCGCTGTCATAGACTTAGGAGCTACCAAAGATACGTTCAATACAATATCGTCAGAAACTACCATTTCCTTCATCGGGTGCGTAAAAGCAACATCGTATTTTCTGCGATCAAATGTAAGATCACCCGTCATTTTCACCATACCGTTCTCTTCGGAAATAACCACATTTTCAACTTTCTCCGGATTCGTTTTACCACGAACGGTTAGGTTACCCATTATTGATGCGCTATCAGAACCCGTAATTTCGAAAGTAGCCGTTGGGTATTCCTCTACGTTAAAGAAATCGCCTGATGAAAGATGTCCCACAAGTTTTTCCGGTGTCCGGTCTTCCTCCGGCTTAAAATTATCATCCGTTGGTTTAATCGTCATCAGGTTTACAACGAAGGTCCCGCCGGTAATTTTCCCATCCGCAACCGTTACATTCCCAGAGTTTAACTTTACGGTACCACTATGATCGTACATTCCAACCATTGTACCTTTCCACATTACTGCACTAGCCGATGTGTCAACCAGTACAGTTCCGTCGCTCAGGACCATCGCATCTGCGGTTGTCTCTTCGGAGGATTCTTTTGAGCTACAAGAAATAAGTAAAAGTGTAGCGGCGCTAAGCAGCGCAATTGAGAGTATTCTAAATTTCATAAAGTTTATAGTGTTAATTTTCTATACAATAACGTATATACCCCTATAACTAAACTCTGCGCGACTTGGTTTCATTAAATCCGCACATAAGGTGCTCATAATCAAATAAACCCCGCTACATTCTGATAGGAAAGGCAACTGGTCTATCTAAGCTTTTCTTCAAATAATTTCAATATACGCTTATACTCATCCGTCCACGAAGATGGCTCCGCAAAACCATGGTCTTCCATGGGGTAGGCGGCCAGCTCCCAATTATCTTTTCCGAGCTCAATTAATCGCTGGGACAAACGGGCAACATCCTGAAAATGTACGTTTACGTCCACCATTCCGTGACAAATAAGTAAGTTATTTTTCAGTCCGGCGGCGTGGTAGATCGGGGAGCTTTTGTGGTATGCCAAACTATCCGTTTGTGGCTCATTCAGGATATTGGAAGTATAAGGGTGATTATAGGCGGCCCAATCGGTTACCGGGCGCAGGGCCGCCCCGGCTTTGAATACATCGGGGGCAGTAAATAGTCCCATCAGGGTTATAAATCCACCGTACGAGCCGCCATACACTCCTATTTTACCCGCGTTAATTCCGTACTTTTTTACCAGCCACTTGGCTCCGTCTACGTTATCGCTTAAATCCTTTCCGCCCATAAACCGGTAGATTCCGGTCCGCCAGTCACGACCATAACCCGCGCTAGCCCGGTAATCCATATCGAGTACGGTATAGCCTTTGTCGGTTAGTAGGTTGTGGAACATATATTCCCGGAAGTAATTACTCCACCACAAATGAGCGTTTTGCAAATAACCCGCGCCGTGGACAAAAATAACCGCCCGTCCGTTCGATTTCTTGGGCTCATACACACGAGCGTACACGTCCGCTCCGTCAGAAGCCTTGAAGGTAATCACCTTGGCTTCCCGCCAGGGATAGGCACGAAACGCCTCCGTAGTGGAGGTAGTGAATTTTTCGGCCTTGGCTCCGGTCTTGTTTTCCCGCAGATATAATTCCCAGGGTGAATTGCTATTCGAGTAGCGAATCGCCAGTTGAGTCTCATCGGGTGATAACTGCACATCGTGCGCTCCTTTCCCTTCGGTTAATTTCACCCTTGGACCACCAGTAATCGCCATGCGGTAATAGTGCTGCTCGCCGGGGTGTACCTCATTGGTCGTCAAATAAAACGTTTGCTTATCCTTGGAAAGTTGTACCGACTGAACCTCAAACTTCCCTTTGGTTAGTTGGGTTTTGACTCCGATTTTTACGTCCAAGCGGTACAAGTGAGAGTACCCATCGGCTTCACTCTGAAAGTAAATAGTGGTGTTATTGATCCAACCCAACTCACCCGCACTCAGAGCGTAGCCACCAACACCGGGGCCACCCACCCAAGCCTCGTCGCGTTGGCGGTCAAGTAAATTCAAGGAAAGCGAATCAAGATTAAAGCCCATGATCCAACGGTCTTTGTTATCCATCGAACGCACCACCACCACGGCATTTAGCCCGTCTTCCGACCAGAAAGGACCTTGCACCGCTACGTCCCGTATTTTCTTTTTCCAGAGTGAATCTTGTTTGGGGTAATCTTTCAGGTAATCGGGTTTATCGCTTATACCCTCAATCTTTTTGGTACTCACCTGCCGGGCGGTATCACCTTTAATATCGTACACCCAAAACTCATATTCCGTGGCAGGAACACCTACCTTAGTCCGCGCGGGCAAATCTTCGGTAAATCCTGATTGCGTTATGTAATTGGGTACGATAGTATTTTTTGAAGACTTATCGGCTTTGCTGAGCCGGTAGGTTACAAATCGGCCATCAGGACTTAGTTGCTGACCTGATACCCGCTTTTCTTCCAGATAAATTTCTTTTGGTCGGGTGGGCTTTTCCGCCTCAGTTATCTTTTTGCCCGCGTCTTTTTTATCCTTGCGCTCTTTCAGAATCTGGAACATTCCCAACTGATCTTGTTCCAGCCATTTTTCCTGATCTGATTTTTTTGCTTCTGATTTCTTAGTGCCATTCCGAAAGTCGGTATGCTGAACCAATAAACCCGAGGCCAAGGCAATACTGAATAGATTATTATTCTTTTCGAAGAGAATTCGTTGCTCATCCCCGCTAAACGACACATTCTCCTCACTTTCTACGGTATTAGTCAGTTGTCTAATTTGGAAAGTGCGGCAATCTAACAGGTACAAATCACCATTTTTTACGTATACTTTCAACGTTTTCAGGCGGTTATAGACGCCGCGCTGTGAGGGTAGTTGTTTTCGAATTTCGGGCGCTACTTTGACGTTTTTTTTATCTGCCAAAGTATATTGATACAACGAATCACCTTCATTGGCATCCGGATTCCAATCAAAATAAATCGTTTTAGAGTCTTCGCTCCAATACACACTACCGGGCGATGTTCCGACCCAGGTTTTGGGGTCTTGCATAATTTTCTCGACCGTTAATTGGGCGTATAGTGGCGAACTAATTGCCAAAAAGAGGGCTATCCAAAAAGACTGTACTGTTTTTCTCATAAATTAAGGGCTAGAATTTAGTCTGAATCTGCAATATATACTGACATTTTTGTTGAGCCAACAATTGTATAAACAAACGAATTAAAAAAGGCCCGGAAGAACACCATTCGATTGTGGTGAGAAGTACTTATGCATCGGATACTTTCGCCAACTACCATAAATTTGGGCTACCTTTGGTGCCTTTCACATATAGTAATTTTCATGTACCAGACAATCCTTCAAAATCTACATATCAAAGCCCTAAACCCCATGCAGGAGGCCGTATTGCCCGCCGCTCGTACGAGTGATGTGGTGGTACTTTCCCCCACGGGATCGGGTAAAACTCTGGCCTTCCTATTGGCAATACTCGAACGTATCACCGATGGGCAATTGGGTGTTCAGGCGCTTATTGTTGTTCCTTCCCGGGAGCTCGCCATGCAAATAGAGCAAGTTTTTAAGACCATGAGTACCGGCAATAAAGTAACCTGCTGCTACGGGGGCCATGCCGTAAAAACGGAAGAAAACAGCTTACGGGAGGCACCGACGCTACTTATTGGCACACCAGGACGGGTAGCCTTTCACGTGCGGGAAGGGAATATTGATCCTACGACTATTCATACCCTGGTGTTGGATGAGTTTGACAAAGCTCTTGAAATGGGTTTTCAGTACGATATTTCTACGATCATTAAGGCAATGCCGAACCTGAAGCGACGGTTATTCACTTCGGCTACTACGCTTTCCATACAATCTGATTTCAGGGGTATTGGTGATCTGGTGGAGGTAAACTTTCTGGATAATGACAGCTACGTACCCAAGCTTCAAATGAAGGTGGTGACCACCGTTACCGCCGAAAAACTGGAAACATTGTTTTCCTTGTTGTGCGTTATTGGCAATAAACCAACCCTCGTTTTCTGCAACCACCGGGATGCCGTGGAGCGAATCAGCGAAATTCTGAACCGAAACGATTTAACGCACGCGACTTTCCACGGAGGTTTGGAACAGCCCGACCGTGAGCGCGCCCTAATGAAGTTCAGAAACGGAAGTAGCCGCATACTAGTGGTAACCGACCTTGCCTCACGTGGACTTGATATACCCGAGATTGAGTCCATCGTGCATTACCAGTTGCCCCTCACCGAAGATGCGTTTATCCACCGCAATGGCCGAACTGCACGTATGCACGCCACCGGAACCGCCTATTTGCTGATTGCCGATGACGAAACCGTACCCTACCTGGAAGCTTTGCCAGAGGAGCTAGTACTTCCGAAAGTCGATAAGCTTCCGCCCCCCACCGACTGGGAAACGCTCTACCTTTCGGCCGGTAAGAAAGATAAAATCAACAAGGTAGATATCGTTGGACTACTACTTAAAAAAGGAGGACTGGAAAAAGACGAGCTCGGGCTCATCGAAGTGAAGGATACCATTTCGTTTGCCGCTGTAAAGCGGACTAAAATCAAAAACGTGGTAGCTTTGTTAAAGCAGGAAAAATTGAAAGGCAAAAAAATCAAATCGGATATAGCCAACTAGTTCAAATCATTTACCTTATGAAACGGTCTGACATACACCCCTTACCCCAATTTTACGATCGCTACATTAATTTGGTAGAAGATCTGGATTTACTCGAAGCTTTGGAAACGTACTCTCCGGAAAGTGTCTTTTCGGATACCGACGCCTTACATAATTTGGGAGATTTAATCTACGCGCCCGGCAAATGGACTATCCGGGAGGCAATTCAGCATTGTATTGATACGGAGCGCATTATGAGTTATCGCGCCTTGCGCATCGCGCGAAATGACAAGACGCCCCTACCCGGTTTTGACGAAAATGAGTACGCGCTCAATACTACGGCCAGTTACCGGCATTTGGAAGAGCTATTGGATGAATACGATATTGTCAGGGCTTCAACCCACGCTCTTTTTCAAAGCTTTAACGAAGAAATGTTAGGTCATTCCGGCCAGGCATCCCAAATTGATATTACGGTAGGGTCACTAGGCTTCATGATTATTGGGCATTCGATTCATCACATGAATGTGATCAAGGAAAGGTATTTTCCGCTAGTAGTACAGTAGTTCGAATCCAAAGAAATAAAGTTTCTCCGCAGATATTTAAATTCCAGGCACAAATATCACCCTTCTCCGAAGCTTTTTAGATACTTCGGAGAAGGGTGATATTTGTAGATTTCCCCTGCCTAGGAAACTGAAAAGCTTCGTTAAAGCATAACCCCATTCTCTGGTAGAATTTGCCTTACGAGTAAGAGAGCACTACTCTTTCCGCTCGCTGTGTCCCAGGCTTTTATCGGGTGTAACCCGGTCGCGGATCAGCTGTTTTAGTTCTGTGGATTCCGGAAAACACCCTTCACGCTTCCGGAACTCAAAGTATTTATTCTCCAAACGCTACCATAAAACAGCCAGCTACCTAAGATAGGCTATAAAGTTGTTGCAGACATCGTTCATCGGTTGGATTGGAAGAGTGATCGAAAAAAATCATTCTATCATTCCTTCAATCAATCAATCATTCTGATCCTGCCGGAAACTTTTCATAATCCAACCTCCACCTACTACGTCGTCACCTTCGTAAAATACCGCAGCTTGTCCGGGTGCAATACCGTTCACGCCATCGTGGAAATTAACCCGTATTTTATCTGGACCTTCCTGAATAACAGTTGCCGGAGTACCGTCGTGCTTGTAACGCACTTTGGATACTGTTTCCAGCGGAGCTTCCAAAGACGCATACTTCTGCATGTTTAGCTTACTGACGTACATACCATCCCGGTACAGGTCGGGTAGGTCACCCAGTACAACTTCGTTGGAGTCTTTCCGAATTTCGGTCACGAATACTGGTCTACCTAAGGCAATACCTAATCCTTTGCGTTGACCCACGGTATAAAATGGATACCCTTCGTGCTGCCCCAAAACGGTACCATCTGCGTGCACAAAGTTACCTCCGGCTACCTGCGCTTCCAGACCCGGAACACGACGCTTCAAAAAGCCCCGGTAATCGTTATCGGGTACAAAGCATATCTCATAGCTTTCCGATTTGTTTACCAACTCCATGAATCCGCGCTCCGTAGCCATGGCCCGGATATCACTCTTGTGGAGGTGGCCCAAGGGTAGTTTCGTGCGGCTAAGGCTTTCCTGAGAAACGCCCCAAAGCACGTAGCTCTGATCTTTCCAGGCATCAACACCTTTGGAAAGAATGTGGCGGCCGTTTTCTTCCCGAATATTGGCGTAATGACCCGTGGCAATCGACTCACAGTCCAGACGATCGGCCCGACGGAGCAGAGCATCCCACTTAATGTGCGTATTGCACAGCACGCAGGGGTTCGGCGTACGCCCTTCCAGGTATTCTCCCGTAAAGTGATCAATCACGTAATCACCAAACTCAGCCCGGATATCAAGGATGTAGTGAGGAAAGCCCAGTTGTACCGCAATGGTACGGGCATCATTAATGGAGTCAAGTGAGCAGCAACCTGTTTCTTTCTTGGATCCTCCGCTACCGGCATAGTCCCAGGTCTTCATGGTCATGCCAATCACTTCGTATCCTTCTTCGTGGAGCATCACCGCAGCCAGTGAGCTATCAATGCCACCACTCATGGCAACTAGTATTCTTCCGTGTTTACTCATCTCGTAATCAGCGAAGGTTCAAAGCCTTCCGATTTAATTTATATATTGTGACAAAGGAATTTGAACATTCCTCGAAGCAAAGTTAGTTCCTTTTTGGATCAGAATAGAAGTTTGTGGTAGTTTTGGGGATTCAGAAGTGAGATATAAAAAAATCATCAACTTCAAGTTCAATTCACGTCAGGGTTAACAACCAGATACTCGGGTGCTAATTTCTGAATTACTTCTTCCCTATATTATGCTTACAAGTTTTGTTAAAATAAGTAACGTCACCAATCTTTCCGACGCCCGTTACTGCGCGGGGATGGGCGTAGAGATGCTGGGTTTCTCCATCGACGAAGGATCACAGGCTTATATTTCCCCGAAGAAATTTGGAGAATTGAAAGGATGGATATCTGGCATACAGATAGTTGCCGAAACCTCAATGACCGATCCCGTAGCCTTGCTAAGCCTCCTTGAAGAGTACCCTTGCGAAGCTTTGCAGGTTTCTGACCCTGACCTTCTGCCGATTCTAAACCGGGAGCTGGACAAGCCGCTCCTACTCCGGGTCGACGTAGATCACTACGAAGCCGACGAACTGGATGCCCTCATGGGGCGGTATAGCTCAGAAGTGACCTATTTCCTTTTGGAAAGCGATCAGAATGCCGAACTAACCAATGAGTGGAAGGATTACATCAAGGCACTTAGCCAGGAGTACCCCATTTTACTTGGTTTTGGGTTGGATAGCCAGGATGCCGTGCTGGACGCCGTGGAAGAACTGAATATCAAGGGTATTGCACTTCGTGGAGGGGACGAAATCCGGCCGGGTTACAAGGATTTTGGCGCCATGATGGACATTCTTGAAGCGTTGGAAGAGGATGATTGAACTACTAATTAGTTCCTGATTCATTAAGAGGGAGAAGTATTCACCCCACAAAAACGCCATTCAACATGATCAAAAACCGATTATAAACTTCATGATAGGAGTATCTTGTATTACCCACTACCTTTGATTGCAAATAAAGGGCAATTTTACTTTATTTGAAGTAAGTGTTCTTATTTGTACTGTACCTACCTTTCAACTACTTAAATACAAAATACTCGCTATGGAAAAGAGATTAACCCGAATACCCTCAGATGCCGTCTTGGGCGGCGTAGCCTCCGGAATGGCTAATTACTTTGGTATAGATACGACCATTGTCCGGGTCTTGTGGGCGGTAGCTCTGCTACTTCCTATTCCTCCCAGCTTTTTCTGGACCACTATTGCCTACATCATTCTGTGGGCAGTTCTACCCGAAAGTGATCCCAAAACGAATATCAATACGGCCGGTAGCTCGGCGGACAACCCTGCCCGTGAATCCTTCGGATCTAATTTTTTTACAAAAAGCTCAGACCCCGACCGGACGGTTAAAATCCTCGGTATCGCTTTACTCGGCGTGGGTGGAATCCTTTTGCTCAATGAACTACCCTATTGGTATCAAATTCGTGAGTATGTCTGGCCGGCTGCCCTGATTGTTGCCGGTGCCTACTTGCTGCTTCGGCAGCGCGATAAGGAGCAGTTTGACGGTGGTTTTACGTACAATCCACCACCGACTCCTCCTACCCCTCCCGTAGAACCGGACCCGGTACCTTATCGCCCGTTTGATACGGCAAAACCAACCGACGCACCTACCTCAGAAGGATCAGAAAGTGCCGGTCCGGCTGACCCGGATGGAGAAACTGATCCCGATAGCGAGCCTCCGCAGGTTCGGTAGTGCACACTATTCACTCATTTAACACCTCACTAATTTATATAGCCATGAATTTTCGAAATGCATTCTGGGGTATCATGCTCATTGTAGTTGGCTCCCTTTTTTTGATCGAAGAATTTTCCAATTTTGATTTTGGACGCTACTTCCTTCCCATTATTCTGATTATATCCGGGACATTGCTGTTGGTTCGCCATCAGCTGAGCTCAGACCAAAACTCTAACATTTAACCTAAGACTAAAATGAGAAGATCTAACAATGTATTTTGGGGAGGTTTACTCCTCCTGATCGGTATCGGTTGGCTCCTCCGAACCATGGGGTTATTACAATTCGATTGGCAGGAAATTTCCCGCTTCTGGCCGGTACTACTTATCCTTGCCGGTATTAGCATTCTAGCGTCGGGCCAGCAGCGCCGAGGCATTGGCAAAGGAATAGCCGGAATACTGATTACTTTGGCGGTATTGGGGGGGATTACCCATCGTACCGAAAGAGCAATTAACCGCTCCGGAAACAACTGGAATTTTAATTGGGATAATGACGATGACGAGTGGGACTTCGGTGACCGTCGGGAGCGTAATCGGGGCTACGATCAGGAGAAAACCGACTCTACCGAGTCAACCGAACCAACCCGAAAAATGAAAAGTCAGCACTACGAGTATGACATGGAAAATGACTTACGGGAAGCGACCCTCAACTTTGAAGGAGGAGCCGGCGAATTCAATCTGAAAGGTACCACCGATAAGCTTTTTGAAGCCGAAAGCCGTTCTACCCTGGGTGGATTTGAGTCCAGTATCCGTAACAACCGCAATAGCAACACCGCCTCTATCGATTTCAAGATGGAGAACAATCAGGTGAAGCTCAAAAATGGCGACATCAAGAATAAGGTTAATTTCAAGCTTAACCCGAAGGCCATTTGGAATATTGACTTGGGCCTGGGCGCTGGAAAAGCTGATTTTGATTTGAGTAAACACCAGGTTAAATCCCTCAAAATAAGTACGGGCGTGGCCGATCTTGAATTACGCTTAGGCGATAATGTAGAGGAAACCAACGTAGAAATTGAGTCAGGGGTAGCCTCTGTTACCTTAGAGATTCCGAAAGCGGTTGGGTGCGAAATCAAGATAGATGGCGCACTGAATATTAAAAATCTTAAGGATTTTACCAAAATAGAAGACGGTTTGTACCGCACGCCCGGCTACTCTGAATCAGCTCATAAAATTATGATCAGTTACGAAGGCGGGTTATCCAAGGTGAAAGTCCGTAGGTACTGATAATATTTATCAATCATTAATTTAAGATAGAAATCCGGCTGATAACCTCAGCCGGATTTCTATCTTTCAAACCCTACCTTTACATTGTGTCACTTTTTGGTTTTGTGCTAACCCTTCTTTTGAAATTACACTTGATGAAAAACCATACTTTTATCGCCCTACTGCTCCTTGGATTTACCAGCTTTATCTCCTGCCACAGCTCTACCGACCAACCCAGCCAAACCCAGGATATTCTTACCTTATCTGTTACCGAAGCGGAACCCGCCAAAACGGAAGGAAAACCAGTAGTAATCTCCCCTTTTGAGGAGCAAATGATCAAACAGGGACTGGTAAATCTACAAACCGTGGACTCCACCATTCTGGTAGAATTAAAGTACTCAACGACCGATAACTTTGTTAAGAAAGACGTGTACGGAGACTTGAACAACGCCTACCTTCAACCCGATATAGCCGCCAAACTCGCCAAAGCCAGTGCGGCTCTCCAAGCACGGCACCCGGGCTGCCGATTACTGGTATACGATGCCGCCCGCCCCAATGCCGTTCAGTATATTCTGTGGGATGCGCTGGATGACCTAAAAATTCCGGTCCAGCAAAAACCGCAGTACGTGGCCGATCCTAAAATTGGTTCGATCCATAATTTTGGGTGTGCCATTGACCTGACGGTTGCCGACGAAAAAGGGGCTCCCCTGGATATGGGAACCCCTTATGATTTCTTTGGCCCGCTGGCCTATCCCCGCTTGGAGGCCCAAATGCTAAGCAAAGGGCAACTTTCTAAGGCACAGGTAGCGAACAGAACTATATTGAGAAAGGCCATGACCCAGGCCGGATTTTCGGTCAACCCCACCGAATGGTGGCATTTTGACGGGATGTCGCGAAAAAACGCCAAAGCTCGCTACGGGATCATTCGATGAGGTTAGTCGCGGGTAAGCGTGCTGCCTCCCGATAGACGCTGATCGACGGTCGGATTACCTCTGTAACGTACATTGCTGGCTCCGCTGGCATCTACTTTTAACAAACTCGTGGCCCATACTCTTGCCCGGCTCGCGCCCGAAAGATTTAGATCGGCTTCGTTTACGGGCAAAGAAAAGGCAAAAAGCTGGGAGGCACCCGATAGCGTACCCGTCAGCAAACCGCCCTCACCTTCCAAATTCAGCTCCGACGCACCCGAAAGGTCTAAATTGAGTCGGTCCGACAAACCCACAAAAAACGACTTGGAAGCACCCGAGAGCCGGAGACCCACACTCGGCAAATCTTCAAAACCCCTGATCGTTGACACGGATGCTCCCGAAAAATCAACCGCTACCAGGTCGGGCATCACAATATCAATATCCATGCGGTCACGACGGTTTCGCCAGGTATTGCGGTACCTGATTTCCAACACGCCCGACCGACTTACAGTAACTTCAAGATCATCCACATCATTCAGTTCACCGGTTACGGTAATCCGAAACTCATTACCTTGCTTTACGTGGATAGAATAAGCGCTCCCCATGGATAGCTGATCGAAATTAGAAAGGTTAATTTCTCGGGTAACAACCCCTCGTGGGGAGACGTCCCCGTTCAAATCATTGATGTAGATGCACGACTGTGTTCCGACAGCCACCACGATTAAAAAGGCACAACGTAAGAAGAAATCAGATAACTGTTTCATGGCTAATAGATTATAAATCATAGTAGTTGGTAGGGCGAATTCCCCCCGACGGCTAGGAACTTTTGCCTGACCTAATCGTTTGAATTGTGACATCCGAACTTGGCACTTCCCCTACTAGACCCAATAAATATTTATTTCTGCCGGGTATAGGGGGACTATCCGCCGCTAACTGTCACCGAATAAAAGGAATTCAACCTTGACAGCAACCGTTCTTCAAAATCGGGAGGCCGAACCCCAAGCGGATTACGTATTTTTGATTGATAAAAAAACAACCGCTTTGATTCCGTTATCCGATCCCGACATAGTTAATGCCATTCGGCAAGGGCAAGAATCTGCCTTTGAGCAGATGTTTCGTACCTACTACGAACGGCTGTGCCACTACGCTAATTCTATTCTGAAAGATCTGGACGAAGCCGAAGAGATGGTTCAAACGGTATTTCTGAATATCTGGGAAAAACGCGCCGACCTGGAAATAACGTTGTCACTGAAAGCCTACCTGTACCGGGCGGTACACAACCATTGCCTCAACCGCATTAAACACTACGGGGTACGTGAAAATCACCGCGAATACGCGCTCAATCATCAATCTGATTCTCATGACGCAGTAGCGGAGGCCATTTATGGTAGTGAACTGGAAGAAAGAATTGAACAGGCCGTCCGCAAGCTTCCAGAGCAATGCCAAGTAGTGTTCAGAATGAGCCGTTTTGAGGAACTCCGTTACCAGGAAATTGCGGATAAGCTTGGACTATCGATTAAAACCGTAGAAAATCAGATTGGTAAGGCTCTGCGAATTATGCGTACCGAACTGGCCGATTACCTTCCTCTTCTTGTGGGAGCTTTGCCGTTGTTTTTTTAACCTGTATAACGAAACACTTTGAATAATATAACTATATCTGACGAACTACTGGCCCGCTATCTGGCTAGCTCGGCTAGCCGCAAGGAAATCGAGCAGGTAGAAACGTGGCTGGAAGCATCACCCGACCACATCGCAGAATTACGGGCTTACCGTAAGCTTTGGGAAAGAAGCCGAGCCGCGGGTCGACAGACAGTTGCCCCGGATACCGATACCGCATGGAAAAAGGTGCTGGCCCAAATGCGCGCACCCACGGCATCGCGTGAGGTAGTATCGCCTCCCATAGCTCCACCAAAATCAGTACCTACTAGTGTTTCTACCCCTAATCGTTTTACTTACCAGTATTTAGCCGTCGCGGCAGTAACGCTTGCACTTCTCGCCTGGGGTTGGGTGCAATTTAGTGCCACTTCCGAACCGACCCTGGTATCAGTTTCCACCCAAAATAATACCTACGAAAAAACACTACCCGACGGCACCAGATTTTTTTTAAATTACAACTCCACCCTCACTTACCCCGAAGGCCTCACCGGTGATATCCGGGCGGTAAAGCTGCAAGGGGAAGCGTTTTTTGACGTAACACCTGATGCAAGTCATCCTTTCGTGATTGATGCCAACGGTACCGAAATTCGCGTTCTTGGTACTTCCTTTAACGTGAAAGCGAATCAGGAAGTGGTAGAGGTAGCAGTAAAAACCGGCAAAGTGGAAGTCAGTAAAGCCGAGCGAAAAGTTAGCTTACTCCCCGGAGAAGGAGTGGTGGTAACCGATACCGTGTTTCGGTCCATGATGGCAACTAAAAATATTGCCGCGTACAGTACCAAGGTTTTTGATTTTACCGCCACCTCCCTCGAAGAAGTGATCCAAACGCTTAATCAGGGTTTCCACGCGAACGTACGACTAGCGGGCACTCAACTGGCAGATTGCCGGCTCACGGCCCACTACGAGCGAGAGAGTTTTGACGCTACGCTGCTGCTCATTGCCGAAACCATGAATGTTACCATCCGGCAGGAAGGTAACGTCTATTGGTTAGAAGGAAAGGGCTGTCAATGATGGATCGCTTAAATCACCCTGGTTCTTTCGGTTTCGGTGTAAAACTTATCGCCTTGGCTATTTTTGCCACGCTCTTAGGTGCTACCATTAGTAGTGGGCAGGCCCCTACGCCACTATTGGAAAGCAAAATGAGCATTCGGGTCACCAACCAACGGATGGAGGAGGTGCTTCGACAGATCGCGGCTAAGGGTAGTTTTAACTTTTCGTACAGTCCGGATGCCATTGATGTCAAAAGCAGGGTATCGATCAACGCCACCAACCAAAGTGTACGCGAAATCTTGAATGTACTTTTCGACGGAACCGTGACTTTCAAGGAGCGCCGCAAGTACATTATTCTGGTAAAAGCGCCACCTACCGCCGAAAAAGAAACAAGCAGTTTCTATCTGAATGGATATATCGTGGATGAACTGACCGGAGAAAGGCTACCTGATGTCAGTATTTACGAGCCGGTTACGCTAGCCTCCGCGGTGAGTAATAAGTTTGGCTATTATAAAATCACCTTACCTGCCCTACCCGACCAACTCAAACTAGAAGTACGGAAATCGGCCTATACCGGCAGGACGATCAAGATTAATTCCCGAAAAAACTCTTACTATTCAATTAGTTTGGTGCCAGATACGCTGCGTCCCATCCCAAGTCCGGAGCCAAAAATGACCACCCGACGCGACTCCATCCAACCCAAGGTCGAAATTCCGGTAATCGTGGTTTCCCGACAACCGGAGCCTGACTCTATTGTGCCCCTACAACGTAAAGAAAGAAAACCTGAGCCCCTCAGTGAGTCCTTAAAATACATCCGCGACGGACTGGTGTATGCTTTTTCATCCGCCAGACAACTTATTCATACCAGTAATATTTCTGATACCTTATACCGCCCTTTTCAGGCATCGATCCTACCTTTCATTGGCACCAATCAACAGTTGAGCGGTAACGTCATCAATGATATTTCGTTGAATTTATTCGCTGGTTATTCTCTCGGAGTAAATGCGCTCGAACTTGGTGGAGGGCTCAACGTGGTACGTCTGGACGTGTACGGCGTACAGGCCGCCGGACTAGCCAACGCGGTGGGACGAAATGTCAGTGGTGTTCAACTCGCCGGAGGACTGAATCTGGTGATTGAAAACGTGGACGGAGTTCAGGCATCGGGAGGCTTTAATGTGAATGGCAAAGACTTTGACGGCGGACAGTTTTCCGGCATGGCCAATGTAGTAGGACGCGACGTACGCGGGATTCAAATATCCGGTGGCGTCAACGTAGCCGGGCGGACCTTGTACGGCTGGCAAATGGCCGGAATTCTAAACTATGCGCACAAAGTAAACAGAGGGCACCAATTAGGGATCATAAACATCGCTGATTCAACCAACACAACTCCCATCGGTTATTTCAGCTACGTAAAATTTAACGGGTACCGTCGACTCGAATTCACCACCGATGACTTCAATTATGGTAACATTACCTTCAAAACCGGCGTAAAAAAGTTCTATAATATATTCACCCTTGGTACTAGTGGATTTATAAATGGCAAACCAATTGGGAGCTTAGGCTACGGAATTGGCACCGCGCGTTCGCTGGGTCGCGGCTGGATGCTGAACGCCGATCTGGTGTTAAACCGCGTGGCAATTCAAAAGAGATTCTGGCAACAACCGCAGGCAGACCACCTCAGACTAGTGGTAGCCTTAGAGAAAAAACTTAGCAACAGGCTGGCCCTTTCGGTTGGCCCTACCCTCAACTTCTTTAATTCACCCTACCGGGGGCTTCTGGAAGGTACGGGTAGTAGGCGCAATCCGCTGTGGATTGGTGGAGTACCCAACGCTTCCCAAAGCAACTACGGCTGGATTGGTTTTCAGGCTGGTCTAAGAATCTGCAACCGATAGCCATCTTCGGGAGAAATAATTGATCATTCCTCTCCGACCAATGGTTAAATATGATCAATCGCTGCTTTACTAGGGTACAGATCAAAACTGCCTCTCCTATGTCCATTCGCAAGCTTTCGACTTCTCTCACCCTGTATTTGTATTTTTCGGTTGTAATTTTTGCCCAAAGAGCAGATTTTAGTCAAGTGCCGGGTGTCATTATTACCCATAGTCCGGCTTCTTCTGGTCTATACCTCGGGTCACCCAGTATAGCTATTTTACCTACTGGGACCTACGTTGCTTCCCATGATTTCTTTGGCCCGAATAGCAACGAGCACCAAAGTGCTACTTCGCGGATATTTAGTTCGGAGGATAAGGGTAAAACCTGGAAGCAAATCGCCGAATTAGAGGGGCAATTCTGGTCGAAACTATTCGTCCATCAGTCCAACCTCTATTTTCTGGGCACGCACCATCACCACGGCAATATGATCATCCGTAAATCAACCGACGGAGGAAAAAGCTGGACCAACCCCACCGACAAGAACAATGGACTACTAAAAGTTGGAGAATACCATTGCGCTCCCGTACCGATTATTGAACATAACGGCAGACTGTGGCGGGCCATGGAAGACGCCACCGGACCGCCCAAGGTTTGGGGCAAGCGGTACAGTGCTTACATGATGTCGATACCGTTGGATGCCGATCCGATGATGGCCGACAACTGGACGTCCAGCAACATACTGCGGTATGATTCTACTTTTCTGAATGGTAATTTCAGAGGGTGGCTGGAAGGAAATGCGGTCGTTGGTCCCGATGGTACCATCCTGGATATTTTACGGGTAGACAACCGCACTACCCTTGAAGAAAGCGCCGCCTTCGTCAAGATTAGTGCGGATGGAAAAACTGCCAATTTTGATCCCGAAACAGGATTTAAACCATTTCCCGGAGGAAGCAAGAAGTTTACTATTCGCTACGATCCGAAATCAAAACGGTACTGGACGCTCGGCAACTTTATACCGGAGGACGTAAAAGCAAAGAGCCAAGGTAAAAACTCCGCTAGTTTGCGGAATACCCTGGCTCTTTTTAGCTCGACTGATCTTACCGATTGGAAATTTCACGGGATACTACTCCAACATCCCGACGCGGTAAACCACGGTTTTCAGTATGTAGATTGGCTTTTTGAAGGAAAAGATATTGCGTTTGTGTCCCGTACCGCCTACGATGATGGTTTGGGCGGGGCCCACAATAACCACGATGCCAATTTCCTAACGTTCCACCGAATCAAGAAATTCAGAAAAAAGTAGGTTGGTAGGTAGCTAAATCAAAATCCTATTCGATGTACTTTTGGGGTAATCTTAGCGGTGGCAGCATACTCTTTAAGTTCCTCTAATTCCCGCTCAAAGCCACCCGAAAGAATTGGGAAACGGCACCAGGTGCGAGGGTCCAGGCTCAGATCGTCCAAATGGAAGGACGGCGCGTAACGCTCGCGTTTCCATTGGTTGCGGCTCCAAAGTTTAAAGAATCGCTCCGTCCAGGTAAGCATCTGCAATTCGGTATATTGACCCTTAAACCGCACCAGCATACTCCGGTAGCAGTCCACGGGTGGTTTTTTATCCCGTATTGCAACTTCTTCCAGGGCATCTAAAAATTCATAGGCCATCAAATCGTCTTCGTCGGTTTGCCGTTGGTCCAGCGGGCGCAGCTCAGCGGTTGGTTGCAGGCTATTTACTTTTTTCAGTCCTTCAATCTTAATGTGCTTTCCGTTTACTTCACAGCCCACGGTTTCGAGCCAACGAAGCCACTGCCTCAGGTAATGTTTGTCGATACCGGCAATCGGGCTGATACTCCCCGCAGTGTCGCCATCCATGGTAGCATAGCCAACGGCTACTTCGGAGCGGTTGGAGGTGGATAGCAAGAGGTGGTTCGTCAAATTGGTAAGTAACCACACGCTCGGGGCACGTACCCTGGCCTGAATATTCTGTAAAGCAATATCGTCAGTTTTCCAGCTAAGCTCACGGCCAATCTGACCTTCGATTAGTTGGGTGTACGTTTCTACCAGACCGTTGATGTTAATTTCATAAAAAGTAGCGCCAATGGATTCGGCCAGCGATCGAGCCGACTCCAAGGTATCCGCTGAGCTATTTTCCGTACCTTGATAGATGGCGTGGATTAGCTCTTTGGTAATTTCCTCGGCGGTAGTAGCCTTCTGAATCTTGGTAATGTGGGAGAGCTTCTGCTTAAAACGATCCAGCCCGATACTTTCCTCGGCTAGCCGTACCATCAGACCGCACAACGCCACGCAAGCGCTGGAATCAGCACCACCCGAGAGGGAGACAGTAAAGCCCTGCGAACGGCTTTTGCGTAGGTAATCAAATAAGCCAAGGCATACTGCTCGGGCAAATTCTTCTTCTTTCAGGGCCCCTCCACCCTCAAATGGTTCGAGTACTGCCACCTGATGAATGACAGGCTCTACGTCCGGGAAATCAAATGAGCCAAGTACTTTCCAATTCTTGTCTTGGGGTAGTTTTGAGAAATTCTGCACCTGACTGAGTCGCGTGTAGTCAGTATCGATCACGGCTGAGGTTATCAGAAAATCCTCATAGGTAAACCGATTACTCGACACCATAAAATCACCGTTGGAGGCAATCATGGCGTCGCCATCGTACACCGCCCGACCGGCCTCATTGCCCACCATATTGGTGTAAATATAGCTGCACCCAAACGAACGGGAGGCATCAATCACAAACCGCTCGCGGGTCACGAACTTATGGAAAGAGAAGTGGCTGGCGCTGGGATTCAGCATAATGTCCACGCCGCGCTCGTAATGTCTTCTTCCGGGGCGGTTGGCAATCCAGGCGTCTTCGCATATCTCAAAGGCAATGCGCACGCCTGATACGTCAAATACTACATCCCCGATCGGGTAGTTAATCCGGTTTATTTCGGTGTTTTCAACTATACCGGGAGGCCAGGCGTGAAACCAGCGGGTTTCGTAGTGGATGCCGTTGTTGGCTAAGTTTTGCTTACAATAAAAGCCCAAAATACGTTTGTTGGCCACCAGGCAGGCTACGTCATACAGCCGGTTGTTATGCCGAAGGGGCAATCCAAGCGCGACGATGATATCCTGAGTATGGTCCACAATATCCAAAAGACACCTTTGGGCTTGTACTTCCAGGTCATGAGCAAAATAGTAATCCTCACAGCCATAACCCGTTATACAAAACTCCGGCAGACACAACAGACTTACCTCCTGACGACGGGCTTCCTCGATGGCATTTAATATATTTTGGGTATTACTCTCCCAAGCCATAGGAGTTTGGTTCAAAACACAGCTGGCAACTTTAATTCTGGGCATAAATCAGGGATAAATTCGTGTTGATGTTCTATACTGTGAGTATAACAGGAAAAGTGGGGGAATTGGTTGATTGAGAAAGCAAAGTTCTCTGGTATTTTGAAGAATTATCTTTTAAACCTAATCCATGATACCCCAAACAGCTGCTATTCGGTACCACCTACCAGCTTTTCCATTTCCTTCCTGACCTCCTCGATCAACTGCTGCTCCGTGGGTAGATAGAGCTGGTACTTGCTCGCAACAATAGACTTATTGTTTTCGGGGAGAGTGATTTTAACGACGGCATCGTTTTTATCGGCACAGAGCAAAATCCCAATGGTGGGGTTTTCAAAGGACTGTTTCTCATGGCGGTCGAAGTAATTGACGTACATCTGAAGCTGTCCTAAATCCTGATGCGTAAGCTTATCCGTCTTGATTTCTATGATGACAAAGCATTGCAATAAGCGGTTGTAAAAGACCAGATCCACAAAAAAATCATCTCCTTCCAAGTGGATGCGCTTCTGTCGGGCTACGAATGAAAAGCCATTGCCTAATTCGAGCATAAAGTCGTAGAGGTGGGTGATCAAGGCGCTTTCCAAATCTCTCTCGTAGTAAGCAGACTCCCGTTTCAAACCCAAAAATTCCAATACCATCGGGTCTTTGATAATATCCCGGGGTTCGGCGGGTGGTTTTTCGTTTCGAGCTACCTGCAATACCGAAGCTATATCGTTACTGAGCAGCAGCCGTTCAAACAACTGGCTATTTACCTGCCGTTCCAGTTGGCGCGCTGACCAGTTGTTTTTGGTAGCTTCGGCGATGTAAAACTCTCGTTTATCCTCATTGTCAATACGGATAAGCAGGCGATAATGTGTCCAACTCAATTGCGAACGCAGTGCGTTCGCAATTGGAAATGTGCGATAAAATTGTCGGCACAACTCCAATTGTCTCGTTGAAAACCCACTCCCAAATTGGGGCTGTAACTCATCAGCCAGACCCTGAATTAAAAAAGTACCATACCCGGCCCGGTCTTCTCCCTGCTGCTCTTCCTCGAAAATTACGTGGCCGATTTGCCAATACATAAGGACCCGCTCCGTATCTACCGAACGGATGGCATTTTCGCGCGATTGGGCAATAATACCCTGTATTTGCTGAATGAGTTCGGGACGGAGTAGCATCGGCACCGCTGATTTAGGTTGATTTGTGTGGTGGACTTTAAGAATCTGCTCCACGGCAGTACGTAATGCTGCTCCGGTCAATTAGTGTTTACTTTCAGGAAAAACACAGGATTATCACCTGTTAATTGATTGATCATACCGATATTTTGCAAAAGCAGGAATCCAAATTAGGGCAATACCCGCCAACCCAACAATCAATAATTCGGAAGCTCCCTGTAAGTGCAGCAACTTGAAAAGCACCGCCAACACTGTGATGGAGAAGAATAGGGCACCGGATATGTAGACTAGTTTTTTCATTGTACTATCTCGTTGCTCCTCAAAATTATACTTTTGGGGTTTGGGGGTAGATTTACCAAACCCTACGGCTTTCTCTTCCCCGTAAAAGTCCCTAACGCCAAGGTACCCAGCACTACTTTCCCACGTACAGTTTCGTTTTCTAATGTTCCATCGTACACAATCAGATTGTCTTGTACCATAAACTCGATGTGAAAAGCATTTGCTTTAACCGTACCTTTTACGTCCGTAGCTCCCAGTTGACCTTCGTAGGTGCCGGTAAGTTTTCCTTCGGCATCCTGCTTTAAATTGAACGTTGGAGTGCCACTTCCTTGGTCGGTTTCTACCGTAAATACCCAGGCTCCGGTAAGGTCAGCGTTACTTTGGGCAAAGGTGGCACTGGAAAAACAAAATAGGATGGCTACCAGAATGAGATTAATCTTTTTCATCAGTTAGGTTTTAAGACTTTTTGAAGAGATAATTAAAAAAAGGAAAAATAACAGGAAAATACTATTAAATCTAATAATCAATCGTGGCTACTCTTCTATAAATGATCTACGATCGCATCAGCCTCAATTTCGACGAGATACTCCTCCCCGATCAATTCAGCTTTAACCATGGTATTAGCGGGCTGTATGGTACCAAAGCGCTCGCCGTGCGCGCGGGCAACGGCTTCCCAATCGTTCATATTCTTAATAAATATCCGCGTTCGTACCACTTCTTCCAAGCTTCCGCCCAACGACTGAATAGCTCCTTCCAACTTATCAATAACATAGTGGGTTTGGGCCGCCGGATCAGTTCCGCCCATTACCTGGATTCCATGTGTAGCCGTAGTACCCGACACCATAATCCGGTTTCCTTTTCGTACCGCCCGACTGAACCCAGCGATGTCTTCCCAGATCGTCCCGCTTAAAGCCTTGGTCCGTCCGTCGGTACCCGCTACGGTTGGGTACGGGGCCGGAAAGCCTTCCAAATGGTGGCTCAGATCACCCGAAGCCGTCAAAAAAGGAGGCTTGCGGTACTCGTCTCCGCAGTCACCGGGTATAGTTTCTAGTTGAGAAAGTACCTTTTTAATCTCCTCCTTATCCCCTGCACCAAGCGAAAAGCTAAATAGTTTTTCGTTGTCGGCAATGTGAGCAGATTCGCCTAACCTTGCCCCGATGATAACCCCGGCTACCGCTGGCTGATCGAGCATGTACCTACTGGCGATATTGGCCGTACTTATCTCATATTTCTGCGCAATAGTGGCTAGTACTTGCAATAACGATTGAAATTTCTCCCAGCCTCCGGCGGAATCAATAAACCGCTTGTACTTCATCTGCGACCAGGTTAGGGATTCGTTCAGGATTGGTTCTGGTTTTCCCAACCATTTGTCCGACAAGAATCCTCCGGCCACGGTACCAAAAGCCAACAGTTTTATAGTATGTTGGAAGCATAGCTCCGTCATTTTGCCGGCCGGCCGTTGGTCAAGTAATGAATAACACACCTGATTCGATACCACTTCAATGCCGCTGTTGACGATGATCTGTAAATGCGCGGTATCAAAATTTGTCAGGCCCAGATACTTGATCATCCCCTCTTCTTTAAGCTCTTGTAACCAATACAAACAATCTACCCACGAAGGATGGGAGTATTGCCAAGCGTGAAACTGCATGAGGTCAATCTAATCCGAGCGCATGCGGGTCGGGGCCATTTGAACGGCCTCCCGCACCTGTTGCCGGGTGATCTGTCCGGGAGAAGGCACCCATTTGGTAAATAGTTGTGCGGCATCTTTCCCATACTGATTCCGGAAAGTACCCGCAATTTCTTCCGCCGAACCATAGTGATCGGCCATATCAAATGTTGTAAATCCGGCCTCGGTATAGGCATGCATGGCATTGGCTGCCTTTACAGGATCCGGCTTTGGCCCAAATCGTTCATCCGAATTTGCGTTCAGCCCTGCCGGGTATGCATAAGATTGTTGCTTACTACCGTACCCATGCATCGGAGCCGGTACTGGTGATCCACAATATTTCGGGCTGCACAAAACTCATTGATTTGGGCGAAGAAGAATCGTCTTTTTTCCGCATCCTTTTCCAAACCCATAGTACTACTACGCTGATAGACGCGCGCCTGCGGCTGAGTGCTTACGGGAGTATCGTTTTGGGGAAGTAGGGCAAGCATCTGCTTTCCGCAATTATTAGTAGACAGGGTAAGGTACCTAACCCTTGCCGAGATAGGCGGTTAGGGTGAGGATAATACTGAGCAGTCTAGGTGACAGCTTAATAAAATACCCTAGTGTCTGCCTGGGAAGGTCAAATGATATGTTTATCGCTTTTACTCAAGCAATATGCGTTTCGTCTCAACTTGATTCTCTTTTTTCTTAGAATCGCTCACACGCAAATAAGTAGGTACCACGAGGTAGATTTTTCGTGTCGAATTCCAGACCATTCCCATTTTTGAAGGCTTTACGATCAAAAATATCTTTTATTTTCACGGACAACACTGGGTTAGTTGATTTTTCGCTGAGTAAATCGACTTGCTCAGGCAACGCTTCTAAATAGTCCGTATTATCGAATTCTACCAGCAGATTTGTAGTAGAAGGATTCAGTAAAACCCGATACGACGATGAAGTTGTGAAGGTGGGATTACGAGTATTTGTCCCACAACTGTTCGTTGCCGTAAGGGGATAAAACATAAGCGTTTGGCCGGGATTGAGATAGAATCTGTACTCATAGGGACCACTGACGTATCCGTTAACCGAAGAGTTGTTAGGGTTCCATACCAACCTGGGTTCGTTGGCCCGCACTATATACCATGTATTCGCTGAAACCGAATTTACGGTGTACACAGTATTATTTACACCTGTTCCTGCCGTTCCGTAAGTCATTTGTTGAAGGGTAGGAGTGCCTGCGAAAACAAATTTATTCCGGGTTATCGAGTTTGAACAGGCATCCGAAAAGCTGACCTGAATGTTGCTACTACCATTGCTATTCCCTCCTGCTTGAATTGAAGAACTACCTTGACTACCATTTATAAACAAACTTCCTCCTGTACTCCAAGTAAAATTACCGTCTCCTGGCACTGCGTTAAGCGAAAAAGTACTTGAACCGCCAACACAGATGTTATCACTTCCTGTCAAGTTACGAGCCGCTGCAGATGCAGGTCTGGATATATTAAACGAGTACCATTGCGAATACAGAGGGGTAGATGTGCCACAAAACGCCTTGTTTCTGATTCTGCCAGTACCAGCATTGTATTGCCCAGGCTGCACGGTGATTTCATATTTTTCATAGTATATGGGGCCAATCTTCTCAAGTCCTTTATACGCTGTCTGGGCAAAAGTCCAACCGGTGGGTAAATCGAAACAGTCAGCAGCATCAGGACCATGTTGGTAACTTACATTTTGATTAGGTTTATCAAGGTATACAATGAAAGTAAAATTTCCCACAGAACCGCAAGGCGGGTTCACAGGAAGTACCTGAACTACGTTTAGGGCACCAGGGCAATCTTGACTAAAAGTATTCGCACTAGTTACCAAAACCAAAATAACTAAAAGTAAAAAGCTTTTCATAGCGCTGTTTTTGTTTTATTTGTTTGTAGAAAGGGAACACTCAAAGTGAGACATAAGGCTCGCGTGTATTGTGATACTTGGGGTAATTGACTCGATGCAGTATTGGGTATGTACACATTTGGAACTCCTAATTCATAAGAAGCAGAAACTATGAAAGTATTTTTGTTCAATAGATACACTTTTGTACCTATTGCAACTTGACTTCCCCAATTCGTTTTCTGATAATAATTGATACGAGTTTTATAGAATGCATCCCCAGATAACTCATGCGCTACATAGCGAGCTCCTAGTAATAAGCCACCAAAAACATTCGCACTACAAAATAGACTGAAAGACTTACTTGACCAGATTTCGTTTCGAACTCCTAGTCTGAAATTCAAATAACGCAGTCGAGTCTTTTCTTCGAATATCTGAATCGTGTTGTAAATGTTGATCGTGTCTCTTATCCCGGTTGGAAAAACTCTGAAATACTTATTCCCTAATTCAGCATATTCTACACCAGAATATAGCTCGAACCTTCTGTTTAGTGCGAATGTCTGTGTTAAATCTACCCGAAAGCCACGTTTAAGTCGTTCTCCCAAAGGCTCTTGGTTGTATTTGAAAGTATTACCCGATAGTGAACAATCAATAGACATATAATTTTTCAAGCCATGGTTTTCCAAGTCAGTCCTTTTTTGTCCATAACAAAAAAAGGACTGAGTAAACAAATAACATTTACCATCACTGATAATGTATTAGACTTGATTGAGCACATAAATACAATTATGATAAATACTAATGCAAAAAGTGGTTCACTTACTAGACTTTATTCGGAAAGATTGATTGCGTCCGCTTGCGCGTACAGCGAAAAATTTATCCGAATAAAGTCTACTATACTGATTTAAATGATGAATAATTGTTTGGACTAACTCCGAAAGTACCCGCGTCGTGTCACCAAACCTGGCGCGGGGCTTTCGTTTCAACAAAGGAGTGACAATTTTTTCAGCATACCACTTAACATTTGTTAGCTTCTTTTCGACACATGTTAATTTTTCACCAAAGGATAGGGGGCAGGATACTTGTTAGGCTTTTTGTGCCCGGATACGGCTGAGATCTATAGTGTTTCCCAAAACCCCACTAAAACCTGCTGAAATTATCGTATCCGGAAATTGACGCTAACTTTGGCCCGCCACGGGGCATAACCGGGCAGGTTCGTCGCATTCTGACTGTTGGATAACATCCGGGCTAATCCAGCTTCCATAGACCAGCGCTCACCGAGCCGATAGTGGGCACCGAGTCCAGCGTGAGTCCGAAACACCGTGCTGGTTTCCAGCCTCAGAAAACCAGTTCCATTGGTATCTGGGTAATTGATCTTACTACGCCCAATTGTCGCCCCAACCTCCCCAAAAAGGGCCAGTCGCTGAGCACGCATAAAGTAGTAGCGTGTGTTCAAACCAACTCCATTCATAGTATTCTGCGTAGCATAGTTCTTCTCAAGAGTACCCTCCAAAGCCAGTGACCAGCCATTGCTGACAAAATATTGAAGCCTGGGTGTAAAGCCACGATTAATACCGAAACTACCGCCAATTTCCTGACTGAGGCCCACCCCAATGTGGAGCTTTCCTTTTCCCAACAGGTTTTCCTGCCGTGTATCGGCTGATTGGGCAACGCCCCAAAATGGGGTAAGTAAAAGAATGATGGCTATGTACTTATCCATAAATTAGATGTGATTGACGATTTGAATGAAAAGAGTCAGAAAGAGAAAATAGGGTTGGAAGCGAAACTGCGTTTTTTTCCTACCTTTACATCAGTACTTCACAGGTATAGTTAGCCTGGTTACGTTCATGGCAGCCACAACACCATGCCCGCCCACGATGTTGGTATAGTTGCGCTTGGCTTCCACGAAAGCGTTTTCGATGCCTTCGATCTTAGTCACCGTTTTTGAAAACTCGAAGTATTCGGTAGAAAGTACCGCCATTTGAACGCGCAACTCATCCACCCGGTCGCTATCGAGTAGTTGTGCCCCGGCTACACCATTGAGTTCGATGACGATTCCAAAGGTTTTGTCCAGGCTGGCAAAACAAAGGTCATTATAGATGATCATGTCACCTGCCTGAGGGGGAGTCCCCGGTGCCCGATACGCTCCTGTCCAGAAAGGAGCTCGCCTGAAACAGTCGTCCTCACGATAGTCAAGACTACTGTTGCTTATTTCAACATTAGATACATTCCCAAAATGCCGATAACCTCTGGCATAAGGGGTTACGGATACACCGTAGAAATTACCCGTCTCGAGGTAGTCCCTGATTGTAATGCTTAACAAGCGAGGCATTGCCCAGGAATTGAGCGAGGCCACCACCGTCTCCATATCAAGATAGGTTTTTTGCAGGCGTATAGCCTGGGGTACCTTCACCGGCCGGGATTTTGCCGTTGAGCCCATACCTGCCACTTTCACTACGTAGCTTTTTCCTGATACTATTGTATAGGTAGGCATAGAGTACATTCCATTGCCTTCGTATCTGAGTTTCCCTATGTTTGAGCCTTCCATCAGGAGCTCGACATCGGCATTTTCTACGTAGGGTTTATCAGGAATTTTCCCAGTAGGCGACCAGGTACGTCCCACAAAGATTCGTGGTACTTCGCCCGCCGTGAGTACCCCGTTAATGATTAATTCGGGTTGATCAAAATCTATTTCATAGGGAGTATCCTTACAGCCGAATAAGCCAAACACCAGCAAGCCTATGCTAAAAAGGTACCCCTTCCTGAATTTAAAATTTAATCTGATACGACACATAGGGAAGAATTGGTAAAACAGCCCTTTTTGTAATTTCATTTCGGTCGAAAATAAAGATGGGAGGCGTGCCTATTGCCCGATTTATCGTTTTGAATTCGAGGTAATACGGATTGGCACGGTTATATAAATTATATACTCCAAAATTCCAGGCCGCTTCCCGATGCCGTCGGGTCGTTAGAAAATTGTATGTAAAAGCTACATCTAATCGGTGATAGGCGGGCATACGGTAATTATTCCGATCTGTATAAATCGCCGTCGGAAAACCGCTCAGGTCTAATCCTGCGGCTTTTGGTAAGGTCACCGGAAATCCGGTTTGAAAGATCCAGTTAGACGAAACAGTCCAGCGATCAGCCAATTTGTAGTTGAGTACTGTCGAGAAAGTATGCGTTCGGTCATAGCGCGATGGAAACCAGCGTCCATCATTGATGGAATCAAATTGCCGTTGACTCTTGGAGTAGGTGTATGACAGCCAACCATTTAATTTGCCTGCTTTCTTTTGGATCATTCCTTCAATGCCTCGCATGAGCCCTATGCCCTGAGTCGTGATGAGTTGCTGCCAATTCGTTTTCAAATCCGACAGAATATTGGTACCCTGCGGGTAATCAATCAGGTTAGTCATCTTTTTCCGGTAAACTTCCACCGAGGCGTTCCATTGGCCTCTGCCGCCCACTTCCCATTGCCAGCCTAAATCTACCTGCTGACTGTTCACCGGAGGCACGAACCGGGTGACGGGCACCCACACATCGTTGGGGATGCCTACACCATTGGAACTAAGCTGATGGATGTACTGATTCATTCGCGTATAGCCAAAGCGCAGCGTATGTTTCCTATGAAACGGAATACCCACCGAAAGTCGGGGCTCGGCTCCATAGTACGCTTTGCCTTCTACCTGAAAACGCGATAAGCGAAAACCAGCATTCACTTTAAGGTACGTAAATAAATCCAACTCGTTTTCTAGGTAGACTGCACTTTCAAGCGCCGTGATACGCCGACTGTCATTGTTGACTTGTAAAGTCGGTTGACTTGAATCAACAAAGCTAACTTTGCCGGGGTCAAAGGTGTGGGCTATGTTTTCAAGTCCAATTTGTATAGAAAAACGAGGGGTCGGTAAGAATTCGAGGGAACCCTTTATTCCCAGATCATTGATTGTATTGGAGAGATTGTATTCATTCCTCAAAACGGCTCCATCAGAAACCGGTGTACTGTTTTTATTGGCAATCCGGTAATCAAAATGGCTATAAAAACCGGTCACCTTCCCAAACAAACGCGGCGCCATAATACGGTTATACCGTAGTGAGGCGGTAGTATTTGACCAATTCAGGGCTGTGCTGTTTCTTCTGCCACCGTTGTTCTGATCAACATTCGTAAAAAAGTCACGATTGGTATACAAGCTGAGGTGGAGTTGTTCCTTCTGATTCGGCTTGTAATTCACCTTTGCGTTGATATCGTAAAACCAAAGACTTGTAAATTCATCCACAGATTTTCCGGCCCACAACTTAATGTAGCGGGGCAGAAAAATCAAAGAGGTATTCATCTGACGGGCCGCTACCATATAGGATATTTTATTTTTAAGAATAGGCCCCTCCGACAGAATACGGGAGCTTATAAGCCCAATAGCTACCTCATGCTTATGCTGCTGGTAATTACCGTCCTTCATCGTTATATCCACCACCGACGACGCCCGGCCACCATAACGCGCCGGAAATCCCCCTTTATACAAGTCGATATGCTTGACGGCATCTGGATTGAATACGGATAAAAATCCGAAAGCATGGGAAGGGTTGTAAAGAGGCGCTTCGTCCAAAAGAATCAGATTTTGTTCCGGGCTCCCCCCGCGTACGTACAGGCCTGAGCTTCCCTCCTGCCCTACCATCACTCCGGGCGTGTACGAAAGTGCCTTCATCAGATCGGCTTCCCCAAAAAGCATCGGTATTTTTTTGAGCAACGGAATAGGAATCGACAATTTCCCTTTGATGAAGTCGGGACGATGATCTTCCCGGATTACCACCTCTTCCAGCTCAGCCACGGACAGCTCTATCGTGATGAGCGTGTCTTTTTGCAGATCGAGGTTCAGTTCCATAGGTTGATAGCCTACATAACTTACCCGAACCACGGATTTACCCAGGGGTACCCGCAGACTAAAGTAGCCATACTGATTAGATGTAACACCGAATTGTTTGTTTTTAGATACGATCGAAGCCCCCACCAGACTCTCGCCACTCCCGGCCTCCAGTACTTTGCCAGACACCGTAACCGAACCTGGTTGAGCGACGGTTTTCAGGAATAAAAAGAATAAAAATGTGGTTAATTTGATCTGCATAGTCTCAATAAAACTTTCCCGGACAATGGGCTTGTGTTCGTCCGGGAAAGTTTGCTAATATATTAAAACATTTAAATGGATTCAGTCCAACTTCCAGATCGTATCCCAGAAGACCAATTGTTATCCCCTTGACCAGTCCAGTCAAAATTACAAGAGATAGTACCCACTGAGGAAGCAGTCCAACGTTCTTCATATCTATACTGAATTTCATTGGAATTTTGAACATAGCCATTAAAAATTTCTCCTACGGGGCTCGGATATCGATACATTGTAAAATCGCCGCTTAGGGTAATATTTTGGGCATCGTATGCTCCCCATCCATACCAATTTTTTCTTTGATGGTTAATTCTCACACCCATAGACCAGTAATTTTGTATAAACCATTAGTTGGTAGACCAACCCATAATTCGAAATCTACGATTATTAAATCCTGCACCAGGATTGTACTCAAGGTCAGCAAAATTATGATCGCTTGATACTTTTGCGTTCTTTGGAGGACTCATTTTGACAGTCTGATGAAGAACCTCCTTTCCGATTACATGAGGATTATCAACAGTAAATGACTCATTTTTGTATCCAACGTGCATCTTTAAGGTTTTCTCTTCCCCAATTTTATAAAGAGTATCTCCTATCTGAACCAAGCCTTCTTTGTTGACAACCGCAGCAATTGACTCATCTAGAATTGCTCTATCGTAAACCTTATCGCCATTTTTATCGACAGAAACCTTGAAGGCTCCCTCATAATTAGATATACCCCCATCTTTAATTAGCTCACCTAGATCCTTAGAGATCAGCTCATTATAAATAACAAACATTGATCTAAATCCAGAATTTTGCTTCGTAAAACGTTCTATTTTTTCTGAATTTCCCAACGTAGCAAGCAGTTTTTCACAGGCTTCGGCTGAATTAAAATGTAAAATGCCATCAATGACAGCTAACTCATTTTTGTTGCCTACCTCATTAGAAACAGAAGATATTCCTATCTCTTTATGTTGGCAAGAGGAAAAAAGTTGAATTCCCCCATAAAAAGCAATCAAGCAGAAGATTTTTTTCTTAAATATACATTGGTTTAAATGATTGAAAAATTGTTTGAGCTGTTTCCGAAAGTCCCCGCGTCGTGTCGCCAAACCTGCGCGGGGCTTTTGTTTTTACAAAGTAGTGACATAAGTTTGAGAAAAAAATTAACCCAGGTTAACTTCGTTCCGGCAAATGTTAAGCGGTCATACCATGCACTAGTATTTGTAACGTCGATTGGACGTAATCATTTGCTTCACTCGACAGAGCCGAGTGAAGGCTAAATAGCCATTTCTTAATATTTTTCATTTTGAATGCAAATCCCAAAAATTAAACTTTGGGATCTCCAAACGATTCACCTCAGATAGAGTGTAATTCCCAGCCGAAGCGTTACCGCGTTGTTTTTTTCTTTTCCCAAATCACTCTTGAAGTGGTAACGGTAGTTGGCATCTGCTTCGAGGGCCACTTTGGGAGCTACAAAATAGGCCACACCCGCCCCCAAGGAGGCATTCCACCCCTCATCGCCCCTAAACCTGATTTGCTCTCCATTTGGCAACACCGTCAGGGCCCGATTCCAGGTATACCCACCCATGAAATTGAGAAAGGGCCGGACTTTCCACTCACCGATGTAGTAGCGCGTGATAGCGTGCAGACTCGTGCTGTTGGCTTTGTCGTTAAGTTGATTCATGAAAAATCGTCGGTTGTGGTCTAGGGTAAGCTGAGTGCCCAACGCTAGATGATCGTTCACAAAATAACCGATCAAAGGGGCTGCCTTCAGGCTTACGCTCCGGCTTTGCTCCACCCCCTTAAATGCCGCATTCCCCGACAACCCAAGCAGCCAGCCGCCCTGCTCCGTTTGGGCGGTAGAAGAAAATGACAAGCAGAAAAGAAAACCTACCAAAAAGAGTAACTTTTTCATAATTGAAATAAATAGATGTGATTAAAAAATGGAACTTAGAAAATTGGACTATCGGCCATCCTCTTAGTTGTGCCCCCCCCCTCACCGAAACCGAAACTCATAGCTCAGCGACGGCAGCACGGGAAACAGCGTGAACTTCTTCAACTGCCCCTCGTTCACAAACAGGAAGAACGCGTTCTGCTGGTTGTAGGCGTTGTACACGGCAAAGGTCCAGGTACGTAGTCCCTTCTTCTTTTCTCTGGAAGTCTTGTAGCTGAGGTCCAGCCGGTGGTAAAAGGGCATTTTCAGGTTGTTACGCTCGGGGAAAGCCCCGATCTGATGCAGGTAGTACAGCGGGCTGCCCGGTTGCTGAGGCTGCTGCAGGTACACCGGCAGAGGCGCGGCGTCGAACCGCTGCGTGGGTACGGTAACGTAACCGCCGCTGTTGGCGGCAAAGAGTAGTTGTAGACTCCGCCGGGAATTGAGGATGTACTGCGCCGAGACATTGAGCACGTGGCGGCGGTCGTAGCGGTAGGGAAACGTGCGGCCCCCGTTTAGCTCGGCAAACGTACGGCTGGTACGCGACAGCGTGTAGCTTACAAAACCATTGAAAGTACTTCCCTGCTTCTGCACCATCATTTCCAGGCCCCTCGACCGCCCGTTGCCCACCGTCACGCGGTCGTACCACCGGAGGTCGGGATTGCCCAGAAACGACGCCCCTTCGGTGTATTCCAGCTGATTGCGCATGGTTTTGGTGTACACGTCCACCGACCAGTCGAGCAAAGTACCCAGCTTGCCGTATACCCCCGCCGAGTACTGCCGGGCCCGCTGCGGCGGTATGCGGTCGGTGATGGGTACCCACAGGTCGGTGGGCAGGCCCAGCGAGGCGTTGGTGAGCAGGTGCAAAAACTGCATGGACTGCACGAAGGAGGCCCGGAAGCCCCCCACCTCCCGCCAGGGTCCCAGCAGCAGCGATACACGCGGCTGCAGGCCGTGGTAGATTTTGGTCTGCACATGCAGCATGTTGTGGTGCAGCCCCGCCTGTACCCGTACTTTTTCGTGGGGTCGGTAAGCATAGTCGGCGTAAAATTGCAGGTCCGTGACGTAGGTGGGTGGCGGGGGCGGCGGACCGTCATCGACCGCGTCGCCCTTTTGCTGCACAATGCCGGGCGCGAAGCGGTGCAGGGTGAGGGCGGTACCAAATTGCAGCTCGGAGCGGTTCAGGCTGTACACAAAGTCGGACTTGTAGCCCAGGTCGGAGATTTTGGAGGTGGTCCGGAACAGGTAGTTGTCCGCGTTCGTCCGTAGGCTATTGCTGATCTGAAAACGGTAGTCGGTCACACTCAGGGTAGTGTTTTTGAACAGCCGGGGGCCAAAGACGTGGTTCCAGCGGGCCACGCCCGTGAGGTTGCCCCAGCGGAAGCTGTACTGGCTGCGCTCACTGCCGGAGGTACCCCCATTTTTGTAGCCATCGTTGCCCGAGTAAAAGCTGAGGAAAAACCGGTTGCGGCGGTTGGGCTGAAAATTGACCTTGGCGTTGAGGTCGTAGAAGCCGATGCGGACGAAGTACCCCCCGGCCAGGCGCTGCGCCGCGCCGGCCAGCACGTCCAGCCAGGTGCGGCGCACCGAAATCAGGTAGGAGGAGGTGTCTTTCTTGATGGGGCCTTCCAGCAGCAGCTTCGAGGAAAGCGGCCCGAGCTGAAAGTTCTGCTTGGCTTCCCGGCGGTTGCCCTCCCGCATCGTGATGTCCACCACCGACGACAGCCGCCCGCCGTAGCGCGCCGGCAGTTCGTTTTTGTACAGCTCCACGGCCGCCACCGCGTCGGGATTGAACACCGAGAAGAAGCCAAACAGGTGGTTGACGTTGTACACCGGCACGCCGTCCATCAGGATCAGCGTTTGGTCGGGGCTACCGCCCCGCACGTGGATGCCCGCCGTGCCCTCGGCTCCGCCCTGCACGCCGGGCATCAGTTGCAATACTTTGAGCACATCGGGCTCGGCCAGCAGCGTGGGGATGCTTTTGATCTGCTCGGCCGTGAGGCGGAAGTTGCCCCTTTCGTCCGACAGCGGCGTGGTGACGCGCACCTCGTTGAGCTGCACCTCCCAGGGGCTTACTTCCAGCCGCAAGGTGGTGTCGCGGCGGAGGTTCAGCGCCAGCGTGTAGGTGAGGTAGCCCGGTGCCTCCACCCGTAGCGCGTAGCGACCCGGCGGGGCAGCAAACGAAAAGTAACCGTAGGCATTGGATTTGGTTTTGGGTACCTGATCCAGCAGGAGCGAACCCGAGGGTATCGCCTCCCCGCCCTTTTGGCTCAGCAGGTAGCCCGACACGGTCACATTCTGGGCGTAGGCCGACAGGGCAACGAGCAGCAAACTCAGGGTAGTGACTAGGCGCATGGCGTGGAGGGTTTGTGTTTTTTGAAGTTTTCTCATTTCCTTTCCCCCTCCACCAGCACCTTCCTGCGGGCGTTCACCGAGCCGAGGATGCCCAGCCCGTTCTCCACGTTGGAATACACGTTGATGGGCTCGTAAAAGGGGTTGTTCAGCCCGCCATCGTCGTCCGCAAAGCGGTTCTTGATGGCTGTAATGGCCGTTTTCATGTAGCGGTCGTAGGCCCGGCTTACATTCATGACGTAGAGGTACAATCCTGCTCCGGGAGATCGAAAAGCTGCGGCTTGTACATAAAATGAAAAAACTACACTTCCTTTACCAACCTGAGCAGGCACTACTCGCGCAATATAATCGTAGCTTTTTAAAAGATCACCTGGTTCACGAGTAGCGTTAAAGTCATCAAGATATGGTGACGCACTAAAAATCCCAACCAATATTTCTTTAAAATAACGCGTTGTGTCTGTAAAACTGATTCTTGCATATTCAACACCCGAATTCGAGAACCAGATAAATTGCTCCCTATTTGAAGGCTGCCCCCAGGTTAGATGAATGTCTGGGTTACCGTTGGGGTTCCTTATTGCATAGGGCTTGATCTCCATGGTGAAGGGCAGAAACTCCGGCACGGTATCGGTAGCGCTCACTATCAAGCCATTTACCTCGGCCTCAACTCGGTAGGCGTGGCCCGGTTTGGGTTTGATACCGTCCAATTCGTATTTTCCTGGCTTCGTAGCGGGCAGCTCACCCAGCAAGCGTCCATTTTCATAGCAGCGAACATGAGCGTTAGTAACTGGCGGGTACACGGTATCTGAGGAGAGGGGAGGCAACGTCTTGTGCAGGCTGATGCTTATGATGCTGTCGGGGTTCAGGATGCCGTTTAGTACTACCTGCTCGGGGTAGGTAGGGTATGGTATATTAACCTCGCCCAGACAGGAAATCAAGGCAAGGGTAATGCATAATAAGCCGAGCGATATTTTAATGTAATTCAAAAGAAAATTTTAGCTTTGGTCATTCAAAATAAAATTAACACACTTCCAAAATAATGCGGAAGCGTGTTAAAGATTTTATACAAATTTAAATAATCATTGATTAGTACATTGCATAGTTAAAAATGTAAAATGCTGTGAGCCAAAAATTGCAACTCCATAATCCTGTTGATAATTGGTAACAAAGTTTGCCGACCAGAACGTGTATGTCGGTGAGGATGATTTGCCTGCAAAATTTTGCCCTAAATTATAGGTCTGATCACCAGAAGGAGGATATAGTCCGTAGGGAAGGCTAAAATGTGTATATGCTCGCCAGGTACCATCTGATGAATAACTTTCGGTACTATGATTTATCGAGCCATACCAGGTTTTTCTAGTAAAGCTCATTTCTATGAAATACGATACATTATTCACATAATTACCATAAGAATAATCATAATATATACTTTGGAAACCACGTGACCAAGCTCTCAATTTCAAATCGGTATATGTGGGTGTATTCGTCTTTTCGCAAAATCTTTCATTACTTCCAATTTTTGCTCTACTGTCTTTTATTAGCTTTCTATCCGAATATACAGGATAGTACCTCAGGTTCTCGGTTTGATTATTCTGAGTAATCTTCATTAAGCTGGAAATTTCGTTTGGATTTCCATTAACAATTTGCAGAATTTCATTCGCGCCAAACTTGTACAATGATTTTCCAATTTTGACCATACCATCCTTATTCAGTACGGATGCATAAACGGGATTAAACAGATTGTACTCTACCCCGTCTTCCAGGCTAACCGAAATCATATCCTTCGCCTCATTTATCAACGGAGAAAACGTATGCTTCATTGTTTTAAGCAAAGCCTTATTCTCCATAATTTGTAACTCTTCCAAATCAGCCTGAGCCGATTCCTGTTCGATAATCGTTTCGAACATAGTCCTCAGTGAAACAAACAGTTGATGCCGGGACAGCGACGAGAGGATTTTGACGGAATCCTCAAATGCTTGATGCGTGGTAAATTCAAGGAAGGTCTCTGCCTTTTGCAACAAAATCTCGTTGGTAAGTGAATTACGATCAATGGTGACTTCATTTTTTTCGCATGAGAAAAAGAGTGGAATCACTAAAACGAAGGTAGTGATGAGACGTAGAGATAACTTTTTCATACCTTTACATTAGTTTAAATGATTGAAAAATTGTTTGAGCTGTTTCCGAAAGTACCCGCGTCGTGTCGCCAAACCTGGCGCGGGGCTTTCGTTATAACAAAGTAAGCGGTACGGGCAAAAAGAAAAAAGTAATAATTGTTACTTTTTTAGGAATAAATAGCACTTATTTAGCTATATATCGGTTACTTCATCTGTTTGCGAATGCGAGTGAAAGCCTTCTCTGAAAGGTTGAGATAGGAGGCAATGTGCTTGTATGCAACCCGGCCCCGCCCAAGTTCTGGGCGAATGGTCAATAGCCAGCGGTACCGCTCTTCGCCTGTCGAAAATCTGAACGCTTCATCTCTCTTCGCGTAGTACAGCAGATAGCGTTCGGTCACCTGCGCCCGGATGGTATTGGCGGACGGGAATAAAGCATACAGGCTTTGCAACTCCCCGTAGGATAGCGAAACCAGCGTCGAATCTTCCAAAAGTTCGATACCCTCCCGGCTGGGCTGCTGCCTGAGAAAACTTGACGGAGAGATGATGAAGTGCGACTCAGCGGCGAACAGGGAGGAAGCTTTCTGCTCTTGTCCTTCTTCATCCTGAACCAGGTAGTACCCCCAAGCCAAACCCTTGTAAATAAAATGCAATCGGTCGTTTACCTCACCAATTGACAACAGCAGCTCCTTTTTTTTATATTCTGTAACGTGCAGGTGCTCCCGAATAAAAGTTTCGGCGGCAGATTCCAGCGGCTGCTAGGTGTTGATTTCGTTCAAGAAAGCGTCTTTGGGAGTAATGGTGCGATTCATAGTGTGGCTATCGGTTGATTATTGGGCAATATAGAAAAAAAAAAATAGATACATCTTCTTTTTATTGGTAAAAATTTCACTCTCTGGCCTTTCCCTAAATCCATTTTCCGTACTATTGTCTATTCCTATATTTCGCTAAAATTGGTATGAAAAAGCACCTGACCACTACCCTCTTTCTTCTCTTCACCTTCCTCACCATGCACGCCCAACCCACCTACCCTACCCTTGGCAAAGTACACTACGACGATCCCCGTTTAGAAAAGCTGATACCCAAAACCCGCCAACTAGGTAGAATGAAAGTACCAGGCCGACACTTCGGCCATAAGGTCTTTACGGATATGAATGACCAGAAAAGAGCTAAGCAGCAGAATTCCGGCCAAAGCTATAAAACGTTAGGTGGCGCGGGATTTGAAAAGTATAATCTGCGCAGCAATCCCAGGATTTCGAATAGGCAAAACGAGTAAGAAAATACTCATTAACAGGAAATTAACCAACATGGAGGTAACCATAATATCAATACCCAGAAAAAAGTCCCCGGCAAAGTGACTCCCTAGTATCCCGATGGATGCCATACCCCCACTCAGGAGAATAGCCCGTTGGGGGGTTCGTTTTCTGGGATGAATCACGGCCAGACTTTTTGGAAAAATACCATCTTCCGCCCAGCAGAAAACCAACCGTGATACGGAAAGCATCATGGCGGGCAGGTCATTCAACAAGGCAATGGCTGCACCGAATAAAATCAACACACTCAATCGGGCCGGTAACAGATGGCTCAACAACCCCGCCGCCGTAATATCTTTTTGCGCCGCTTCGGCCGCCACGTACTGCCAAGGTACCGCGTGGTACACGGCGTAGGTAAAGGCAATGTAAAAAAGACCCACTGTGATAAGAGCAAGGCCGATGGCACGGGGAAGATTCCGGGTAGGCTGACTGGCTTCACCGCCCGCCTGAGCAATGGAGTCGAAACCAATAAAACTGGAAAATAGTAATGCCGAAGCCGACAAAAAAGTAGACCAGTAGAAGGTAGCTACCTCCGTTGAAATTTGGTGTTCCAACCCAATGACCCGTATAAATTCAGCGTGGTTAAAGTACAGTCCAGCCACGATTACCACGCCTCCCAATACAAACATGAGTACCATCAAGGGTATCAGCGTCCGTTCGTACCATTTGATTCCCTGCATATTGACCAACACGAAGCTCCACAAGATTACCAAAGACAAACCTACCCGCACCCAACCCGTATCCATGGATTGGGCAAGCTCAGTCGACTCCAAGGCACTAAAAAAAATCCCGAAAGAAAGGGACGATGACGTAAGAAATGACACCGATGACGATGGACAGCCCAAACCATTGGGAAAAGCTGGCGATAAAACCCAGATAAGGATGCAACGAACGACTCGCGTACAAGTAAGAGCCCCCCGCCCGAGGCATCGCGGAAGCCAGGATGGCATAGGCAAGGGCCGCGAACAAAGCCGGAATAGCCGCAAACATAAACGCCGGTAGTACGAAAGGACCAATCCCCGGCACATTCCGCTGAATCATGAAGGGCACTACGTAAATGGATGCTCCAATCATCGAGCATATACCCGTAGCCGTTAGACCCAGGAGACTTAATTGGCGGGTGAGGTGAGCAGGTTGGGGCGGCATTACTGGTTCAGCGGGTATTATCGGATAAGTGAGCAGGAGATTTTTTCTCAATGATACTTAAAAATAGAGTTGAGTATAATTCTATTTTAGTCTTGGCTTCCACCTCTACCCTATTCTAGCCTACCAAAAAGAGTAAGCTCAGAGCAAAGAATTCTTTTAAAAAGTAAATGCGTTTCTAAACTTTTGCTGCTATGCTTGCTAAATTCCATCCCAGACTACTTCTTCCGTTCCTTTGTTTGATTCTTGTTTCCTCAAACCTATATGCCCAAAAAAAATGGCAGGAACTTACCACCGTTGAAGACATTTGTGCCTACACCCCGGAAACGATGCGTACCATGCTCAACCAGTTTGACCTGTCAATTCCGGGCATGGAAAAGGTAAAACAGGCCCATACAAATGGCGATTTGGTGGAGGCGTGCAAACAGCTATTGGTCTACTATAAAAACGGAAACACCGCGTCATTCCTGAGAAAATCTCAACCTATTGCTACCAATGAAACAGTAGCCGAAGCCGACACAACCCTGAAAAACGTGTTCTATGTGCAAAATGTCAGGGGAGAAGTACCCTACCTACCCGACGGACACCGCGACTGGTACTACAAAGGGCCCAACAACGACAAGGAATGGGCTTGGCTATCCAACCGACATTCGCAACTAGAGGAGGTGTTTGAGGCGTATGTAGCCACCGGAAATCCGAAATATGCTAGGTACATAGACGCTTTCCTGCGCGATTTTATCATCAAAAGCATGCCTTATCCGGCCGTAAAAAGTGGCACTTCGGTATGGCGTGGGCTCGAAGTATCCTTTCGAGTGAAAGTTTGGTCACGGATTTTCTACGGACTTGTCAACAGTCCATACCTCTCCCCGGCTACCCAACTGCTGATGCTGAGTAGTTTGCCCGATCACGCGCATTACAACCGATACTTTCATGCCGGCAATAACTGGTTGACGATGGAAATCTCGGCGTTGGCTACGGCCGCAACCAATTTTCCAGAATACAAAAATTCCGACGAGTGGCTTACCTACGCCGCGGCTACCATGACCGAAAGTATGAAGGGACAAGTGTACCCCGACGGCATTCAAACCGAACTCACCTCGCACTACCACAACGTGGCTTTGGCTAATTTCGAACTGTTCAAAGACATCTGCGACCGCGCCAACCGTCCCCTACCCGACTTTTTTAACCAAACCATCGTAGATATGTACGATTACATCGCCCGGACTATTCGGCCCGACGGGTACCGTATTCTGAACAACGATGGTGACCGGGGCAGTGACCGGGAGTTGCTTTTGAAGGCAGCCAAAAAATACAACAAACCCGAGTGGGCCTACCTGGCTTCCAACGGACAACGGGGTAACAAACCGACGCAGGGCCCCTCCTACTTTTTTCCGTGGGCTGGTCAGTTGATTTCGCGCGGCGGCTACGATACTCAGGCGCATTGGTCGTTTTTTGATATTGGTCCGTGGGGGAGCGGGCATCAGCATAACGACCAGCTGCATATTTCCATTTCGGCCTACGGACGTGACCTGCTCGTAGATGCTGGGCGGTTTGCTTATACGGGTGAAGTAGCCGAAAAATTCCGACCCTACGCCACGGGCAGCGCCGGGCACAACTTGATTTTAATCGATGGAAACGGACAAGCTCCCGGACCCAAACTAGCCGATGTCCCCGTGGACGAAAGCCATATCAAAATCACACCCGAGTTTGACTATGCTTCCCAGCAGTTTGCCGACTTTAAAAAAACGGAGGGCACCGCGAGCCACACCAGATCCCTGATGTACGTGCGAGGCGAGTTTTGGGTGGTAGTAGACCGCATCCAAACCGACCGCCCCCGCAAAATAGAAACCCTATGGCACTGGCATCCGGACTGCACGGTATCCCAAGATGGGAATGTGATCAAAACTACCAACCCCAAGGGAAATCTGGCGGTGATACCCTTGGGGAACCCAAAAATGCCGGCACATTTTGTAAAAGGCCAGGAACAGCCAGAGATGCAGGGCTGGTACAGCCCGGAATACAACCTATTTAGCCCCAATACCGCTACCATCTACACTGCCGATATCCCCCGGAACCAGACCTTTGTGTGGCTACTTTACCCCTCCGAAGGCAAAACCCCACCAGTAAAGGCCAGACTTATATCTAAAAATGAGGAAGAAGTACAAGTGGAGGTTACAGCCAAAGGTAGGACCTGGAAGATGGTGGTTCCGTTTGGGGATAATGATAGGGTGAGGTTGGAGAAATGATAGGCTGATTAAGGTTCACGGTTTTATTCGTGCTCCCAGCGCTAAATTGTGTTACAGAAGCGGGTGACCGTCCTGATTACAAATTAGGGCTAGTGGGGTAAATAATGTTGTTTGTTCATGGTACATTGTTGATTATGCCGGAAGTACCTCAGCTGCCATTTATTATGCAAGAGCAGCTGCTGAACAATTCATTTTAACTCACGCTAGCTGTACAATAATTGGTGTGGAGGCTAGTTGTGGATTTGACTATTTATGGTGCACAGGAATTACTAGCCTGATTTGTCAGAATTGTGAAACTATTTAAATTTATCTTTTAGTTTAGGCGAATTTTATTTTATTTTGTCTTGTATTTTCGCCAAATTTATTAATTGTTTCATAAAACCAGTTCATTATTGTGGGGTTCAGTGGTCCCGAAATGTTTGTTATTGCTTTTATTGTGTTTTTTCTTCTAATTGTGTCGATTATTTTCTCAAAAAAAGTCATAACCGATTGAAAGATGAAGCTGCTTTGGATTTTACTTTTCATTTTTATTCCATTTGTGGGAGTACCCGCTTTCTGGATATATTATTTTATGATGTCTAAAATTAGTTTTAAAGATGTGTGATACGTAAAAATACGTTTTAGTAAAAATATGTAAATTAATTTTTACCCCACCAACCCCGATTTAGAATCGGGAGTTGCATCAACTCGATTCGCGACGAATGAAAAGCCAGTGCTCAGACCGCGTCACAGGCGCGAAATAATAGCATCGCAAAGCAAACCATCCCGATTATAAATCGTGACGAGTGTTCTAGCTAAGTCAATAAGAAGCCCCCCACCGTATGGAAATAAAGGGCGAAGATTGGCAGGAAGAAATAGCAAGGCTTTACCTACTAATCTAAGCCAATGCTCTCATTTTACTCTGAATCCTTAGCGCATCTAAAACCCACATAATAACGGCTTATTTTATCCGGTAAAACATAATACCGCTGTGAGGTCCGGATGAAAGAATGATTGTTGAAGTTGGAGCCACCCCGCATTACTTTATATTTTTCGCCATATTGTTCCATGGGTAGGTCATTACCGGGATAGGGCTTATACCAATCACTGGTCCATTCCCACACACTGCCTGCCATATCGTAGCAACCATACGGACTTTGCGGCTTGGCAATTGACCCCCCTCGGGTATCTCGCTGATCCCAAACTACGTAGGTATTGTCGTAGGTATTACCCCACGGGAATATACGCCCATCAATTCCTCGGGCTGCTTTCTCCCATTCTTTTTCAGTAGGAAGGCGTTTTCCGGTCCATTTGGAATAATCGCGGGCTTGGTACCAATTGACAACCGCAGCGTTGGTAGCCTTTTCTTTTGGGTACTTAAAATTAGGATCGAATTTAGCAAACTCCTCATTACTAATTTCGTTTTGATCGATAAAATAGGCCTTCGTAACTGCGATTTGTTGTGGTTTTTCATCTGGATCTCCATAGTGGCTACCCATAATAAATTCTCCCGCAGGGACATACACCATACCAACGGGTGGAGTGGGCTGGGCAACAGCGTTTAATGCGAAACAGATCGCCAAAACTGTCGATATTATTTTATGAAAGTTGAGATACATACTCCTACTATGTTTTACCATTTCTCGTCTATAATACCGTAATAACGCCCAAACCAATAGTTTCGAATCAGTGCTGCCGCAGTACCTTCTTCTTCCGAGATTACTTTTCTAAAACCACCCTCTTTTGTAGGTACAGAAAATTCGCGCTTTTTTCGTTCAAAACCCCACATATCTTTGACCGCTTGAATTCTTTCTTTATTGAAGATATTCTCTTTATTCAAAACCTGATAAACCATCACAAACCAGATGGTACTTTCCCATTCGAAATCAATATCTTTCCAATCATACCAATGACGGTTGAGATTCATGCGGTATTTGTTCAGCAGATTGGGGTCTGTTTCCCAGCGCATGAGCATGTACAAGGAGCGGGCGGCATGGTAGTCGTCACCTACATTGCGCCAATCTGCTGGAAATAAAATTTTGGCATTTATTTGTCGATCGTCATACTGATAGCGGTCTATAAGCATGTGGTATGCCGCATTGTAGCGCTCCTTTCCCGTGATATGATGCGTCACTTTTAGTCCCATCAACATTTCCAGGGAATTCAGTTCTTGATGGGGAAGATCTGGACAGAAATTCCCCCAGAGGGTCATTTTTCCATCCAAATCGGTCAATTTAAAATTATTATCCACGATTCTACCCATAAACCGATCCAATAGGCCCGCCGCTTGTTTTTTAAAATTCTCATCAGCGCAAAGTTCCCAATAGGTCCCAACGCCATAGAAGATGGATGTGAATTTATCGGCACTTAGGTCACCTAACCAACGATAACCCGGCATCGATGTTGACTGATGCCATTCGGGATACCAGAGTACCTCCTCATGCCAGAGTGGCTCATCGGTCTGGTTGAAACTCCGCGCTACCAGCCCAGGCACCCCGGTAACTGTTTCAAGTTTCAAGACAGCTTCAAATATTTGGTTGGCAATTTCTCGATCATTGGGGTCCTTGGTAATTGCAAATTTATGTGAGTAAGCGGCTAACATTTCAGAAGTTGGATCCAGGCAATCTGCCTGTGCTCCTACAATTGGACGTTCAAGACCAGCAGGAGGAAATATAACGTGCTGCATAATGGCGCCTTCATTCCAATGATTCCCAAGCATCAGCCGGTCATACATGGTTACCTTTTTATGTAAAGGGTCCGACTTTGAGGGAAAGTCGTTGACTTTTTGGGCAAAGCTTTTCGAGTTTGGAACAATAACAACTAGCCCAAACAGAAGGATAATTAAATTTTTCATAAAAGAACTCGCGAGAGGTTAAATAAAGTACCTATTTATCCAGTAGCTTGTAGTGCAACGCCATGTAGTAGGGTAGCAAAAAGAACGTCCCCTCGTGTTCTGCATAGCCGTCACCTTCCGATGCGTTGAGGGCAAAACCATCCCGATCCTGTCGAACGTGCGCGCGTTCATCCACGGGCAGAGCCAGTCCGTCGATATGCCAGCCCATATCCTCGCTTTGGCCGGGGGTACCGTCCAGTACCACATCCAGCCGGTGGGTATTGTGCATGGTGTACCCAACCAAATCCAAGGGTATTTTTTGCAGGTTTTCCAGGATATACTCCGAGTGGTTGGCGGCCCGGTAATGGCTTTTGACCACGGAGGGAGCATACAGATGATTTTCGGAAAACAGATCGGATCGGGCAAACGTATTTTGATCCACCAGCCGGGTGAAGTCGTTGGCCAGAGATTCGTAGATGGTATCCCAGAAAGCATTTTTTTGTTTACTGATGTGCAACCAGGCGTTTTCCAACGATTGCCGGTACATGAGCTGCAGGGAAGGATCGGTTTCGTATTTCAAAAGGCCGTACAAGCTCATCAGGCACAGATTATTGTCCCAGGGTACTACGTTCTCGGCCGGAAAGTACTCCTTGGGGTGCAACGCAAAAATATGGTACTTGTAGGTATCCCGCAGTTTTTTTGCCTCCACGTCATACTTTACGTCACCCGTTACGTGCTTAGCTACGTTCAAAAACGATAGCATGATCATAGAGTTCAGGCCGCGCTGATCGTACCCGTAGACAGAGCTGAAGTACTCCGGCGAAAAATCTCCCCAGCGGGTTACCTTCCCATCGTGGTCGGTTAGTTTGTAGCCATGCCGTACCAGGTGATCGGTGATGTCGCCCACCACCTGCCGAACCTCCTGCTTCTCCTGTTCGGTTTTGGCTACCAGATCATAGTAGATGCCGTAAAAGAAGAAGTGACCAGCCAGCTCATCGGAGCTAGTGTCAATCTTGTAAAGGTACTTCCCATCCTTACTTTTTGGAAAACGAGGATAAATATCTTTCCACTGCGGATCGGTTATCTGGCGTTTTTTGTTGTACTCCCGCCCGTACTGCTCATTGACCGGCTCGTGCCAGTCGGCGGGGATAATGACCCTGGCCGGAAAACCGGGCTCGTGGGTGATATCCACCAGCCATTTGCAAGATTGGAAACTACGGACAGCCAGTTCCTTAGCTTCGGCGCTACCCGTGGCGGCGTAGCGGAAGGCCTGCGCCGCCCCGTACATGGCCGTATACATGCCATCGTTATCAGAAATGGCAACTTGCGAAGTCCCAATTTGGAACTGCTTGGTCAATTCGCTCTGGGCAATAAAGCCCATTCGGTTATGGCGGGCTTCCACCTGTTTGGTAAAGTAAGTCGCTTTGGCTTCCAGCGTCATTTCCTTTGGTTCAATCCGGCTGATGCCTTCGCGGGTTGCGATCCAGGCCGTTCCGTCGGGTTGCACGGCAATGTCTAGTACGTGATCGTTGGGTAGCCACCGCCGACTAGCCCGATACCTAAAAAAATCGTTTTTTGCTTCAATGACCCCCCGTTCCGTTCCGAACCATACTGTCCCGTTCGGCCCGGCGACGGCGCAGGTAAATTTCGTGTAAGGTAGGCCTTCCTTGCCCGTAAATAACGTCCATTGATTACCGTCGAGGTACCCCACGCCCTCGTCGGCTCCAAACCAAAGCCGCCCTTGGGGGTCAACGGTAAGCGCCGCTACATTCCGAGGCGACCAGCTGTACCGGCTATCGGCGGGGTATACCTTTACCGGTTTGTTACCCTCATACAAGTACAGCCCCTGATCCGTGCCCAGCGCCCAGGTATTTTTGTAGCGAACCTGGGTAAGTACCTTGGTTCCTTTGGGGGCGGGTACTTTTTCAGGGTTTCTGGCGGGGGCAATGCCGGTGGAGGGTATCCAGAATTCGTTCTGAAAGGTATATTGGGCACTCCCTACCAAAGCAGTAAGGGTATTTTGATGCCAGTTTATCTTATCAATAGGACCGGCTGGCAGCCCCTGCTCTGCGGAATAGATAGTAGCTACCTCCTGGATAAATTTTTGATCACCAATGGATTGGGCGAATAATGCGGATGAAAAGAGTAGTGCAACCAGGAGAATCAGCTTCATGATAAAAGAAAGGATGGCCAGTAATAAAAGGGTACGTCGTAAATAATACCCCTTTAAGGAAAGAAAGGACTACCGGACTGAAGTAAAGAAGCGAACAGTTTCCCACTTTTAGGTATAAACAGTGGTGACTAATAACCGATAAGAAGATGGTCAGGAACTAGTTGACTGAGATCCTGGTATCCGAGAAACGGGCCTACTTTTTTTACCAGAACTTCAACACGGTTCGGGGCTATCACTAATTCGTTACTATTTCCCCAAACTTAGGCATGCCAAGAAAGTAGGCGTTACGCCCCGACGGCTTACAACCGAGTAATGATGGAAAACCGATCACAAAACCAGATTCAGCGCGTGACAAATTAATGCACAGACCATCAAGACAGGCAATGCAACCACCTGCTCGTTCATAAGTACTAATGCATAATTAGTTTGTATTATTAATTTAGTCAAATTACTGGCTAATATTCTATATATCAAATATTTACAAAAAGGTAACAGCTACAAGCTAATAGCTGTCAGCTACTTAGGAACCCTAAAAACTTAATATGATACATTTTCTTTAAATCCTTTTCAAAAAGTGTAAAGGGATCATCGTAAAACTTCATAAAATCAGTTACACTGGAATGCTCGGGATAAGGCGCGTAGAAATGGGTGGCGCTACGGGTATCATTACGCCATACGAGTACGTAGGCAAGCCGCATTTTTTCGGCTTTCAACGATTTCAGCAGCGTTTCGGTCCACCACATTGGATCCGGGATAGATTCCAGCCCCGTTTCGGTGAAGGCCGCCAGTTTATTAGCTTTACGAGCGTAATCTGATACAATTTTGAGCTTTTTGACGCCCGCTTCCAGGTTGTATTTTCCATTGCGACCAAAATCTGCGTAATTATCCGAACCAACCATATCCACCCAGTTATCGCCAGGGTAGCGTTCCAAAAACTCTGCTTCGGTATTGAATCTATTATCGGGCGAGAAGGTATAAATAAAATTGTGGACTTGCAGGCTATCGCGCAGGTAGGCTACCGTAAACCGCCAGACGTCGACGAATTCCTCTCGGGTGCAGTGTGACTTGCCCCACCAAAACCAATCGCCGTCAAACTCATGAAAGGGACGAAAAATCATAGGGGCAAGTGTGCCATCCTGGCCCTTGACCGAATGCGCAAAATCACCCACGGTCCGCAAAATTTCTTTGTATTGCTCATGGTGTGAGCCGCCGGGTTTGATCAGGTTCATGGCCGGAGCGGACACCGTGTCGATCCAGTAAAACCCTTCCTTCGAGGCTGGATTGGAAAAGTGCCAGGCAACGGTCGTTACCCCGCCCCGGTTGTAGGTATCGACTACACTTTGACGAAGCTTTTCCTTGTTTCTCGCAATGACCTCCTTCGGGCGCCCCGACAATCCGCTAAAATCAATGCCAACTACGGCCGGGTGGGAACCAGTCACCGACTTTACATCTGAGCGGCCCGCCTCGTCCGACCAGCCATGCCCGTATTCGGTAGCATGCTGATGGCCAAAAAGGATGTGCTTTTTTGAGGTTTTTGTAAAGGGCTTTGGTCTCTTTCGTAGCCTTCTTGTCGATTTGTCCAGTGGCCGAGAGAGACACCAATACGATTACTCCTACTAGCCATTGGGCTATCGATAGGTTGATTTTTATGGAAATAGTAATACTATTTAAGCACTCAAAATTGAAAATTGGGGCAATTCCGTCAATTAGAAAGTCGACAAAACAACTTTACGTTGAAAACGCTCCGCCGAAGACCATTTTGTGAAAGGGTATATAATAATCCGCGACAGAGCTCTTACTCGGGTATGCAAAAAACGATTTACTGTCGCACCTCCTCTTGGGCTAGCTTTCTCGCCTGATCGGGGTTGACAGAATAATCGTACCCGCCGTTCTACCGGATGAAGAAAGCCACAAAAGACATCTTTAAAGCTCATCCGACGAGGGTACCAGCTGCGCCGAAAGATCCGGCGTTTTCATATCCTTGTCCAGCGGAAACATGGGACGTTTGATGTGCTTGTAGCCCAGCCGTTCCAGATCTTGATCCACGCCGCCGGGTGTCAGCGCCAAAATCCAGTCAGCCCGCATGTCGTAGAGTTCGGGCACCAAGTAGCCAATTTTTACCACCACAATATCCGATTTACGGGGATTAAGACCGAGATCAGTAAAATCCTTTTCCAAGTGGTAGGGTTTCCGTTTTTTTGTCACGATTACGTGCATACTCCCTACCCTCACCACTACCTCCACCTCGGCATTGATGTCGCCTTTCCGGATGGCTTCTACGGTACCCACTAACTGAATTGGCGGTGCGTACCGGGCATCCACCTGAGCGCCAACCAGTGCATCCACTTTTCCGCCTACCCCGACCGCCAAAGCTTTTTCTACCAGTTCAGGACCGGGAATGGAGGCGTAAATGAGCGAAGGGCCTTTGTCAGTCTTAAGCTCCGGACGGGCCAGAATTTCTTTTAGCGTCCAGGTCACATCGCCCGCGCCACCGGCCGTGGGGTTGTCGCCCGAATCGCTGATAAAAAAGGGATGTTTGCCACTCACTACCGCTTTATCAAGGCTTTCCTTCAAAGTACCCGTGGGGGCTACAAACTCAAAATTGGCCCGGGCTTTCCAAAAACTTTGGGCAAGCTGCTCGGCGGTACGCGTCACCGCGTTTTTGTCGTCGCCCGTTACCATCACTACGGCGTGGTTGCGGGATTCGTCGGCCCATGCGTAACCCACCCAAATCGCCGCGTCAATGATTCCCGGCTGTTTGGTGGCCGGACCTACCGCCGCATAAATACCCTTAGCGGGTTCGATTCGGGTACTGGTTTTTTCGCCCGGTAGTAATACTGGCACGTGTATCCAAGCCTTGTAGGCGGGTTTTCCCTTGCCGCTTTCCAATCGGTCGAGCAGGTTCTTCACGGCCCGTTCCTTGGTTTCCATGGCATCCTCGTGGGGTGCCATCCGGTAGCAGGTAATCAGGTCGGTATTTTGAGCGAGTCGCCAAGACACATTGCCGTGCAAGTCCATTGAGGTAGATATAAGTATTTCCTTGCCCAGGGCCTTCCGAACCCTGACAATGAAATCACCCTCAGGATCTTCGAGTCCTACCACGCTCATGGCCCCGTGGATATCAAAAAAGAGTCCGTCGTAGGGCGCATTTTTCACCAGAGCATCAAGGGTTTGCTGCACCAGCGATTCGTAGGCTTCCCGGGTTACCGCACCTCCGGGTAGCGATTTGCCTATTACCGTAGGAAACCAGACCGCCTTTTGCCGAATGGGTGAACCAGCCGATAAAAATGGGTAGGATGTAAATACCTGCTCACCGTATTTAGCGTGAAAAGCTTCTTCGTGGGTGAGCGCCGGAGAAAAGGTACTTGATTCAATGGCCAAGCCCGCGATGGCAATGCGGGGTAATGCTTTTTTTACTTTGGTTGGTGGTGTTGATATCGCGTTACTTTCGTGAAAACTTATTGCGAATAAAACCAGGAAGAGTAAAATAAGGACACGTTTCATAGAGAAAATTTATTTACTGGAAAATAGGTTGATCAGCAGGTTCGGTGAAGATATTGAGGTTTAAAAGTAAGCAAAAATGTGGTACTAGTTGGGGTAGATTCGAAGTGTGATTACTGGATTAACTTCTTTCTGCTTGGTTAGCGTTGCAAACGCTGTTATTACGTGGGGCCCGCGGACGACCATGCCTGCGGGCAACCGTGCCTGCTCGGATTGGTACGATGAGGTTAGCAAGTTCAATAGTTTGGTGTGAACTACCCACCCACGCCAGAGGCGATGGGATGGGCTTCGGGTTTCATAGAGTGTGCTTTGTTACCAAAGTCTGATTTCCTCTCCACCTTTGTAATCGCCAGTTCCTGACGATATATTTTTAATCCTTCATTTAAAATGTTCTTTGCTGCGTTTAAGTCTCGGTCTAATTTATGACCATTCTTGCAAGTCCATTCTCTAATTGAAAGGTTTAAGTCTTGGTTTATCCAACCACATTCACAACACGTTTTTGAGGATGGATACCAACGATTAATTTTAACGATTTGTTT
>Ga0209284_10000688_pt1 | contig 54878 bp, 44 predicted proteins | sample FRY03_FD_187211 | JGI IMG/M metagenome (GOLD analysis project Ga0209284, IMG submission 187211) | Freshwater microbial communities from Lake Fryxell liftoff mats and glacier meltwater in Antarctica - FRY-03 (SPAdes) (version 2) | ecosystem: Environmental > Aquatic > Freshwater > Ice > Glacier...
GGAAGCGCCGCATATTTCGCCGCAGCCGCAAGCAAACTTTGCCCCGTGCGATTGGTCGCAGTGGTCGGCGGAGATTGGCCGGCGGAGCATCGTTCCATACTGAAGGAATTCTCGGGCGTCTGCCTCAGCGGTCTGGAGTCGCGGGGGAATTCCAGAACATTCGCCTGGGGCGGAAAATATTTCGAAGATGTGAATCGTCGCGAGACACTCTTCACCGAAGTCGGTGTATTGCAAGAGGAACCTCCGCGCGTTCCAGTCGAGTATGCAGATAGTGAATTGGTGTTCCTCGGCAACACCCATCCTGCGGTGCAACTGGGATTCATCGATCAGTTTCCAAATCGAAAGCTTGTTGTCGCAGACACGATGGATCTGTGGATTCGCACCGCAATGCCAGAACTGAGCGCGTTGCTGCGCAGAGTTGATGGACTCATCGTTAACGATAGTGAGGCTTGCGAATTGACTGGAGTTCGAAACGCGGTCAGCGCTGGTCAAAAAATTCTTCAGATGGGACCAAAGTTCGTGGTCGTCAAGAAGGGCGAGCACGGCGCCATCTTGTTTCATCCCGAGGGCAACGCTGTGATTCCCGCATATCCAGTCGAAGCAAGCAAGGTCGTCGACCCAACAGGCGCCGGTGATAGTTTCGCTGGAGGTTTCATGGGATATCTCACTCGCGAGAACTGCAACGATTTCAAGGCACTGCACTCCGCGATGGCGTATGGCACGATCCTGGCGAGTTTCGCGCTCGAATCGTTCGGACTCGACCGTATGCGAACCCTCACGCTCGAAGAAGTGCAACAGCGACTGCGTCAATTTCAGCAGATCGCACGCGTGGGCTGAAAGCGATGCATATGTTGAGCGACCGACGCGAATGGATTCTGCGCACGGCCAGTGCGTTGTGTGCGACCGTCGCGCTCTGCGCTGTGGCGATTGCGGACTGGACTGCTTTCGATCAACTGCCCGGTGGCGCACGCGGTCGACAGCTCGCGGGAGAATTCGGCCGAGTTGGTCAGGCTGGAAGCATCCGCGATATTCGCTGGGACTTGAGTAACACGACAGCGTGGTTTCGCAAAGGCAACGATTGGTTCACAGTCAATCTTGAATCCGGCGTGATTTCCGCCGAACCAACCACCGACACGCCGCCGCTCGCCACGCCGCGAGATCGAAAACCATCGTCGCTTCCGCCGCCAGAGCGCGGCAAGCAACGACTCTTCGAGATGGCGCCAGGTGGAGGTCCAGGTGGAGCGCGCAGCGCGGTGTCACGAGATGGAAATCTCATGGTGAAATGTGAAGGCGCCGATCAGCGCGCCGTGACGAGCGATGCGCATGACGGACTCAATTATGCAACGGCAAGTTGGGTGTACGGCGAGGAACTCGATCAAACCACTGGAATGTGGTGGAGTCCCACTGGCAATCAACTCGCGTTTTATCGCTTCAATGATGAGAAAGTTCCTATCTATCACTTGCTGTCGGGGCTGACAGGTTTGCGCACCACCGTCGAATCGGAACGCTATCCCAAGCCCGGCGATCCCAATCCCATCGCACAATTGTGCCTGCTCGATGTCGATGCATTCTGCGCCGACAAGGATGCCGATCCTGCGAAGTTTGTTCGTCAAATCGATGTCGGTGTGCAAGATCAATACATCTATGGTGTGGAGTATTCGCCGAGCGGCAAAGAATTACTCTTCCACCGATTGAATCGTCGGCATGATGTGCTGGAATGGTGCGCCGCCGATGCGACAACTGGCGCCGTGCGTGTGGTTGTGCGGGAACAACAGCCTCACTGGAATCACCATCTTCCCGAGATGCGGTTTCTGGCCGATGGGCGGCACTTCATCTGGTCGACCGAGCGCAGTGGCTATAAACAATACGAACTGCGCTCGCTCGACGATTCGAATTTCGTTCCACTGACACATGGTTTGTTCCCCGCAGGCGAGATTCAATCGATCGACGAATCGAATGGCCAGTTTTTTTACACTGCCTTTGCTGCGAAAACAGAGATCAATACACAGTTGATGGTGGCTCAGCTCGATGGTTCTGGCCAACGCAGGCTGACTCCGGATGATGTGAATTATTCTCGCTTTCGCCTCGCTCCCGGCGGCGAGTTTTTCGCGGCGACCGACGAGACGGTCGCCGATCCACCGTCGACGCGCATCTATTCATCGCAGGGCAAGTTGATCGCCACGATCGCGCAGGGGGCGCATGATGTGTGGACTTCCCGCAATCTGCGCCCGCCAGAACTTCGCGTCTTCAAGGCGAGTGATGGTGTGACGAACTTGTATGGCATCGTCCGCTATCCAAGCGGATTTGACCCTGTGAAGTCGTGGCCGCTCATTGTGCATGTGTATGGCGGTCCATACTTTCAGAATATTTTCAATCGATTCTCATCGCCGTCTGCCGAATGCGAACTTGGATTCGTCACTATGCAAATCGACAATCGAGGAACGCCAGGGCGCGGCAAAGTCTTCGAAGACGCAACCTATCTGCAATTGGGTATCACCGATCTCGACGACCAAGCTGCCGCGGTCAAGCAATTGACCAGCGAGCCCGGACTCGATCCAGCGCGCGTCGGCATTACTGGCATGTCGTATGGCGGTTTCATGTCGGCACTCGCTTTGGTGCGCTATCCCGAGGTCTTTCAGGTGGCGGTCGCCGCAAGTGGTCCGATGGATTGGCGGCAATACGATTCGATTTACACCGAGCGATTCATGCGCACTCCCCAAGAAAACAAGCGGGGATATGACGCCGGCAGTGTGTTGGTGCATGTCGACAAGATGCGCGGCAAGCTCTTGTTGATTCACGGAATGCAAGACGACAATGTGCATCCTTCCAACGGTTGGGCACTGGCGCAAAAATTGTACGACCGCAATTTTCCATTTGAGATGATGTTTTTCCCCAAGGCGCAGCACGGTGGTTATGGCGATGCAGCCGATGATGCGACATGGTCATTCTTCACTCGTGAATTGAAAGCGTCGCCGACGGGTGGCGTGGCGAGTTCGGCGCCATGAGCAAGCCTCGCGAGCCTCGCGAGGGCGCTTGCGATGGAGTTGGCATGCCTGCCGACCGTGGCCATGTTGCAACCGAGCAACGCAACGCAATCTCGCACCACTTCGACCAACTCGCGGCGCTCGAACAAATTCACATGATGGCCAAGGATCACGCCGTGGTTCCAGCGGCGGTGGAGCACGCCGCGCCAGCGATCGCGCACTTCATCGACGCACTCGTGCCGAGAGTTCGCGCTGGTGGCAGGTTGTTCTACTGTGGCGCGGGAACATCGGGTCGACTCGGTGTGCTCGATGCGAGTGAATGCCCGCCGACATTCTGCAGTGATCCACGACAAGTGATTGGATTGATCGCTGGCGGTGACTCGGCGCTGCGCAAGAGCAGCGAGCGACGCGAAGATGAATTCACTGGCATCGAAGCTGAACTTGCCGCGCACCATTTCGGTGCCAATGACGCACTGCTGGCGATTGCAGCGGGAGGCACCACACCGTACGCACTCGGTGCGATTGATATCGCCAAGAATCGTGGCGGGCTGACTGGTTTTCTAGTCTGCAGCGCGCTAGTGAAGCCAGCGAAGTGCGATCATCTCATCGTCTTAGAAACGGGCGCGGAGATTCTCACTGGATCCACGCGTCTCAAGGCTGGATCCGCGACGAAACTCGCGCTCAATTGCATCTCCACGATCCTCTTCACGCAACTGGGCAAAGTCCACGGCAATCTCATGGTCGATCTCGCCGCGACCAACGACAAATTAGTCGATCGTGCCATTCGAACGCTGCGCATGTTTGATGAATCGCTCACACGCGCCGCCGCGGCCGAGATATTGCAGGCAGCGGGCGGCCGTGTCAAAGTTGCCATCGTCATGCGTGCGCTGAATCTTGCTGCCGACAACGCGCGACAACGGTTGGAATCGTCAAACGGAAATCTTCGTCAAGCGTTGGCGAATGGCTGAGAAATACGCGATGCGATTTGCGTGTGTGCACTGTCATGCACCACCGTGCACCGCATAGTGCATCACAATCACGCGCAACAAAAACAACGCGACCCCGCCGAAACGGGGTCGCGTAATGAAAATCATGCGAATCGAATCAGCTGACGAGTGAGTTCAGCGCCTTCGTTGGACGAACGCGAACTTTCTTGCTCGCTGGCTTCGCCTTGAAGACCTGCGTTTCGCCGGTGAAAGGATTCACTCCAGTTCGTTCCTTGGTCGCTGGCTTCTTGACAGTCTTCATCTTCATGAGACCCATGAAACTGAATACGCCTGGGCCGCGTCCACTGAGATCGCAGCCGATCATCGTGGCGAGGTTGTCGAAGAGTTCCTTCACAACTGTCTTCTTAATGTCAGAAGCAGTTGCGAGTTCAGCGATCACTTGGCTGCGAGTGCGAACCTTGCTGCTGGTCACTGGCTTGAAGCCTTTCTTCACGATCTTTGCGGGCTTTGTCGACTTCTTAGCCGACTTCTTGGTCATTGTTGCCATTGAGATGATGTCCTTTCGATTGACAATCCATTGTCGAGAAAATGGTCTCGCTCCCATCCGCAACAAGTGTGCGGCACGGGAAATATACGACATGCAGCATGGGGTATGCAAGCCCCAAAGTCGAAAAAAGACTATTATTTATGAGTTTTTTCGTTCCCGCCAACGCTCATGTGGGGCGCACCGTCGCGCGTCCAACCGATGCATAGACGAAGCCGGCATCCACCATTTGAGCCAATCGGTAGAGATTTCGACCGTCAAAGATGATGGGCTTGGTCAGTCGGCGCCGAACCTCTTGGAAGTCTGGAGCTCGAAATTCAGCCCATTCTGTGCAGATAATGAGGGCATCCGCACCATCGAGTGCCGAGTAGAGATCGCTCGCACGCTCGACTGCGGGCATTTCGTGGGCGAGGTGCTCGAGTGCGACAGGGTCGTACGCACGCACCTTGGCACCAGCCGCGATGGCTCGTTCCATTAGGGCAAGGCTTGGCGCCTCGCGAATGTCGTCGGTCTTGGGCTTGAACGCAACCCCCCAAAATGCCAAGGTTTTACCTCGTAAATTGCCCCCAAGTTCGGCTGTGACTTTGGCCCAAAAGTGGCCTCGTTGATCTTGGTTCACCTCGTGAACGGCGGCGTTGAGTTTGCAGGAAAATCCGATTTCGCGTCCCATCGAAACGACGGCTTGGGTGTCCTTTGGAAAGCAACTGCCGCCGTATCCCAGCCCAGGATAGAGGAACTGATTGCCGATGCGCTTGTCCGAACACATTCCCTCGCGCACCGAGTTGATGTCGGCGCCGTAGCGCTCGCAGAGGTTGGCCATTTCGTTGATGAAGGAAATCTTGCATGCCAGCATGGCGTTGCTGGCATATTTGACCATCTCGGCGCTGCGGACATCCATAATAAAGATTGGGTTGCCTTGACGGACAAACGGGTCGTAAAGAGTCCGCATGATTTCTCCCGTCGCAGGATTGTCAACGCCGCAGACGACTCGATCGGGCTTCATGAAGTCCATGATCGCATCGCCTTCCTTCAAGAACTCGGGATTGTCGGCGATCTGAAATGGGGCGTTCGTGCGGGCGGCAATCGTGTCGCGCACTTTGTGGCTAGTGCCGACGGGCACGGTGCTCTTGACAACAATCGTCGTGATCGCACGACCCGGTGCCGAGCGATCGAGTTCGGCGGCGATGTCCTGCGCAACTTGGATGACATATTTCAGGTCTGCGCTTCCATCCTCGCGACTGGGCGTGCCAACACAAATGAAAATCACTTGAGCGTCGCCGTATGCGAGTGCGCGATCGGTCGTGAACGCCAATCGTCCGGCGTGTGCGTTGCGCTGAATCATTTCGGTGAGACCTGGTTCGTAAATTGGACTCTCGCCCTTGCGCAGTGTGGCGATCTTCGCCTCATCGATGTCAAGGCAAGTCACATGATTTCCCATGTCGGCGAAGCATGCGCCAGTGACGAGTCCGACATATCCAGTACCAACCATCGTGATGTTCATGTGCTAGTCCTTCTCAATGCGTGGGCGATTCTGCGAGGGGATGGAGTGTATGAATCCTCGATGAGTTGTGATTCGAGTGCGATCAATCGGTCTTTGAGCGCGAGTGCCCAGTCGGTCGATCTCGCATGCGACGAGTGCGCGTGCCCGCAGAATCCACCCAGGGTCGTTTGACCGATGACACGGTGGCATGGCACAAGTGGCGGCAGGGGATTGCGAGCCATCGCTTGCGCGGCGGCTCGTGCAGCGCCAGGTCGACCAGCCTCTTGTGCCAGCCACGCATAGGTGCGGGTCGTGCCGTGAGGAATGCGCAGCGCGGCTCGCCAACATGCGGCAAGAAACGGTGGATGATCGGGCAGCCACGGGCAAATCAGTCGTGCATCAAGCCGTTGACCGCGTTGCCATGTTGTAACGAGCGCGCGAAAATCCTCCATCCACGGTTGCGTTGGCGCGCCACGGCGATGACTGCGAGCAGTTGGCTCTCGTGACGAGCGCCAGCGTGCGACGGGCAGTCCATTGTGAATCGCAACCTCGAGTGTCGCACCTGCGAGATCGATCGTGAACGCCTCCATAGCGGGCACAATACATCCAGTGGTGCGCAGTACATTGATGTGATGCCCACCGATACAACCAATATGTCTGACGATCTCCTTGCGCTGCTCAATCAGGCCGACCCAGAAGTCTCGCGCATTCTCGCGGGTGAACGCGACCGGCAAGAGACAACGCTTGAATTGATCGCCAGCGAAAATCATGTCAGCAGCGCCGTGATGCATGCGGCTGGATCGTGGATGACCAACAAATATGCCGAGGGTTATCCGGGAAAGCGTTATTACGGCGGATGCGAATTCCATGATCAGGTCGAGGATCTCGCGCGCAACCGTGCGAAAAAACTCTTCGGATGCGCGTTTGCAAATGTTCAGCCGCACTGCGGAGCCAACGCCAACATCGCCGCATTCATGGCGGTGCTCAATCCCGGCGACACGGTGTTGAGTTTGCCAATCAAGTCTGGTGGACATCTCAGTCATGGCCTCAAGGTCAACTTCAGCGGAACTTTTTACAACATCGTGGATTATGGACTCGATCCAACGAGCGAACTTCTTGACTATGACGAAATTGAACGGCTTGCGGTGCAGCACAAACCCAAGCTCATTATCTGCGGCTATTCCGCTTACTCGCGCGTCATCGACTTCGCGCGCTTTCGAGCCATCGCCGACAACACGGGCGCAATATTGATGGCGGACATCGCGCACATCGCCGGCTTGTGCGCCACGGGAGTGCATCCTTCACCGTTCCCGCATGCACATCTCGTCACGACAACAACGCACAAGACACTCCGCGGTCCTCGCGGAGGACTGGTGATGACCAATGACGCCGACCTCGCTACCAAGATCGACCGCAAAGTTTTTCCTGGAAGTCAGGGAGGTCCGCTCATGCACATAATCGCGGCCAAGGCCGTTGCATTCGGTGAGGCACTGCAACCATCATTCAAAACATACTGCCAGCAAGTTGTCAAGAATGCTCGCGCGCTCGCGGCTGAATTGCAATCCCGCGGCTATCGATTGTGCTCAGGCGGCACTGACAACCATTTGATGTTGGTTGACTTGCGCCCTCGCGACGCGGAACTGACTGGCGCCGATGCTGAAAAGTGGCTCGAGAAGTCTGGGATCATTTGCAACAAGAATGGGATTCCAAACGACCCTCGGTCGCCCGTCGTGACGAGCGGACTTCGCTTGGGAACTCCAGCGTTGACCACCCGCGGTCTCGGCGAAGCGCAGATGAAGCGCGTGGGCGAATGGCTCGACCGAGTGATGGGTTCCAAGGGTGATGCTGCGACATGCGCGACTGTTCGCGAGGAAATTCGCTCGTTCTGCGGGGACTATCCGCTGCCGCACTGAGTTGTTGTCGGAGTGTTATGCCTGATCATGCCCGACTGGAGTACGAACCATCGGTGGTGTTCACTCGAATCACTTCGCCGATGGTGATGAACGGCGGAACACGGGTCCTGAGCCCAGTCTCAAGCGTCGCTTCCTTCAGCTGATTCGTCGCCGTCGCGCCCTTGATTCCAGGCGCAGTCTCGGTCACTTGCAATTCAACCACATTTGGAAGTTCAATCGAGATTGGTCTGCCGTCGCACCACAGCACGATCAGTTCGGTGTTTGGCTTGGCATAGAGCGCCATATCGCCAACGACCTTGGCATCGAATTCATGCTGTTCGTAACTCGCTGAATCCATAAAGACGAAATTCTTGCCGTTGGCATAGAGATATTCCATCGGCTTGCGATCGAGTTCGACTTGCTCCACATTCTCGCCCGAACGAAGCCGCTTTTCCAGCAGCGTTCCCTTTTCGATGTCCTGGATCTTGATTTGCACAAACGCGCGCAAATTGCCTGGCGTGACATGGGCATATTCGGTCACCTTGTACAGGCGGCCGTCGAGTTTGATTGCGATACCAGGTCGAATGTCGTTTGAATTCATAGTTTTTTCTCGGGACGCCGATCATAGCGACGAGCGCGTCGATCACTTTGAAGGTGGTCGCGGCGCCGTCAACGACTTCTCAACCTCGTGCGATCGCCGCATTGCACAGTAAAAAAACCCCCGAGCACAAGGCTCGGGGGCGGAGGGAGGGAAAAGGGCATTTTTGATCAGTGTGCTTGATTGTTCGAGTGAAACTCGCACAGACCAACAGACTGATGCGGACTCTCATCCGCAACTACACCTTATACCCAAACTGGCGCTTGTAAAATTTAGTTGCAAAAAAAGAGGAATTTTATTTTGGCGATCCGCATTTATAGCGAACAGGGTTGGAACCGAGATCGGTACACTTTGAGTTCCGCCAACGCCTGTTTCAACAGTTATCGGATCAGCCAAATGCCAAGCCTCTACCTACAAACCACCGTAATTTTGCCAGTTTTTCTTGGGATAATCGTGTCATTGGCCTTGGCCCAAGAAGCGCCCCAAGTCGATCCGGCAGCCGCACGCTCCAGGCCAGTCCAGACGCCAGCTCGTCCAGCACCTCCAGCTCGTCCAGCACCTCCAGCTCGCCCTCGCGCGAGTGAGAGTCTCCCTCCATTGGTCGCCGAACCAACGAGCATGGACTTTGGATTTCTGCCGCCCAACACTCCCGGCGAGGGAACGATTCTTCTGCGCAACACCAGTGACGCGCCCGTGACAATCAAGATCGTCCAGCCCTCATGCAAATGCACGACGATGACAGATCTCATCGGCAAGCACATCGCGCCAGGCGCCACGGCGGAATTTCAAATCAAACTCGACGGCGCACCAGCGATGGGAATGCGCCGTTCGTCGGTCAAGATCTTCGTCGAAGGATTCGCCAATCCGCTTGAGCTGGTTGTGAAGGGAGAGGTCAGCCTGCCAGTGCGCATTGTGCCGCCATACATCAATGCGGTTGAACAGAAAAATCTCACGGGCCAATTTATCGTCGAATCGATCGATGGCAAACCATTTCGAATTCTCTCATCAACTGGCGCGCCATTATCGATTCAAGGTCTCGATGCAGCGCACGATCAACCGCGATCGTCTTACATCGTGGGATACGATGTCACTTCATTTGGCGAGGATTTGCCGTCGTACATTTTGCTTGAGACAGATTCACCAGGAGCCGGCGTGGTCGAGCAGCGTGTGCGTGGCGCGAAGATTCCAAAGAAACCCATCATCGGCATGACCGATACGCGCTGCAATATTGGGCTCATTCCCGCCACGACATCCAAAAACGCGGTGTTCACGATCACGAATTCCGGGCTCGCTGTGGATTCCGTTTCAACAACCAGCACGGATGCGACAATCAAACTCGCCGCAACCGAGCCCGCCAAGGGTGGGGGACTCAGCGTCATCATCACCGTCACGCCACGCGATGGTGTGATGGGAATTCTGCGCGTGCCAGTGGATCTCACAGTGAACGGACGGATGGTGCCGCTTGAAATCATCGCCAATGTTCGGCCATGATGCGGCATGATGCGGCATGATGCGGCGTGATGCGGCGTGATGCGGCGTGATGCGGCGTGACGCGGCGTAACGCAGCATGACGCAGGTCGATCACAACTGCGAGACACGGTCTGCGATGTCTTTGAGCGCTAACGCTTCAAGGAGCGGTTGCATGCGACCCGCAAGCAGTTCGGTCAAATTGAAACTCTCATCGATTCGGTGATCAACCGCGACATTTTCCTTGTATCGATATGTCCGAATTTTCTCCGCACGATCGCCCGATCCAATCATCGCGCTTCGTTGATCCGCGCGCCGTGCTGCGGCTTCGGCTCTACGCTTTTCAAAAACTCGCGCGCGCAGCAGCCGCCACGCCTTTTCTCGATTCTGTAATTGGCTGCGCGTTTCCTGCATCCGCACTTCGATTCCAGTTGGCAAGTGGATCAAGTGCACCGCCGTCGCAACCTTGTTCACATTCTGTCCGCCCGGTCCCTGCGCGGTCGTCATGATCTCTTTTACTTCCGCTGGATCGACCGCATCGGCGACTTCTTCGGGTTCGGCGAGCACTGCAACGGTCGCGGTCGATGTGTGCACTCGGCCTTGCGCTTCGGTCGCTGGCACGCGTTTCACTTGATGCGTTCCGCCCTCATATCCCAGCGAACTCCAGACTCCAATGCCCGAGACTTCAAAGACCGCATGACTGATTCCGCCCACATCGCCAGGCTTGACTTCGAGTTCCTCAAACTTCCATCCGCGCGATGCGCAGTAGCGCTGATACATCGTCACCAGATCGCCCGCCCATAGGCTGGCCTCGTCGCCGCCAACACCAGAGCGAATTTCCAAAATGATTTCGCCGATTGCACGGTCGTCGGCGGTGACCAAATCGCGCACCAGAGATTTCACAATCTCGTCGCGTTCGGATTGGAGTTGCGTCGTCTCGCTGCGCGCCATTGCTGCAAGTGATGGGTCGCAGTCCGCAGTGAGTTCGGCCGTTGATTCCAATTCCACCCCAGCGTCATTCCATCTGCGCCAACGCATCACCATATCGTTGAGTGCCGCTCGACGGATCACAATCGTTCGCAACTTTCGATGATCCGCCATGACATCAGGATCGACCATCGCCGCAGAGAGCGACTCGAACTCATTGTCGATCTCCGTCAACTTGCGGATGAGATTGTCTGGAGGATTGGTCATTGCAAACGGGTGCGACTCGGGCGACAGTATGCACAAATGCAAGACACCGTGCCTGAAAAAGCACGGTGTCGAAATGATTCAGGCCGAAATGATTCAGAATGATCCAGATTGATCCAGATTGATCCAGATTGATCCAGATTGCGCGACGCTACTTCTTCGTTTCGGGGGCTTCTTTGCCCTTGGCGAAATATCCGCCAGCGAACTTGCGCTGGAAGCGCTCGACGCGTCCGGCGGTGTCCACGAAAGTCTTCTGGCCAGTGTAGAAAGGATGCGATCCCGACCACACTTGGACATGCAACTCAGGAACGGTCGCCCCGACGGTCATTACAACAGCGCCACGGAAATTGACTTTGCACTCGGGGTAGTACTTTGGATGGATATCAGGCTTCATAATGGGGTCTCCAGATCGGGGCGACGATTGTACGAGGATTTGGCCGCGATGCAAGTGGCTTACGAAGCGAGCGATGTGAAACCCACACAATCAGCGAATGCAAAATCAGCCAATGGTTGACGATTGATGCAGTGATGCTATCTTTCGCCCTCCACGATCCCTCGTAGCTCAATGGTAGAGCGGGCGGCTGTTAACCGCCAGGTTACTGGTTCAAGTCCAGTCGGGGGAGTTTTCACGGCGGGTGCCCACAACTTGAAATGGTGCGGCGGCACGGTGATTGGCGGAGATGCCGCGATCAATCCGTTCAACTGATTTCCGCCCATTTCGCGCTCGTCATGCCGACGCAGAATAATTCATGCGTCTCAATGACGATCATTCCGAAACCACGGCACTGTCCCATCAGTCCAGTAGGCTTTATTTGTTGTCGAAGGCGTATAGCCGTTCTTCATGACGAAAAGTTCTTGGATTTCCTTGAACTCCACCCCCCCGGACAATGCTCGGCAATCAACTCATCAATCCGGCTCATGGCTTTTTCTTTCCCTTAATCTTGCGTAGCGCGTGTTTGACGGTTTCCAGATAGGACGCCTCTACTTCAGAAGATGCAGCGGCCAGTTGCACGCGGTACTTCGCGTATTCAGTTTCGGCTTGGTCGATGGCCTGTTGATGGCTTACGCGCCCAGCGCCGTCCAGAGTTTTGGCTTCCATCGCCACGATCAGACGATCGAGATGGGCGAGCCAGTCTTTCATGTAAGTCGTTTGATGGTTCTGTGCGCGGAACTCAGCGGCATCAAAATAGGCCGAGACCAGGGTATTGAGCCGCCTGAGTTCGCCCGCGTCGAGGTAGTTCTTTGCCACCGTGATTTCCGCCTTCGTCGGTTGGCTGCCGCTGAAAGACAGCAGCCCCATGAAGGGTTTGCCTGCGTCCGCACGCGCTTTGATAATTTCGGCGGCGGTGTGGCCGTGGGCGGCGTAGTGCAATTTGTTTTGCACCGTCTTGAAGAAGGTGCTGGTGTCGCTGCTCTTGGGGTCGTAATCCACGCTGGTGGAATACAGGTCGAGCACTTGCCGGTAGAGCACTTTCTCGCTTGAGCGGATGTCGCGGATGCGCTCAAGCAGTTCTTTCCAGTAGTTGCCACCGCCGAGGTTTTTGAGGCGGGCATCATCCATGGTGAAGCCCTTGACGAGGTATTCACGCAAACGCTCAGTAGCCCAGATGCGGAACTGGATGCCTTGCAACGACTTCACTCGGTAGCCAACAGAGATGATGACATCGAGGTTGAAGTGCTCAATCTGGTAGGTTTTGCCATCGGTGGCAGTTGTTGCAAATTTTGCAACAACTGCTTCGCGCTGCAATTCGCCCTCGGCGAAAACATTGGTGATGTGCCGGGAAATAGTCGATTTGTCCCGTCCGAATAGGGTGGAAATCTGGTTCAACGATAGCCAGACAGTCTCGCCAATCAACCGAACTTCAATGGCCGGTGCGCCACCTTTGTGCTGGTATAGGACAATTTCGCCAAGGGGATCGTTGTTCATACCGCTGTTCCTTCCAGATCCGCCACGATGGCGTCGATCTGGGTTCGCAACTCGGCCTGCCGCACCACGATGCGGGCGATCTCGGCATTGAGCGCTTTGATGTCCACCCCCTCTGGACAATGCTTGGCAATCAACTCATCAATCCGACTCATGCCTGCCCCTTTGTGGAGTCTGGATGCACCACTACGCGCATAGTGGAGTCTATTTTTGATTTTGCGCTCCACAAGCGAGTTAGTGGAGTGCACAGGCTACGCAAACCCGTCATAGCACCTCCCGGCCTGCGGCCAGGTTGATCAGGCGGGGAAAGCACAGCGTGGCCGGGCGTCTGCCGCTGCCGGACTGAAGCTCGCGCAGGATGCCCGCGTCTTTCATCTGCCGCAGCAGGCTGGAGGTGGTCTTTTCGTGGATGCCAAATTCGAGGTGCAACTTTGCTACGAGGTCCGAGCTTGCTGCTGTTGACATCGAGGTCGTCGAACAAGCCCTTGAAGTCATCCTCGCTGTCCGCGCCGATCGCAGAGCCTTCAATGTCAGCAAAAACACGGCTGAGGGTTTCGTTGAGGTTGGCGTCCGTGCGGGCGCGGCTGCGGACATTCGCAAAGAGTCGCGACGGCAGGATGTAGAAGCCTTTTTCCGTCACCGTTTCCATGCGGCCGAATTCGGCATCGGCATCGCTGAGCGTGGCGTAGTCGAAGTCTGGGTTACTCGCTTTGCGCTCCTGCGTGTTGAGGTAGGCGGCGAGATTCTCCGAGATAAAGCGGTAGAACAGCATGCCCAGCACATAGGTCTTGAAGTCCCAGCCGTCCACGCTTCCACGCAGGTCGTTGGCGATGCGCCAGATGATTTTGTGGAGTTCCGCTCGTTCGGCTTCTTTGTTGTTGTTCATGACCCCAATCCTTCAGTGAAAATTTTGCTGGGTTCCACCCGTGCTATTTGAGGAGTCTTGTCCAATCGTCGCGCATCCAACACCATGTGTTGAGTCGGCGTCAGCACGACGCCAAGCCGCCGCAGCATAGTGAAGGGAGTGTAACGCCACGGTACTTGCCGCGCATGAACAGGTCGCGCAGGCGGGTTCGTGCCGCAGTGCTTGCGCAACACGCGCAACAACAATTGAAGTTGCTCGACGCGTCTGAACCCACGGATTCCAAATCCTCGCAGACAAAACTTGGCGACCTCGAGGCTCGTGGCGTGGGAATCAAGCAAGCACGCCAAGTGTTCGACTGCGACCGATCGTCGTTGCGGTCGGGTGTCAGCAATCCCAGCGCTCTCAGCGCTCTCAGCACTCTCAGCACTCTCAGCACTCACCGTGTCGACGGCGCATCAAACGCCGTGTTTCGCAGCACTGCGCGCTGCGCATCGCCGATGGAATCTTCCCGACCAATCGACCACGCAATCATTTGCGCTGTGATCACACGAACCTCCGCAAGCGAGAAGTCTCCCGGATGTCCCAAAGTTGTGACGGCGATGCGCTGTTGAGGGAGCGCGGGTTTCGCATCGCGCGCAATCTCTCGCACCCAAACAATCGGCTGTCGCTGCGTTGCGCCTGGCGATTCGCTGTCAATCGCCTCGCCCCACAGCAACACACGACAATCCGCGGGCAGCGGTTCAACTTGGTAAAGCCAACTGGGCACGATCAGTCCATCAGCAGGAATTGATACACCGCGCAAGATGGGATGCGCTGCCGCTTCGGCGGTGGGAGGCACAATGCGCGTGCGAGAACGATGACCATGATGAAAGCGCCACGGCGTTCCCAGAAAACGCTCGCCATATTGTGAGTTCCACTTTGCATTGGGCGAGCCTTCTGGATATTGAAATGCGTGCGTCGATGTTCGAAACGCCACGAGCGGAAGTCCGCCCAGGGTTGGCGCAAGAACATGTGCGAGATCTTCATCGCGCAATTGCGCGAAGCGCATGAACAGCACAATCGCATCGGCACGGCCCTTGATTCGACCTGCATCTGTGATGGCGGTTTTAGATTTCACATCAGCCGTCGACGCATCGATTGGATCAGCCGCAAAGTGCAGATGGGTCGTCGCAAGACCGATTTGCGCAACGAGCCCAGCGAGAAATGGCAGCGTGATCTCGCTGCGATATTCATCGTCCGCAGCGATGAAATCCACACTCGGCAGCAGCGGTTGCCATCCACTTGGAAAGAGCGGCTTGAGAATGGCGGGGGATCCCGACGCAAACAATCGAGCGCGGTCGCCTCGGATGGGCAAACCATTCACCCCGCGAAATGCGCCGCGCTGTCCAGATGAACCAAGCGTGCCAGGTGGATTTTCGCGAGTCTCGCTCACCACGGCCGTCTCATCACCAACTTTCATTCCATCACCAGCGATCACTCGGTCGATGCGCACACGGTGCCAGATATTGGTGATACTCGACGAGAGCGCTTTGAATTCCACCGTGAGCACAGTCACTTCGATTTGAATCGGCGCCGCGTGAAGTTGAATCGGCGAGAGACTGGGAGCTTCGGCGCGGCTGGCTCTGGCGATTGTCAGTGCGATGACAACGCTGACCGCAAGCATCCAGAACCAGAACCGACGGATCATCTCATCGAATGTCATCGGAGCCAAAGCATACTTGCGCTCGTTGCAAGTGAGTTCGCACTCCACCGACGGCCTTGGGTTCATGTGACCATGCATGTGAGCGCTTGTTATCGCATGACAGGATTGGCACGATGCCAAACATCGGTCAACTTTTCTTAGCTCGTGTTCCCGTTGGGTCTCTGGTGTCCAACAGCCCCTCGATGAAGCGCGCGCCATGTTGTTCTGTTCATCGATGCAGATTCCTGGCGGTGTCAGCGGCGGGGGATGGATTCGGTCTCGCACTGAACCTCGCGCAGCGCGGGTTGCTGATACGATCGTGTTTGTGAAGCGGGCGGCATCACTTTTAATACTGTTCGTTGTGTTTGTATGTGTCGCTTGGGTGCTGGGGCCTTTGTGTATTTGGGTGGCGCAGCTGATCATGAGCCCTCTCGAGACCGTGCGAAGTTTCTCGTCGGATTCGCCGAAACAAGATGGTCTGATTATGCCACAATTCTACCCTTGGTTCATCAACTACCCATCCCCAATCTATCTCACCGCATGCACGATTTTCGCACTGCTACAAGTTATTTTTGTTGCCCCTCTCGTCGGACCGCTCCGACTAGCGCCATCGGGTCGATCCCTTCGCGCAAGCGTCATCGTTGCGGCGCTCGTGGCAAGCTTTCTCTTTCTCGCGCTCTTCGCCAGCGGCATGGAAGCGATTCTATTGTTCAGCCCTTCCTCGAGTGCGCCATCATCAGGGTTCAGCGGTTCCGACCCCTCGCTGTTAAAATTTTTATGGTCGGGGCGGTCGGCTGGGGGGTGGCTCGCATTTGGCGAAATTGTTGTCGCATGGCTCATCTGCTCATCAATCATGGCATGTCTACTCTGGAATGCCGGTCACACGCAACATCCAAATGCGCTGGGGCGGTGGACTCGACGACTCTTCGCTGGGACCGTCATCGAATTGGTCCTTTCGATTCCGATCCTCATAATCTTGCAGCGGAAGAACAGTTGTTACTGTGGGCTCATGACCTTCTGGTCGCTGATCACCGGTATCGCCGGTCTTGTTTGGCTCTGCGGTCCCGCAGCCATTTTGCTAGCCACTCGCACAAGTCGTCGCGCGTGGGGACACACAGTATGTGGCAATTGCGGCTATGAACGCCATAGTTCAAGTGCGCGCTGCAGCGAATGCGGTCAGGAGTTCAAAGACCACAAGTCCCTATCGCAGCCAGCCGATGGAGCATAAGAAACTTCCTCACCGCAGCATGTTTGTTCACTGGTTTGCACCGCCTCGACTTACCGCGACTCTTTCGCCAGCGCCGTGTTGATCGGCGCACGCTGGATGACTGCGCTGACGCGCTATGTCCACGCCGAGCGTCTGCGCGAACGCAAGCCCATCGACTCGTGGTATCCGCCGAGCATTTATTTTCAGCCGATGAAATTCGTATTGCTGGGCGACCCAACCGCGCGAATCAATTGACTCGATCGCATGCGCATCTGCACGCGCATCCTCATGCGTCACTGCCCGCGAGAATCATCCACCCACAATGGAATCAACCGCGAATCGCGCCTCTGCGAGACAAGTTTCCCACGCTGGCAACATCCAATTATCTTGATTGGCAAAGTGAATGCGGCCTTCGATCGGTCTGCGCAACAATTCCGCCACGCCAGATGCGATGAAACCCGGCCGCATAAATGGCATCGCATGTCCCCAGCGGGTGAGGCGCACTTGTTCGACTTGCGCGGGATCGATCGCGAGCGTCGCAAGCAATCGCGTGATCTGCGGTGCGCCGATTTGCGCATAAGTACGCCAATCATTTTCCTGAATGATCGTGAAGCGCGCCGTATGCCATGGCAGCGGCCAATACAAAGTCAAGAGATCTCCGCCGCGCGTACTGCCTGCGGCAAAGGTGCTGCGCACTGCATCAGTCACGCGTCGATCGCCCTCGCACTGTTCATCATTCATCGGAAAGGCCTTGTCGTGAATCGTAAAGAGGTCATAGAACCGAGATGGAACCTGTGTCTTCAGGAGCACATTCGCCACGACATACGGAACCGTCGGCGTCTGGAAGCACGCCGCCTCTTTGGCTGGATCGAGTTCTGCCAGCGTCGGCATAATGTGGCGAACAATGTGCTTGGAAATGCACACGATCGCATGCTTGGCACGCAGGCATCGGCGACGACCCGATGCGTCAATCCACCTCACCTGCACACTGTCGCCGCGCGGCCGAATATCGGTCACCTCCGCACCGACCCGCGTGATGGGCGGTCGCGGATGCGCGCTGGTGCTCGGTGGGCGCGTGATGCGCTTGAACATGAGTTGCGCGAGTCCAGCATTTCCGCCCGGTAAGATAAGCCGACCGAATTCCTCGGCGGCGATGAAGTTCCAGCCTGCGGCCGCGTTCAACTCATCCCATCCAACTCCAAATGATGAATAGCAATATGCCTGAATTGCCTGCTCGACCAGCGGTGAGAGCGGTTGGGATGCGGCTTTGCGCACGCTCTCGCGAAAGCTCAATCCGTCGAGCGATTCGACGACGGCACGCGACTGTCGCGCGATTGGAATATCTGGATATTCATCGCCCAGGCGCAGCACCTCGGCGCGGTAATTGGCATAGGCAAGCGCTTGGCTTGGACTGCAATCGCCGCAGATGTTTTGGATGATCGAGTCGCCATACTCGATGGAGAATTCTCCACCCGCATCGACGCGAGCGTGGTCATAGACGCCCAGCGTGCGATAAAAAAGTTCATCGTCGCTTGCGGGGTCGGGCACCATGAAATATGCGGAGCCCAGCGAATATGGCATGCCACGCCACGACTCGCCCATCGCAGATCCACCGAGGCGCGGACGCAAATCAAAGAGCGCCAGCGTCTGATCGGGCGCGCGGAGTGTCATGAGTGTTGCGGCGGCGAGTCCAGAAAGTCCGCCACCGATGATCGCAACATCGACCGATTCATCGGCCGTTGCAGAGAGTCCACTGCCAGGTTCGGTGTGGAATGGGATTGCATTCTTTGGAAATGTGTCGCCAAACCACTGCGCCGCGAACGGCAAACCGTCGATCGTTTCGGTTGCGCCGAGTTGACCATCAAGTAGTGCGAGGATCGGATCCGCTGGATCCACTGCGCCTGCGTTGAGTCGGCACGCGCGCAAGGAGAGTCTGCGAAGAATGCGCGGCGCACCCCATGCACTCGTGGAAGGAATTGCAAGCCCAGCGAGAACCGCTGCGCCGCCAGCAAGAAAACTGCGCCGATCAAGAAATTGGTGGCGACTCGGTGTGATCTGCCAATAATACCTCAGCACTTGTTCAGCGCAAATCTTGCAGTCGATTTCGCCGTGATTTCAGCAGCGAGCGCATGAATGTCGATTGTGGTCTTACGCTGCGTGCGATACACCAAGACAATGCCCCAATGCACAGCACGGCCATCGTTCCACAATTTGTGTCCGTTGTGACTGTACTGCTGGGTTGCTACGACCTGCTGCGTGGGTTCATGCACACGATCGTGCTGAATTATTCCGCCACGCATATCGCCGGACTCGATCTCACCACGAGCACCGCAAGCGATCAGCTGCGACGGCTGGGAGCCTTTTGAATTTCCAATTTCGAGACTGGCGTCGCGCTGATCCTCGTCGGCCTCTACGCTCGCAACATCGCCCTTGCCATGTTGGGGCTGATTCCAACTGTTTAGTTGATCGGCGCGATTGGCATGAAAATCAACACTCAGTCCTATGCGCCGTCGCAGGCGAACTGGGGTGGGCTCGAGCCGATGCTGGTTTATCTGGGCATCTGCACGCTCACTTTTCTTGCGGGCGTATTCGTGATGCACCGCAATCAGCGGCGGGGGATGGATTCGCTTTCGCACTGAGGCCCGCACAGCGCGGGTCACTGATACGATCGTGTTTGTGAAGCGGGCGGCATCACTTTTAATACTGTTCGTTGTGTTTGTATCTGTCGCTTGGGTGCTGGTGCCTTTGTTTGCCTTTGTGTTATTGAATCCCGATCAATTTCTCGACCATCTTGAAAATGTGTGGAGGGTTTTGTCGAATGTAAATTTTCTCTCTGCTACGGAGCTCATTTCTTGGTTCGACCGCTACAAATACCAAAAATATTATTCCTATCAGTTTCTGACCGCATGCACGATTTTCGCATTGCTACAAGTCATATTTGTCGCCCCCCTCGTCGGACCGCTGCGACTAGCGCCATCGGGGCGGTCCCTTCGCGCAAGCGTCATCGTTGCGGCGCTCGTGGCAGGCTTTCTCTTTCTCGCACTCTTGGGGAGCGGCATGGAAGCGATCGTATTGTTCGGCCATCCCTCGAATCCGCCATCATCAGCGTTCGGCGGTCCCAACCCCACGCTGTTGAATTTTATACCGTGGAGGAATGTTGGGGAGTGGATGCTATTTGGCGAAATTGTTGTCGCATGGCTCACCTGCTCATCCATCATGGCATTTCTACTCTGGAATGCCGGTCACACGCGAAATCCAAATGCGCTGGGACGGTGGACTCGACGACTCTTCGCTGGGACCGTCATCGAGTTAGTCCTTTCGATTCCGATTTTCCTGATCGTGGCGCGGAAGAACAGTTGTACCTGTGCCCTTTGGTCCTTCTGGTCGATCATCGCCGGTCTTGCCGGTCTTCTCTGGCTCTGCGGTCCCGCAGCCATTTTGCTAGCCACTCGCGCAAGTCGTCGCGCGTGGGGGCACACAGTATGCGGCAATTGCGGCTATGAGCGTCGTACCGCAAGTGCGCGCTGCAGCGAATGTGGTTGGGAGTTCAAAGACCACAAGTCCCCATCACAGCCCAGCGCAGAAACATAAAATCCGTCCGCACCGCGCATGTTGCGTAACTGCAACTGTTGATAGCACCGCCTCGACTTACCGCGACTCCTTCGCCAGCGCCGTGTTGATCGCCGCACGCAGAGTTGTTGCCGCATCTTGCGGCGCACCAACTTCGATCATCGCAATCGTGCCATCCTTACCAATGATGATGAGCGTTGGAATGCCAGTGATGCGGTAAGCCTTGGCAAGATCCTCGCCCTTGAGCAAGCATCCGTAAGTGAAGGATTTCTTAGCCATGTATTTCACGCCGTCGTCTGGGTTGCGCTCGCCCATGTTGACTCCAATCACCGCAACATTCTTGTCCTTGTATTCGTCGGCGATGGATTGAAGGATCGGCATCACCTGTTTGCACGGTCCGCACCAAGTCGCCCAGAAGTCAAGCAAGACAACCTTGCCCGCAAGCGATGCGAGCGTCACTTCCACGCCGCTCGAGTCGGTCAGCTTGAAATCAAGTGCCTTATCGCCAACTTTCACGCTCAGCGTCGGCGGCGCTTGCGATTCAACATTGCCGTCTTCAGCCTTGGTAAATCCTTCAGGAATCACGCCAGCAAAAGTCGCAGGAGTTATCTCCGCATCAAACTTCGCAGACGAAAAACTGGAAGTTACCGACGAACCCGCGTCATTGACGCCAGCCATTTCAGTCTGTTGCGTAATCCGCCTCGGCAGAGAATCCTTACGCGCAATCGCCAGTGTTTCAATCAGTCGCATTTGCTGCGCAGCCGGCGGCACGCTCCCGTCTGCATCGCCGTCGTCGCCGTCTATATCCAGCGTGCGTACAACGCGCAGCACATCGCATGGCAATCCATCAACCGTCTCTTCGCCAGCGAGCGTTGCGCTAACGAGTTTCAAGCCGCTCTCGTCGGCAGCAGAGTGGGTGCGCTCCTGCAGGTACCACTTCGGAATCGCGGCGCCCATCGATCCGAGCAGTTGATACCACTCCTTGCCAGCTTGTTGATAGGTCTTCGTCGTGTTGTCCACCAAGAGTGTCTTGGTCCCGTCAAATGTCACAAACTGCGCAACCTTGCCGTTCTTGGCCACTTCGATTCGCATGCCCGTGAATAGCATCGTTGGATCCTCTTCAAACTGAATGAGCACATGCGCGGGGTCGCCGAATCCATGCGGCATCATCGCCGCATCGTCGCCTTGGACTTTCATCTGCGTTGTCATGTCGAGTGTCTTGAGTTTCATCACGGCCGCAATCGCACCGTCCTAGAGCGCCTTCGCCTTTGGGTCGATCATGTCCGCCGGCGCGGGTGGCAGCAGTTTGGCTTGGGGATGGGCCGGATCTGCCCCCGGGATTGCCGGCACCGCCTTGATCACAGCGGGAGTCGACTGCTGCCATACCACATTGAACGCGATGGCGGCTGCGATGGTCGAAGCCACGAAATAGATGAAGAATTTAGTGCTCATGAAGGGCATCGTAGCGAGCTCTCTTGCCGGGCAAACGCGCGTGAATGTGCGTGGGGCACATTTCTAGCAAACTAGCTGATTGAGCCTCGGCCTCGTGCGAGCGGCGAGCCGTGTACCGCGCACGATCAGGTCGGTGCGGATCTCGACCGCGATGGATTGATCACCGCGCAGGACATGACGATTGTGCTGAGTGCGATTGAAGCGGAGCAGGGGCAAGCCCAGTAGATTTCGGATTCATTCCAACGCGGTGTGTCGTTGCGCAGTTATCGAACTCGGTGTCGGCCTTGCAGAACCAACAATGCTGAAATTGCGCCGTGTCTCTTCGCAGTATCTGTTCGCCCTATCTTTTCGTCTTAATCTTTTCGCCGTATCTTTGTATGTCATCTATGAGGGCGACGACCGAACCCATACTGTTACGCTGTACTAGTGAACACAACCGATTTTGATCGATGTCACTGGTGGACGCTCGCCAGCCACATCAAACTCCCCGTCGCTGCGCTGTTGTCGTGCCTTTGGATTGCCGCCGTGACCACTTCCGCGGTTGCGCAGGACGCGAACCCAGCGCCTGCCGCTCTGGATGCGAGCCAGTCGCGTTTTGCAAAAGTCGTCGATGCCGCAGACGGAAAGAAGATATCGCTGGAGTTGTCATCGCGTTCGTTCGCTCCATCCAACGGCGGTCAACCCATCGTTCGTCTCGTTGGTGTGGTGCACATCGGCGACGAGTCGTATTACAAGTTGTTGCAACAGATTCTTGACACCAACGATCTCGTGCTCTTTGAACGAGTGAAGCCAGCGGCGCAGCGTGATCTGCGCAGCGCCGATGACGCCGCGAAGGCGAAGGCGACCAAATCGCGCCAGCGGATGCTCGCTGTGATGTTGGTTCGCTATCAGAAGGAGCACGGCAGCTACCCGATGACGCTCGCAGAAATGAGTGCGTCGCTGTCAAAGGAATCCGCCAGCCTCGTCACTGCATCGTCGGTCGATGGATGGGGGAATGCCCAGCGATATGAGATCGTCGAAGCGCCAGTGCCATCGTTCGACATCGTAAGCCTCGGCGCTGATGGGGCCGATGAGGGCACGGGAGCGAGTGCAGACCTGAAGTTTTCGGCGCAGAAGCCGCTGACCAGCAAGGAAAAGTCGCCATCGACTGATGGCATTCAAGCACAACTCGCCGACGCGCTTGGGTTGAAATTTCAGCTGGCAATGATTGATTACACCAAGGGCAATTGGCGCAACAGCGACATGAGTATCGATGAGGTTCAGGAGCGGCTTGCAGCATCGGGAGCATCGAGCGAGGCGCTCTTCAGCCTGCTCGATGGCTCTTCGTTCACTGGCAAGTTTGTTTCGTTGCTGCTCAAGTTCATCAAGGCAAGTCCGCAGATGGCGATGACTGTGAAGATCGTGCTCATTGAGGCGCTTGCCAACTCCGATGATTTATTGGCGGCTCAGGCTGGTGGAGGCAAGGATGTTGACAAAATGATGAAGGTCATCATTGAAGATCGCAATGAAGTGGTGTTCAAAGATCTTGCCAAAGTGATTGAGACCGAACCCAAGATCAAGACAATCGCAGTGTTTTATGGCGCTGGACATCTTGAAGATATGGAGCGACGATTGACGAGCGAGATGGGTTACACATTTCAAAGCGCCCAGTGGATTCCAGCGATTACGCTTGATTTGTCATCACAGCCCGAGGCGGCAGCGCAGGCCAAGTCCATGCGCACGCTCATTCGCAAGATGGCCAAATAGCGCCTGTAGGTCGGCGCCAGTGATCGATCCATGACCGCACCATGACCGCACCATGACCGCACCATGACCGCACCATGACCGCACCTCAAGGGCATCGTGATGCTCGACCGCAAGCGCTCCCTTGGTGGTCTTCGCATCGTCGCTTGGAAGAGTCTTTGAGTGGTATGGCGTTTATATCTATAGGAACGCTCGCGGTGTTCTTTGGAAAATTATTCTTTCCTCCAGGCAACGAGACGGCTGGTTTTCTCGCAAGCCTCGCTTTGTTTGGCGTGGGATTTTCGGTGCGGTGATAAGTGTCCACCCCGAGATGCACGCAACCTCGACGCGGTCAAGCTATAGACCAAGTTGACGCATGGAGCCTTGGCGTACATAGACGCTCGCTCGGCGCAGCCGTTGCGATGGATCAGTCATGCGGCGCAATGGCAACGCGACTGAGCGATGTTCCTGAAATGGGGAAGTGGTGGTCGATTGCGGCGGCACGAATTCGCATCTCTTGGGTATGCCATGCGTATAAACTCACAATGCGGCAAGCAATTATTCGCTGCGATTGGCGACATCGATTGACGGACTACACAACATCTTCTCGTGCATAATCCTCCACCCAAACCATTCGACTTCAGCGCGCTTCGCGGCGATGAGTTGCAGTCGTTGATCGGCGAATTGCTCGTGCGCTTTCGCGGCGGCGATGAGAGTGCGATGTCGGCGCTGCACGATCGACTCACGCCGGGGCTGGCGCTTTTTTTCGCGCGCAAGCTGGGTGAGTCGGTCCACGCATTGGCGCACGATGCACAGAGCGACCGAACCGACGAGCTCGTGCAGCGCACTTGGATTGAATTTTGGCGCGTGCTCCAATCTGATCGGTACGACCCCACGCGTGGCCGATACACGACATTCCTCTACGCCGTCGCGTCGAACATCTGGCTTCGTGGGTTGCGCGAGCGTGGTCGTCGACGCGAGGCATCGTTGCCCGATGGAGATGAGTGGCTTCCCGCGTCGCCGCATGGGGACTCCGCGCATGCTGTCGAATTGGCTTGCGCTCTTGAACTGGTTGGGCGAGTTGTCAGCGGGCTCGATGCAAATGCGCCGTTCACCGATCAGGATCGTGCGATATTGAGGTCGATCGCCGATGACCGAACCGAGCGCGATCTTGCGCAGCAACTTGGAGTCTCCTCGAGCACCGCCCACGAGCGTCGGCGGGCGTTATTGACTCGATTTGCGGATTTTCTGCGTGGGCGAGGGGTCGATTTTTCCAAGAATGTCCGAGCAACGCCGCTTCCAAACAGCGAAGAAAAGATGAGTGCGCCTTTTCAAGCGCACGAGGACCTCAAACCACAATGAATGAGCTCAACGCACAAAAACTTCTTCGCCGCGCTCGAGAGCTCGAAGAGTTCGAGGGTGATATCGCCAATGGCGCACTCATCGATGGTGTGGCAGAGCCTTCGAGCCGCCAGCCAACCTTGCTCTTGAATTTGATGGCCGCAAGAATGAAATCCAGAGCGCGGATGCGACGGGCCGTTGCCGCGATCGCTGCTTGTTTGGTTCTCGCGGTTGGTTTTCGCATGATGAGTTCGTCGCCGCCGAGTCCCGCGATTGCATCGGAGGATGGAAGCAATCGAGCAATTTTGGATGGACAATCTGCTGGTTCCCATCTCAGTAGTGAAATCAAGGTCGACGAAAGCAACATCGATCAATCAAATCCCGCGAGTGCTGACGCGGAGGCAGTCGCCACGGCGAACGATTCCACGCAAGTCCCCCAAGTTCACATGGTCGTCGCGCTCTACCGAACCGAGAGCGGTCCACATGTTCGCTGTCCGGAGTGTTGGTGTGTTTCGCAGTGGTCTGCCAACTGGAGTGATGGTCGCTCCGTCAACGAGTTGGAGGAACAAGAATTGATTGATGCTTCGATGGATCATTCATGTGTAACGGATGCGCGGCGCATCGTGGTCGTCGGACTTTCGGGTCCCGCCGATTCCATGCCCAAAAATGATCAGCAGGCTCTCGAACTCTCGCTGTGCCTCATCGGCGAAGGGGCGACGGTTAGTCCGCTGTGCGTCCCGTCGTCGCTGGATTATTGCATGGCAAGCTGGTCGAAGTGATCGACTGAATCATGTGGCTGAATCATGCGCCAGATTGAAGCGCCCGATTCATTCACTTCGCCGGCTGAAGTTTCGCACCAATCAAACTCGCGCGCGATTCATGCGCTGTCGCAAGTCTGTGAGTTCGCCCTGATCGAACAAGCCGGCGCGTCTGCATGATGCGTGCAGATGCGGCGATACACGCATGAATTCCAGAGCATTCGAGGCGCGAACACCACCGCCTGGCACGATCTCCACGGGATTATCCACGCGCGCTTCGTGTGCATTTCTGTGATCGGCGGCCAGCACCTCCAGTCGCTGTGCAATGGTCGCAACCGAAGCATCCCATCCCAGTACGCCCGCGGTCACCACGCGCTTCGTGCCAAGTGCGGAGATGTCGCGCATGCCGCGCGCACGGTCGGTGAGCAAATCGAAAACTCGCAAGAATGCGACATCGAGTCTGCATCCGTGCGCGACGAGTGCGAGTTTCGCGCACGCTTCCATCTGCACAAATCCGTCTGCACTCAGCAATCCGATTGCGACGGAATGTGCACCAGCCGTGGCGGCGGACTCGATCTCGCGAATCGACGCGTCGATGATCGTTGGGCTTGCAGTGAAACCCTCGACGGTCATCGCCCCGATTGAGTTACGCAGCCGAGGACGAATCATTGCGACGATGTGAACCGAGCTCGCCGCGCGCACCTCTCGCACCAACGCATCGCTTGGCGTCCAACCATCGCTTGCTAAATCGTCGCAGAGTTCGAGTCGATCCGCGTATGGCGCCGCGAGCATCGCAGCGTCGATGGAATCAACGGGCACTTCAAGCGTCGGTCGCCCATCAATGACGCAACTCACGCAACAGATTCCAAAGCGCGATCAAGCACCGCGAGCAGGAATTTTGCATCAAGCGCATGGATGCACATCGGAGGTTTGATTCGCAAGGTATTGCCAGCCAATCCGCCCTTGCCGATGAGCAATCCGAGGTCCTTGCACTTCTCAAAGACCGCCGCGCATTCGGCCGATGCCGGTTCCTTGGTCGTACGATCCTTCACCAGTTCCACGCCGAGCATCAATCCAAGTCCGCGGATGTCGCCGATGAGCGCATGTTTCTTCGCAAGTTGCGCGAAGCCTTCCTTCAACTGCGCGCCGATTTTCAACGCGTTTGCTTGCAGTCCCTCTTGATCGATCACGCGCAACACCGCGCGGCCTTGCGCGCATGAGACTGGATTGCCGCCGAAAGTATTGAAGTGAATTCGGTTGGCGATCGACTTGGCGATAGCCGGAGTCGTCACGACTGCTGCAAGCGGGCATCCGTTGCCGATTCCCTTGGCCATGGTCACGATGTCGGGGATCACGCCTTGTGTTTGGAAGCCCCAGTAATGCGTGCCAGTCCGACCGAATCCACATTGCACTTCGTCCGCGATGCAAAGACCACCCGCGGCGCGTGTGTGCGCATATGCATTGCGCAGATACTCATCCGGCATCACCACCGTGCCACCGACCCCTTGAATCGTTTCGGCAATGAATGCTGCGACTTGACCCGAAGTTCCATATTGAATGAGGCTCTTGATATCGGCCGCATATTTCTGCCCAGCGAGTGGATCATCCGCGCCGTGCGCGCCGCGATAGAGGTCGGGCATGATCGCATGCTGCACACCGAACGAGTGCGGCACATTGAATTTCCAAGTGTGATGCGATGTCAACGCCATCGCGCCGGGACTGCCGCCGTGATAGGCATTTCGAAGTGCAATGACATCGTAATTTCCGGTGGCAGCTCGGGCCATGGTGATCGCAAGATCGTTCGCTTCTGAACCAGAGTTGACGAAATAGCAGACCTTCAGATCGCCAGGCATTTTTGCCGCAAGTTCCTTGGCGAAGAGCGCGACTTGCGGATTCAGATAGAGCGTCGTGGTGTGAACAATCGTTTCATTCTGCGTGTTCGCAGCGGCCGTGACTTCAGGATGACAGTGTCCAACACTCACTGTCACGATGCCGCCGATCCCGTCGAGATAGCGGCGCCCCGTCTCGTCGAAAAGATATTGCCCTTTGCCTTGCACTATCATGATCGGATTCTTGTAATAGTGAAAGATCGCGGGCGAGAGGTGCTCTTTGCGCATCGCAAGAACTTCCTGCGCAGATGGACCTCGATATGGCTTGGGTTGATAGTCGCAAGCGGGAAGTTCGATCGGCTGAACACTCTGGGTGATTGGGGTCATCGAGGCTCCTTGTCTGTGCACAGGATAGGCGGTTGATTCGCAATCACGATGCAGTGGTGGGGCGTGGTGTCATCATGCGCAATGCAAAATAGACGACAAAGGAGATTCCAAATCCGACGAACCACGAATATCCATAGATGTCCTGCCAGATTGGCGCAACGGATGCGGCGTCGAGCACTTTGGTGACAACCAGAAAACCAGGCACATTTGGCGCAATTCCAAGCAATAGTGCCGCAATCGCCACCAAGCTAAAACCGCCGTGATAGCGATATTGTCCGCCGTTGCGGTAGAGATCTTCCAGGTGCAGTGTGCGACCCCGCAGTGCGAAGTAATCGCAGATGAGAATGCCACCGATAGGCCCGAGCAGTGCGCTGTATCCGACGAGCCAGACGAAGATGAATCCCGTCGGATCGGCGATCAACTTCCACGGCATGATGAGAATGCCCACAATGCCAGTGATCAGTCCGCCCGTGCGAAAGCTAATTTTTCGCGGCGCGAGATTGGCGAAGTCATTCGCAGGGCTGACGACATTGGCTGCAAGATTGGTTGCAAGCGTCGCAATGCACAGTGCAAACATCGCAACAATCAGAATCGCGGGATTGGTGAATTTAGTCAAGACATCCACGGGATCCCACATCGGCTTGCCATAGATGATCGCCGTTGCTGAAGTGACCGCGATGCCGATGAATGAATAGAGCGCCATCGTCAACGGCAGTCCGAGCACTTGGCCGAGTGCTTGAGCACGCTGCGACTTTGCATACCTTGAAAAATCTGGAATGTTCAGCGAGAGTGTCGCCCAGAATCCGATCATGCCCGTGAGCGCGGCAGGGAAAAAATGCCAGAATTGCCCAGCTTTTGCTTGACCTGCATCAAAGAGTGAAGGCTGCGCGAGAATTGGTCCGAAGCCTCCGGCGGCGCGGTAAGCCCACGCCAGCAAGAGCAGACCTAGCACGATGAGCAGTGGTGCTTTGATTTGCAAGAGTAATCGAATCGAATCAATGCCGTGCCATACCACCACCATATTGATGGCCCAAAACAGCATGAAGCAGGCGAGTTGGGCGAGTGAGATGTCAAGAAACGCAATCGTGTCAGAGTCCGCGATCGATGGCACAAAGATCGCCCCAATTTTGTAGATCGCCTCGCCGCCAATCCAAGTTTGAATGCCAAACCATCCGCATGCGACGACTGCGCGCATCATGGCTGGAATGTTGGCGCCGTGGATTCCAAACGAGGCACGACAGAAGACTGGGAAGGGAATGCCATACTTTGTGCCAGCATGCGCATTGAGCACCATTGGCACCACCACGATGATGTTGCCGAGCAAGACCGTCATGATCGCTTGCCGCCAACTCATCCCGCCTTCGATGAGAGACGATGCAAGCATGTATGTCGGAACACATGCGGCCATCGAGATCCACAGTGCGGCCATGCTCCACACGCCCCATTTGCGCTGGCTGAGCGAGACGGGGGCAAGATCCGCGTTGCAGAGATCTGCATCGACTCTGGTTTTGAATTCGTTGCTGTTTAGTTGCATGCTGATTGAAGTGTTTATCGGATTGCTCGCCCCCTTGACTCAACTATCGTGCGAGTCGATGCGTGATTCTTCGCGGGTGCGACGCAGCCGACATCTAAAAATGGCTTGGTTTTCGGGCAAGAAATGCGCCGTGGCCCATTTCCCCCACGAAGACGCCGTCGCGGACTGCGACACGCCCTCGGACGGTGACATCGGTTGCGCCACCTTCAACGGTCCATCCCTCAAATGCGCTGTAATCGACATTTATCGCATGCGTGCTCGCTGAAATCGTCGAGGGCCGATTGGGATCAAAGACGACGAGGTCTGCGTCGGCGCCAATCTCAATCGCACCCTTGCGCGGATAGAGATCAAATTGCTTGGCCGCATTCGTGCTTGCGATGCGCACGAGTGTGCACAGATCGATGCGCCCCGTTTTCACACCACGCGAATAGAGCAACTTGATGCGATCTTCCAGAGATGGAATGCCATTTGGAATCTTGGTGAAATCATCGCGACCCATGTGCTTCTGCGTCTTGAAATCAAATGGAGCATGATCCGTTGCGACCGTGTCAATCTCGCCGTCGCGCAGCGCCTTCCATAGCACAGCTTGATTGGCAGCGTCGCGCAGCGGCGGCGACATGACAAATTTCGCACCCTGGAAATTCGACCGCTCCGCATCGCTCTTGTCGAGCACAAGATATTGAATGAGCGTCTCGATTCCCACACGCACGCCGCGTGCTCGGGCCGCGAGGGCACGCTCGAGAGCCTGTGCGCAGCTGAGGTGCACGATGTATGTCGCCGCCCCAGTTTGCTGGGCAAATGTCATGAAATGATGCACACCGTCGGCTTCGACATGTGGCGGGCGACTGTCGTGATGATGACTCGGGTCAGTCAATCCAGCCGCAAGCAATTCCTTGCATTTTTCGGCCACCAGCGTCTCGTTTTCACAGTGCGCCGTGACCACCACTCCAAGTTTCTTGGCCAGCGCGAGTGTTCGGTAGAGCTCGCCATCGTCGATGCCAAATGCCCCCGGGTATGCGAGGAAAATCTTGAACGATGCGATGCCACGCGCGACGATCGTTTCGAGTTGTGCGGCGGTCGAATCGTCGAACTTGGTCACGCCCATATGAAAGGTGAAGTCGCACGCAGATCTCCCAACCGCCTTGGACATCCACAACTCAAACGCCTCAACCGGATCGTCGCTGCGCGCGGGGCAGCACATTTCGATCAGCGTGGTCGTGCCGCCGAGGAGCGCCGCGCGACTTGCCGTTTCATAAGTGTCCTTGGCCAATGTCCCCATGAAAGGCAGATGGATATGCACATGCGGATCGATGAATCCGGGAAAGACATACTTCCCCGACGCGTCGATGATGGTTGCGCCCGTGGGTGCTGTGATGCCGGCGCCGATGCGAATGATCCGCTCGCCTTCGCACAAGATGTCGGCGCGAAACTGCTTCGTGTCGGTGATGATCTCGCCGCCTTGGACAAGGATGCTCGTCATTTTCGCCAGACATCCGCAGCATCGCCGCCGAACCAACGCGTCGAGATTACTTTCTGCTGCGTGAAAAATTGCACGCCCTCGCGTCCTTGAATATGCAGATCGCCATAGAAAGAATCGTCCCATCCAGTGAATGGAAACATAGCCATTGTCGCGGGCACGCCGACATTGATGCCAACCATGCCGGCCTTGATTCGCTGCTTGAATTCCCGCGCCGCACCGCCGGAATTGGTGAAAATCGCAGCGCCGTTGCCATACTTTGAACGGTTGGCCAACTCGATCGCTTGATCGAGATCTTGCATGCGCATCACATTGAGCACGGGGCCGAAAACTTCCTCGCGGGCGATGGTCATTTCAGCGGCGACTTCATCCACGATGGTCGCGCCGACATAGAAACCGTTGGGTGCATCCGCAACTTTCGCGCCACGGCCATCGCAAAGAATCTTCGCTCCTTCGCGTTGACCTTGCGAGACGAGTTCCACAACTCGATCGCGGTGCGCGGCCGTGATGACGGGTCCCATGTCGGGTTGCACTTCGCGATCGGTCGGGCCAACGCGAATCTTGCGCGCCGCATCCACCAGCGCCGGCAACAATCGTTGCGCCGCCGCACCAACCGTCAATGCAGTCGATCCAGCCATGCAACGCTCGCCTGCGCATCCAAACGCAGCGGTCGAAAGCGCCTCGACCGTCTTTGGCATATCGGCATCAGGCATGATCACGATGTAATTCTTCGCGCCACCATTCGCCTGCACGCGTTTGCCGTGTTTCGTGCCTGTTTCGTGGATGTATCTGGCAATCGGAGTCGAGCCGACAAATGAAATCGCCCGCACTTTGGGATGGGTCAGCAGTGCATCGACACTTTCGCGTCCGCCATGGACGAGATTGAAGACCCCCGGTGGCAATCCCGCTTCAATCAAAAGTTCCGCAAGCAGGATTGCGCTCAGCGGCACTTTCTCGCTTGGCTTGAGCACAAATGTGTTGCCGCATGCGATGGCAACTGGAAACATCCACAGTGGAACCATCACTGGAAAATTAAATGGCGTGATGCCCACGCAGACACCCAGCGGTTGCAAGATGGTCTCGCAGTCCACGCCGCGCGCGATCTCGAGTGTGTCGCCCATCAAGAGCGACGGGATCCCACACGCATATTCAATATTCTCAATGCCGCGGTACACACTACCGCGTGCTTCCGCGAGGGTCTTGCCGTGCTCGCGTGAAACCGTGCGGCAAATTGTGTCGAAATCGCGCTCGATGAGTTGGCGGTACCGAAAGAAAATGCGCGCACGCTCGATGGCGGGAGTCTGCGACCACGCTGGAAATGCATCCGATGCGGCCGCCACCGCCGCATCAACCTCAGATTTTCCACCAGCGGGACATTGCGCGATCAAATCACCTGTCGAGGGATTGAAGACCGGAGTCGTGGCGGTGGCGGTCGTGATCCACTGACCACCAATGAGCATCGGACAGGGTGTGAGCGCTGATGTGTTCTTCATGTGTTGTTCATGTGTTGTTCATGTGTTGTTCTTATGCGTCAGGCACAGCAGAGTCTATCGACGCATCGATGCAAGCGATTCATTGAGACTGTTAGTATTCCAATTCACTCCTCGCATGAAGCACGAATTGCCAACTCTCGATGCATTGATTGTCGGCGCGGGTTGCGCTGGACTGTTTCTGCTCGACGCGCTCACTCGCAAGGGAATTCGCGTCTTGCTGCTCGAATCCCAATCGATTGGACTGGGACAGACGACATCAAGTCAAGGCATCTTGCACGCGGGTCTGAAATATTCACTCGGCGCCATCGCCGGCGACGATGCAGCCGAAGCCGCGGCAGCTGCCAGTCTGTGGAATCAGATGCTCGCTGGCGAGGGGACGGACTTGCGAACTGTTCGTCGACTGACAAATCGCTGCTATTTATGGCGGACTTCTGGAATCGCCGGCGCGGCTGGGATGCTCGGTGCGAAAATGGCTCTGCGCACGCGCCCCCAATCGATCACGCTCGATCAGTATCCACAGTGGTTACGCGGAGTTGGTGGTGAGGTGCTCACACTCGCCGAGACAGTGATCGATCCGCGTTCGCTGTTGGAAGTGCTTGCACAACGCAACACGGGTCGCATCGCGCTAGGAACGATTGCGTCGGTCACGCACGAAAGCGATTGCGTGCGAGTCGAAATCGAGTGTGGACAACAGTGCACAATTCGCGCGCGTCGAGTGATCTTGACGGCTGGCAGCGGCAACGAGGCACTTTCCAAGCTGATGGGATCGCCGACAGCAATGCAGCGACGACCGCTGCGACAAGCGATGATTCGCGGTCCACTCGAGATGGCGTTTGGCCACTGCATCGACGGTGCGAAGACTCGTCTGACGATCACCAGCGATCAGTTGTCCACTGGCGAAGTGGTCTGGCATATTGGCGGGCAAGTTGCAGAGGATGGTCCCAAGATGACTCTGGAGAATTTCCAACGGCATGTGCTAAGCGAAGTGCGCGCTGCGATGCCGAAACTCAATCTGACGCACTGCGCCTTTGCAAGTTATGACATCGACCGCGCAGAGCCGCGCACGCCCGATGGGCGGCGGCCCGCGCGTGCGTTCGCGCAGACGACAGGTGCGGTGACCACGGTGTGGCCTGTGAAACTCGTTCTCGCGCCAGTGATCGCTGCGCAAATCGCCGCATCGTTCGAGGGCGTTGAATCCGAGCCACTCAGCTGGCCCAGTGCAGTGCCATCACCCGCATATGCACCGCGTCCGTGGGAGTTGCTATCCAAAAATCTCTGGCGAGACATTGAGTTGGCAATCGCATGAAGCCACTGGAGATTCCAACTCGGTCGTGTGCGCGCATTGCCCGATCCATCGCAGTGATCGGGTGGGGGGCATTCAAGATTGGCCGCAATGAGGGGGTGAAATATCCGCACGCATATGACCTGCCCAGCGAAGCAGAGTCCATCGCACTGGTGCGCAACATCATTGCGCTGGGCATTCACACGATCGACACGGCGCCCGCATATGGATTGAGCGAAGAGCGACTCGGTCATGCGCTCGCTGGCCTCGATGCAACGACGCGCGCAAAGATTTTTCTCTCAACGAAAGCAGGGGAGGAATTCTCGCAAGGTCGATCGCACTTCGATTTTTCTCGCGCCGCAATATCGGCCAGCGTTGCGCGGAGCCTCGTGCGTTTGCAGTGCAAGGCAATCGATCTCGTCTGGGTGCATTCGAGTGGCAGCGATCTAGAAATTCTGCGCGACGGTGGCGCACTCGACGCACTCGAGGCGTGCAAATCCGCTGGCTCTGTCGGTGCGATTGGATTCTCGCCCAAATCACTCGAAGGCGCGCATGTCGCACTGCGCGATCCACGCGTCGACGCCCTGATGGTCGAGTTTCATCCGCAGTCGCAGGAGATGGCACCCGCACTCGAGCGTGCGCACGAGATGGGCAAGGCGATCTTCATCAAGAAACCACTTGCCAGTGGAACGCTCGATCCATCGCACGCAATTCCCTGGATATTGCGTAATTCCGCAGTGACAAGCGTGATTGTTGGTGGTCTCTCCCTCGAGCGACTTCACGCCAACGCATCGCTGGCGCGGTAAGTTCACTGCGCCAATTGCATTTCTCGCGCTGTCTTGCTGTTCATCAGTCAACCGCATCACGGATGCGGCGGTATCGCCTTCATCTGCCCACTGGCGACTTTCGCTTGATACTCGCTCCAACTCATCGCAGGCTTGTCCGCCGGCAATTCCACCATCTCAATGCAGTGATCAACTGGGCAGACAAGCGAGCAGAGATTGCATCCAACACAATCATCTTCGCGCACTTTGGGCACAGGCTTGTTGGCGACGCGCCCCGGACCAAGATCAAGTCCCAGTGAATCTGGCGAAAGAAGGTCGATGCATTGATGCGCCCCATCTTCACATGCGATGTAACAGAGGTTGCATCCAATGCATGTGTCGTGATTGATACGCGCGACACGCTTGGTATTGAGATCAAGATTTTCCCAGTTGGTGATCTTGTGGACCGCGCGACCACACAAGTCCTCCACCCCGCGCATCGCCTTCGCATCGAGATATTCGTTGAGCCCGTCAATCATGTCGTCGACGATGCGAAATCCGTAGTGCATGATCGCAGTGCAAACTTGAACTGTTCCCGCGCCCAGAGCGATGAATTCGGCCGCATCTCGCCACTCTGAAATGCCACCAATTCCTGATATCGGCAAGCCAACTTCGCCATCGACCGCGCAACTCTGCACCATGTTGAGCGCGATCGGCTTCACCGCCGGTCCGCAATATCCACCGTGCGTGCTCATGCCGCGCACGGCTGGCTCGGATACGAATGTGTCGAGATTGACATTGGTGATCGAATTGATCGTGTTGATAAGCGAGATCGCATTCGCTCCAGCGCGCTTGGCCGCACGCGCCGCCATCGTCACATCGGTGATGTTGGGCGTCAATTTCACGATCACTGGAATCTTGGCGACTTCCATCACCCAGCCCGTGATGCGCTCGGCCACCAGTGGTTGTTGCCCAACCGCCGAACCCATGCCGCGCTCGCACATGCCGTGGGGACATCCATAATTCAGCTCGATGCCATCGGCGCCGGAATCTTCGGCTTGGCGCACGAGGTCATGCCACTGCTCGCGTGATTCGCACATCAGCGATGCGATGACCGCGTGATGCGGCCAGCGTTTCTTGACTTCAAGAATCTCGCGAAAATTCGTCGCAATCGAGCGATCGGAAATCAGTTCGATATTGTTGAAACCCACCATGCGCTGTCCACCGAGATCGAGCGATGAATAGCGTGATGAGACATTGACAATTGGCGTGCCGATCGTCTTCCACACCACGCCGCCCCAGCCCGCTTCAAACGCGCGGTCCGCCTGATACGCCGTGTTTGATGGCGGACCCGATGCGACCCAGAATGGATTTGGCGAGCGAATTCCAGCGAAATTCGTGCGAAGATCAGCCATGGTGCGCGTCCTTATCTTGAGCGGATTTTTTCGCGACCCACTCCGCTTCCAATTCGTGCGCTCGGATCGGGTGATGCAATCCCGCCGCAGTCGCTGATCCGCTGACACCGAGTCTCGATGACTGCACGGGATGCGCTGCAGATTGACCCATAAGAAAACGGTGGATTCCGTGCGCGGCTTTCTTGCCCTCACCCACGGCGTTGACCACTTCGCGTCCGCCGTTGGCGCAGTCGCCTCCAACAAATATGTCCGGCACATTCGTGGCGCCAGTGAGAGTGTTTCGAGCGATAGTGCCGTGCGTCTCAAGAGCAAGGTGCGGAACGAGTTCGCGCAGCGTATCGACCTGCTTCAACTGACCGACCGCCTTGAGAACCATGTCGCACTCGATGGTGAATTCGCTGCCCGGGATTGTCTCCACAGTGCCGTGAGCACTCACGCGCGTCTTGGCAATACGCACACCGCCGACATGCCCATCGGTGTCAATTACCGCTGTGGCAACACTGTCAAAGACGAAATGCACGCCGTCATTTTGGGCCTTGGAATATTCAAACTCATACGCGGACATTTCCGTCTCGCCGCGTCGATAGACCATCGTCACGCGCCGCGCACCCAAGCGCATCGCTTGAACTGCGGCGTCAATCGCAGTGTTTCCGCCGCCAATCACAATCACCTGATGACCGACCGCCACCGTGTGCAGCGGGTGGCGATGGATCTGCTCGATGAAATGCAGCGCATCGAAGACTTCCGGCAGTTCTTCGCCTGGGATGCTCAGCCGATTGCCGTGACCGAGTCCGAGTCCGAGAAAAATCGCGTCATATTCGCCTCGCAATTGCTCGATCGTGATGTCGCGTCCGACATGCACACCGCAGCGGATCTCAACGCCGAGCTGCTCGACCAACCTCGCCTCTGCTACTGCAAACTCGGGCTTGAGTTTGTAATACGCGATGCCGTATGTATTCAATCCGCCGGGCAACTTCGATTTCTCGAAAATCGTGGCGTGATATCCAAGCTGCGCCAATTCAGCCGCGCAACCCAGTCCCGCAGGACCGGAGCCGACGACCGCAACGCGTTTGCCATTCAACTCAGCGCACGGATGCAGCACTTGAATATTGCGATCGGTGACGAAGTCGGTTGCATGTCTTTGAAGTCGCCCAATTTCGATTGGCTTCTCATCGCGGTCTTTCAAGACACATGCGCCTTCACACAGGACTGCGGTGGGACAGATCCGCGCGCACGATGCGCCGAGAATGTTGGCTTCCAAGATCGTCTTGGCTGCGCTCGCCTCGTTGCCGCTGGCAATCTTGCGAATGAACGCGGGCACATCAATTCCAGTCGGGCATGCATGAATGCACGGCGCGTCAAAGCAGTACAGACAGCGGTTCGCCTCAACGCGCGCCTCCATCGGACTCAGCGGCAAGTGCATGTCGACCATGCGGGCTTGTGCATCATCTTGATTCAGTATGGGCTTGAGATTCATAGGCACCGCGAAACTGTTGATTCTCCTCCGGGATCATATCGGCAACAGCGCCAGACCAACATCATTCCCGTGCGAGTGCTGGCGCAATTGGACAATCCAATATGCATTTGGGAGACTGATTGAGATGAATCCCATTCTGCAGCCCATGCGCGTTATCAGTGACCTAAAGGAACTGCGTGCGTTGACATCGGATGACCATGGTGCGCAGCGCGTGGCGTTCACCAAAGTTTGGTCGACTGCCCGTGCATGGCTCGAGCGCAAATGCGCTGAGATTCCACTTGAGACACATCGAGACGCGGCGGGAAATTTCTGGGCAACCCTCCGCGGTGAATCGTCGCGTGCACTGCTCATCGGTGGCCATATCGATTCGGTTCCCAACGGCGGATGGCTCGACGGCAGTCTGAATTTGATGGCCGGTGTCGAAGTGCTTCGTCGCATACACGCGCAGTACGGCGGAAATCCACCGATCACGGTGCGTCTCGTCGACTGGGCCGACGAAGAGGGCGCACGCTTTGGCAAGAGCCTCTTTGGATCATCGGCATGCGCGGGAACTCTGGATATGAGCGAAGCGCGTGAATTGCGCGACAAAGATGGCATCGCACTGCCAGACGCGCTGCGCGGAGTCGGCATCGACTTCGAGCGCGTGAAAGATTCCAATCGCGAATTGCACGGCGCCGCGACATATCTCGAGTTGCATATCGAGCAGGGTCCGGTACTTCTCGACAAGTCTCTCGCACTTGGCGTGGTGCTTGGCACCTGCGGAGTCGAGCGACATTCGATCACCTTCACCGGTCAAGCGGCGCATTCCGGCAGCACGCCAATGAATCGCCGACGCGACGCGTTGCTCGCAGCCGCGCGCATGAGCCCAGAAATCTACGAGATCGCACAGCGCCACGGCGGAGTCTGCACAATCGGATCATGCACCACCAAGCCTGGCATCGTCACCAGTGTCGTTGAGGAGTGCGTGATCACGCTCGATCAACGACATCTCCACGCCTCGGCGCTCGCAGCGATGTTGAGCGATGCGAAATCTGCCAGCGAACGATTCGCCCGCGAAGGCAATGTGGGTTTGCACTGGAATCGTCTCTGGCAGATCGATCCCATCTTGTTCAATCCTTCGCTGATCGACGCGTGCGAATTGGCGATCAAAGAAACATGCGGCTCGACGATGCGGTTGCCCTCGGGCCCACTGCATGACGCGGCAGAAATTTCCCGTGCCGGCATACCAACGGTGATGATGTTCGTGCAGAGCCTGCTTGGAATCAGTCACAACAAGATCGAGGACACCAAAGAAGAGCACATCGCGATGTCGGTCGTTGCGTTTGATCGACTTGCGGACAAAGCGATCACCGCGATTCTCGCCAAGTGAGAGAGGGCGACTACCAAGGCAAGTTCGCGCGGGCAGATCGGCCGAGTTGGTCGTCTTCAAATTGCGCCGCGCGATATCGACCTCCGCACGCATTTCTCGATGTGAGAGGTTGTTGCGGGCGCAACGCATCGAGCGCTCGATTCTTGACACCACTTGGCCGCAGGATTACCATTCCAAATCACGGTCTTGGCGCAGGACCCGCTTCAGTTTGAACTGCCTTTGTGAGATTTGATCAACGCCAAAAATCCACGACTGCTCGAAAGAGCAGACGAAGACAGTTCCGCACGATTTTCGATTTGATTGGATGATTTTAGAGCTCGACTTCAGACAACAACCAAAAGGTATTTATGAAATATTCACTACTGATCCCATGCGTTTCTCTGAGCGTCATTCTCGTCGGTTGCCAGACTCCCAATCAAGTCAATTCTGTGCCACTTGCCCAAGTCCAGGCTCAGCTTCCAAGCGACTGGATCGATGTTCCACCGACCGACTACCGCATGGCTTACTTGGACAGCGCAACCCGCGCAGGATTGGTTTCATTTCGAAAGACGCTCGCCAATGAACGGCTCACGACGGCTTATGTAGAGAAGGGTGTCTACACCGATGCGTCGTACAACCAGTGGCGTGAAATCAACGAGGAGTGCAACAAGTCCTACTGCGCCAACGCCGTCACGATCGGCAAAAATCTCACCCCAGAACTTGCCGGAACTGCCCTCTCGGTCAACGAGGCTTACATGAACTCGGCCGTGGTTGGTGATGTCAATCTGCGCCAAGTTCAGGATGACTGGACTCGTTTTTGGCTGATGAACAAGCCGTCGATGATGAGCCCATATCCGATTGTCAATACCGGCGGAAGACCCTGATATTCAGCCGTCCATTGATCGGATTAGCATCGCGCTCCGATTCATAATTTTCTTCATGACGGACGAGCTTCGATCCGTTCAATTCCGCCCATGTGGCAACGCAGTGGTTGAGGAATTGTGACCGAACCATCTGCATTCTGATGCATTTCAAGCAGCGGAATCAGAATCCGCGGGCTCGCCATCACCGTGTTGTTAAGAGCAAATGCGAAAGTCGATCGTCCCTGTTCGTCCTTGTATCGCAAATTCAATCGGCGACACTGAAAGTCCCCAAGCCGGCTCGCGGAGTGCGTTTCGCCATACGCGCCAGCGGGTGTGCCGCTCGCGTCGTTCTCGCCGCGGCCCGGCATCCAACATTCCACATCGATCATGTCTTCGTTTTTCACTCCCAAGTCACCAGTGCAACATTGCAACAAGCGATAGGCCAGGCCAAGCGATTGCAAGAGAATCTCAACCGATTCCAGCATCGTCTTGTGCCACGCGCGACTCTCCGCATCGTCCGCCTTGCAAATCACCACCTGTTCAACTTTATCGAATTGATGAATGCGGTACAGACCAGCGGTATCCTTTCCTGCCGCGCCAGCCTCGCGACGAAAACAAGTCGAGGCCGTCACATATTTGCGCGGCAATGATTCAAGCGCAATGATTTCGTCGCTGTGCAATCCCATCAGTCCCACCTCGCCAGTTCCAGTGAGAAACAAATCGTGATTGCTGCCGCGCTTGGATTCCTCCAAGTGGTATGCCTGCTCGCGCCCAGCCGGGAAAAACCCAGTCCCAACCATGCACTCTTCGCGCACGATCACGGGAATGCCCATCGGCTGAAAACCACGCTGATCCACCATGAAATCAAGGGCATATCGCACAATCGCCTGATGCAATCGCATGCCCAGACCAGTGAGCACATAGTGGCGGGTTCCCGACATTTTTACACCGCGCTCGAAATCAACTAACCCAAGCGCACGCACAAGCTCTTGATGTGATCGCGGTTTGAATCCGCGATTGCGTTCAAATGAAATCGATGGATCGAATCCCGTTGGGTTCCATCGGCGAATTTCAACATTGTCATCACTGCCTTTGCCCTTGGGAACATCACTCGCCGGTGGCTGGGGAACGGTGAGCAGGATTTCGCGCCAAGCTGGTTCGACATCGTTGAGCATGCGCTCAAGCACCGCAACTTCATTCTTCAGCTTGATTGGCTTGGCCTCGAGTTCAGCGAGTTGGCTTTGGATCGCACCGCGATCCTGCTCGGCCATCGACTTCAATTGACTCTTCAGTTTTCCAATGAGCGGTCCGCTCTCCTTGCCGAGTCGATTCTGCTCTGCGCGCTTCTGTTCCAGGTCTGTCAAAATATTGCGCCGCTGCTCATCGAGTGCGCGCAGTCGCGGGAAATCGACAACCATGTTCTTGTCGCTCGCGCCGCGAATGAAACGCTCGGGGTCCTCTCGAAATGCTTTCATGTCGATCATCGCCAAAAGGTATCGACAAATCCGCAAGCGAGTTCGCCAGACACGCCGTCGCAATCCACCTGCGATCTGCTACCGTCCGCTTCGATGAACGCTCCTGACAAGCGTGGATCGCACGGTGCATTCTCGCGAATTCTTGGCGTGCTTCTTGCGAGCATTGTCCTTGCGACGCTCGCGTGGTCCGCGATCAATCCAGTCGATTGGCTCACATGGTGGATGGAGGTCTCGTGGGTGCTCGTCGGACTTCCGATCGTTGTGTGGTTGGCACGCGCGCACGGCATCAGCCGTGTTCTCTTGGTTTTGCTGACGATCCACGCCATCATCCTGATCGTGGGAGCTCACTACACATATGAGCATGTTCCCGTGGGCAATTGGGTTCGATCGTCGTTGCAAGGCGTGCGCAACAATTACGATCGATTCGGGCATTTCGCCCAAGGTTTCGTGCCGGCGCTGATCGTGCGCGAACTCTTGCGCCGAACATCTCCGCTCCAACCTGGACGCTGGCTCGCCGCGCTGTGCATCATGTGTGCCTTGGCATTCAGCGCGTTTTTCGAGATGATCGAATGGAGAACATCAGTCGTGTTGGGCGTATCGGCCGATTCGTTCCTCGGTTCGCAAGGTGATCCGTGGGATGCGCAGTGGGACATGCTCTGCGCGCTCATCGGCGCATCGTGTTGCATCGTGTCGCTCTCGAGCGTGCATGAGCGTTCGCTGTCGCGGTTGCGCGAACAGCGCGAACATCTACAACGGCGCGCTCACGCACCGCGGTCGCGATAAGTCGGCGGCGCCGCCCACCGCATCTTCGATACCAACTGATGCCAGTATGTCACATCAGGATTGCCGATGAGCCTCGCCATCGACTGATGCCGTCCAACCTGCACTGTGTCACCAACGGCCAGGCGAATATTCGTCTGTCCGTCGAGCATCAAAGTCGTTCCTTCGTTGGCCCGCTCGATGCGGACGGAAATATCAAGATGACTCGGCACGACAATTGGGCGAAATCCAAGGCTGTGCGGACAGATCGGCGTGACAATCAGCGCTTCAAGATCGGGGTGCACGATCGGTCCGCCAGCTGAAACGCTGTATGCAGTCGAGCCAACCGGACTTGCGATGATGATTCCATCGCCCGCGACATCCGGTCCCGCGCTGCCCGAAAAATCCAGGCGCATTTCAATCATGCGAAATGGAAATCCAGCGCTCACCACCGCGTCATTGACCGCGACACCGTGAAAGACCACCGTTCCATCTTTGCGTTTGACCATCACATCCATCACGATGCGCTGGCGCACCAAAGGATTGTTTGAAAAGATCGAATCAGCGTGAGCCGCCAACGATGCCGGATCGAATTCCGCCAAGAAACCAAGCCGTCCAGAGTTCACACCAACCAGCGCAACCCCACGGTCAAGGATGCGCCGAACTTGCGCGATGAGCGTTCCGTCACCGCCGACGGCCACGAGGCGGTCGAAGACGAGATTGGCCGAGAGCGGGGCGCTATCTGCCTGAAGCTCGGCGACAATTTCGGCGTGCTTGGCGATGGTCGCACGCACTTCATCCAAGATCAGCGCAGTGGCGGGGTGGTCGGGACTTGCTGCAAGAAGTACTTTCATACGAGTGCTCAGGAGACGATGCCTTTGGTGAGTCGCATGAACGCCGTCTCAAGATTCATCGGCTCATGCGAGAAGCGTGCGACCCGAAATCCTTGGGCGATGAGTCTGCTTGGAATATCGCTGATCGACATCGTACTCTTGGGGTCAATAGTGATATCGATGCGCACACACTTTTCCTCGCGCTCGAGCGTGACTTTGACGATGCCCTGCACCTGTTTCAGCAGCGCCGCCGCTTCCTGCGGTCGTTCATCGACGACGACATGAACCACACCGCCACTTCCCGCGCGTGCCATCATGTCCGAGATCTTTCCAGAGTAAATCAGTTTGCCCTGTTCAACCACGCCGACGGCCGTGCAGAGTTCCGCCAATTCAAACAAGATGTGCGATGAAATCAAGATCGTCTTGCCCATCCTGCGCAGTTCCTTCAGCAATTCGCGCATCTCGATGCGCGCACGCGGATCGAGTCCGCTCGACGGTTCGTCCATCAACAGCACCTTGGGATCATGCAAGAGTACGCGCGCGACCGAGAGTCGCTGCTGCATACCGCGCGAAAGTCCGTTGACATCGGCCTTGCGCTTGGAGATAAGGTCGGTCAATTCGAGCACCTCGCCGACCACGCGCATGCGCTTTTCGCCGTGAATGCCATAGCACGCGGCGAAAAACTCCAGATACTCGCTGACCAACATGTCGTCATAACCACCTAGAAAATCTGGAACATAGCCGATGATCGGCCGAATGAGATGGTTTTGATATCCAACGACATGACCGTCCACGCGCGCCTCGCCCCAGGTCGGTTTCAAAAGTGTTGCCAGAATTTTAATGGTGGTTGTCTTGCCCGCGCCGTTGGGACCGATGAATCCAAAACAGGTTCCCTCGTCGATGGTCAAATTGAGATTGTCCAGCGCCGTCAGTTCGCCATACTTCCTCGTCAGGTTGACCGTTTCAATCATCGACATGTGGGCACTTTAGTCGCTCGGGGGAGCGGCGAATCGCTCGTCGAGCGGCAATGGAAAAACGACTCGCACGAGCACCATCCCCGTGCTGGGCACTTCGACGCCGCCAATTTCCAGCGGCACTGGGCATGACGCTGCGTCGAGATAGCCCCAGACGATCAGACATGGCGTGGTGAACCACTGCGAAATGTCGCAGGAACGCCCAAGCATGCGCTGGACTCGAATCACATCGTCACCAGCCGCCCCGAAATATTGCGGTGGTTGAAGCATGTTGTACATGCCAAGCATGTCAAGAAATGTTTGGCGCTGTTGGTCGGTGATCGTGCCGCCAAGTTGGTTGCCATATTGCCCAAGTGGAAGTCGCAACGGGTTCTGCTTGAACGGCGTTTGAAAGCGGACTCGAATCGCATTTTGCAGATCGCCTACTGTCTCATCGATTCCCATCGGTCCGCCGGGATAGAGCCAATCGCTGAGTTCGATTGGGTCATTGGGTTGCCAGGTCGCCTTGACTTTGAATCGCCCGATGTTGGGCAGCGCGGCCGATGGGTCGTAGACGCCGTTGAGGTCGGCAACGGGCGAAGGATTTCGAATAGGCGTGATGTGAATAATTCCAACATCGTGCAGCGGGCCAGGCAGTGTGTGTTCAATGAGCCCGGTGAGCATCACTTTGATTGGATCGCCCGCAACAACCGTTTGCTCAAGCGACCGCTTGGGATCTGGCATGAACGGAGCCTTGCCCCATTTGCTGGGCACAATTCCAAGCCACCGCGCTTCAAAGTTTGCCGATGTCGCGCGCGCCGCCGCTTGCAGGGTTCCAGGCTTATCAAGTGGTACCGCAATGCGCGCAGGGTTGGGGAAAGTCGACGATGGCGAGCTCGGCGATGACCACCCAGTCAGTATGTTGCGCCGCTGATTTTCCGCATCGACCGTAATGGTTGTCTGGCCATACCCCGGCAGAAAAGCGCTGAACCAGGATGTTGCGCGCGCCAACTGCGGATCATCGGCGGCTTGGTTGCTCGACGATCTTGCAATCAAATCAAGCACCGTCAAATGCTGAATGCGAACTCGTCCCGAGTTCACCAGCGATCCGATGATCCAGATGCTGGCGCCAAAAACGATGGCCGTCACGACGAAGAGCATCCACGAGTGACGCTCGCGCCCGAGCCACTTCAAGATGCCAAAGCCGCCGGGCCCCGCAATGGTCCAGTAAGTGACAAAGAGCAGAAACGCGCCGAGAATTCCAACCGCGCTTTCGCCGCGCATGCCAATGACTGGCGAGATCAACTCGCCACCACCGAGATCGATGCTTGTGCCAGCGGATTGCACGAAGAGTTTTGAGTTTTCAAGATCTTTGAATTGTTGGGGCGTTGGCGTATCCGCTCGACGCGCGAGAATTCGATTCCAAAAAATATCCGCTTGTGGAAGCCCTGTGCTTTGCAACGCACGGCGATAGAGAGCATCGACATCAAGCCCGATCACGGTGATGCGTCCATGGCCCAGCGCTCGAGTGACACCCAGAATCTTGCCGTCGAGCGAGTTCGGCCGTGGATCGGCGAATCCAGTTGAGCGAACTCGATGCACTGGCAAGAGCACCAGTGGTTGGAACGCCTTGTTTTTCCCAGGCGCCAGGAAAAAATGCACGGGCATCGTCGCCGACGGATTTGCAATTTGATTCGACTGACTCAATGCTGGCAGGAGGTCAACAATCGAAACCGCCTCGACGCGCTCGACCTTCCAGTCGGGCATGAGGTCGCTGAGTGGATGTCGACTCGGCGCAGCAACTCCCCAGGGATCCGCATTTTCAGGCAGAATGACGACAAACAAGCCGCCTCTTGTAATCCATTCGCGCAGGGCCTTCGCTGCATCGCCCGACAGTGACTGCGGAGAGCCTTCGGACCAGATGATCGCCGAAAACTGGCAGAGTCCTTCCCATCGATCGGGTAAATCCTGCGGTCGGATGCCGCGTGCGATCTTGGTGATCGAATTCATCGACGAGATATAGGAGGTTCCAGGGCGCACCGTTGAAAACGCGTCAAGTCCCATCCGCCCGCTGCCAACAACCCCGAAGATATCGTCGGTCAAATCAACGGACACAGTTGTGTTGGCGCTGGTTGCCGGACTGATGCGCGCCGAGCCGAGTTCGCGCGTTCGTCGATCGTTGACCTTCTCCCAAACACGCACCGTGTAAATCGCATCCAGCGCTTTCAATGCGACGGTCGTGCCAGGAATGCGCGCATAGAGCCAAGTGCTGATGGGTTGTCCTGGGCCAAGCACTAACTGCCGATTGATGAGCGAGATATCGCCATTGCCGTCGGGAAGTTCCCAAGATAATTCGATTGTGGTTGGTTGGTCGAGCTGACCCTGAAGCAGAAATCGCGCCGCAACGATGTCACCGCTTCGAAAGTGATCGCCGACGCCAAAGTGTTCCAGGGTGATGGTGACTGGTCCATCGGCGCGACTTGTCGCCGAACAAATCGCCATCGAGATCGCCATCAAGATTGACCATGAGCAGCATGAGCACCATGAGCAGCAAGCGCCCATGCGAAGATTGACCCAGTAAGTCTTGCGCATGCGTTGGGTTTCCTAGATTCGCATTCGACCGATTTCATCCAGCAAAGCCGCATGACTTTTCTGGCCGCCTTCAAAGCATCCCACTTCAAATTTCTCGTTGGGCGAATGCACGCAGTCATCGTCGAGACCAAATCCCATCAGCAGCGCGGGCGCACCGAGAATGCGCGCAATCGCACCGACAGCGGGGATGCTGCCACCCGATCCAATCTGCATCGGTGCATTGCTGTACACACGAGCAAGGGCGCGCTGCGCGGCCGCAAGAAAGATCGATCCATCTGGCACATGAAAGGCTTTATTCACGCCGAATTCAGTGAATTCAGCTTTGCAATCCTTGGGTAGCCGTGCCGTGACAAACTCCTTCACGGCGGTGATGATCTTGTGCGGGTCTTGATCGGCGACCAATCGAAACGAGACTTTCGCAGTCGCATGTGCAGCGATCACGGTCTTCGCTCCCTTGCCCATGTATCCGCCGTAGATGCCATTGATGTCGCATGTCGGACGACTCCATATTCGCTCAATCGTGGTGCGATTGACTTCGCCGAACGATTCGGTCAATCCAACACTGCCGAGGAATTCCCCGTCGTCGAATCCCATGGTCTGCCACTGCTGACGAATCTGCGGCGAGACTTCGATGACATCATCATAGAAATGTGGCAGAGTGATTCTGCGTTTGTCATCGTGCAACTGCGCAAGAATGGAAGCGAGCACATTGATGGGATTCGCCACAGCTCCGCCGAATAATCCCGAGTGCAAGTCTTTGTTGGGCCCGTGAATGGTGACCTCGAGATAGACCAATCCGCGCAGACTCGTCGTGATGGCGGGCGTTTGCATGTCCCACATTCCAGTATCCGAAACGACGCATGCGTCCGCCTTCAATTCATCTTTATTCTGCTCGAGAAATGGCTCAAGACTCTCGCTGCCAGATTCTTCTTCGCCTTCGAGCAGCACCGTGACTGCGCACGGCAGAGTTCCGTGCGTCTTGATCCACGCTCGAAACGCCTCGATGAACGACATCACTTGGCCCTTGTCATCGCATGCGCCTCGCGCGACGATGCGCTTGCCGCACGGACCATCAACGAGCACCGGCTCGAACGCGTCGCTCTTCCATAAATCAATCGGGTCAGCGGGCTGAACATCGTAATGACCGTAATACAGCAGTCGTGGACCGTCGTATCCAGGCGGTCCCTCGTGCTTGGCAACCACCATCGGATGGCCGGCTGTTGGTCGAACCGCAGCATTCAGCCCGGCGGAGCGCAACTGTCCACAGACCCAGTCCGCCGCACGCGCGACATCGGCTTTGTGTGCCGGATCCGCACTGACGCTGGGAATGCGCAGGAAATCGAAGAGTCGTTCAAGGGCGCCAGCACTCTCGCGTTCGAGGTGCTTGAGTACGGGAAGCAATTCATCGCTCATGGAATCGAGATACTACCGCTGACATTCTTGAGCGATGATGTGCTTCGAGCCAAGTCGAGGATAGAATTCCTAGTGTGAGCCTGTGCGAATGACCAATCAAACGAAAACCTCGTGGATTCACATACCCCAGTGCACGGCATGTGGCTCTCGAGGAGTTGATCTCTCCACGGCAACACACTGTCCAACTTGTTCATGTGACTTCGCAGTGCGTCCGGTTCGCTCGTATGCCCAAATGGAAGGGCTGGCAGAAACGCCAGACGCCGCATCGCCACCGCGCTTCGTGCAAGCGAATCGAAAATGGTCGATGGAACGGCGACTCCTCGTGGCATTTCTGACAATCCTCGCAGCCGTCGCACTCGCACGCATGGCGGCATCATTTATGGCATGATGCGCACTTGATGACTCTCCAGACACCGCCTCGTCCATCATCCCCAATCCCACAGAGCGCTCGAGGCAAGATCGATCAAATCGACTGGCTGAATGTGCTTCCATTCTTGCGCATCTTTGGCGCAGTGCCGGCGGGCTTTCGTCCATCGCGCGTTGCGCTGGCCTTTGTTCTTCTGCTGAGTGTCGTTGCAGCGGGAAGAGTTTGGGATGGATTTGCGCCCGCGACGGCATCGCCCGACGGTCTCTTCGCCGGACCGATACGCGAAAAACAATTAGTGGACGCACACAATTCAGTGCGCGCTGTACTGATGCCTGAATTGCTGCCAGAGCAGCGCGAGAAAGCGCACACTGCATCGCTGGATGACTTGGAGATTTTGCTTGCCAATGCACTGGAATTAAAATCGCAAGATGCCAGCGTGGCGGCGCGCTATTCATCTCTGATGCGCATGATCGACGCCGCGCGTCCGAGGTCTTCTTTCGAGGCGCTCAGCGAAGCGGTCCGAACATCTTTCTATGCGCTCATCGGCAGCGTCGGCCGTGCGGACATCGCGTCTGCGATCGGTGCCGCGCAAACGCTCTGCGCGGGTGTCGTGATCGAATCATGGGCAACCGCACCAGCTTTCACCATCTACTTCGCGCTTGTGTGCATCGTGGTCTTTGGATGGGGTGGTGGAGTTCTCGCGCGCATGAGTGCCGGAGATCTCTCGCACCGCGCTTGGACCATCGAGCAAGCCAACCAGTTCATCCGTCCTCGGATTTCATCGCTCATCTGCGCGCCAATGTTCGCCTGCGCGCTGGTCATCGTCTTGTGGATTCCAGCATTTTTGATAGGGCTATTAGTGAATGTCCCAGCGCTCGATGTTGTGGCGGGGGGGCTCTTTGGAATTGCACTCGCCACTTCGGCTCTCTCGGTCATCGTCGCAGTGGTCCTCGCCGTTGGCATGCCACTTCTCGCACCAGCCGTCGCTTGTGATGGGTGCGATGCGGTCGAGGCCGTGCAGCGAGCAGGGGCATATCTCTTCGCGCGTCCGCTGCATGTGCTGTGCTATGCGTTCTTGTCGCTCGTCACGATCGCGCTCGCAGCGATCGCAGCAGATTTCCTCGCCACTGGAGCGTGGTCGTTTGCGGTGCACGCCTATGTCTCGGCGAGCGGCGATCCCGCGATGAACGCAGTCGCCGCGCTTCGCTTCCTCGAGCCATATCAGCAAGCGCCATTACCCATGCTCGATGCGACACAATCAGCGACCGCATCATTCATCGACATGTGGCGAACAGTGCTGTGCCTGCTCATCGGCGCGGCCATCGTCTCAGTTGCTTTCTCATGTGCAACGCGCGCATATCTGCTTGCGCGCTCGGCGAGCGATGGCCAAGATGTGTGCGATCTCTGGGAAGATGGAATTACGATCGAGATTCCGCCCGCAAGCACGACACCGTAATGGCATGGATGGCATGGATGGCATGGATGGCATGGATGGCATGGATGGCATGGATGGCTGCACGCGGGCGCGTCCGTTGCAGCGACCGCGCACATGCGCCGTTCTCAGCCTCCGCCCAATCCTCCCTTGAGACTTTTTCCGCCACCGAATTTCGCTAGCAACTTGCGCATGCCCGGGTCTGACTCGCGTGGCGTAATTTCTTCGCCGCGATTGCGACCACCACCGTCGCGTCCACCCTGCCGCCCCGGCGATTCCTGTCGAATTGGCGCATCCGTGAGTGCTTTGATCGAGAGACTAATACGACGCCGCTGCGCATCCGTACTCAGCACCTTGGCTTGCACCGTATCGCCAATCTTGATCGCCTTGTCGACGCTGAATACACGGTCGTGAGAGATTTCCGAGATGTGCACCAGACCCTCGACTCCAGGGGAAATCTCCACAAATGCGCCGAATTCCATCAATCTTCTGACGACTCCCGACACAGTGGCGCCCACTTCAAGCGATCCGAACGCTTCCTCGACGGGATCGGCCAGCAATCGCCGTCGGCTGAGCGTGATGCGTGGAGGAACGGATTCGAGATCGAGTCGAATGACTCGTACTTGCACGACATCGCCCACCGACACCGCTTCGGATGCGCTTTGCAGCATGCCGTGAGCGAGTTCGCCCATGGGAATGAGTCCATCCACACCGCCAATATCTGCGAAAGCTCCAAATGGTTGCAGGGACATGATCGTCGCAGTCCGCGTCTCTCCAACTCGGATTTCATTCAGCAACGCATCGCGCTTCTCATAGCGCTCGCGCTCGAGCACTCGTCGACGACTCAACAACATGCGCTCACGATTGCGGCGCAATTCAACGATTTCACATTCCAACTTCTGCCCTAAGAAAATGGAAATGTCGTCAATGTGCTTCAGATCAACTTGCCCCGTGGGCATGAATGCATGATGGTGAGCGACTTCCATATCAAGCCCACCTGCGTTCATTCCAACGCATCGCGCTTCAACAATTTGCCCAACCTTCAGATCGCCCCACTGCGCTTTGGTCACCATGCCTTCGCGGGCAAGAATGAGCACACCTTCAAATGGATCGAGCCGCTCGACCACAAAGTCCATCTGCTCGCCAGCAGTCGGCGGAGTTTCGAAATGAGTCACCGGGCAAATGCCATGGCTCTTGGGACCAAATTCGACATAGATATCTTTGCCGCGAACATCCATGACTCGTCCAGTGCGAAGCTGTCGCCCATTGGAAGTTCGACGAATCGGATTGAGTCCCGAAATGCGCGCGGTTGGTCGCGGTGTGTTGGTGGCATCCAGAATATCTTGCGCGTTCATTCCCCCAAGCGCTTGCTCGATCTCCGCATTCAGCGCGGCATTGATATCAACGGAAGGGACAGGAGTCGTTCGCCCAGCGGCGTGACCATCGGTTTGGGGAGCGTCGGGATGCATATTCGGTGAGGGTATCGCATCCACGCTTGTTTGCGGGCGTATAAGATATGACGATGGTCTCCGTGAGACTACCGATCGATTGGAACTGCCTCGTTGCGCATGAAAGCGGAACCTAAACATTAGGAGTTATTGAAAGATATGCAACCAGTCAAAGCAGCATGGGGAATTGAATTGGGCGAATTTGCGCTCAAGGCTTTGCGCCTCCAACTCGTCGGAGATCAGGTGACCGTCACCGAATTTGCCGTCATTCAGCACCAAAAGGTCCTTTCTGATCCAAGCGTCACCGATCGAGCTGGAATGATCCGCGTGACACTCGGCGCATTCGTGCAAGAGCATGCCGAACAACTTGCCAACGAGCCGATCGTTATGAGCCTGCCAGGAAATGTTGGGTTCGCGCGATTTGCGACGATGCCAGCGGTCGATGCCAAGACTTTGCGCAGCATGGTGGAATATGAGGCAAAGCAGCAGATTCCGTTTCCAATTGAGGAAGTGGAATGGGACAGCCATGTGTTGCCGGCGGATGAAAATGGCCAGTGCGCGATTGGAATTTTCGCAGTGACGAAGGATCGTCTGATTGAACTCTTGACACTCTATGCGGACTGCGGAATCGAGCCAGATATTCTGACATTGAGTTCAGTCGCAGCTTACAACGCCCTCACATACGACCTTGACTTGTCGGAGTCGTCCGATCCGATCGCTTGCCTTGACATCGGCACAAACTCATCCGATCTGATCGTCATGGCTGGCGGCAAATTTTGGATCCGAACATTCCCAGTCGGCGGATCCCAATTCACATCAGCGATTGCCGAGGCCTTTGCAAGTCAGAATGTCAATTACACCCGGGCCGAGAAGATCAAAGTTGATCGGAGTGCAACCGAGCAAATCCTTCGAGCTCGAACCATGGCGATGCGCCGCGTGACGAGCCAACTCGTTGATGAAGTTGGTCGGTCGCGCGAGTTTTATCAAGCGGCCAATGAAGGCGTGGAACTGAAACGACTGTACGGCGTCGGATCAACCCTCAAGATTTCTGGCCTCCGGACCAAGATTGCGGGGGATTTACAAGTGACATTCGACCGTCTTGAGGAGTTCAAGCGCATCCAACTCAATGGCCCAGACGCAGCGGACTTTGCGGCTCATTCGATCAACCTCTTGACGGCGCTTGGACTTGGATTACAAGGATTGGGTTTGGCGAAAGTCGAGCTCAATCTCTCGCCGATGGCCAGAATTCGCCGCAAGATTTGGAAATCCAAGACTCCGTGGTTCATCGCCGCGGCGGCGATATTGATCGTGACATCTGTGGCGCTGTTCTTGCGAGTGGCACTCGACCAAATTCAACTTTCGCAGATGGCAGATATTGCTGGCAAGGCGGACAACACGATCAAGCAAGGCGAGAGTTTGGTCAAACAGTTACAGGCTTTACAAGTGGCGAATGGGATGAACGCATCGGACGCCAACGCGTTGGCGCTCGTCGGTGAGCGCAATGTGTGGCCGTTTCTTGTCAACGACACATACTCGGCTCTAAATGCCGCTCGTCCAGATGCGGTCGAGCTTGGAAGTGACCCCACGGCGATCATGAAGATTCCAGTTGGTAATCGCAGGCTCGTTCGCTTGGAAGAATTTTCTGGAGTCCACTCGGTCAAGCCCGAAACTGGTATTCGGCAAATTGTGGTGTCGGCGCGCATCACACTGTCAACATTACTTGGACCAACGGACAAGGATCCCACGCGCTTCTTCAATGAGGCCAATGGCGTCTTGGAATGGCTCAAGGTCAATCACGATCGCCCGGATGCCCCTTACACCATCGAAGCTGAGTCTTTGGTGATGCCGAAGTGGTCTGAAATTATTGGCGATAAGCGTACGGAGCAACTTACGCAGGATGATGGTGGCAACGGCGCTGGGCTGAATGGTCAAATGACCGATCAGGCACCCGCTTCCGCCACGCAGAAGAGCGGTGGCGGTGAATTGATGAAGGACCGCACCCAGGGGTCAATCGAGGATTCTTCCGGTGGTTTTCGCCCCAACTTGGGTTCTGGCGATCAAGCAGCTGGAGGAGATAGTGCGGCGGGTGATGGATCGAATCCAACGGGTACCGCGAGCGGCGGTAGTCGCAGCCCAAGGACAATCGTCGTATCTGCCGAAGAAAAATTGCCTTCAGTCGATCTGGAAAAGGAGGCGCCATTTCCCCAAGAGCCCAAGTTGATCGGATCAACAGAAAAGAAGTTTGAGGGAGTGTTGACCTTCCGTGTGACACTGAGATCGTCGGCCGCACCACCACAGAGCAGTGAACAATAAATCCCACAAGTTTGAGCCCCACAAGTTTGAGCCCCACAAGTTTGAGCCCCACAAGTCTGAGCCCTACATGATCGACACCCACTTCATTTGATTAGAGACTTTACGACGAGCATCACACATGAACCTTAAATTTGACATCAAGAGTCTGCTGAAGAAGAAACCCGCCGTTTCCGATGGTGGCATTTCGTCATCACCTTCTCGCGGTAGCGAGCAGGTGCGAAGTGCAGTGATCTGGGTCAAATCAAATCTCCTTGTGCTTTCTTTGGCGACGGTTGCCTTCTTGGCTCTGGGAATCGGGTACTACTTCAGTTCGGAGATGTTCGCCGCGAATGAGCAAGCGGCCACTACGCTTGGTGCCAAGGTTGAGGCACTCTCGAAACTTCAACGAAGCCCTGTCTCGATCGTCATTCCTGGCAACGATGCCGTCACGGGCAATGTTGTGGTGAACAGGAAATTGGTCGATGCGGTCAAGGTTGGCATGGCGACGGCAAATAGTGCTGGGAGCGGCTCTAGCACTATCATGAACAGCGCTGTCAAACACAATTCAAAGGGGCATGCTCCCATCATGTCGCTGCGCCTGAAACCAAACGACCAGCAGTTGGCACAAGTTCATCTCGATATGTTTGACAAATTGCAGGAGCGTTACGCCAAATTGCTCGAGAGTTGTCGGGCGACGCTTCCTCCGTCCGAGGAGGATGTCCGCGTCGAGTTGCAGCGGGCGAAATTGCGCTTTATTCAAGCCGATCTGAGCAAAAATGTTGATATGCCGTTGACGCCGCAAGAACAGGCGAAATTGGTCGAAGACTTGAAGAGTCGTCGGCTTGCGGCGTACTGCGATTGCGCAAAAAATGCAGGCTTGTATGCGGACATGTTCGACTTGGGCGCACCGCGAGTTGCACCAGTTGAGGATAATGCAGACAAGCGACTTGAAAAACTGTGGGACTTGCAGTGGAAGTTCTGGGTCGCCGAGGACATCGTTCGCGCGTTTGCGAAATTGAACGAGGGCGAGTCGATATCAACTGGCCCCGTCAAGCGTATTGTTGGAATCCATTTCTCTGGCCGAGTCGTGGGCGCCGGGCTTGCAGGTGTAGAAGGTCAAGCCCCGCCGGCTGAGGAAGTGCCCAGTGAAAGCGGAGAGCCTGGGAGTGAAGGCGCTGTCGTAAGCACTGGAGCCTTCATCGACACAAGTCAAGTCGTGCCAGTCTCAGATTTTTCCACATCATTTCAAGGCTGGTCGAGCAATCAGTTATACGATGTCTACAAAGTCACCTTAAGATTTGTGGCGGAGACTTCGAAGATCCCAAGCGTGACCAATGCGCTTGCGAGGCAGAATTTCATGGCGATCACCAACATAAGGATTGTTCCAGCCGACCAATTTGAGGCGATTCGATCTGGTTATTTCTATGGTGTCAATCCTGTTTCGGTGGTCACGATGAATCTGGAGTCAGCGTGGCTGAGACAATGGACCGGCCCACTGATGCCGGATGTTGTGCGACAGAAATTTGGAACAACGGGTCAGGTTGCGGCTTCGACCACGCCAGATGGCGCGGCGAATGGCGGTTGAGAGTCATTATTGAGGAGTATCTATGTCAGCAAAAAAAGCAAGTTTCTTGGAATTGCACTGCGAAAAAATAGTGGTGGCAGTTGTTGCATTGGGGCTCGTCACCGTGGTGGTGTGGCAGATTCTTTTTGTCGCAGTCCAAGTCAAGGTTGGAAACGAGACGCTCTCGCTCAATGAGCTGTCGGAAAAACTTGCAGCAAAGGAAACCGATCTCGCTCGTAAACTCGAGCCAGATAATCC
>Ga0209284_10000689_pt1 | contig 54856 bp, 61 predicted proteins | sample FRY03_FD_187211 | JGI IMG/M metagenome (GOLD analysis project Ga0209284, IMG submission 187211) | Freshwater microbial communities from Lake Fryxell liftoff mats and glacier meltwater in Antarctica - FRY-03 (SPAdes) (version 2) | ecosystem: Environmental > Aquatic > Freshwater > Ice > Glacier...
AAACTCTTGCAGCGCCCAAGGCAACTTATTGGCATCTTGTAAAATTTGGTGCATCCGATCTCGAAGTTCTCCTAGCAGTTCTACATCTAGTGCGGCATAGTTCAGCCACTCTTTTGGCAAGGGCCGAACCGACCAATCTGCCGCGCTGTGTTCCTTGGCTAGTGAGACCCCAAGTAAAGACTCGAGTAATGGACCCAAGCCGACCCGGGGCAAACCAGCGATGCGCCCGGCTAGCTCGGTATCAAATAAATTAATTGGATTAATGCCGAGTTCGCGCAAACATGGCAAATCCTGGGTACTTGCATGCAAAATAACCTCATCGGTATTCATTAAAATATTGAGTTTTTCAAGCAAGGGATGAGCTACCCCAAAAGCGATCGGATCGATCAGATGTAACCCGCCCTGATTTCGCTTTATTTGGATCAAATAAGCCCGGGCGCTATAGCGAAAACCTGATGCCCGTTCGGCATCAACGGCAAATGGTCCATTACCGGCTGCAAGTTCTTCAATCGCTGCCAAAAGAGCTGACTCGGTTTGGATTATTGCTGGCATTCCGGCGGCCGGCTGTAATAGCGGAACTACGATCTTTTCTTCACTCATATTTAATTACGGCGGGCATTTGAAATAACGGACACACCTTCGGGGACTGGCGGTAAACCTGCTAACTCACAGATCAAGTTGCACCAACTGTCGATGTGATTAATAAGCAGGTGAGGCGTTTCCACAACGGGCGACCACGAGGCACGAATTTCAATCTCGGCTTCATCTTTTCGGGGCGACAGTTTTCCAAAAGAGGCACTGGTCACTCTGGTAACCGTTCCGCTAGCTGCGTTAAAAGCGCAGTTGTTGCTTTCCAAAGATTCTAGAAACCAGCTCCAACCAACCTCTGGCAGCAACGGATCTGCTTGCATCATTGGATCTAAATCGGCGCTAACAAAGGTGACGCAACGAAATTCGCCATCCCAAGTCGCCTGCCCTCCTGGTTCATGCAAAAGCACAAAACGTCCATTTGCGATTTCATCCTCTTCATCTCCCAATAAGCCATTGGAGACATCGGCCGAGAAGGCAAAGGCAAAGGTGGCAAGTTTTTGGGGTGCTGGAACTTCGGTCAGGATGAGTTCAGCGCGCGGGGTAAAGGTGCGTAGCTGATCAATTAACCGAGCAAAGGCGTTGGCATCCACGGGCTAAGGATAAAGATGGGTTGCACCTTTTCTTGGGAGGCGGGGCACTACCCTGAACCCATGGCAGCTCTTCTAGCGCTTTTGTCTAGCGCATTGTGGGGCAGCTCAGATTTTTTTGCCGGCCGGTTAAGTAAGAAACACCACCCCTTCGCAGTTTTGGGCCTTTCCCAAGTTATTGGCTTATTTGTTGGCTTAGCTATTGTCCTAATTTCCGGTGACTGGCAGGGCAAGGTCTTTGGCTTCGACGGTTTCTTGATTCCGGGAGTCTTGGCTGGATTAGCTGGCTATGTTGGTCTGGCCTGTCTATATGAAGGACTTTCGACCGGCCGAATGGGAGTCGTTTCACCAATAAGTTCCATGAGCGCGGTGGTACCACTTGCCTACGCCCTGGTGACCGGCGATGTGCTTTCCACTATGGCAGCCATTGGTATTGTGATTGCCCTGGTTGGTGTTTTTTGCGCAAGTGGCCCGGAACTATCACAAGGCCTGCCAATGAAGCCACTGCTATTGGCATTGGGCGCTGCGGCTGGATTCGGCTTAGCGTTGACCTTTATTGCAATTGGTTCGGAAACCAGTGCTTTGCTAACCATGGTTTCGATGCGGGTGGCATCACTTTTTGTGACCATATCAATCGCCATAAAATTTAGAAGTATTGGTAAGTTTTCAAAAAAAGATATGCCAGTCCTGATTTTCATTGGCACGGCCGACTTTCTTGCCAATCTCTTGCTCGGCGTTGCAACTACTAAGGGTTTACTTTCAATTGCGATGGTACTGGGATCTATGTACCCGATCGCAACCGCCTTATTAGCCTTCAAATTTCTGCACGAACGTTTGCAAAAAGTTCAATATATTGGCATCGCCTTGGCAGTAAGTGGCGTTTCGATAATTTCAGCTTTTTAGTGAGTTGCCTAATAGCTTAATTACTTGCGGAATAAAATTTGGTTCCATTTTCTTCGCGCATGATCGAGGTTTTAAATTTCGTAAGCAACACTTTCCAATCAATCTGGTTTTCACCGCCAGTAGCTGGTGTAACACTAAGTTCAAGCTGATCCAACGCATCGTTTTCAATCAGATTATTAATCATAGATACACCACCCTCGATCAAAATATTTTCACCAAAGAGTTTGCGCGCCTTTTCGATCGCCTCCACTGGTGAACAGTTCCAAAAGTGTGCCAAGTGATTACCCTGTACTGGATTAACTAAAGTGCGAGAAACAACAACCAACGGCACTGGGGTTTTGTTGTACGGCTCCCGCCTAGCGGTGTTGCCACCGATGATGATGCAGTCGACACTGCGACGACGTTGCAGAAACAGTTTCCGATCCGCCAGGGAGCTAACTCCGGCCGAACCCGAATCTTTAACAGTTGATCCATCAATTCCAACAACCAGGGAGGCAACTACGCTCATATCGCAATTATTGCTCACCGAAGCAAATTCCGGCCCGGTTTTAGCTCTTTGCGGTTGAGTGTTGGCTATCGGCGCAGTTAGCCTTGTGTCCATGTCCGTTTCAGGTGTGATCAGCACGAAGCCTATGGTTGGAGCTCACCGTTACTAAGAAAGTGTTATTTGTAACCAATGATTTTGGTCCGCGTGCCGGTGGTATCGAAACTTTTATTATTGGCTTAATCGAACGTCGCCCCTTTGGCGCCACCATTGTCTACACATCGGCGCAAGCTGACACCCAGGCTTATGATCAAAAATGGCTTACTGATCATGGAGTTCAAATCATTCGAGATAGATCCAAAATCCTGCTACCTACGCCACGTGTTGCCCACAAACTCGCCGCCATCATTAAAGCCGAAGGCATAAGGACGGCAGCTTTTGGCGCGGCGGCACCGCTTGGGCTGTTATCTGCCGCAATGAAAAGGGCTGGGGTAGTGCGCACCATTGCCTTAACGCATGGACACGAGGTGTGGTGGGCCAAACTGTTCCCTTTCAAGCTGCTACTGCGGCGAATCGGTACAACTGTTGATGTGCTCACCTACTTAGGAGATTTCACAAAGAATGCTATTTCAAAGGCGCTAACTCCCAGTGCTAAAGCGGCAATGGTAAAAATTGCCCCCGGTATTGATGCACAACATTTTGCGCCGCAGGATGCCAGTACTTTGCGAGCAGCCCTTGGCTTGGGCGATAAAAAAGTAATTATCTCAGTGGGTCGACTTGTTCATCGCAAAGGACAAGACCAGCTGATCGCAGCTATGCCACAAATTTTGAAATCAGTTCCAACTGCTCACTTACTTTTGATTGGTCAAGGTCCTTACTATGATGATTTAGTTGAAGGCATGCGCAAGCTTAAATTAGAAAACGATGTAACCTTCATTGGCCGCATACAGTATGAAGCGCTGCCACAGTACATTTGTCTTGGCGCTGTCTTTGCAATGCCTTCGCGTTCTCGGTTAATGGGACTAGAAGTAGAAGGTTTAGGAATTGTTTACTTAGAAGCCAGTGCCTGTGGGCTACCGGTTATCGCTGGTTCATCAGGTGGTGCCCCGGATGCGGTAGTAGCGGGTAAGAGCGGAATCGTCGTTAATGGTTTAGATAGCGCGCAGATTGCAGAGTCAGCGATATCGCTGCTCAATCATCCAGATAGTGCGAGAGAAATGGGAATCTTTGGGCGGCAATGGATTATTGATAACTGGAGCTGGGAGATTTGGTCCAAAGAGTTTGAGGATTTACTGAACCAGTAAGCCTTTTTGCCGAGCGTAGTTGATTGCACTCACCCGATTTGCTACCGCTAATTTACGAAAGATAGCTGAAATATGTGACTTTACCGTTGATTGACTTAGAAACAATTCGGCAGCAATCGCTTGGTTGCTCAAACCCATCGCCATTTTGGTTAGGACATCAAACTCTCGTGCCGTTAATTGGTTTGTGGCTGGGTGATGGAGCGTATTGAGACCTTCGGCGGTAAAGCTTTTAGGGGAAGCAATGCAATGATCAATGGCGGCAATCAGTTGCGGGAGCGGCGCACTTTTTAAAACAAACCCATTGGCGCCAGCTTTGATGGCGGCGTGCAGAAACTCAGGACCAGAATTCAGGGTAAGAATTACTACACCAATTTTCTTTGAGATAGAACGAATCCAAAGCACCACTTCGAAACCAGAGCCATCTGGCAGGCTTAGATCCACTACAACAATATCTGGATTAGTTCGTGCTATTTGCGCAATCGCTTCGGCAACGGTGGCCGCCATTGCAACGACCTCATAGTTGGCGGATTTAAGCGCATGAGCCAGACCTTCACGTACAACGGCATGGTCATCAACTATCAATACTTTTGTCATTTTTGTCCAATGGAATGTGGAGGACTATCTTTGTCCCATTTTCGCTGGATTCAATCAGGGTTTCCCCATTGAGATTTGCCATCCGTTCTTGTATGCCGGCAATTCCAAATGAGCCAGTTTTCGCTTGGGCGCCGCCGATTCCGTTGTCGATAATGGAAATCTGCAGCTGCGTTGCCTGCGAGTGTTGTTCGATGTTTCGAATTATTTCGGCTAAGACGCGTTGAATTTCGTAGGAAAAATTACTGGTTGCATTGGAGTTGATCGGCTCGGTGCCAGATCTTAGTTGGTGAATTTCTAGCCGAACTTTTTCGATCAGCTCGGTGATTGTGAATCTAATAACTCGTAGCTCTGATTTTATGTTCTCATTTGCTGATGCTGCGATGACTCCATCAATGGAAAAGCCCAGAACAACTAAGTCCTGGGCGATTCCATCGTGTAACTCTTGTGCCAAAGTTACCAGTTCGTTTTTCACTGTGTGAATAACGCGTCGATTTCTTTTGCAAACTCTTTCGCTATTACATGTCGCTTGATCGAAAACTTTGCGGTCAGATGTCCAGCTGCAATTGTAAAATCAAGTGGCAAGATGGTGAACTTGCGAATTGATTCCGCACGACTAACCGCCTTGTTAGCATCATCAACAGCGGTCTGAATTACTGCGATGAGATCTGGATCATTCACCAGATCAATAATTGATGCACCGTCCTTCTTATGATTTGCCACCCAGCCCTTTAGTGCATCTTGATCAATCGTTACAAGTGCTGCGATAAATGGTTGGTTATCTCCGACAACCATGCATTGACTTACTAGCGGATGTGCGCGTAGCCGATCTTCTAATACGGCTGGGGCAACATTTTTTCCACCTGCGGTAACAATGATTTCCTTCTTGCGTCCAACGATGTAAAGAAACCCTTGATCATCAAGTTTTCCTAAGTCGCCAGTTTTAAACCAACCATCTGCATCAAAAACTTCAGCGTTAGCCTCATCATTTTTCCAATATCCTGGCATCACGATTGCGCCGCGAATTAGTACCTCACCATCATCGGCAATTTTAATGGATGTGCCCGGAATTGGACGACCAACAGAACCAACTCGGTGTGCACCATATAGATTAAGGGTGGCACCCGCGGTAGTTTCAGTTAAACCGTAACCTTCAAGAACAATAATTCCGGCGCCACGATAGAAGTGACCTAAGCGAGTGCCAAGTGGTGCACCACCCGAGATTGCGGCCTCAACCCGTCCACCCATGCCAGCGCGAATCTTGCTAAACACCAACTTATCGAAGAGCGCATGCTTAATTTTGAGCACGGGCGAGATCGCTTTCTTGTCGAGCGCCTCCGAGTAAGCAATCGCAACCGCGGCCGCCTTCCGGAAAATCTTTCCCTTTCCGGCGGCTTCAGCTCGGGCTTCGGCACCATTGTAAATTTTTTCAAAGATACGTGGAACCGCTAACACAAATGTTGGTTTAAAGGATGCTAAGTCCATCGGAAGTCGGCCAACTGGATCACTGCAATGTGCCATGTGGAGTCCAGCCGAGATGGATCCGATTTGTACCATCCGACCAAATACATGTGCTACCGGAAGAAAGAGCAGAGTAGATCCGCCAGGTTTTAAAAATAATTCACTTGCACCTTGGGCAACATTGCCGCACTCTGCTAAGAAGTTACCATGGGTCAATTGCACGCCTTTAGGTTTACCAGTGGTACCTGATGTGTAAATAAGGGTTGCAAGTGTGCTTGGTAAAAGTAGGTTGCGTCGACGATCAATCTCATCATCACTTATGTTCTTGCCAGTTTCACGCAGTGTCGAAAGTACATCATCTGTCATCGTCCATACACTCTTCGTATGTGCTGGCAATACTGTTGAAACTAACTCGCGAAGTGCCGGATTCTCAACAATAATTGCGACTGAATGTGAGTCATTTAGAATCCAATCAATTTGTTCGGCAGATGAGGTATCAAAGATAGGAACAACAACGCCACCGGCGAACCAGGTTGCAAAATCTAGAATGGTCCATTCGTAACGAGTTCGGGCCATGATCGCTACTCGATCACCTATTTGAATACCAGCTGCAATTAAACCCTTTGCGGTGGCGCGAATCTCTTCTTCGACTTCGCGCGCGGTTACCGGTTGCCATCCATCGCCCAATGGACGAGACATGGTGATGCGCTCAGGTTCAAACCAGGCGCGCTCTGCGATCAGATTAGTCAAATTTCCGGCAGTTGCCGCGGGCACGAGGGGCTGGACTGTTATTTCATTCATGGATTAACGCTAGCGTGCGCACAGACAAAAGGGGAAGAGGGTAGCCTTCGGACATGAGCGAATTCAGCAAATCCGTTATCACCATCGACGCTTCCATTGCCGATGTCCAGGCCGCCCTTTTTGCACTCGACAAGTACCCGGAGTGGTCCAGCCAAATTAAATCCAGCGAGGCGATCACGCACGATGAGCAAGGTCGCATCACCAAGGTAAAAATGAGCATCGATGCCGGGATGATGAAAGACCGGGTCACCCTTGATTACGACTGGAGCGGGGCGCCTAACAAACTTTCCTTTACCCTCGATGAGGCCGATCTACTAACTGGTATGGCTGGTGCTTACACATTTAAGAGTGTTGATGAAGATACAACAGAGGTTACTTACGAGCTGGGGGTTTCGCTCTCAATGCCGATTCCGGCAATGATGCGACAAAAAGCGGAGAAGACCACCATCGATACCGCCCTGGCACAGCTCAAAGCACATCTAGAAGACTAATTTAGTGAGCCTGACAATCGGTATTGATGTCGGTGGCACAAAGGTACTCGGTGGCGTAGTTGATGAAAATGGAAAAGTTTTGGCAAGGGTCCGCAAAGATACGCCGCGGCAAGGTGGCTCCGCGCTAACTCAAACTATCGCCGATACCGCGATCGAGTTAATGGCGCTGCACCAAGTTACTTCAGTAGGTGTTAGCGCCGCCGGTTTTGTTTCCTCAGATCGCATGACGATGTTGGCAACTCCCAATATCGCCGATTGGAATGGCGTCAAATTAGATGATCAATTGACGCAGTTGATTGGTGTATCAGTTGTAATTGAAAATGATGCAAATGCAGCTGCGTGGGGTGAAGCTAAGTTCGGGGCCGGTCGTAATCAAGATCATATGATCATGCTGACCGTCGGCACCGGAATCGGTGGCGGAATAATTGTCAACGGTGGGCTTTACCGCGGAGCTTTTGGAATTGCGGCAGAGTTTGGACATTTGCGAGTAGTTCCTGATGGACATTTATGTGGTTGTGGAGCGCGCGGATGTTTTGAGCAGTACGCATCTGGAAAGGCGCTGCTGCGCCATGCCCGAGAGGCGATCAATGCATCGCCAGAAATCGCACGAAATTTATTGTCCCTTGGTGATGGAACCGTCGCCGGATTAACAGGTCAGGCGATTACCCAAGCTGCGCGGGCCGGTGATCCAGTTGCGTTGGCCGCATTCAATACAACCGGTCATTGGCTTGGGGCAGGTATTGCTTCGCTATCGGTGTTGTTAGATCCCGCCTGTGTTGTGATCGGTGGCGGCGTCATTGAGGCGGGAGAAATTTTGCTAAAACCCACCCGCGAATCATTAGAGCGGACCATGCCTTTTGCCGGCAAACACCCTTATCCAACTTTGATCGCCGCCGAATTAGGAAATGAAGCTGGTTTAGTTGGCGTTGCGGATTTAGCTAGAAATTAATTTTCAAAAGGATAGGTAAGCCCAATTTGGGAACGCACCTCATCCAGGGTTTTCATTATGTCAACGGTGGCACTCCAGTCCAAAAGTTTCGACTGCTTTTCTCCTGCTAAAACCATGGTTTTAAAATGCTCGGCTTGTTCCCGCAATCCGCGTCCAACATAGGTACTGGGGTACTCGGTAACTGCGCCAGTAAACAGGTAAACCCTCATGTTTGACGGGGTGTAGAAAACTCGGTCGATTTCAAGCCAGCCATTTTTACCTGCAACTACCGCCCGACATGGTGTTTGGGTAATCATGGTCGTGTTAAGAATTGCTTGTGCGCCGCTGGCGTAATCAAAAATCATAGAAGTCTGGGCATCAACACCTTTTTCAGTCAGTACTGCACTGGCAGTAATCTTTTTTGGATTTCCTAAAATCATGTGTGCAAAAGAAACCGGATATATTCCAAGATCTAACAGCGCGCCACCGGCAAGTGCGGGTTCTACCAATCGGGGAATATTCTGATCTGCCAAACGTTGCCCGTGATCTGCGTAAACTGTAAGAATCTCGCCTAAAACGCCGCTAGCAATAATCTCGCGAACCTTTGCATAATGTGGCAGAAAACGGGACCACATTGCCTCCATTAAGGCAACGCCGTTGCTTTGTGCCGCCGCAACCATCAATTGTGCATCACTTGCACTTACCGCAAAAGGTTTTTCACACAGAACAGGTTTTCTGGCATTAAGCGCAAGAATGACATTAGCTTTATGGAAAGGTTGTGGAGTGGCAACATAAATAGCATCGATTGCAGAATCAGCAACTAATTCTTCATAACTTCCATATGCTCTTGCCTGGTAAGTCGAGGCAAAGGCGGTAGCTTTTTCTAAAGTTCGCGAGCCAATGGCGCCAATTTTGTGCCCTTCCAGAAGTGCCAGGTCTTTGGCAAAGGCTTGCGCAATCCCGCCGGTCCCTAAAATTCCCCAAGAAAAATTACTCACAGCATTGCACCATCATCTTCGCGGTGGCCGCGATGAAACCAGCGTTTGATCGCAAACTTTGCTGATTGCAACATCCCGCGCCCAGATTGACGTGGGGGATTAGGTTGGGTGAACCCAGCCTCCTCTAGGCGATCCAAATCATCCAAAAAAGTAGTGGGGGCGGATTCATCCAGCGATAAACCAGAAACTATGGAATCAAACTCTGAGCGGATCAGTTCCTCTTCGTCGAAATCTTCGGGCCCTTTACTTGGATTATTCACTCTCAGATAGTGTCATAGTCGTCAATAGCCACTAAATTAGAGCAGTGCTAAACAACCTGCCCTACGGAACTTTGCGCGCCTTCCTAACCCCATTTCTGATGCTCGCCTTTCGCCCCAAAGTTCGCGGCTTACGAAACGTTCCAGCTAAGGGTCCAGTGATCATCGCCTCTAATCACCTTTCCTTTAGTGATTCGATTTTCATGCCGTTGGTTGTTCCGCGCAAGGTAACTTTTTTGGCAAAGAGTGAGTACTTCACCGCGCCAGGTCCAAAGGGATTACTTAAGAAATTAACCTTTATCGCACTGGGACAAGTTCCAGTAGATCGTTCAGGTGGTCGGCGTAGTGAAGCTGCCCTAATTACTGGATTAAAAATTTTGGCCGGCGGCTCTTGCCTTGGCATCTATCCCGAAGGTACCCGCTCACCCGATGGGCGTCTCTACAAAGGCCGGACCGGAATAGCGCGGTTAGCAATTGAATCTGGCGCAGCTGTGATTCCAGTGGCGATGTTTAATACCGACAAGATTCAACCGACTGGAAAAGTTATCCCAAATGTTAAGCGAGTCGGCATGAGCTTTGGCGCGCCAATGTACTTCGATGGGGATTCAACCGACTTACAATATTTGCGAGATGTAACCGATCAGATTATGAATGCGATCCATGCCATGTCTGGCCAAGAGTACCTAGATAAGTACGCCCCTAAAAAAATTAGATTGGGCGAGATCCAGGACGAGGATTAATCTAAAGCGTTACGGGCAACCAGGTAGTTGCAGGTTTGGCACTCTGGGCCAGCAGCTGGAAGTTCACCTTCTAGAACCGAAATAAATTCAGCAATAACTTTTAAAAAGTTTGCTTGATCCCGCGCAACGGGTACATATTTTTGAAAGACACCAAAACCATAATCAGCCGCTGACGTGCCGATTGCCGTACTGGGTTTCCAGACAAGTAATCCCATGGAAGCAACGGTTTGCGCCTTACCGGCCGCCGGATTTTCTAGGGCATAGGCATACGCCTCAAGTTGGGGAGAGTAAAATTGACCGCTATCGCGCTGACTATCGGAAACTTTGCAATCGATTAAACCAATTGTTCCATCTTCATTTGCGGCAACTAAGTCGTACTTTCCGAGAATTTTCCAACGAGTCTCTACCCCATTCACAACTAAAGCTTTGCTCTTCACCCATTCACCCCACTTGCTAACTTTTCCGGGCCGAAGAGCTGGATCAATTGTTGGCATATCAGCACCCTGAAAGTGCTGCTCTTGCAGCGCTGCCATGGTTCCAACAAGTGGAAAGGCACCGGGCATGATGAGTTTGTACCAGTACTTGATCCACAAACACCTCTTGCAAGTGGAAAGCGCAAAGGTCAGATCGGAAGGGGAGATATTTTCGCGGGCCGGCTTTGCAGGTTTGATCATGTGCCAATTGTGGAGTTAACCACTGACAATTGCGGTATATAAAACGGAGAGCCCTAAAGCAATCATGATAAAGCCGCCGGCGGCACGTAATTTTTCCAGTCGCGCTGGACCGGTGGCCAGCCATTGCCGGGCGGTGCCGGCAAGCAAGCCCCAACTGCCATCACAGATAAAGGCAAGAATGGAAAAAATGGCACCGAGCAGAATTAATTGCGCGGTTATGCTGCCGCGCTCGCGATCAATAAACTGCGGCAAAACGGCGGCGAAGAACACAACTCCCTTGGGGTTAAGCGCACCTACCCAAAAACCGTCGCGAATTGATCTGCCAATCCCAGGTGCGCGCTCGCCTTGGTTGGTCATATTTGCTGCCTGGATTCGACGCTGTTTAATTGCAGTAGCGCCCAAGTAGATCAGATAGAGACCGCCAGCCCATTGCAACCCCACAAAAGCTAAATCGGAGCGTTGCAGAATTGGCCCCAAACCGATCGCCACAAAGATCGACAAAACAAAGGCACCGGTCACATTGCCGGCAACGGTAAAGAGCGCTGTCTTTCGACCCCACGAAATGGCCCGGGCGATTACAAATAGCACGCTTGGGCCAGGTGCAAAGATGATGATCAACGCGGCAATGAGGTACTCAGCGAGCCGCGAGGGAATGATCATGCGAGGATTTTACAGTTAGAAGGCTGAGGCAGGCTGTTCGACTTCAAGTTGCACCCGACGGCTATATCCGATTAGATTACCTATCGATATATCGAATCGATACATCAAATGGAGCAGAAATCTTACCAAGGCTGGAAAGGGGATCGGTCCCATGCGTTCTCGTTCCGAATCCCTTGAATTTGCCCTCCTGGGATTGCTCTCACAGACCCCGCTGCATGGCTACGAGCTGCGCAAGCGCATGGGCGCCATCTTTGGACCCTTCCGCGCGCTTTCCTTCTCAGTGCTTTATCCGCAACTTCGTCGCATGCTGGAGGCTGGCTTAATCGCTGAATCTGTTGATGATACGAGTTCGCGTCGTTCCCGAATCGTGTATGCGATTACGGAAAAAGGCACTAGCAAATTTGAATCTTTAGCTGAATCTGTCACACCAGATACTTGGGAGGATGAAGGTTTTGAAATTCGATTTGCCTTCTTTTCGCCAACTTCTGCAAAAAACCGAGTAAGAATTCTTGAGGGGCGTCATCGTCGCCTTAAGGAAAAAGCCGAAATCCTTCGTGGTGAACTCGAGAAGTCACCTGTTGGAATCGACAAATATCTGGAGGAATGGCGACGTCATTCACTGGAGTCAGCTGATCGAGAAATCGCTTGGCTGGAAGACATGATCAAAACCGAAAGGAAATAAAGTGAACATCACATCCGGTACAGGCGACATACGTGTTGCAATTGTTGGCGTTGGAAACTGCGCTAACTCATTAGTTCAGGGCGTTACTTATTACAAGGACGCGGCTGTCGATCAAGATATCCCAGGTCTCATGCACGCGGTCGTTGGGGGATACCACATCTCGAACGTTAAGTTTGTGGCAGCCTTCGATGTAGATGCAAAGAAGGTTGGGCTTGATCTGGCTGATGCCATTTGGGCTAGTGAGAACAACACAATTAAATTTAGCCAAGTGGCGATGACTGGTGTTCCAGTATTGCGCGGTGTCACTCATGATGGCCTTGGCAAGTATTACAAGGAGACCATCACCGAGTCAGATGCTCCCGCCGTCGATGTAGTACAGACATTGAAGGATGAAGCGGTCGATGTGTTGATCTGCTACCTACCTGTGGGTTCGGAAGTAGCTGCGAAGTTCTACGCACAATGTGCGATTGATGCTGGTTGCGCATTTGTCAATGCCCTTCCAGTATTCATTGCCTCCGACCCAGTATGGGAAAAGAAGTTTGCTGATGCTGGTCTACCAATTGTTGGCGATGACATTAAGAGCCAAGTTGGTGCAACGATCACGCACCGCATTATGGCTAAGTTGTTTCAAGATCGAGGAGTTCACTTAGATCGCACTTACCAACTAAATGTTGGCGGAAATATGGATTTCAAGAACATGCTCGAGCGTGATCGGCTGGAATCGAAAAAGATTTCAAAGACAAACTCTGTTACATCTCAATTAGATCATGACATGGGCGACAAAAACGTCCATATCGGACCATCTGATTACATTCCATGGCTCGATGATCGCAAGTGGGCCTACGTCCGCCTCGAAGGCCGGGCATTTGGAGATGTTCCACTAAGCCTTGAATACAAGTTAGAGGTTTGGGATTCACCAAACTCTGCTGGTGTAATCATCGATGCCCTTCGCTGTGCAAAAATTGGCTTAGATCGCAAAATCGGGGGAGCATTACTATCGCCTTCAAGCTACTTTATGAAGACGCCACCAATTCAGTACACCGATGAGGCAGCGCACAATAAAGTTGAAGATTTCATCACTGGAAAGTTAGAGCGATAAGAACCAAAGAAATTTAACAAAAGAAAGAGCCCCCGGGAAAACCCGGGGGCTCTTTCTTTTGTTCCCCTCACGGAGAGTTGAGGGTTAAATCGTCGCCCCTTCAGGAGTGCGACGAATATGCATAAACCCGGCAATGGCTAGCAGTAGAAACACCACTCCGCCTACAAGCGATGCGAGCGCAGCGTATCCAGCGATCACTCCCAGAGTTCCGAACGCGTATGCTTGTAGCAGCATTCCGCGAAGGGTATTTCCCATAAATAGCGTCTGACGCAGATCGGCATACTTAGCTATTTCAGCAGTATTAGTGCTACCGCCTCGTACCATCCCCATGTACACGCCAGAGACTTCAGAGTAGGTTGCCGGCTTTCCCATTACGGCGATAGCGGAACCTTTCATATGCTCCCAAATGAAGAGATCTGAATAATCCTTCGCCATTTCACCGGTGGTTACCTGCATCCCAGCCCACTTGCTTAGTTGATCTTTGGTGGCCGGTGGAAAGCCAGCCTCCATTGGAAAGGCTATGTTCTGATTTTCTAGTTGAGTTTTGACACTGTCACTTGCAAAGGTGGCACCAAAGTTTAATAATCCAGCAAAAGTAAACAACAGTGCTGCAAAGCCAAGTCCAACTAATGAAACTAACTTATCGAATGTTCTGCGTCTCATTTTTCTCTTTCCTTCATAAGAATTGATCATCAAGATCAATACACGCTATGTCTACTCTGGGTAGCGAGAGATTCGTGAGAAAAAAGCGAGAGATGGCACTCTCGTTAGGTAGTAGGAGAGTTCGCTCTCAGAAGGTGTGAGTTAAGATACAGATTTTATTCCATGTGACGGGTGCACAAAGCTTTTCCGTCTGGTCCAACTTCATAATGAGAACAAGGTGTTTCTAATTTATCAAATGCGGAATCACCGAAGTGTGTTCTATAAGCAAGCGTCAATAAAACTCTTAAATTAGTGTCTCGATCTGATTTAATACCGAATACCTGCGCGCTTCGACTGACAGTATTCTCAACAACCTTCTCATTATGTGATGTTTCAATGGCGATGGCAGAATTAGATTTTCCTTCGCACACTAATTCCAGAACTAGCTGTTCAAAAGGGGTTAGCAATCTAGTAGAAATTGTAATATCTCTGGTCATAGTCGGAACCTCCTCTCTGCGATATAGACAGTATGCTCCTATATGCGACCTTAAATCCAGAGACTCTTGCGTAGAGTGGTCAAAACTTTGGCTTAATTAGCAGCCAAAGCGTGAGGAAATTTAACTGACAGGCAGGTGACTGAGATTTAAAAATTTAAGCAACGTGGGGAAGCTGGCAGGTGGTTTTGCCATCTGGACCAACTTCAAAGTGAGCACAGGGTGCACCTAAATTAGCAAATGCGGCATCACCATAATGAGTTCGAAACGCAAGAGCTAACAAAACCCTTAAATTTGTATTTCGGTCAGATTTTATCCCGAAGACCTGGGCACTTCTACTTACCGTGTTTTCAACTGCCTTTTCATTATGTGAGGTTTGAGTGGCGATTGCGGAGTTTGATTTTCCCTCACATACCAGAGCAATCACCAATTGTTCAAAGGGAGTGAGTGCTCTCTTCGAGATAGAGACTGTTCTAAACACTGGAAACCCGCCTTTCCGCGATATAAGAAGTATGACCCTCTAACTTCCATTTAATAACGAAAATCCCTAATAGACTGGTCAAATGATTTCTACTTCTCAACAAGGGCAAGTTTTAACCCTTTCCTTAAATCGTCCTGAGAAAATGAACGCGCTCAATCGTTCCATGTACGCAGAATTATCCAAGATTTTGAATGAAGCAGCAGGAGATTTCGGAATCAGAGCCGTTGTGCTAACTGGTGAGGGAGAAAACTTCACCGCGGGAAATGACATTCTAGATTTTATGGATAACCCACCAAGTAGTGAAAGTTCGGAGGTCGCGCAATTTTTAGGATCACTCTTGAACTTTCCTAAACCATTGCTCGCTGCGGTTAAAGGAAATGCGATTGGTGTTGGAACAACAATGTTGTTGCATTGCGATGTGGTAGTAGCTGGACCAACGGCAAAGTTTTCGATGCCATTTGCATCGCTTGGTTTAGTGCCAGAGGCTGGCTCCAGTCTTCTTTTTCCGCAATTAGTTGGATATCAAAGAGCGGCCAAAATTTTTATGACCGGTGAGAGTTTCACCGCAGCTGCCGCCTTTGAGATGGGGCTAGTAGCAGCGGTTGATCCTGATCCTCTAACCTATGTTATGAAAGTTGCGCAACAAATCGCTGAACAACCTCCGCAAGCAATCATTAATACGAAAGCTTTGTTGAAGGCGCGCAACCATGATTCGGTGGCAGCGGTGATGAAAGCTGAGTTTGAAATTTTTGCCATGGCGCTTCAATCCGATGAAGCCATGGAAGCGTTCATGAAATTTATGGCTAAGAAGGGTAAGTAATGTCGCTATCAGGAAAACGCCTATTCATTACCGGTGGTTCACGTGGAATTGGTCTGGCCATTGCCTTGCGTGCCGCCGCCGACGGAGCTTTCGTGGCAATTGCCGCAAAAACCGCCGAACCAAATCCGAAATTGCCCGGCACGATTTTTACCGCAGCCGATGAGATTAGGGCAGCTGGCGGTATTGCCTTGCCGATTCAATGCGATATTCGAGATGAGGTGGCAATCGAAGCGGCTATTGCACAGGCAGCTGACGCCTTTGGTGGGATAGATATTTTAGTTAATAACGCAAGTGCCATTAACTTAACCCGAACAGATCAGACCCCCGCAAAACGATTTGATTTAATGTTTGATGTCAATGTTCGTGGAACTTTTTTGACATCACAAGCGGCACTGCCGCACCTTCGCAAATCAGCCGCAGCAGGTCGGAATCCCCACATTCTTAACCTTTCACCGCCGCTATCCATGAAACCAATCTGGTTTAAAAATCATGTCGCCTACACCATGGCCAAATATGGAATGAGTATGTGCGTGCTAGGAATGGCAGAGGAGTTTAAGCGAGATGGCATTGGTGTTAACGCACTTTGGCCCCGTACCGTCATAAATACCGCTGCGCTGCAAATGATCCCGGGAATCGATGGTTCGGCCGGCCGGACACCGCAAATTCTGGCCGATGCCGCGCATATCATTTTTAATCGCCCAGCAACTGAGTGCACTGGTAACTTCTTTGTCGATGATGAACTTTTGGCAAGTGAGGGAATCACCGATTTAGAGAAGTATTCGGTTACTCCAGGTACAACTGATTTCCTATTAGATTTTTTTCTAGATTAAACAGAGGGCATGCGCAGGTACACATTGACGCTGCTTGTGGTTTTTTTGGCTGTCGTCAGCGCGTCCGAAGGCGTTGCTCATGGAGTGTTGGTTTCGACTTTTCCGAAACAGGGGTCAAATGCAGCTCCGATCCCGACCCTAGTTTGGCTTCAATTTGATGGAAAGTTGCAAAAAATCGAAGGAACGACCATTAACACGATAGATGTAATTGATTCGGCTGGTTTGAATGTCAGTTTTGGAGATCCGATCATCGAGGATGGAAGGATTTCAAGCAGAGTCTCTGGTCAGAGCGTGGCGGGGGTTTTTACCGTTAACTATCGAATAGTCTCGGAAGATGGACACCCGGTAGAAGGCCGTTATACCTTCTACGCATCACCCAATTACGTACAATCAGAGCCTGCCACATCATTAGTACCGCAAACTAAATCGTCGTTGCCAGTCGGCGCGATTGCACTTTGTACTTTCTTATTTGTATTCCTAATCGGTTTGTTGGCCAAGAAGAGGAAAGAAAAGAGCTAGTAATGTCAATCTTTGATGTAGAAGTTAATGGTTCAAATGTAATTCAAGAATCTGAAAGAAAAGGATCGGCTAGATCCCTATTCTGGCCCTGGGCTGGAGCCAATGTTTCATTACTTGCACTTTCCTACGGTTCTTTCTTTTTAGGTTTTGGTATCTCCTTTAGGCAAGCCACATTTGCCGCAATTATTGGAACTATTTGTTCCTTCCTTTTGGTGGGAGTTAGTTCGGTCGCTGGTAAGCGATCAAATGCACCAACGATGGTTTTAGTGCGCGCACCATTCGGAGTCAGAGGCAGCATCCTGCCAGGTTTGCTTTCCTACCTTGTCTTTGTCGGCTGGGAAACAGTTCTGGTCTCTTTGGCAACCCTTGCCACCGGAACTGTGTTCGCTCGAGTCGGCGGCATCGATCAAAATGTCGCCTTAGTTCTTGGGTTTGTGCTTTCGGTCGGCTTAACCATGCTGGGTGGGGTCCTTGGCTTTAACCTCATAATGAAATTGCAGAAACTACTTACGTTAATAACTGTTGTCATGACCTTGATTTACATAGCGTTGACCTATAGCAAAATTGATTGGTCCGCGGTGAACGCCATAAAAGATGGATCGAATCAAGGATTTATCGGTGCCGTTGTTTTTGCAATAACCGGACTTGGACTTGGTTGGGTTAATTGCGCGGCAGATTATTCCCGCTACCTACCGCGTGCAGTATCAGGTAAAGCCGTTGTTGGCTGGACTGTATTTGGCGCATCTGTTGCGCCAATCGTTTTGGTAATTTTTGGGGCGGCGCTTTCGGCAAGTGATAAAGATTTGAGTCAAGCAATTGCAAACGATCCCATCGGGGCGCTGACCACGCTACTGCCTACCTGGTATCTGATCCCTTTTGCTTTTGTGGCAATCCTTGGATTGGTTGGGGGAGCGATATTGGACCTTTACTCTTCCGGGCTAGCGCTAGTTTCAATTGGCGTTCCAATTAAGCGCTATCAAGCCGCAGTAATTGACTCCCTGATTATGCTGGCCGGAACGATTTACATCGTGTGGGTTGCCGACAACTTTTTCTATCCATTTCAAGGATTCCTGATCACGCTGGGAGTTCCGGTAGCGGTGTGGTCTGGGATCTTTGTGGCCGAAGTGATCTTGCGAAAGCAGCCTTACCAGGAGCAAGACCTTTTCAATCCCAAAGGTATTTATGGATCGGTCAATAAAAATTCCATATTTTTGATGTTGCTTGGCACGATAGTTGGTTGGGGCTTTGTTACCAATACCTTCGCTTCGTGGCTGACCTGGCAAGGATATTTCATGGAAGTAATCGGGGGCAAAGATGGGGCATGGGCATATGCAAACCTCGGTGTAATTTTTGCGTTAATGATTGGTTTCTTTGGGCATCTTGTTTTTGCCAGCAAAAAAATTAAGGAACAAGAGCAGCGGTAGCGATTCTAAGTTGGCTTGCACAATGTAGTGAGAGTGATACTTTATGCTAGTGAAACGTATAATTTCTCCACTACGCGACTTTTTGCACCAAGAGTCAGCCAGTGGAATCCTAATTCTCATCGCTTCCGCTTTAGGTCTAGCCGTAGCTAACTCACCACTTTCCAAGATGTACTTTTCAGTTCTCGATTTTAAAATTTCAATTGGCAATGAAAGCCTGTATTTAAATTTGTCTATGCTCAAAGTAATTAACTATCTATTAATGACGATATTTTTCTTCGCAGTTGGCCTGGAGATCAAGCGCGAGCTCACATCTGGTCATTTGGCCTCCTTTAAAAAAGCGGTGATGCCCTTTGTGGCTGCCATTGGCGGAATGGCGGTGCCAGCTCTAATTTATTTACTCATCGCAGGTCACGTGGCTCCAAATGGATGGGGAGTAGCCGTAGCGACCGATATCGCATTAGCAGTCGGTTTATTAGCAATTATCGGAAGCAACGCCGTTGCTTCCTTGCGAACTTTCTTGTTGGCGCTAGCGGTCATAGATGACATTGGTGCCATCTTGGTGATTGCATTTATTTATTCAAGTGGCGTAATCGCCAATTGGTTGCTTGGCTCCTTTGTTACTATTTTTGTAATACATATTTTAAAGAAGTTGAAATTTAATCAGGTATCACTCTACATTCCGCTGGGAATACTGCTGTGGTACTGCATGTATCGAAGCGGAGTTCATCCCACTTTAGCCGGCGTGGTTTTAGGTTTGATGACTCCAAATATCAAGCGCGAGAAAACCCGATTAATCGATGAAGATGATGAAGTGGTTTCAGTAATTGAGTGGTTGGAGAACAAGGTTCATCCATGGAGCAGCTTCATAATCGTGCCGGTATTTGCCTTTGCCAACACCGGCGTGAAGATTTCGGAAAAATCCATTAACGCTGCTATTTCCTCTCCGATTGCTTGGGGAATTTTCTTTGGTTTAGTCATCGGAAAACCACTAGGTGTGGTCGTGGCAAGTTGGGGTGCAAAAAAGGTTGGCTTAGGTGATTACCCAGAAGGTGCCAATCTCACCAAGATTTTGGCAACTGGCAGCGCCGCTGGAATTGGTTTTACGGTGGCAATATTTATTGCCAACTTAGCTTTTCCTGATCGGCCAACCCAGGAGCTAGCAATTTTTGCAGTGATTATTGCATCGATTGTGAGCGGCCTATTGTGCTGGATCTTATTTAAAGTTTTTTCGGGCGCTGCTAAAAAATAGTTTTGCTTCATATAACAATACCCGCACCAAAAGGTGCGGGTATTGTTATGACAGTTTTCTTAGATGTCGTAGTAAAGCTCAAACTCAGCTGGATGTGGACGAAGTCGCACGTAGTCGACCTCTTCCTTTCGCTTGTAATTAATCCAAGTTTCGATTAGATCCTCAGTAAATACGTCACCCTTGGTTAGGAAGTCGTGATCTTGCTCCAGGTTTTTTAATACCTCTTCCAGTGAACCTGGAACCTGGGCAATAGCGGCGGCTTCTTCGCCCGCTAATTCGTACAAATCTTTATCAACTGGAGCAGGTGGTTCGATCTTATTCACGATTCCATCGAGGCCAGCCATTAACATCGCAGCAAAGGCTAGATATGGATTAGAGGATGGATCTGGGCAACGGAACTCAATTCGCTTTGCCTTTGGATTGGATCCGGTAATTGGGATACGGATACAAGCCGAACGGTTACGCGCAGAATAGACGAGATTTACTGGTGCTTCATAGCCTGGCACTAAGCGCCGGTATGAGTTAACGGTTGGGTTGGTGAAGGCAAGAAGTGAAGGTGCATGTTTTAGCAAACCACCGACGTAGTGGCGCGCCATCTCGGACAAATCTCCATAACCTTCGCCAAAGAACAAGGGCTTTCCATCTTTCCAAAGGGATTGATGTACGTGCATGCCTGATCCATTATCTCCGAAGAGCGGCTTTGGCATAAAGGTTGCTGTCTTTCCACCTTGCCATGCGGTGTTGCGTACCACGTACTTAAACTTCATTAATTCATCGCCGGCATGCAAGATGTCGGTGAAACGATAGTTGATCTCCATCTGCCCAGCGGTGCCAACTTCATGGTGTGAACGCTCGACAAGTAGTCCGACCTTGCCAAGTTGCATCACCATTTCATCGCGTAGGTCGGCAAATTGATCAGTTGGCGATACTGGAAAGTATCCACCCTTGATTCGAGTGCGGTAGCCACGGTTGGGTGTTCCATCAGCATCGTATTCGACGCCAGTGTTCCAAGCGCCTTCATAAGATTCAATCTCGTGGACCGCAGTGTTAATACCCGTCTTAAACCGAACGCTATCGAAGACATAAAATTCAGCTTCAGGTGCAAAAAATGCCGTATCGGCAAAACCTAAAGAACGCATGTAATCGACAGCTTTAGCCACAACACCACGTGGATCACGACTGTACGGCGAATCATCAGCCGGATTGTGTACTGAAAAAATAATAATAAGAGTTTTTTCTTTGCGATATGGATCCATGTAGGCAGACTCTGGAACCGGAAGTAGTTTCATATCTGATTCGTGAATTGACTGGAACCCACGAATTGAAGAACCATCAAACATTAGGCCGTCGGTGAATACAGCTTCATCAAAAGACTCAACTGGAACGTTGAAGTGATGCTGGATACCTGGTAAATCGGTAAAACGGACATCAACAAGCTTGACATCCTCTTGCTTTATATAAGCAAAAATCTCTGCTGCGTTCTTAAACATGCATCTCCCAATTTCACATGTAATGCGCAGATTTCTCAACATTGAGCCCCGGCGCTTTTAGGTAGTTGAACCCTAGGTCTAAGCCATGAAAAAGAGGTAACCCGCTTGTTAAATCCATGTTACATCTGGGCAATGTGGGCGTTATCCTGCGCACATGAGTTTCTCTTTTGTGCGAGTCAGCTTTGGCCGTCGATTTGCCGCGCTTATGGTCGACTGGCTTGCTGCCTACTTCATAGTGGCCGCAAGCGCCGGGGGAATTGGGCAAATGGGATCCAATCGCTCCTTGACCGTTCTAGCATTGTTTTTTGCGCAGATTTCTATTCTGTCCTGGTTGCAAGGAGCCACATTAGGCCAACGACTATTGGGCATCAAAATTGTGAGATTTAGTGATGGCGGTCGAATTACGGCATTACAGGCGCTGATTCGCAGTGCCTTACTGATTACAGTTATTTTTGCAATTACCTTTGACGAAAATGGTCGTGGAATGCACGAACGCCTTAGTCAATCAGTCTTAACTAGGGTTTAACGCATTTTTGGCGCGCGGGTTGGCATTGGTCCTTTTGGAATTGGCATCGACATGCCACCAACTGCCTTCAGACGTGCTCTCACTTCTCGCATTTGATGAGGCGTTAATTTCTTTGGCAACCGACGCATCTGCTTTTGTAATTTTCTAAGCGGAACCCGGCCCTCTTCATTGCCGATGAGTATTTCGGTGACTGGAACCCCTGGTGTGAATCGTTCCGCTTTCTTGCGTTCATCACTCATCATCTGTCGAACCGAGTTAGCGCCTTCCCCAGAAATTACTATGCCAGCTCGGCCAACACTTCGATGCACCATGTCTTGATTTCGGGATACCGCAACTGCCGGGGTAGTGGTCCAACCCTTGCGGATCGCCATCAACACACTGGCACCGGCACCGATTTGCCCTTCAATTGAAGCATAGGCCGCGATACCGGCTTGGCGGGTAAAAAGTAGCATCGTTGCAAGAAGTGCCAGCGGTAGGAAGATAAAACCAAAGTAAATCGGATGATTGACACGTGCACCAATAGCAATTCCGATCGCCCAAGTCACTAGGAAAGTTCCGATCAATGCCAGCGAGATCCATGGCTTTACCTGCTTGGTGACCTTGTACGCATCCCGAAAGGTTTGAAAACGAGGGGTTTTGATCTTCTTTTCTTTGGCTTTTCGTTTGAACATAGCGTTTAGTTTAGTGGTGCCGGCGCAGTTCCACCAAGGCGAGCCGGCGCCCAACGCTGGCCCACGTGGCTATCTGGGTAATCGGCTTGCACTTCGTGCAGCATCGCCAATAGCACCTCTCGAAGTTTTGCCTCCGCTTGTTCGACATCGGCGCCGCGCTCGTAATAAATTGGTTCGCCAAAGCAAACGGTAATAGGGAAGTGATTGCGTTTAAAGTTTGGCTTTAAACCTTTCGTAATAATTCTTTGGCTACCCCAAACAATTGTTGGAATTATTGGGACACCGGCTCCTATTGCTAGCCGAACCGCCCCAGATTTGAGTCCCTTAATTTCAAAACTTGTTGAGATTGTTGCTTCTGGGAAAATTCCAATAATTTCACCGGCTCGTAGCGCGCGTAGAGCAGCCACAAAAGATGCCGAACCATTACTTCGGTCGACATTGATGTGATGCATTCCGCGCATCAATGGCCCCGCGATTTTATGATTAAAGATCTCCTTCTTGGCCATAAAGCGCACATAACGGCCAGCAGGAAGCGCCGCAGTGCCAGCGATCGCAAAATCCAAATAGCCAACATGATTTATGGCAAGAATTGCGCCGCCTTTGCGCGGCACATTTTCATCACCTTGAAAATGAAAACGCAAACCAAGGTACTTCCAGAACCCTTTGATCACCGCGATTACTGGCGGATAAACCAAATCAGCCACGGTTGGCCCGCTTTTCCATGGCTTGTTTATATAGCCGACCAGCTCGATAACTTGATCTAACAAGAGGCCCGCTCATTACGCCTAAGAAACCAACTTGGTCGGCTTCTTCGGCAAGCTCGACAAACTCCTGTGGCTTAACCCAGCGCTCAACTGGGTGGTGCTTATTAGTCGGACGCAGATACTGCGTAATGGTGATTAGATCACAACCAGCATTGTGTAGATCACGAAGTGCTTGTGAGACTTCTTCCCGGGTTTCACCTAAGCCTAAAATCAAATTGGATTTTGTGATTAATCCAAAATCTTGCGCCATCCCAATCACCTTCAATGATTTATCATACGTAAAAGCTGGCCGAATTTGCTTGAAAATTCTGGGAACAGTTTCTAGATTGTGGGCAAAAACTTCGGGGCGGGTCTCAAAAATCGGATTAAGTAATTCGGGATTAGCATTGAAATCAGGTGCCAGCATTTCAACTCCGGTACCTGGATTGTATTCATGCACAACCCGAATTGTTTCGGCGTAAAGCCAAGATCCCTCATCTTCCAAGTCATCGCGGGTCACACCGGTGATGGTTGCGTAGCGCAAACCCATACTCTTCACTGATTCGGCAACCTTGCGCGGTTCTTCCCGATCCACCGGCAAAGGTTTTCCGGTATCAATATTGCAAAAGTCGCATCTGCGAGTGCAGCGATCGCCACCTATTAAGAAGGTGGCTTCTTTATCTTCCCAACATTCGAAAATATTAGGGCAAGCCGCCTCTTGGCAGACGGTGTGCAAGCCTTCGGATTTAACTAAAGCACGTAGCCGGGTGTACTCAGGACCCATGTTTGCCCGGGTTTTGATCCACTCTGGTTTTCGTTCGATTGGTGTTAGTGCATTACGCGCTTCAATACGAAGTAGTTTACGACCTTCGGGGGCCATCGTCATGCGCTCACCTTTCGCAGTGATTCGAAAATATGTGGCTCAAGCAAGGGTACGAGTTCATCGATCGTTATGGAATGCCCTAATTCAACTGCCAGCGAAGTGACCTCTGCATCTTGAATACCACATGGCACAATCTGTCCAAATGCGGCCAGATCAGGATTTACATTCAAAGCAAAGCCGTGCATCGTTACCCCCCTTGCCACGCGTACTCCGATTGCCGCTATTTTACGGTCACCTTTCGCATCACAAATCCAGACACCGGATCGACCTTTAACCCGTGTTGCGGTTATTTTCAGATCAGCACAAACATTGATCAGTGCGGTCTCGATTTCACGCACGAATCCAACAAGTTCAGTGGGTTTGCTCAATTTAACAATTGGATAACCAACAAGTTGCCCGGGGCCATGCCAAGTGATTCGACCCCCACGGTCTACATCGATTACCGCAGTTCCATCACTAGGTCTTTCCGATTCATGGGTTCGGCGACCCGCGGTATAAACCGATGGATGCTCTAGCAGTAAGAGTGTATTTGGACGTATACCTTCGGCAACTTCTTGGTGAATACTTCGCTGCACATCCCAAGCTTTTTGATAATCTACTAATCCGTGCCGAGAAAGAGCGATAGTGGCGGGGGAGAAACTTTGAAGAAGGCTCACTCGCATAGCCTAAAGGTAGGCTTGGCTCCTGCCCAATCGAGAGCTAAGGAAAGGTCCATTTTACCGTGACCATGACCAAGAAGAGCCGTCGCCCTCTGATCTATGCCCTAATTGTGATTTTCCTTTGGTTTGGCACTAGCGGTGTCTTAGGACCGTTGTTTGGCAAACTTTCAACTGTGCAGGAAAACGACAGCTCCGCTTTTTTGCCAGATAGCGCAGAATCGACCCAAGCTGCGAAAGTAATTGGCCGTTTTAATGATGATCAAAATCAAACACTGCCCACACTGCTGCTTTATTTGGGTGAGGTAGATGCCGAAAAGATTGCTGGCCTAAATGCCCATTTAGCAAAGCTAGGTTCTAAAAAAATTGGAGATAGCGATGTCCCAATTTCTAAATATCTAACCGCAGGTGAGCAGATTTTTGCCTTCCCATCGCAAGACGGAAAAGCGCTGTTGGTAAATCTTCCATTTAACTCAGATATTGCAACCGATCTCTTACCGAACGATGAGCCGGTGCTGCCCGAGTTGATCCAAACGCTACGAGACGATTCTGCGGCTTATGCCAAAGAAAATAATTTAGTGTCGAGTGTTACTGGAATTGGTGCGCTATTAGGCGATCTCTTTGGCGCCTTCGAGGGCATTGACTCCTCGCTTCTCAGGACAACACTTGGTGTTGTCGGATTTATTTTAATTATTGTTTATCGCTCTCCATTTTTGTGGATATTGCCACTTTTTTCTGCGGTGATTGCACTTTCAACCGCAGGTGGCTTTGTTTATCTGCTCACTAAAAATAATGTGATTGACCTCAATGGACAGTCACAAGGAATTCTTTCGGTTTTAGTTTTAGGTGCGGCTACCGATTATGCCCTGCTTCTGATTTCGCGATATCGAGAGGAGCTACATCACTTTGATACCCCCTTTGCTGCGATGAAAGCAGCTCTCAAAGGTGTATTTGAACCAATTCTTGCCTCGGGATCAACGGTGATCGCCGGGCTCTTAGTTTTGTTGCTCAGCGATTTGTCTGGAAATCGAGGTCTAGGACCGGTTGGCGCGATTGGAATTGCGGCTGCCATGATTACGATTTTGACATTACTTCCGGCGCTATTAGTTGCATTTGGCCGCTGGATCTTTTGGCCACGAATTCCGCGTAGAGATGACAGCAACACTCAGTTAGCTGGTGTGTGGGCAAAGGTTGGGTCTGCGGTGGAAAAGCGCCCACGCAAATTATGGATTGGAACTGCACTTGTCCTACTCGTGTTAGCAGGTTTTTCCACCACCTTAAATGCAAAGGGACTTTCAACCGCTGATTCCTTTACCAAGCGACCCGACTCCGTTATCGGGCTTGAGCTACTTGGGAAGCACTTCCCGGGGGGCTCGGGTCAACCAACAGAGGTGGTCGTTGGAGAGAATTCGGTCGCTGTGGTTTCGGCGGCACTAATGCAGGTCGATGGGGTTTCATCCGTTGAACCATTGCGAACTTCCCAAACAATTCCGGGCCAACCGTTAGCGCCAGTGAAGGTGGTGGGTGGAAAAGTAGTGCTCAATGCAACCCTGTCGCTAAACCCAGACAGCGTGGCGGCGCGCGATGTAATTCCCGCTATTCGTACCGTGGTGCGGGCCATTGATCCAAGTATTTTGGTCGGTGGAACTACGGCGATTGCATTTGATACTGATGTTGCGGCAAATCATGACAACCGAACCATCATTCCAATTGTGTTAGTTATCATTACAATTATTTTGGGACTGTTGCTGCGAAGTATTCTGGCTGCAGCGTTATTGCTCGGCACAGTAGTTCTATCATTTTTTGCAACACTTGGTGTCTGCCAATTAGTGTTTGAACATATTTTTGGTTTCAAGGGCGCCGACACATCTTTCCCGCTATTTACCTTCATTTTCTTAGTTGCGCTTGGCATTGATTACAATATTTTCTTGATGACCCGCGTCCGTGAAGAAAGTGCCAAGATTGGAACTCGCGCCGGCGTGATTAGGGGTTTAACGGTGACAGGTGGTGTCATTACCTCTGCTGGCATCGTGCTAGCGGCAACTTTTGGCGTGCTGGGTATTTTGCCGCTGGTATTCCTGGCCCAACTCGGTTTTGCAGTGGCATTCGGGGTGCTGCTAGATACCTTGATTGTTCGCACAATTTTGGTGCCAGCGCTAGTGCACGATATTGGTGGCAAAGTGTGGTGGCCATCTAAATTGCAGAATAGTTAATTTTGAGCATAAAGGTCGGTATCGCTGGTTATGGTTTAGCCGGTCGCTACTTTCACGCACCACTTCTAAAGGGATGTGGCTTTGAAGTGGCGGCAATCCTCACTACGAATGAAGAACGAAGTTTGCAGGCAGCCAATGACTTTCCAAATGTCGAAATTGTTTCAACAATTACCCAGCTCGTTGCGCAGGAGCTGGATCTCGTAGTGGTGGCGTCGGCAAATGTTGTTCATGCCGAACATGCCATTGCGGCAATTAACGCCGGGATTGCGGTAGTCGTAGATAAACCGATGGGTAGAACGGTCGCAGAAACCCGAAAGATTATTGACGCCGGCCTAACTGCAAAGGTGCCGGTGACCACATTTTTTAATCGCAGATGGGACAGTGATTCGCTAACGATCAAACGGGTTGTTGCCAGCGGTTTGTTGGGTGAAATTCATCGACTTGATTCGCGATTTGAAAGATTTAGACCGGTGTTGAATGCAGCTTCGTGGCGGGAAAACCTGAGTCCGGCCGATGGGGGAGGGCAATTACTTGATGTGCAACCGCACTTAATTTCAACTGCTATAGATTGGTTTGGTGCGGCAACTTTACTCACCGCATCAATCAGATCTTTGCGCGGAGGCGCCGATGATGATTCAGTGTTGGTACTAAAACATGAAACCGGTGTTCGCTCTTATCTTTCGGCCAGTGTCGTTGTTGGCGCACCAGGACCAAGAATAAGAATATTGGGCAGCAAAGGTGCCCTCGTGATTAATGATTTGGACCCACAAGAGGCACTATTGCGGACCGGTAATTTTCCAGTTAACGGCAAGTGGAAGCAGCCAACTATGTCGGCAGCTTTTATCCATCGCGGTGATGAAGTGGAACAGGTGCAGTCCGAAGCTGGCAATTACGGAGAGTTCTACTTACAGGTCAAAGCCGCAATCACCGAAGGTGCACCCTGGCCAGTTAGCAATAAGGATGCACTCTTAGTCGCAGAAATAATTGAGCAAGCCCGCCAGGTGAGTGGAAGTGTCTAAAAGTTCGGAAATTTTGATCATTGGTGCCGGTTTAGCGGGATTAAATGCGGCTATCACTTGCCAAGCAGCAGGCGCTGAAGTTCGCATTATCGAAGCTAGTGATCGGGCAGGAGGTCGGGTTGCCTCCGATATTATTGACGGATTTATTTGTGACCGTGGTTTCCAACTTATTAATTCAAAGTACCCAGCATTGGTAAAGTTAAATATCGTGCAAGAGTTAGATTTCATCAAAGCGCCGCGCGTAATAGAAGTAGCAATCGGTCAGACTCGACATGCAATTGGTGATCCGCGCCAAGCTCCTTGGACCCTACTCAATCGGGCCACTGGAACTATTCCGGAAAAGCTGGCTCTATTGGGCTTTATCCTGACTCGCGCCAAACCTGGCGAATCAATCGGCCAAGCTTTGCGGGGTTGCGGTGCAACCTATGAAAGAGTTTTACGACCCTTCTTACATGGTGTATTTCTGATTTCTCCAGATGAGGTTGATGCAAAGTATGGTCATTCAATCATTAAAAGTTTTGTAAATGGTTCACCTGGCCTACCCCGCCAAGGAGTCGGTCAGCTGGCAACAGCCTTAGTTAGAAGAGTGTCCAATATCGAGTATCACACTCGGGTAGAAGGAATTGATGCCCAAGTGGTTCATACCTCAAATGGAGATTACCGAGCTGACAAAATATTAGTTGCAACTGATGCCACGACTGCTACCCAATTGTTGGGATTAAAAGAAGTGTCACGAATGACTGGCTGCATCACCTGGTATCACAGCGCGATTGAAAATCCATCTGGTACCGGTCGGTTGATCGTGGATGGCCAAAATCGCGGACCAGTAATTAACTCGGTAGTGATCTCCGATATCGCAAATTCATATGCTCCGGCAGGAGTTCATTTGGTTGCTACAACCACTGGTTTAAAGGTGACCGAATCTGATGTTCGCAGGCAGCTCGCGCTGATGTGGGGAGTGAGTACTCATCACTGGGAATTAATTGCTAAGTATGAAATTGCGGCAGCACTTCCAGTACAAAGCGTTGGCCGAGCACTTTCGCAAAGTAACAAGATCAATGATCACCATTTTGTTGCTGGGGATCATCGAATGGTTCCCTCACAACAAGGCGCCTTGTTTTCTGGTTGGCTAGCCGCGCAATTAATGCTCAATTAGCTTTGGTAGCGCCTCTGAAATGTGTGGGTAATCCCAGTTAAAGCCAGCTTCCTGTAGGACCTTAGGAATCACTCGTTTTGATCCCAGAATCTCAGATGCGAAACCACCTATTGCGATTTTGAGGGCGATTGCTGGAACTGGGAATAGCGCTGGTCGGTGCATTGCTCTAGCAAGAGCGGAAGTGAACTCTTGATTAGTGACTGGATTCGGCGCTGTCATATTGACCGGACCTGAAATTGGATTTTCTAGCGCGAAAACAATTGCCCGGATTTGATCATGCAAAGTAATCCAGGACCACCATTGCTTACCATTTCCCATTTTTCCACCAAGACCTAAACGGAAAAGGGGGAGCATTTTTCCTAAAGCGCCTCCGGTCGGATCCAAAACGAGTCCGGTCCGAATTTTTACGGTTCGAACATTACCTGCAAGATTTGCCGCACCTTCCCATTCGCGGCAAACGGCAGCTAGAAAGTCATCACCAGATCTATCGCTCTCAACAACGGCGCGATTTCCACTTTCGCCATACCAACCGACAGCTGAAGCTGAAATGAAAACTTGTGGTTGAAGCTCTGCCACTGCGGTAGCAATAGCTGATGTACCAAGCAGCCTAGAATTTAATATCTCAGTTTTATATTTCTTATTCCAACGCTTGTCGCCAACACCAACACCAGCCAAATGAATAATGGCATCGACTCCGCGCAACGGTTCAAGATTAACAAAACCAGTTTGTGGATCCCACTGCACCTCATCAGCTGCTATTGGTACCCGGCGTACCAATCGTTGCACCGTGTGACCTTCAGCTTTCAAATGCCCAACTAGTGCGGTCCCAATCAGACCGGATGAGCCGGTGATTGCAATACGTTGTGGAACTGACATCTTCGGTTAGAGCCCTAGATCGGACTCAAAGGCGCCGCCTTCCAAACGCTCTTTTAGCGTTACTAAGAAGCGAGCAGCATCTGCGCCATCAACCACGCGGTGATCGTAGGAAAGGGCGAGATAAACCATGGATCGAATAGCAATTGATTCCCCGCCATCTGCGCCTTTAACAACCATTGGCCGCTTCACCACGGCGCCAAGACCAAGGATAGCAACCTGCGGTTGATTGATAATTGGCGTATCAAATAGCGCACCGCGACTTCCAGTGTTGGTAAGAGTGAATGTTCCACCACCTAGTTCATCCGGTCTTACTTTATTAGCCCGGGTGCGTGCGGCCAGATCGGCAATCTTTCTGGCAATTCCACCCATATTTAGGTCACCAGCGTTAGCAATTACTGGAACAAGGAGGCCGCGCTCGGTATCAACGGCAACACCTAGATGCTCTGCCCCGTGGTAAGTAATCTGATCGCCTTCAACTGATGAGTTAAGAACCGGATGTTGTTTCAAGCCTTCACAAACTGCAACAGCAAAGAATGGAAGATAGGTAAGTTTCACGCCTTCTCGTTCTTCGAAACTTGCCTTCGAACGATCACGAAGTCGGGCAATCTTTGTCACATCCACTTCAATCACAGTTGTGAGTTGGGCACTGACTTGAAGTGATTCAACCATGCGAGCAGCAATAACTTTGCGAAGTCGTGACATCGTCACCGTTGTTCCACGCAATGGCGAAACTGCAACTGCCGGGATCTTTGCAACCGATGGCGCTGTTGTTGTTGCGGTAACTGGTGCCACTGATGAAAGCGCGGCAGCTGGAACAACTGGAACGGCGAGAGCTTCGACATCTTCGCGACGAATGCGACCGCCGATCCCGGTTCCCGCAACATTTGCCAGGTTCACGCCAAGCTCTGATGCGAGTTTGCGAACTAAGGGAGTCACATATGCATCAGCCGGCTGAGATATCGAAGCTGCAACATCTGGGGAGGCAACAACTGGGGCTGCAGCCGCACCCGTGGCACTGCCAATTAAGCCAAGACGTGCGCCAACTGGAACTGTCGCATCTACCGCCACATCAATTGCGAGCAGAGTTCCGGCCACTGGGGAAGGAATCTCGGTATCTACTTTGTCAGTTGAAACTTCAAGTAGTGCTTCATCTACCGCAACTAGATCGCCCACATTTTTTAGCCAGCGGGTAACGGTTCCTTCGCTAACGCTTTCTCCAAGTGCTGGCATCGTGATTACCGTTCCCGCACCGGTTGGCGTTGCTGCTGGCACAACTGCAACAGGTACAGGGGTGTCCAAGACAGGTGGCGGAGTTGGTGCCGCCTCGGCAGCAACAGGTGTGGCCACGACGACAGGTGTGGCCACGACGACAGGTGGCGGAGTTGGTGCCGCCTCGGCAGCAACAGGTGTGGCTTCCTCTGACGCAGGGGCATCTGCAATTACGGCAAGCTCAGCACCTACTGGAACGGTTTGGTCAACTTGAACAACAATTTTCTGAAGAGTTCCAGCAACAGGTGATGGAATCTCAGTATCAACTTTGTCAGTCGAAACTTCTAACAGCGGTTCATCCACATCTACATGATCGCCCTCAGCCTTTAACCATCGGGTGACTGTGCCTTCGCTAACACTTTCGCCAAGTGCTGGCATAGTTACTGAGAATGTCATCTATTTCTCTCCTTGGTTATCCGTGAGCGTGCAGCGGTTTGCCGGCAAGTGCCATATGAGCCTCACCCATCGCCTCCGACAGTGTTGGGTGGGCATGGAGCAAAGGAGCCACATCAGATGCACGTGCCTCCCAGTTATAAATTAATTCTGCTTCCGCAAGGAGTTCACCGACACGGGCACCAACCATATGAACGCCCAGCACCGGACCATCTTTTTGGGAAACCAGTTTGATGGAACCGGCGGTATTAAGGATTTGTGCTTTACCATTTCCGGCTAGGTCATAAGTTAATTCGACAACATCATGGCCACGCCTTTTGGCCTCTGCCGTCGTTAAGCCAACAGATGCCACTTCAGGCTCCGAGTAAGTAACACGCGGAACACCATCATAATTAATTGGGCGCGGATTCAATCCCGCAATTTCTTCTGCCACCAAGATACCTTCGGCAAAACCCACATGCGCTAACTGCAGCGTCGGGATTAAATCACCAACCGCCCATACTCCTGGAATATTTGTACGGCACTTGTCATCAACCAATACATATCCACGCTCCATCGCAATGCCTTGTTCCTCGTAGCCAATGTTTACCGATACTGGACCGCGGCCTACTGCAACCATTAAAAGTTGCGCGGTAAATGTCTTTCCATCTTCCAAAGTTACTGTTACGTCATCCGCATTTTTAACCGCAGTTTGAAAACGAACTCCCAATTCAAACTTAATTCCACGTTTGCGAAATGCCCGCTCTAACAGCTTGCTAGAGGACTCATCTTCTAGGGCAACTAGGTGAGGAAGAGCTTCAATAATAGTTACTTCCGCGCCAAAAGATTTCCACACCGAAGCAAATTCACACCCGATGACCCCGCCACCTAATACGATCACACTTTTTGGGACATAATCTAAATTAATGCCTTGGTCAGAGGTAATTATTTTTGTGCCATCAATTTCCAGCCCAGGTAAAGTTCTTGCATAAGATCCGGTCGCAAGGATTACATTTTTTCCGGTGTATTGAACGCCATTTACTTCAACGGTGTCCTTAGAAATCAACTTACCGCGACCCTCGATCAGGGTGATGTTACGCGATTTCACCAGACCAGTTAAACCCTTGTATAACTTATTTATAACGCCATCCTTATAAGAGTTGACGCCTTCCATATCCATGCCAGCAAAAGTTGATTTCACACCAAAGTGGGAACCATCGCGTGCACCATCTGCAATTTCACCCGCATGCAGTAACGCCTTTGTTGGAATACAACCGCGATGTAAACATGTTCCACCAACTTTGTCGGCTTCGATTAATGCAATGGAAAGGCCAAGCTGAGCCCCGCGTAACGCGGCGGCGTAGCCACCACTGCCACCGCCAAGGATGACTAGATCAAACTGCGACACAGACAGCTCCCCTCATGAGCCCGCCATAAATTTAATCGGGCTAGGTGGCTATCTTGCCCCAAAAAGAGCGAATCCTCACAATGCAAAAGCGGGATTTAGCCCTGTTCGGCCAATGTCACAAGTGAGCGCAAAGCGATACCGGTTCCACCTACTGGGGTATAGCCATGGGCTAAGCCCTCGTTGTATGCCGGAGCTGCGATATCTAGATGTAGCCAAGGTAGATCTGGCGCCACAAACTCTTTCAGGAATAAACCGGCGACCAACATGCCACCCATGCGTTCGCCGATATTTGCTAGATCGGCAACTGGTGAATCCAGGGATGCCCGCAGCTCTTCCGGCAATGGCATCGGCCAAAACTGCTCACCGCTAAGAGTTGCCACCTTCAAAAATACATCACTAAACTCCGGGTTATTACCCATAACCGCACTTGTTCGAGTTCCAAGTGCGACCTTCTGCGCGCCAGTGAGGGTTGCAACATCGATGATGCCATCCAACTTATGTTTTGATTCTTGCGCCTTCACTAACGCATCGGCCAGAACTAATCGACCTTCTGCATCAGGGTTAAGAACTTCAACGGTTTTACCGCCAAAAATTGTGATGATGTCACCTGGACGAGTAGCGGTATCGCTCGGCATATTTTCGGCCAATGGCGCCCACGCTTCAATTGCCACGGGAAGTTTCAATTCGGCAATTGCACATACCGCAGCACTTACAGCGGCGGCTCCACTCATATCTGATTTCATCGCTTCCATCCCAGCCGCCGGCTTTAGCGCTAAGCCACCGGTATCAAAGGTGATTCCTTTGCCAACGTAGGCATATCGCTTAACCGCCTTACCTTTTGGAGTGTAAGAAATATGGAGCAGACGTGGTGGATTAGCAGAACCTTGACCTACCCCGATGATGCCACCAAAGCCTTGGGACTTGAGTTGTTTTTCATCCCAGATTTGAATTTTCAAGCCGGATTTTACGCCGCCGGCAGCTTTGACAACTGCGGACAATTTCTTGGTGAAAGAGTCCGGGGTTAAGTGACTTGGGGGAGTATTAATAAGATCGCGCACTAAGTAGGTGTACTTTGCAATTATTGCTGCGCGCGTTATCACTGCCTTCGCTGCACCGTCAGATGCAAACTTGGAGTGCACGGTGATGGTCTTTAAAGGTGCTTTATGATCTGCCTTAGTTGAACTGCGAAACTCGGTAAAGTTGTAAGCACCCAAGGCGGCACCTTCTGCGACGGCAGCTACTTCAAGCAAGGTTTTTGCCGGTAAGGAAAATGTGGCGGATGAATTTCCATGTAATGAACGCGCGGCACTCCCGGCGGCACGGCGCAAGGTTTCGTGCGAGTACGAGGCAGATTTCTTACCTAGGCCAGTAAAAACTAACACTCGAACATGGGAACCCGGAACTTTTACTATTTCATTTACTTTCCCGGTGGCACCCAGGTCAGCTAGTTGAGCCAATAAACTCTTGGTGTCGAGTGCCAGATCGCCCGCTTCGATAGCCAGGCCACCTTTCGCATTTGTAACTACCAGGCCTAGAACTAGTACTTCATCTTTGACAGCGCCATCTGAAATTTTAAGTGAACTCATAACATGAAGCCTAATCGAAGTATTGATAGGTTTGTACAATGAACACCTCACCGCTTAACGAAAAGCATCTGGATTTAATGGCCAAGATGGCGGATTTTGGTGGCTGGATGATGCCGATCGAATATCCGGGAGCTGGCGTCCTAGCCGAGCATGCCGCGGTTCGAGAGCGAGTCGGCATTTTTGATGTATCCCATCTCGGAAAGGCATCAGTTACTGGTGATGGCGCGCTGGAGTTTTTAAATAGTGTCTTAACAAATGATTTAACAAAGATTCAAGATGGATTTGCGCAGTACACAATGCTTTGCACTGAAACTGGTGGAGTTGTTGATGACCTCATCGCGTATCGAAACAGCGAGACAGATTTTTTCCTAGTGCCTAATGCTTCCAATACATCTGATGTTGTCAAAGTTTTGCAGGAAAAGGCTCCGACCGCAATTACGGTCACCAATTTACATTCGAAGTATGCGGTGATTGCGGTGCAAGGTCCGCTGGCACCTAAAGTGCTAACGGCGCTTGGTATCAGTACCGAGATCGCATACATGGCTTTTGCACATGTGAAGATTGATCGTGTGCAAGTGATTTTGTGTCGGACTGGCTATACCGGTGAATTGGGGTATGAACTTTTGCCACTTGCAGCAGATGCCCTGATTGTTTGGGATGCGCTGGTGCAAGCGATCGCACCCTTAGGGGGTTTGGTGTGTGGTTTGGGTGCGCGAGATACCTTACGGACCGAGATGGGCTATCCATTACATGGCCACGAACTGACTTTAGCGATTTCGCCAGTCGAAGCGGGTGCCTCCTGGGCGGTTGGTTGGAACAAGAATGATTTCATCGGCTCCACTGTTTTGCGCGAGCAAAAGAGTCAAGGTCCAGTGCGAAAGAGTGTTGCTTTGAAATCTTTGGATCGGACAATTCCACGAGCTGGAATGACAGTAAAGAGTTCTGCGGGTGAAATTTATGGCGAAGTTACAAGTGGCACATTTTCGCCATCGCTAAAACATGGCATCGCCATCGCACTTGTCCAAGCTACGGTCAAGGTGGGCGACCAATTAGTGGTAGATGTCCGTGGGCGAGAGGGTTTAGTGGAAGTGGTCAAACTTCCTTTTGTTGCCGCACACGTTCGTTAAAAACAACGGGAGTCAAGAACGCAGCGCGGGTATGGGTTCTGCGCAAAGCTGATAAGACCGAACTTCCAGTTACCGCGATTAAGCCGGCAGTAAATACGGCACGCGGAACATCCCAAGCCATCGCCGTTGCCAAGTGAAATGTCAAAAATCGATAAAGATTTTCAGTTAATGCCCCGCCCGGAATAAATGAAAGTTGGGTACCGGAGGCCAAGGCCCAAGGCCAAAACTGCAGATCCATCAAGAGGCCAAAGAGTGCTGCCGCCATCACACCAAAGACGGTAAGCATGAGGATTTCTAGCCGGCCTCGCACATTTTTAGGCAGCGACCCAGCTAACAACCCGATCCAGCCTGCGGCAAATACTTGATAACCCAACCATGGACCCAGGCCCCCCGTGATCATGGCGGAGGCAAACATGGAAACAACTCCTAGTAAAAATCCGAAGGAGGCACCAAATACGCGCGCACTTAAAATCAAGAGAAACCACATTGGTTCAATGCCCACCGCTCCGGCACCAAGCGGACGAAGCGCTGCGATAACCGCCGATAAAATTCCAAGTAGGGCCACAGATTTTGCATCTAATCGAGCGGATGAGATTTCTAGAACAACTAAGAGGAATGCCAAACCAACTGCTCCCCAAAAAAAGAGTTGGGTTTGCGGTAAATCGGTACCCACATAAAAAAATGGCCACAAAAAACCAGCCGCACTAAGTACTGAAGCTAAGGCCAAAACGGAGGCATTCTTGTAACTGAACCGAACTATGTCGCTAGTTAAGTTCTTCATGAGTTTTCAACTGCCGCTATGACATCAGCGACCCGTAGCCATGGGTGCGGAGCCATGACCTTGGCAACTTGTGGCGCAAAGGCAGGTGAGGAGAGTAGAACATCGATCGCAGAACCATCTGCAACTATTTCACCATCGGCAAAGAAAATAACTCGGGTTGCTAGTTCGGCTACTAATTCCACATCATGGGTAGCAAGGAGTACACACTTACTAAAATTTTTGGCAAATGCAATCAAGATGCTGACCAGTTCGCGTTTAGCTTGGTAATCCAGACCACGAGTAGGTTCATCTAAAATCAAAATCTCTGGATTTGCCGAAAGCACAACACTGAGTGCCAGACCTAAACGTTGACCTTCCGAGAGATCTCGTGGGTGCATCTGTAGCGAAACTCCTGGAACCAACTGGTCTAGCAAAGTTGCCGTTGTACCGACTGCTACATCGTTGTCGGCATCGGCTTGGGTACATTCAATTAGGACAGTTTGCCCGTACAACAAATCACTCGGCTCTTGCGGAATAAAGCCAATGGCACTTCGACGGTCTTTACCCTTTAAGTTTTGCGGGTTTAGGTCGAGCACCCGGACTTTCCCGGAATCAGGTTGGTTGATACCGGCTATCGCTTTCAAAAATGAGGTTTTGCCGGCACCATTTCGGCCCATGACCGCAACGATTTCCTGGTTGTAAATTGTTGCTGAGATAGATTTTAAGGCGCGGTAACCTGCGTAAGTGATGCCAAGACTCTCCACGGAAATGATTTTCGTATCTCCCGAGACCGGGGAATGAGTAGCTCTCAAAAAATCTTTAGTTCGAAACGCTTGCGTCATACGCCGCATTTCGCGGACCGAAACACCTATCTCTTTCAGGCCAAGGGCTCGGGCCAGATGGACGATCGGAGGTGCAATCGGTGAATCCATCAGAATTTCTTCCGGTGTTCCGACTTTTGTGACACCCACGCCATTTATATAAAGGATGCGATCTGCAAATTGAATAACTCGCTCCAATTTATGCTCGGCAATTACAACAGTCAGACCTAAGTCATGCACCAATCGATGCAAAATAGATAAAACTTCTTCCGCCGCGATTGGATCTAGTGCGCTAGTTGGTTCATCCAGCACTAACACCTTTGGGTGGGTTACCAAGGCTGCTGCTATCGCTACCCGCTGCTGTTCACCGCCACTTAAAGTTGCGATGCTGCGACTGCGTAACGCTGCCAGACTCAAAAGATCGAGAACCTCTTCCACTCGTTTTCGCATCACATCACTTGGCAGGTTTAGCGCCTCCATGCCAAAAGCCAACTCTTCTTCAACGGTGTCCGCGACAAAACCATTCACTGGATTCTGGCCAACTATCCCGATTAAGTGCGCCAGTTCGCCCGGTTTTACTAGTTGCGTGGAAATTCCATCGATACTTACATCTCCCGCCAAAATTCCGCCGGTGTGGTGTGGCACGAGGCCATTTATCAAGCGCAGCAATGATGACTTTCCGGAGCCAGTTGAACCAATAACCAAAACCATTTCACCCTCTGAAATTTCCAGGTTCAAATTTTCCAAAACTGTGGTGGTTGAGTTGGGATAAATTAGCGAAACATTTGCAAACTTAATCATGAGAGCCCCACCGCCAATACCGCCGATGCCACCACGATTGAATCTAGATAGCGCCACTTTATTGGGCGGTAGCGGGATCGCTTTCTACTTACGCCATAGCCGCGTGCATCCATGGCCGCAGCTAAATCAAGTGATCGGGCGAGGGACTCTTCTAGCAGTGGAATTGCAATTCTTTTCCAAGATTTAAACCCCTTTAGGGATTGACCTCGAAGTAGTTGTGCCTGTCGGATTCTAGCTACCGCAGTTACTAATTGTGGTAGCGCCGAAGTAGCAATTACAACAGAAACACCAAATTCATATAAATAAACTGGCAGCACCCGTAATAATCGATGGGGACTTGTCAGCGATGCGGCTGCACCAAATATTATGATTATTGTGCAAATCAACAAACCTTCGGTCAACGCAGCGGAGAGCCGCTCAGTTGTTACCGCTCCACCGATTCGAATGCCAGGCATCCAGGAGGGTAGTGACAAAATCGGGATGGTAAAGATTGTAGTTCCTGGAATCGGCACCCCAATTAGTACGCCGATAACGGTTCGCACAATCAGAATCCACAAAGATAACTTAAGCGTCCAGTTAAAACTCTTTCCCCAAGGTGCATCATCGCGAAATAAAAAGACGACCACCGTCACCACACCCACACACACAAAGGTAAATACAGTGCTATTAAAACGGATGACCGACAACGCCAATCCGATAGCCCAGATCCACCATGTGAGTGGGTGCAGTGAAGGCTTTCTCATAGCTACTTCTTCACGTAGCCCTTAGGAGTATTGATCTCTACGCCGCACTCTTTTGCTGGGTAGCCATTTAATCCACAAATGAAACCAGAACCTTGTGCTCTGATTTTTGCGACTTGACCCAAGACATCAACGCCAAGTGCATTTTTATCGGCAACTACACACTTAACAATGAGCCGCGGTGTGCGCTCACCAGTAGGCCGCAGAACCGCTGAACCGAAATCAACCATTACGCCGATTCGCTTCTTCCCGGCTACTGCTTTTGTCTTACCGCAAATGGCAGCAAACTGCGGTGTGATTTTTGGAGTTTTTGCATCAGGAATGGCATCGCTACTAAAAGTAAATGCCCAACCTTCCACGGAACCATCAGCAACATTGACGGTTGGTCCGGTCATCGCAGCAGTCCATGCAGTTGCGGCTGGAGCTGCTTGAAAGTAACCCCAATAGCGATAGCCTTTTTCGGCGGCGTTGGCCGAAGGTGTAGCCAGTAGGGCAATAAGTGAAATAGTAATTAGCAGTTTAAACTTCATTGTTGTGGGGCCTCTCAAATATTCAAGAGTCTCACAGGGAGTGAACCGCACGTATGGTCAGAAAAAACTCAACAAAACCTAGCGTAAGGAGCACACCCCGCAAACCTCGGCGGGTGTTTGTCTCATCTCTGTCTGGTAGGTAATCCGACTTAGTCCTCTAACATTTTTTTAAAAGTAGAGGAGTTCACGGTTGCGGGTCAGCGTCGGATTTGCACCGAACTTCCCCCACCAAGCGAGCTATTAAGTTGTGACACAAGAAAACCACATTGATTACTAGTTGGCAACTAGGCGCGCACCACCTAGGCTAGCAAGCATGGAATACCGACGACTTGGCAGTACCGGAATGTATGTTTCTGAGATTTCTTACGGAAATTGGTTGACGCACGGGAGTCAAATTGAATCAGATGCTGCGGTCAAATGCGTACAGGCAGCGCTCAAGGCAGGAATCACAACCTTTGATACCGCCGACGTTTATGCTGGCACGAAAGCTGAAACTGTTTTAGGTAAAGCGCTTAAAGGTGTTCGTCGCGAATCTTACGAATTATTTACAAAGGTCTATTGGCCAACTGGCACGGGAAAAAATGATCGCGGACTTTCCCGCAAACACATTATCGAATCATGCAACGCCTCATTAAAGCGTTTACAGACTGATCACATCGATTTATATCAAATGCATCGCTTTGATTTTGAGACACCACTCGAGGAGTCGCTGTGCGCCTTTGATGATCTAATCCGATCCGGAAAAGTTCATTACATTGGTTTTTCTGAATGGAACGCTACCCAGATTAAATCCGCGCTCGATATTCAAGACGCTCGTGGCTATAACCGATTTGTCTCCAGCCAGCCGCAGTACTCCGCACTCTGGCGGGTCATAGAGTCAGAGGTGGTTCCGTTGTCCCTAAAAGAGGGAATTGGCCAGATCGTATGGTCGCCAATGGCGCAAGGAATTCTGACTGGAAAGTACTTGCCAGGAGAGAAGGCACCAGCAGGTTCTCGTGCCACCGATAAGGGCAGTGGTGCAAACATGATCAAGGGCTGGCTGCGCGATGAGGTCTTGCAGGCGGTTCAAAATCTTAAGCCGATCGCCGAAGCGAATGGACTCAGTATGAGCCAACTGGCGATCGCGTGGGTCCTGCAAAATCCAAATGTGTCTACCGCGATTATGGGTGCGACTAAGCCTTCGCAGGTGCGGGAAAATGTAAAAGCAGCAGGCGTGAAATTAGATACGGACACGATGAAGGCCATTGACAGCGCACTCGGTGATTTACCGGAGCGCGATGCTACGAAAAGTGAAAGTCCCAACCCGCGCGCGTAATAATCTTCGGATTATTTAAAGGAATCGCCGACCTTTACCTGCGGGTGTGGGGCGCGTAGTCGTCGCATTTGGGTTGAGCGCAACCACGCGTACATTCCTAATCCCTTTGTACTTGCATCCGGAAACTTCTCGGAAACTACTTTGCGAATCTTTCGCGAGAGAAAGATTCCATCAACTACTGCGATTAGTAGAACTGAATACATCAGGGCAATCGCACCGATTTGAACTGCCGCAAAAGGCAGAAGTGTTAGAACCAGAACAACAAAAATGATCGGTAAAAAATACTCACCAACTGAACGTCTGGAATCAACGTAGTTGCGCACAAACCGCCGAGCTGGGCCGCGATCTCGCGCCGGCAAGGAAGATTCATCTCCGCGAAGGTAAGCCGCCCGTTGGGCGACTCGGCTTTGTTTGGACTGTGCCTTTGATGCCCGTTTTTGGTCCTTTGTCACAATTGGGGCAAGGGATGAAACCTTCCGCTTTGATTGCGCCTGTTTGCGGGTAGGGGTGGGGCGTCCCTTACCGGTGGCTGCTGAGTCTTCCTGTGATGTCATAGATCTCACTATAGAGGTCGTATCCAAGGCTGTTCGACTCGCAAGCAAACGGCGCAGGGGAGTAGGATGAGGACAAGAAGCCGATTAGGGAGAGCAATAATGACAACTGAAGCAACTACCACAACTGGAATCCTGTTAACAGATGTAGCTGCCGCAAAGGTCGCCGCGCTTTTGGCGCAAGAGGGTCGGGATGACCTAAATCTGAGAGTTGCGGTGCAGCCAGGTGGTTGCTCCGGCCTTAAGTATCAGTTGTACTTTGATGATCGCAATATGGATGGTGATGTTGTGCGCGAATTTGGCGCCGTAAGAGTTATAACTGACAAGATGAGCGACCCATATCTTTCTGGCGCATCGATCGATTTTGTGGACACCATTGAAAAGCAAGGTTTCACGATAGATAACCCAAATGCGGCTGGCTCTTGCGCATGCGGCGATTCTTTTAACTAAAAAATCTAATTCGCATAAGATCCCTACATGAAAATCGGTGTAGCGGGTTCGGTCGGCATTGATCATTTAATGACTTTCTCGGGAAAGTTTACCGATTCCCTGGTAGCTGGTTCGCTGGAAAAACTCTCGCTTTCATTTCTGGTTGACAGCATGGATGTTCGACGCGGTGGCTGTGCGGCAAACATTGCCTTCGGTCTTGGAGTGCTGGGACTTAATCCAATTCTGATTGCCGCGGTTGGTAAAGACTGGGCTGATTACGAAGCCTGGCTAGCGCGCCACGGTGTCGACACCTCCCATGTCTTGATTTCATCAACATTACATACCGCACATTTTGTGGTCACTACTGATCAAAGCCTGAATCAAATTGCCTCATTTTTTCCGGGCGCAATGAGCGAGGCGCGCAATATTGAACTATCGCCCATCATGGATAAAGTTGGTCGGTTAGACATGATGGTTATTTCCCCCGATGATCCAGAGGCGATGCTGCGCCACTCCGATGTTTGTCGCCAATTAGGCGTTGCCTTTGCCGCCGATCCTTCCCAGCAGATGGCACGAATGTCGGGGGATGAGATTAAGGCCCTCATTGATGGCGCCACTTATCTCTTTATGAATGAGTATGAGTTAGCGCTAGCGATGCAAAAGACTGGCTGGTCCGACAGCCAGATTTTGCAGCGGGTTAAATATCGCGTGGTCACCATGGGCGCAAAAGGCGCCAAAGTGGAAAGTTCGGCTGGCGATTTGGTGCAGGTAGGTTGTCCGCAAGAAAACTCCAAGACCGATCCAACTGGTGTGGGTGACTCTTTCCGTTCTGGATTTATTGCGGGCTTGGCCTGGGGCGTTTCGCACGAGCGATGTGCCCAGCTTGGCGCATTAATTGCCACCTACGTGATTGAGACATTAGGAACACAGGAGTATCGATTTACTAACTCTGAGTTTGTGGCCCGCTTTGCCCAGGCCTACGGGCAGAGCGCCGCTGATGAAATTTCTTTGCATTTAAAGTAGGTGTGAGAAGGGCCACCACTCGCCGACGTTAGGCCCATGCCACGCTCAGCGTGAATACAAACTATCCTTAGCAACATGTCTAGCCGCCTGGCATTTAGCCGCCTTAAAGTTCTGCTTCTAGCCGCCCCAGTTCTATTGCTAACGGGGTGCTCGAAAGTTTCCGGCCTTGGTTTTGAAGAGTCGGTCACAAGTGTTAATGATCAATCGCTCTCTTTGTGGCAAGGCGCTTGGATTGCCGGCGGCGTCGTTGGCGTAATTACTTTAATTTTAATTTTATGGCCAGCAGTATTTCACCGTGGTAAGAAAGATGGACCAGAGTTTCCAAAGCAAACTCAGTACCACATTCCAGTTGAGGTTGCTTACACAATAATTCCATTTATTATCGTAGCTGTTCTGTTTTATTTCACCGCAACAAAACAATCGGTAATCACCGAAAAGACAACTACCTACGCACATGAAATCACAGTCAAGGGGATTCAGTGGTCATGGCAGTTTGGTTATCCAGAAGCTGGCCCAAAGGCAGTAGTTACCGGAACGCCGGCCCAGCCGCCAACACTTGTGGTGCCAATCGGGCAACGGGTGCGCTACACGCTAACTGCAAATGATGTGGTTCATGGATTTTGGATTCCAGCGTTTATGATTCAAATGCAAAATATTCCAGGGATAGAAAACCATCTCGAATTCACTGCCAATAAACTTGGCGAGTATCCAGGTCGATGCAACATATTATGCGGGCGCAATCACTCGCAGATGCTTTTCAAAGTGAAGGTGGTAACACTCGCCCAGTACAACGCTTATCTGGAAACACTTAAGGGGAGCCCAGCATGACAACATATGCAGAACGTCCAACTATTACTGCGCCAGGGTCCTTGGCAACTCCCAAGGGAAAGTCATTTGTAAAGTGGATTACCTCCACCGATCACAAGACCATCGGGTATCTGTACTTGATGACCTCCTTTGCCTGGTTCTTAATTGGCGGCGTGCTTGCCCTGTTTCTGCGTGCCGAATTAGCTCGCCCCGGGATGCAGTTTTTAAGCAATGAGCAGTACAACCAGATCTTCACGATGCACGGAACAATTATGTTGCTGATGTTTGCCACCCCACTCTTTGTGGGTTTTGCTAATGTGATTATGCCGTTGCAAATCGGAGCGGCAGATGTTGCCTTTCCTCGCCTCAATATGTTGTCGTACTGGCTGTTTTTCTTTGGCTCGCTCATGGCATTTGGTGGCTTCTTATCACCAGGGGGTGCGGCCTCATTCGGCTGGACCGTTTATGCCCCATTGTCTAACTCAACTTATTCGCCAGGAATCGGTGCAGACTTGTGGCTGATTGGTCTAACGATCAGTGGAGTTGGAACCATTCTTGGTGGCGTTAATTTCATTACAACTATTTTCACCATGCGCGCACCTGGCATGACCATGTTTCGGATGTCAATCTTTACTTGGAATATCTTGCTTACCGCGATTCTAGTTCTTCTCGCATTTCCACCTTTAGCTGCCGCGCTGCTTGGCTTGGAAATGGATCGAATTTATGGAACGCATATATTTGATCCGGCAAATGGTGGCGTTATGTTATTCCAGCACTTGTTTTGGTTCTTTGGACACCCCGAAGTCTATATTCTCGCTCTGCCATTTTTTGGAATTGCGAGCGAGATTTTGCCGGTCTTTAGCCGTAAACCAATCTTTGGTTACAAGGGTTTAATCGCAGCCACGATCGCCATTGCTGCGCTCTCAGTTTCAGTTTGGGCGCACCACATGTTTGCTAGTGGCCAGGTACTTCTGCCCTTCTTCTCCTTCATGACATTTTTAATTGGTGTTCCAACCGGGGTTAAGTTCTTCAATTGGATTGGCACCATGTGGCGCGGTCACGTAACTTTTGAAACACCGATGTTGTGGGTGATGGGCTTCCTAGTTACCTTCCTTTTCGGCGGAATTACCGGGATTATTTTGGCATCACCTCCGTTAGATTTTGCCGTCTCTGCTAGTTACTTTGTTGTCGCGCACTTCCATTATGTGCTCTTTGGAACCGTGGTGTTTGCCATGTTCGCTGGTTTCTATTTCTGGTGGCCAAAGTTCACCGGTCGGATGCTTAATGAGCGACTAGGAAAGATTCACTTTTGGACCTTGTTCGTTGGCTTCCACTTAACCTTTTTAATTCAACACTGGTTGGGCATCAAGGGCTTCCCACGGCGTTACGCAGATTATCTCGCTACTGATGGGTTTACATTTATGAACACTGTCTCAACGATCGGTTCATTCCTTTTGGCGCTTTCCATGATCCCATTTGCCATCAATATTTGGATTACCCGCAAGGCGCCATTGGTCGGCGTAGATGATCCTTGGGGATATGGCTCATCACTGGAATGGGCGACCTCTTGCCCACCACCACGCCATAACTTTTTAACTATGCCGCGCATTTCAAGTGAGCGACCAGCTTTTGATCTTCATCATCCGCATATCAAGACCGAAGGGCACAAATAATTTATGAAGGTGTCATGGCAAATGTTTGGTGGGTTAAGTGTCTTTTATATCATTATGACGGTTATCTATTGGCTCATAGGGGGCGAGCCAGTCGGCGTGGTCGGAATGATGCTTTCAGCAGGACTGGCTGGCATGGTTGGTTTCTATCTTTGGTTTACCCAAAAGCGTATTGGAGTGATTCTGCCAGAAGATAGCTTTACGGCGGAAATTTCAGATGGAGCCGGAGATCTCGGTTTTTACAGTCCACATTCTTGGTGGCCTTTGCCGGTAGCACTAAGTGCTTGCGTTATGGGGTTAGGTTTGATTATTGGTTGGTGGCTTTCCCTGGTCGGAGTCGGCGGGCTTATGATTTCAATTATCGGCATGGTGACAGAGTACGAAAAGCCGGTTAACGCTGGAACACATTAATGAGTGAAGTTCGGGCCGAGATTTTGCCGGTATCTGTCGCAAATACTGCAGCTGCACGAATCATTATTAATGCACCGGCCGGAAAAATATTTGATTTACTAGCAAATCCACGTGCGCACCAATTATTTGATGGTTCTGGCACGATTCAAGGTTCAATCTCTGGTCCAGAGCGATTATTTAAGGGTGCCACATTTGCGATGGCAATGCGGATTAAACTTCCTTATCGCGTTAAAAATACGGTCGTAGCATTCGAAGAGGACAATAAAATAAGTTGGTCACATTTGATGAAGTGGACCTGGAGTTATGAGCTAGAAAGTTTAGATGGTGGGAGTACCCAAGTTACTGAATCATTTGATGCCAGCCAGGTTGCGTTTTATGCCACTTGGTGGCTGAAGAAGACTGGCGCTATGGCACACAACCCTAAGTGGATGGCTAAGTCCCTGGTGCGATTGAAGGCGATCTGCGAAGTTTGAAGTTAGCCCGTTTTGCCCCTTTTCTTTTTGTAGTTTTGTGGAGTACCGGGTTCATTGGGGCTAAATATGGTTTGCCGTACGCCGATCCTTTTATTTTTCTTTCCCTACGTATTCTGATCGCGGCTGCGATTCTTTTCATGGTCACAGCACTTATGGGTTCAACCTTTCGAATCGGAAGTCGTGCGATAAAGCGATCTGCATTAATTGGCTTCTTCTTGCATGCCTGCTACCTCGGTGGCGTCTTCTATTCAATCTCCGAAGGTCTATCTGCAGCAGTAGCAGCGGTTGTTACCTCAATCCAACCCGTTTTAGTATCGCTGCTGGCAGTAAAGGTGTTGGGGGAGCGGCTGGTACTTCGTCAAGTTGTTGGATTGATCTTAGGTCTAATTGGAGTAATTCTTGTTCTTACCCCAACCATCGAATCAAAGATTCCGATGATCGCGCTGCTGGCAATTGCAGTGGCGCTAATGGGCAGCACAGCGGCAACATTAGTGCAGAAGAAGTATGGAAGTGATATTCCATTAGTTGCCGGTACCGCCTACCAATATCTTTTCAGTGGAGTAGGGCTGGGAATAATTGCACTAGCTACCAATCAAGTTTCAATCCAATGGAATGCAAAGTTCACATTCTCATTCATTTGGTTGATCGGTGCCCTATCAGTCGGCGCAATACTCCTACTGCTTTGGCTGCTTAATAACGGGAGCGCAGCTTCAGTCTCATCACTTTTCTATTTGGTGCCACCGGCAACTGCAATCCAAGCGTTTTTTCTATTTGGTGAAAAAGTAAACACCCAAGGCTTCCTAGGTATAGGAATCACTGCCTTGGGTGTTTGGCTGGTTTTGACTACTCAGAGTTAAGTTTTTAGTGGTGCTCGATCTCTTTCAGATCAGTAGCAGTGGCCTTTGGAATAGCCTGGGCATGTGCATCACTCATCCGAGCACGCAACTTGTTTTTCAGAGCGCCAGCACGCTTAACGCCGCGGGCGTCAACGGCTGGCAGTTCCAGTGGTGGCAATTGTTCATGTGAAGTAAGTAGGTATGCCTTCTCGGGCGAAATTGGTTCATGAACTTCCACAAATTCACCATGCGGCAAACGTAGTAGCCGACCGGTTTCGCGCCCATGAAGAACTAATTCACGATCAGCCCTTTGTAGCGACAGACAAAGTCGCTTGGTAAGCACAAAAGCAATGGGGGGGAGAATAAAGATGCCGATTCGGGTACCCCACATAATTTGGTTGATGGAAAGATCAAAGTTGGTCGCAATCAAGTCATTTCCACCGTTAATTAATGCCACCACCATAAAAGTTAGCGACATGGCACCCAGTGCGGTGCGGTTCGGGGCGTTGCGCGGACGATCCAATAAGTGATGTTCGCGCTTATCGCCAGTGATCCAGCTTTCAATAAATGGATAAAGTGCCATTCCGGTAAAGAGAATTCCGGGAACAATCAAACCTGGCAGCAAAATATTCCACGAGATGGTGTAGCCAAATAAATATGTTTCCCAAGGCGGCGCCATTCGTACTAAGCCATCCAGCCATCCCATGTACCAGTCGGGTTGCGATCCGGCCGTGACCTGACCAGGGGTATATGGTCCGTAAAGCCAAATTGGATTAATTGATGCAACTGCTGCCAAAAAGGCAATAACACCAAAAACGATGAAGAAGAAACCACCCGCTTTTGCCATGTAAACCGGGAAAAGTGGATAGCCAACAACATTTTTTTCAGTCCGCCCAGGTCCTGGAAATTGGGTGTGCTTTTGGTACCAAACCATCATTAAGTGGGCGGTTATCAGGGCCAAGAACGCGCCAGGTAGCAAAAGTACATGGACAATATAAATTCTGGGAATAAATAGTTCGCCCGGAAATACGCCGCCAAAGGCAAAGTAGGAAAGGTAGGAACCCACTACCGGTAAAGCTTGAATAATCGCTTCCGCGATTCGAATTCCAGTTCCAGAAAGTAAATCATCAGGCAGTGAGTAACCTAAGAATCCTTCGACAATTCCAAGGGTTAATAAACCAACACCAATGATCCAGTTACCTTCCCGCGGCTTGCGGAAGGCACCTGTAAAGAAGACCCGCATTAAGTGAGCCACAATGGCTGCCATAAAAATCAGGGCGGCCCAGTGGTGAATTTGTCGCATTAATAACCCACCGCGAACTTCAAAGGAGATGTCAAGGGTCGAAGCATAGGCCGCCGACATCTTCACGCCTTGCAGCGGCTGATATGAACCTTCATAAACAATCTCTCGCATGGATGGGTCAAACCAAAATGTTAAAAAAGTTCCAGATAGCAGCAAAATCACAAATGAATATAGTGCAACTTCACCTAAGAGGAAGGACCAGTGGTCCGGGAACACTTTTTGCAGATTTTTTTTCATCCACGCCGCCGCGCCGGTGCGCTCATCTACGTAGTTTGCGACTTGGCCTAAACGAGCTTCAGTTGTCATTAGGTATTACGCCCCCAGAAACTAGGTCCGACTGGCTCGGAGAATGGATTGCGAGCAATTAGGTAACCTTCCGAATCCACGGTGATATCTAACTGCGGTAGTGGCCTGGCCGAGGGTCCAAAAATCACCTTTGCTGCCCGCGTGACATCAAAGGTGGATTGGTGGCATGGACACAGCAGGTGCTTGGTAGTTTGTTCATAGAGCGCCACTGCGCACCCCATGTGTGAACAAATCTTGGAAAAGGCGATAATCCCCTCATGCGTCATAGCAAAACGATCCGGCGTTAAATTAAACTCGGCTGGACGCAAACGGATCAACAGCACCGCATCTTTTGCGATGTCACTAAGCAGGCGATGTTCTGGATCTTTGATTTCAGGCAGGACTTGCGCAACCGAGCCAACCTCTAAATCAGAGACTTTAATACGACGATTGCTAGGATCTAAAACTAAGTAAGTTCCAGCTTTCCAAGTCGTTGTTTTTTGTTCGGGCCCGGGCAAGGGTCCAAGATCTCGGAGCAATAAAAGCGGCGAAAGCGCTGACAAACCAAGGGCGGTACCTAGAGATTTTTTGATCAGCGAGCGTCGTCCAAGGCCAGCCTCGCCAACACCTAACTTAACTGTCTTTACAAATTCATTACGATCTTCATCTGGTGATCGGAATTCGTGGCGATGCGCAATTACTTCTTGATCCGGCATTAACGTTTTTGCCCAATGAATTGCGCCGATGCCGATGAAGAATAAGGAGATGGCCATGCCTAAGCCCAGCCCCAATTGATGTGCATTCTGATCACCCATGATCGGGACAAATATAAATAGGTCATCCGGAATAAAAATGTACGAGAAGATTAAAAGAAGTGTTCCAAGCGCTGAAATACCAAACATCGTTGCCACTTGCCGCTCGGCGCGATCTGCCGCTTTCGGATCATGATCTGCTTTACGATGGACATGCGCCGGCAGGCCTGGATCTTTAATTGCTTCAATTTCACTACTCATTTACTTATCTCGCCTTCATCGCTAACCACACTGCTACACCAATAAGCAGGCCAAGACCTAAAGTCCACGCCAGTAGTCCTTCAGTTACCGGTCCCACTCGACCTAGCGATGCACCACCAAGATTTGGTTCACTTTCTGCCGCTTTAATCCACTTTATAATTGACAGCTTTTCTTCGGGTGTGATGATCTTATCGCTGAAGACCGGCATCGATTGCGGACCAGTGACCATCGCTTCGTAAATATGCTTTGGCTCTATTCCCATCAAAGTCGGCGCATATTTTCCTTGAGTGAGAGCGCCTCCTTGGCCAGCAAAGTTGTGGCACATGGCGCAGTTGTTTCGAAATAACTCACCACCTTCAGCCGTACTTCCATCTCGCTCATAATTTAATTGTGATTCATTAGGAGTCTTTGGACCTGGTGCTAGTGAGGCGACATATGCAGCTAGCGCAGTGGTTTCGGCCTCATCATAAACTGGTTCCTTGCGCATTGCCTGGGTACTCATGTCTGCCATTGGCATACGTCCAGTACCAACCTGGAAGTCAACGGATGCTTCACCAACACCAATCAATGATGGTGCAATTGCCGCACCCTCTGCGTTAATCCCGTGACAAGAGGAGCAGCCTTGGAGAAATATCTGCCGGCCTTCTTCAATTAAGGTTGATCTATCCACTGTGCTGGTTTCAGATGCGGTTGTCGCACTTGCAATACTGAAAGTTCCACCAATTCCCAAAAGCGCAAAAACCAAAAGCAAGGGAGCCGCAGTCTTGTGACGACGGTATCGAGATAGACGCTTCACATTATTCCTTTACTATTTAACTAGGTAAATTGCCGAAAAAAGTGCGATCCATACGACATCGACAAAGTGCCAATAATAGGAAACAACTATTGCAGTTGTTGCCTGTTGATGCGTAAATCTGCGCGCTTTGGCCACTCGGATAAGCACGATAAGAAATGCAATTAATCCGCCAGCTACATGAAGGCCGTGGAAACCAGTAGTGACGTAAAAAACCGATCCATAAGCATTTGATGAAAGTGTTAAGCCTTCCGAGACCAACACGGCATACTCGTAAACTTGACCAGCAATAAAGATTGATCCCATCAAAAATGTTAGGGCGAACCACTCACGCATTCCCCACTTATTCAACTGCAACAAAGATCCTGTCCGGTGATTTTGGAAACGCTCTGCGGCAAATACGCCAAACTGGCATGTCACCGAAGACAACACCAGAATTGTTGTGTTCACCGCCGCGAATGGAACACTTAGCAGTGTGGTTGATTCGCCCCAAATGTTTGGGCCTTGTACCGCGCGAATAGTGAAATACATTGCAAACAATGCGGCAAAGAACATCAGTTCACTCGATAACCACACAATTGTTCCTACCGCTACGGCGTTAGGGCGTGTGATTTTATGATGCGCAACGGTGCTGGACATGGGGCTGATTATTCCCGAAAACAGGCGCTACGTCTGCCTGATTAGCCGACAATGCGCATCGATTTGCCAGTCCAATGCGTGAAACGGATCACCTCAAGATGGGTATTTCTAAGGCAAAAAAGTAAGATCTAAGGGGTCCATGGCCATAGACTTTGACCATGTCCCAGATGAAAAAGCAGATAATCGTCTACTCCGGTGACTCATCGGTTCGAGCATCCATTAATTCTGCTTTAGGTAAGCGCGCGGCCATGGATCTGCCAGAACATGATATCCATGAGTTTGCCACGGGTCCGGCTCTGCGGGCTTATATCGATACCAAGAATTTAGCTGGGGCTTTCCGCGCCGATTTGTTTATTTTAGATGGTGAGACATCGCCAGAAGGTGGTTTAGGAGTTGCCAGACAATTAAAAGATGAAGTGTTCAATTGTCCGCCGGTTTTAGTTATTACCGGGCGCCAGGAGGACTCCTGGTTGGCGGCTTGGTCATTAGCGGAAGCTTCCGTAATTCACCCGATAGATCCTTTCACCCTGGCAAAAACCGCCGCCGAATTACTGCGCGGCAGCCATACAGTCTCTGCTTAACTCGACAAATGAGTCAGATGCAGTGGCAGGCCCACATTGCAGTTTTGGATGCCGGCTTGGATTTAGCGCCGACGGATATTCAATGGTGCATGAATGAAATTCTCTCGGGTACGGCCCAGCTTGAAACGATCAAGAAATTCTTACTCTCTCTAAAAGCAAAAGGTGAAACCGCAGAAGAGGTAGGCGCTTTAGTCGCGCAGATGTATCAACATAGCGCTCCAATTGAAATTTCAGAACGAGCGGTCGACACAGTTGGAACCGGTGGCGATGGTTTTCACACTATAAATATCTCGACAACTTCGGCGATTATTGCCGCTGCGGCCGGCGCAAAGGTAGTAAAGCATGGCAATCGCGCTGCCTCTTCCAAATCTGGGGCAGCAGACTTGCTGGAAAATCTAGGCATAAATATCAACTTAGCTGGTCCAGGAGTAGCAGCAACCTTTGCCGAACTGGGAATCGGATTTTGTTTTGCCCCAATCTTTCATCCGGCGATGCGTTTTGCCGCCCCGGCACGGAAAGAGCTAGGCGTGGCCACGGTATTTAATATTCTTGGTCCACTTGCCAATCCGGCTAAACCCAAGGCCGCTGCCATTGGCGTGGCTAACGAACGGATGCATTTACTTATGGCACAGGTGCTCGCGGCTAAGGGTGTAGATGGCTTTGTTTTTCGAGGCGATGATGGTCTTGATGAAATTACCCTAGCCACGACCACCTCGATTTTGAGCATCGGTCAAGGCACAATTTCTAGTGATGTCTTGGAGCCATTAGATTTTGGGATTAGCCGCTCACCAATTTCGGATTTAGTGGGTGGCGATGGTGCCGAGAACGCGCGCATAACCTTAGCAATTCTGGCTGGCGAAAAAGGGGCAGCTCGCGATGCGGTTGTCTTAAATGCCGCCGCCGCTATTGCCGCCTTTACTGGGGATTTTAATGCACCGCTACATGATCGAATGACGATTGGAGTTGGGCAGGCGATCGATGCGATTGATTCAGGTGCTGCCGCCGGATTAGTTAAAAAATGGGCGGAACTTAGTCATAAGTTAGCCGAGCTTTAGGTCGTTTTTTACGGGAAGGAAAGTTGCGCATTTGTTCCAACGTTGTGACTTCATGGCCTGCCAAACGTTCAATAATTCCATGGAGTACATCCACGGTGGCATGGGCATCAGCTAAGGCGCGGTGATTGGGCGAGGTTTGGGCCTGAAAGAAGTTCGCCAAAGTTCCAAGTTTGCAGTTAGCAACCTCATCTGGCCCGAGTACCGCCCGGGCTAATCGCGCCGTATCAATTATTGGATATGAGGGCCACTGATAATCATGGGCCAGCGCCGCCGCTTTCAAAAAACTTAGGTCAAAAGGGGAGTTGTGCGCAACTAAAACTGTCTCTTCCTCTGAACCAAGAAACCCGAGCAATGTTGGCAAGATTTCATCAATGAATGGTGCGGAGATCAACATCGCATCAGTAATGCCAGTCAACTCAGTAATAAAAAAAGGGATGGGATGGCCCGGATCTACGAAACTTTGAAAAGTTCCTAAAACTTCCCCGCCTCTAACTTTGACGACACCGATCTCGGTGATGGCTGCGCCAGATTTGGGGGAGCCGCCGGAGGTTTCTAGATCGAGAACAGCAAAGGTGGTTTCGGCTAGCGAGTAAGCCAAACTCTTCTTCATGGAGGCGATGCTATGTCATTGCTCTGACATGGCGGTTTGCGTACCCTTTCGACATGGCAATTGAAGGGGCACCGGCCGGTTGGATGCAGGATTGGTCGGCAATCGGTACCGAAAAAAATGCGCAGGTAGGAGTTCTGCTTGTACATGGATTTACCGGTTCGCCCGCCTCGATGCGGGACTGGGGGGAGTTCCTGCATACTAAGGGTTACACAGTTAGAGTCCCGCTCTTGCCCGGGCATGGATCAAAAGTTGAAGAGTTAAACCAAACCAAGTGGCAGAGTTGGCCGGCAAAAGTTAACTTTGAATTAAATGAACTTTCAAAAACTTGTGATCAAATATTCTTAGTAGGACTTTCCATGGGTGGTGGGACGGTGCTGAATGTGGCGATTACCAGCGATGTCGAAATAGCCGGAATAATCCTGGTAAATCCAATGATTCACGTTCGGGGTGTGTCAGTAGAATTAGCGTTCTTGATGTCACGACTTCAAAAACTTCGACCTAGTGTTGGTGATGACATCAAACGACCCGGAGTAACCGAGTGGGGTTACGACGCTTTGCCATCAAGAGGCATACACCAACTTTTAAAAATGTTACGAATCACGCGTAAGAATCTGCATAAAGTGAAGGTTCCGGTGCAATTATTTTACTCAGTAGATGACCATACTTTGCCGGTTTCTAATACTGAAATAATTTTTGACCGAATTAGTTCCGCTAATAAGTCTAGAATAAATTTAATGAATAGTTATCACGTTGCCACACTTGACTTTGATCAAGATTTGATTTTCCAGAATAGTTTGTCCTTTATCGAAAGTTTAACCCAGCCGCCACTCAAGTAGGGCTGGAGTTATGATGTTCGCGTTGGTAATTATTTTTATACAGCGGAATTAATTAAGCTCTGATAGCTTTTGCGTAAACAATAAGGTTATCTACATACCTTTTAGTTTTAAAGTCGAAGGTACCGCAGGTTACCAAGCGCAAACCGGGATAATTCAAGTTTCCGTAAACTGAGTCGGTAGGAAACGCCTTTTTCTTCACTGAAAAAACCCGAGTGACCTGAAATTTAGTGATTTTTGAGTTTGAATTGGTTACTACAATTGCTTGGCCAACCCGCACTTTTCGTAAGTCGAAGAAAACACCCTTCTTCCCCTTCCAATCTACATGCGCCACAATCACCGCCGGCCCAACCTCTCCGGGCTTAGGACCTCCAGTAAACCAGCCCGCAACCGCCCCGGTCATTGGGACCTCCAGTAGACCCTTCTTATCAATTCCAAGCGGGATAAGGCTGGTCTTTATCCCGACCGAACTAATCGACAATGAGGTTGGATAAATAATGGGAGCCGCAACCGCGTGCTCCCCACCGATCGCAATCAGTAGGAGGAGCAGCGCCGTGCTTGTTAGTTTTCTTCTCATCTGTTATCGCTGACTAATGCGTCGTCCCAAACTTCCATCACCGGTGCGTACTGGGCCTCTTGGTTTTACCGATACCTGCGGTTTAGGTGTTGGTGTTGGTGTTGGTGTTGCCGTTGGTGTTGGCGTTGGTGTTGGTGTTGGTGTTGGCGTTGGTGTTGGTGTTGGTGTCAAATCGGAAGTAGTTCCCGTAGCTGGATCCGAGTTGCTGCAACCTGTCTGACCTGGGCCAGACCATAGAACGATTGTTTGGGTATAGGTCGTATTTGTAGGCAAACCGGTTCGAGTTACAAAGCCC
>Ga0209284_10000693_pt1 | contig 54645 bp, 46 predicted proteins | sample FRY03_FD_187211 | JGI IMG/M metagenome (GOLD analysis project Ga0209284, IMG submission 187211) | Freshwater microbial communities from Lake Fryxell liftoff mats and glacier meltwater in Antarctica - FRY-03 (SPAdes) (version 2) | ecosystem: Environmental > Aquatic > Freshwater > Ice > Glacier...
TGAAACGACCAAACTTACTGTGGTAAGTGATACCCAGTTAAAAGCCTTAGTTAAGATTGCCCCTGATGCAGAACTTGGGGAAATTGGAATTCGCATTCGCACCGCAACGGGCATTAGCGAACTTCGAACTTTTTATATTGGGGCACTTCCTGTTATTTCAGAAATAGAACCTAATTCGGAGTTTTCTACTCCTCAGAAAATCGCGATGAATGTAACAGTTCATGGCGTGGTCGATAATGAAGACGATGACTACTTCATAGTTGAGGCAAAAAAAGGCCAGCGCATTAGTGCTGAGGTTGAAGGTATGCGCCTAGGCACCGCTGTTTTCGATCCTTTTGTAGCCATTTATAACACCAAGAGGTTCGTGCTTAATTCCCGCGATGATTCACCAATGACTATCCAAGATGGGTTTGCTTCGATTGTTGCACCAGAAGATGGCAATTATATTATTCAAGTTCGCGAAAGTGCTTATGGTGGCAATGGGGCTGCAAACTATCGGCTTCATGTTGGTAATTTTCCTAGGCCTACAGGGGTTTATCCGCCGGGTGGTAAAGCTGGTGAAGAAGTTGAAGTTACTTTTTTGGGTGATCCATCAGGGCCAATAAAACAGAAGTTCAAGCTTCCTGCAAAAATGGAGCGTAACTTCAAAATCTATCCCCAAGATGCGGGCGGGATTTGCCCCTCCGGTATTAAGTTTATTGTTTCTAATTACCCTAATATTCTTGAAGTCGAACCTAATGATACCCCTGATAAAGCAACGGTGGGCAACTTCCCCTGTTCTTTTAATGGGATTATTGAAAAGTATGGCGATGTAGATTGCTTTAAGTTTAAAGGTATTAAAGGCCAAGTCTTTGATGTCCATTGCAATGCTCGCAAAAATGGTTCTCCGCTTGACCCGATTATGACTCTTGCTATCGCGGGTGGGGCTAATGTTGCTACCAACGACGATTCGGGCGGGCCCGACAGCTATTTCCGCGTAACCCTTGATGACAAAGATTACATTCTTACCGTTACCGATCATTTGAAAAAAGGTGGTCCAGATTACACCTATAGGGTCGACTTCACCCCAGTTCAAGGTTCAACACTTTTATCTATCCCAAAAGTAGCACAATACTCCCAAGAAAGACAAACGATTAGCGTTCCTAAGGGAAACAGATTTGCTACCTATATGACCGTAACGAGAAAAGATATTGCAGGAGATTTAAAGCTAATAGCAGAGAATCTTCCCCCAGGTGTTAAGGTTAGCGTTGATGAAATCACCGCAGGGATAGATTCCTTTGCAGTGGTTTTTGAAGCTGCCAAGGATGCGCCCATTTCTGGTTTGCTTTCTGAATTAAAGGCTATTCCTGTAGACCCCAAAGCTAATTTCAGTACTGATTTCAACACCAATGCAGAGCTTACTGTTGGGGCACCAGGGCAATCGATTTATTGGCGCTTTAATATGTCGAAACTGGGGGTTGCAGTTACCGAGGAAGCTCCCTTTTCTATTCAAGTGATTGAACCAAAAGTTCCACTTGTTCAAAATGGATCAATGAATCTTAAAGTTGTGGTTCAGCGTAAGGAAGGTTTCAAAGGCCCTGTTACGGTGATTCCAATTTATTCCCCTCCCGGGGTTGGTACTGCTTCTTCAATCACCATTGCGGAAAATCAAACCGAAGGGTTGTTCACTATCAACGCTAACGGCGGGGCAAGGGTTAAGAATTGGAAAACTGCTCTTTTAGCTAACGCTGCCACTCCTGCTGGAGTGGTTTGGGCATCTTCCCAATTGTTTAATCTAGAAATCGCTTCTCCCTTTATTACAGCAACGATTGAACGCGGGGCTATCGAACAAGGAAAGTCGTCTGATATCCTTGTCAAGGTAACTCAGGCAACCCCTTACACGGGAAATGCTAAAATTGAATTGGTAGGTTTACCACTTAAGGTAACATCAAAGCCAGTTGAGATTAACGCACAAACAAAGGAAGTCTTGTTCAAAATTGAAGTTGATGCAACTTCGCCCGTAGGTCAGCACAAAAATATTCTTTGTTCAGCCGTGATTACCAAGAATGGCGAAGCAATCGTGCACACTTTAGGTAAAACCGAATTACGCATTGATGTTCCCGCTGCACCAAAAGTTGTTGTAATTGCCCCTGTAATTCCAGGTAAACCAGCAGTGGTTGCCCCGGTTGCAGAGAAGAGACTTAGCAGGCTTGAAAAGCTCAGGCTAGAACAAGAAGAACGCGAAAAAGCACAAAAATCTACACCCGAAAAGAAATAGTTCTGGAGAATGACTACGATGAAGAATTTCTTATGCTTAGGCTCTTTTGCCTTGATGATAGTTGCCTCGAACTCACCCGTTTGGGCAATTGCACCTAAAGCTATTGCAGTTTTCCCACCCGAGGTTAATGTTCAATCTTCCTTAGGAAGGCAGCGTATTATTGTACAAGCCAGTTACCCAGATGGTATCACTCGCGATGTTACAGCTCAGGCAAAAGTTACCGTTAGTGATACCAAGATTGCAAAGGTAGTTAATTCCGAAGTCTTCCCAGTTGGGGATGGAAAATGCACGATCAGTGTGGAATTTGAAGGAAAAACTTCCCTGATCCCGGTCGATATTAAAGATGCCACCAAGACTCGCTCCATTAGTTTTAAGCTTGATGTGATGCCTATCTTTTTACGCAATGGCTGTAATCAAGGTGGATGCCATGGCGCAGCCAGAGGTAAAGACGGTTTTCGTTTATCTTTATTTGGCTTTGATCCAGATGGCGATCATTATCGTCTGACTCGTGAATTAAATGGTAGAAGGGTCAACCTTGCGATTCCAGAAGAAAGCTTGGTGGTTGAAAAGTGCGTAGGCAAGGTGCCACATACAGGGGGCCAGAAATTTGCGATTGGAGATGAGTATTATAATAATCTTACTCGCTGGATCGATGAAGGTGCGCCTTTAGATTCTCCATCGGTTGCGACGCCTGTTTCAGTTGATCTTTATCCCAAGAATGCAGTTATGGACGGAAAAGGCAGTACCCAGCAACTTCTCGTTAAGGCAAAGTACAGCGACGGTTCCGAACGCGATGTAACATCTTTTGCGCTATTTCTAAGTAGCAATGATTCTTCCGGGAAAGTTAATCCAAACGGTTTAGTAACCGCAGGCGACCGAGGCGAAGCCTTTGTAATGGCAAGGTTTTCTACATTCACCGTTGGGTCTTCCTTTATTGTTCTGCCTAAAGATTTAAAATTCTCTTTCCCAGAAACACCTGAAAAAAACTACATCGATACTCTCGTTAACGCCAAGTTGAAAAACCTGAGAATCTCTCCTTCAGCAACTTGCTCGGATGAAGTTTTTCTTAGGAGGGTTTCGATCGATTTAACAGGCACCTTGCCTACGGTTGAAGAATACACCGTATTTATGGCGAACAAATCTCCTCAAAAAAGAGAGCAACTTGTTAATGAACTTATGGCGAAGAAAGAGTTCGCTGAACTTTGGGTTTTAAAGTGGGCCGAACTTTTGCAAATCAGGAGTTCGAACCAAGTTAGTTATAAAGCCACTCTTCTTTATTACAACTGGCTACAAGATCAGATTGCTAAAAATGTCCCGCTTAACCAATGGGTTCAAGAGCTTCTAGGCGCCAACGGTGGTACCTTTAATAATCCTGCAACTAATTACTACCAAAACGAAACCGACATACTTAAAGTTACCGAAAATGTCGCTCAGGTTTTTATGGGTATGCGGGTTCAATGTGCGCAATGCCATAATCACCCATTCGACCGTTGGACAATGGATGATTACTATGGTTTTGCAGCGTTCTTTACCCAAGTCGGAAGAAAGCGGACCGATGACCCTAGAGAATTGGTTGTGTTTAATAGTGGGTCGGGGGAAATTAATCATCCTTTAGGTGGCAGGAAAATGTCCCCTAAATTCCTAGGTGGTGAAGTTCCCGATGTGGTAGGCAAGGATCGTAGGGTACTGATGGCGCAATGGCTTGCTTCCCCTAAAAACCCTTATTTCGCTACTAATCTTTCCAATATGGTTTGGGCACACTTCTTTGGCATTGGCATCATTAATGAAGTTGATGATGTTCGAGTTAGTAACCCACCTTCCAATTCTGAACTGCTTCAGGAAATGGGAAAGAAGTTCACCGAGTACAATTACGACTTCAAAAAACTGGTTAAAGATATCTGCCTTTCCAACACCTATCAGCTTTCGACTCAGGCCAATGCTAGTAACGAAAGCGACACCAAGAATTTCAGCCATTCTTTCATCCGCAGGATTAAAGCCGAGACTTTCCTAGATTGTATTAGCCAAGCAACCGAGACAAAGAATAAGTTTCCCGGTTTACCATTAGGCGCTCGTGCGGTTCAAATTGCAGATGGTAAGGTTTCGAATTATTTTCTTACCACCTTTGGCAGAGCAACTCGTGAAACGGTTTGTTCTTGCGAAGTTAAACTCGAACCTACATTAAGCCAGAGTTTACATTTGCTTAATGGCGATGCAACGACGCAAAGAATTACTCAGGGTAACTTGGTAGGAAAACTTTTGATTGCAAAGAAAACCCCCGATGAAATCATCACAGAAATATACATTCGTTGCCTTTCTAGGCTGCCTTCCGTTGAGGAAAAGACCAAATTGGTGGCCTTGGTGGAAGCAGAGAAAGACAAAAAACGAGCTTTAGACGATGCTTTCTGGGCGGTGCTTAATACTCGTGAATATATGTTCAATCATTAATTATTGGAGTTAGGTTTATGGTTCGTAGCATTGTTTTACTGGTAGCTTTATTTTCCTTGGTTAGTCAGTCCGCAATCGCCCAAGTTCCAGCCAAGAAGACTAATTTTCAAGATCACATACTTCCATTCTTTATGGATAAATGTGTGGCGTGTCATAATCAAGATAAGAAAAGCTCGGGTGTGATTTTAAACAGTTATAATAAAATCATCGAAGGTGGTAGTTCTGGAGCGATAGTAAAAGCTGGTAACCCCGAGGGCAGCACTCTTTTTACTCTTGTTGCTCATAAATCAGAACCCTTTATGCCTCCTAAAAGCCCTAAGGTTTCTGATGCTTCCATAGCCCTTTTGGAAAAATGGATCAAAGAAGGATTACTTGAAACCGCGGATGGTAAAGCTTTGGCTTTAAACAAACCAACCGAAGCAATTGCGATTGGTACCGTTCGTAGAGGCAAGCCAGATGGCCCTCCGCCTATGCCTGAAAAACCTTTATCCCTAGAGCCCGTTGTTATTACTCGTAAAGGCAATGCCGTCATTGCAATGGCAACCAGCCCTTGGGCACCTTTACTTGCGGTGGGTGGCCAAAAACAAATCGTCCTTTATAACACCGACTCGATGGAGTTTCTTGGCGTCATTCCTTACCTAGATGGTTTCCCCACTGTCTTAAAGTTCAGCAGGAATGGCGGGCTTCTACTTGTCGGTGGCGGCAGAGGGGGCAAGAACGGTTCCGTTAGTTTGTTCAACATTAAAAGCGGGCAGAAAATCATTACCGTTGGCCAAGAATCTGATGCGGTTCTTGCAGCGGATATCAGCCCTGACCAAACTCAAATTGCCCTTGGTGGGCCCAGTAAGGTTGTGCGCGTTTATTCCACCGCTGATGGCAAGCTTTTACACGAAATCCGCAAGCATACCGATTGGGTCACTAGTATTGAATACAGCCCCGATGGCGTTCTTTTGGCTTCGGGCGACCGCAGCGGAAACCTTTTTGTTTGGGAATCGCACAATGGCAAAGAATATTTTACACTCAAAGGGCATACCACCTGTATCAACAATCTTTCTTGGCGGGCTGATGGTAATATTTTGGCCTCGGTTAGTGAAGATGCAACACTTAAGCTTTGGGAAGTAGAAAACGGCACCGTGGTCAAGTCGATTCCTGCTCATCCAGGTGGGGCCCAAGGTTTATTTTTTCATCGCGATGGCACCATTGTTACCAGTGGCAGAGATAAATCCGCTAAATCTTGGAAAAGCGATGGCACTGCTATTCTTACTTTAGAACCCTTAACCGACCTAGCGCTTCGTGTTGCAGTTTCAGAAAATGCACAAGTTGCATTTGTAGGCGACTGGAATGGAAATGTTCACGCTTATTATCTTGCCACTGGGAAGAAATTCGATTTGCTTCCCAGTAATCCGCCCTCGCTCAAAGACCGTGTTGAGTTATCTACTAAAGATATTGCTGCCTTAAAAGTCGAATTAGAAAAGGCTAAAGTTGAGTTGACGAATGCTACTAATCAAGATGTGAAGTTAAAGGCTGATATAGCAACAGTTCAAAAAAGCCTTGCAGATGCTACCCTTATTGTTAAAGATTTACCTGCAAAAATTAAGCAACTTACTGCGGATCAGGCAACTGCTCTAACCCTGCAGACAAAATCCACCACGGATGTTAAAGCTCGGGAAGCCATGATCCTAGCTAGTACGGAAAGCGTTAAAAAAATTAAAGAACAATCGGGTAAGAACAAGTTGGATTTAGTCTTGGCAAAAAATGCTGCGACTGCCCAAGAAATGCTCGACAAAATAAAGCTCGAATTACCTGCGTTGCAGAAAACTCTTCAAGAGAAAGCTGTGGCTTATACTGCCTCTGTTGCTACCCTTAAAGATGCACAAATGAAGCTTATTGCTGCTACGCCCTTGGTTCCCGCCTTGCCTAAGCAGATTGATGCCTTGCAGAAGGCATTACCTGCTGCAGCGGCTTTGGTTACCACGGTAACCGTTAAAGTCCAAGGGTTAGAAAAACAAATTGGGGTAAAGGATGCATCTTTAGCGCGGTATAAGAAAAGCCAACCCCTAGCCATTGCACCAAAATCTTAATATATTTGTAAGAGATTGTATTTTTGAAATTTTAATGTTTAAAGTCGAGGCCTGACATGGCAGCTATTTCCCGAAAACTCCGTAAAACCTTGCAAAAACAAGATCAACGCCGCTCTAGGATTGAAAATGGTGCGAAAAAGAACAAGGAAAGAGATCGTAAAGAGCTAAGGCTAAAAGCTGCTCTTACGAAAGGTATGCTTCCTTACACTCCTACCGTAATGAGCTGGTTAAGCCAAGCGGTTGACAAGCCCTCCAAACAAATCATTCAAGCAGATATAGATGCCTTTTTGAAGGTATAACAAGCTTAGAATGAATCTAAAATCTAAAAGCAGTCCTTCGAGAAAAGGGCTGCTTTTGGTAATTATTGCTTTGTTTTATGCTCTTCGCAAAACAAATTCTGCCATGGTAGAACCGGTAATAATCCAAACACTTTAAGCCATCCCCATTCCCGGCTTGTTGCGGGCAGGGCGCATTTTTTGCATAGCCTAGGTAGGCCCTCTGGGCCACGAATTACCAAATCCTTGTACATGCTTTCATGTTGGGTGATATCTGAGGGAGAAATACCCCTTTGGAGCAGCTCTTTTTTAATAATTTCGATTGCTGCGGGCTCCATACCTTGCTTAAAAACGGTCACCCGGTCAAGAAGCGCCCTATTATCTGCGTTTTTTGCATAAATTCGTATTTTTTCGAGATCTAGGTGCATTATTAAATAACCTGCCTATTTATCGGGAACTAATTCCCTTTTCCCTTCGACTAAATTAAGAGATAACATTAAAGGCGAGCTAAAACTAATACCTTTTGGATTTGGCCTAAAGAAAAGACCTTTTACCCTACTCGGTAACCGTTTCTTTTTAACAATTTGTGTTGTTTACAAGGTGGCGTAGTGGTAATAATTATATAGTGCGTATTTTAGAATACTGTGCGCATTCTCAACCTTAAGGATTTTACCCATGGCACATAAAGCAAAAACCAAGCAATTATCTTTTTGGCACTTGGTGGTGCTCGGTGCAGTTTCCACTGGCCTATTGCTGATTACTGATTTCTCTGCAGCTCAGGAAAAAGATACCAAGAAGCAATCTACTGCCACGGATGATAAAGAAAAAGACACCAAAAAGGACGAAAAAAACACGAAGAAGGATGATAAAGACACCAAGAAAGATAGTAAGGAAAAAGAACCAGTGGCTGAAAAAACAGCTCCACTGCCCCCTTATCCAATCTTTCCAAAATTAACAATTGTGGGTAAGACCCCCGAAGAAAAGCAAATCACCGAGCAAGTGGTGAAGTCGATTAATCAAAAGCTAGAGTCGTCGTGGAAAGAAAATAAAATCGTTCCTTCTGGTTTCATTGATGAGTATGAATTCATTCGCAGGGTAAGCTTGGATGTTGTGGGCAGAATTGCCAGCCCCGAAGAAATTGCCAAGTACATGCGCTACCCTCAATCCAGCCGAAGATCGCAGATAATTGAAGATCTTCTTGCAAGCGAAGATTACCCTCGTCATTGGGCCAATCACTTTACCAATTGGTTTTTGACCCGCTCCGGTACATTCGGTAAAGGCAAATACCATGAAGAGATGGCTGTTTGGTTGGAAGATCAATTCGCAAGTAATCGTGGTTATCACGAATTGGCAAAAGAAGTGATCACTGCCTCTGGTGAAAATACAGAAAACGCTGCAGTGAATTTTATCTTAGCTCACCTTGGTGAACCCATCCCTGCAGCAAAACAAAGCCAGGAAGGCAAGTTTGAGATGGTGCCGATTACTTCAAGAATTACAAGGTTGTTCCTTGGTATCCAGATGCAATGCGCCCAGTGCCATGATCACCCCTTCAATAATTCCATCACGCAAAAACATTTCTGGGGCATCAATGCATTCCTCCGTCAGGTAGAGCGAACGGGTACACCTCCTGCAGAAACTGGAAACAGAATGATGACCCTCCCAAAACTGGGCCTCAAAGATAACACTTCTACCAACGCAGATGGGATCATCTTCTTTGAAAAACGAAATGGTGTGATTCTACCCACCAAGCCTATATTCATGGAAGAAAAGAAACTTTCGGGTTCTACAGGCAGGCGCGATCAATTGGCAGCATTCATTATTGATCACGACAACTTCCCGAAATCTGCGGTCAATCGCATGTGGAGTGTATTCTTCGGCAAAGGCTTCACCTCCCCGATTGATGACTTCAACGAACAGAATGCCCCTTCCAACCCAGAACTGCTACAAGAGCTTTCTTCTAGCTTCAAAAATTACAATTACGATTTAAAGAAACTTGTTCGCTGGATTTGCAATAGTAATGCTTACAACCTGACCTTCGTTGCCAACAAAACCAACGACAAGCCTGAAGTTGAAGGCCTTTTCAGCAGAATGCTTTTAAAATCGATGAGCCCCGAACAGCTTTTTGAATCCCTGATGGTTTCCACCAAGGCCGAAGCTGCCGAAAGCAAAGATGCTAAGAAAAATCTCCGTACTGCTTGGCTTAATAAGCTGGTCAGCAATTTCGGCGACGATGAAGGCAATGAGGTAAACTTTAATGGTACCGTTGTTCAAGCGTTGCTTATGATGAATGGCAAAGATATCAATGATGCCATCAGCAGAAAAGAAAAGGGCACGGTATCGATGGCGATAGCGCGTAATAAGTCAAACACCAATGGGATCATCAACGAATTGTTTCTAGCGACGCTAAATCGCCCTGCAAAGCCCGCAGAAGCCTTTAAAATTTCAAAGGGTCTAGCGATGCGTACCAAGGACAAAAACCCCATGGATCCCTACCAAGATCTTTTCTGGGCGCTTCTCAACAGCAACGAGTTTCTGTTGAACCATTAATCTCCGGTGCTTTTAGCGCATCGATTTATATAGCGAAGGCTGGGGCTTTAAAACCTTGGCCTTTTTTATTTATCCAGAATTCATCTGCACAACTCCTCTTGTTTCCGCTACGATACTGCCCATGGAAACCTCGCAATATTATCTCGGGCTGGATGTAGGCGGCACAGCAATGAAGGCGGGAATTATTTCCGCTGATGGCACATTGATCCAGTCCCTCGTGCAGCCTACCAACAAAAATGCCGGCCCCAACGCTGGCCTTGCTTTGATGGAAAAAGTCATCCGCCTCTGCGTTGAAAAAGCGGGGCTTAATCTAGATTCAATCAAAGCTATTGGCGCAGCGGTGCCTGGGATTATCGATTTGAAAAATGGCGTGATCCTTGATGCAGTGAATCTGACTGATTGGAAAAATGTCCCTGTTCGCGCCCATCTCGAAAATATCTTTTCTAAACCTATTGCATTCTTGAATGATGCCAATGCCGCCGCTTTGGGCGAAGCATGGTTGGGTGCAGGAAAAGGCGCCGATAGTATGGTATTCCTTACCCTAGGCACCGGCATTGGCGGGGGCTTAGTTCATCAGGGGAAAATCATTGAAGGCAAGCACGGTTTGGCAGGGGAAATCGGCCATACCCGAATTGAAATGTCGAGGCCCAGGCCTTGCTCTTGCGGCCAGTTTGGCTGCCTAGAAGCTTATGCTGGGGCAACTTCTGTATTAAAGCGGGCATATGAGGCACTTGCTGAAGATTTTAACAAAATCTCCGACCTCCATGAACCTGCTGAAAAAAAGACTTTATCCTGCAAGGATGTATTTGATGCGGCCCGCAATGGCGACCCCATCGCAGACCGACTAGTCGAGGAAACTTCCTCTGCCTTGGCAATTGGAATTATCAACATCCTTCATTTCTTTGATCCGGAAAAGGTGGTGTTAGGCGGGGGCATGATCGCAGCAGGCGATGATTTTCTAACGCGCATCCGCTGGTTTGTAAAAGATCAAGCGTTTAAAGAATGCGCCCAAGGAGAATCAATCTGCTTCGCAACCTTGGGTAATGATGCTGGCATTTTGGGTGCTGCAATCGCTGCAAGGCAGTTTCTTCTCCCAAAAATCTAACGGCTTACTATCTTCATTTGCTTAAATGCACGAGTCTGATTGGCAATGGCTTCTTCTACAGGAAGCCTCTCCATCGAACTAGCGCCATAAAATCCATCCACTGATTTTACCCGATCCAATATATATTGAGCATCTTCAGGCATTGCAATCGGCCCACCATGGCAAAGCACTAGCACATCTGGTCTGATCGCCTTGCAAGCCTCGGCAATTGCTCGAACTTCGAGTGCGCTAGTTTCCAAGGATTTGGCGGTTTTTGCACCTATCGCACCTTTAGTGGTAAGCCCCATATGCGCAACCACAATATCTGCTCCGGCATGGGTCATCTGCTTTGCTTCTTCGACATTAAATGCGTATGGGGTGGTTAATAATTCCATGTTTCTGGCGGCGGCAATACATTCAACTTCAAGGGTATAACTCATCCCGGTTTCTTCTAGATTTTCGCGCATCAACCCATCAATCAATCCAACCGTGGGGAAGTTTTGGATTCCAGCAAAGCCCATCTCTTTTAGTTCTTTAAGAAAATGATCCCGCAGCATGAACGGGTCCGTTGCACAAACACCTGCAAGAACAGGCGTATGTTTCACCGCAGTCAAAACTTCGTAAGCCATCTCCTTCACTATTTGGTTGGCATTACCAAAGGGCAGCATACCGGAAAGCGAACCACGGCCTGCCATTCGGTAACGGCCTGAATTGTAAATGATTATCAGATCAATGCCCCCTGCTTCTTCGCATTTGGCACTTAACCCGGTTCCTGCGCCACCCCCCACAATTGGTTTTCCTTGCGAGAGTTGATGCCGGAATTTTTCCAACAGTGCAATGCGGGTCAATGGCATACTTTTTCCTTTAAAAAAATTTATACTGCTTTGGTTGGCGTTGAAACTACTTCGGGCTTGGTTCGCTGTTTGGAAACAGTCTCAGTGAAATTAAGAATGGGAGGCAAAAAGAAAAGAGTCAACAAGGCGCAAAATGCAGCTCCCAAACCAAACGCATGCAATGGCTGAAATTCAAACAAGAACCAAAGGCAGGCGAACCATGCTAAAAAATGAAGTAAATGTAAGAACAATACTAAAAATGTTGCGCCCGGTCGATTAATCACAAGGGCACCCAAGCCCCCTTCAATCATCTGCCTTTTCCTTTCATCTTTATATACCAGCGGTTGCCCAGTCCTTCGAAGGTAATTACCCTTGGCATCTTTCTCGGGCTTAAACACCAAGATTTTGCCCTCTTCTTCCACTTCAATTTCAACAGGCGTGGAAGGCAAAGGCATATTGATTTTAGATTTGTACTCGAGGCGAGTGCCCGGTTGCTTGAAGTAAACTTCTTTTTTACCATCGGCACGGGTTACAGTCATCGAAGGATAAGGGGCGCCTTCATCAGGCTTCAAGCTGGCCTTTTTGTTATCTGGGATATACGACTGTAATTCATGAATGGGCCTGTAAATCCCTGGCGAGCTATAATCCAACATCATCCACAAGCCAATCGTCAGGGTAATTATTGCACCACTTGCTGGGGCGCGCCAAATAAATCCATCCGCTGGTTGATTATAAATTCTTCCCTGAAGGAAATGCGAGAACGCACCGCTCGCCACGGTAATCGAAAGCCATAATAGAAAGACGCCAAAAAGTAATCCAAGCAAAGTACAACTCCATGAATCCAAGGTTGGTTCTCTTTTCACCAAGCAATGGCCCTAGCTTACTAGATTGCCGCCAATAAATAGTAATGAAATATTAGAAACCATACGATTTCCCAGAGCTCCCACCTTTTCAAAGATTCAGATTTGCCCCAAAGTAAAACACCCTATTTTAAATAATCTCACAATTAGGGTATTTGGACAAAATACGGTTTACCTCTAAACCCTACCGAAATTTAGACTTGTGCAAAGCAATCTTGTGAGAATCAGGCACATTGTTATAATCCGCCCCGCTGGTCTGCGTAAGTTTCATTTAGAAATCCTGTTTGGGAGAGGTGCCAAAGTGTATTCCATTTTAATACTTGCAACAAGTCTTGGGTTGGCACAAGCAGAAGAAATTAAAACCGCTAAATCCATGCAGGTTGCAAACAATTTAAGTTTCCGGGTGCAAGGATCGCAAGAGCTGCTGTATCGCGGTTTATTTACCGAAGAGGCTCGCTCGAGCAGGGTTCAATTTCAGCGATCCTACCGCATCGAATCGCGCTGCCTAGTTTTGGTTACCGACAAAAACAATTCCCAACTTGCATGCCTAACGATTTTAAAACAACGCACCAACCCAGCAGCATTGCCCACCATCACCTCGGAACCAACTGCTACTTCTGTCCGCTTGGAAACAATCCACTGCGACTCAAAAGGGAAAATCCTATCCGGAAACAACCTCAGCAAGATATCCTTAGATGGCCCATCGACCATTGAATACGGCTACCTCGTTGAATTGCCTAAATATAAAATTGCCGAAAATGACACTTGGGAAACCACGGAAGATGGCAGGCCTATTTGCATTTGGATCGTATCTGGTACGGAAATGGTGCAAGGAGTTAAATGCATCAAGATGATTGGTACCCAACAAACTGAGGATTGGGGCAAAACTCGTGCAGACCGACAAGCGTGGAAAAGGACAGACACCGTTTGGTTGCATCCCCAATTGGGAGTAGCTCAGAAACTGGAACGGACCATCGAAATCAAAGATCCCGCCCATAATGAACCATCACAAAAAAGCACCCTGCGCTTAGAACTCGAAACCAGTCTGGTATACCCCGGGCCGTTGTTTCTCGATCGAAAAAAAGAAATCCAACTGGCGCAGAACTATCGGGAATCTGCAAACTCCTACACCCAAGATATCGGGAAGTATTCAGCCCAAACGAAGTCTTTAATAAGACAAGTTAAAACCCAATTAGAAATCATGAGCCAGACCCCTTATCGCGATGCAATTATTCAGACAACCAAAAGGTTGGAAAACATTCTAAAGGGTGATAACTCTGAAACCGTGATTGTGCCCGCATCTGCAACAAGTTTGCAAACGGCAAAATTAGGCCACAAAGCTCCTGATTTTATCGCACAAAATATGCTCAAACAAGAATCCGTAAGACTCGCTAGGTTGGAAGGTAAATCCATCCTTCTGGTCTTCTATAATCCCAAATCACCGCTCTCCAACGAAATCCTAGACTTTGCCAGAATCATGCAAACAAACCATGGCGATTCGGTTACCGTACTGGGCATGAGCGTGATCGATGATATCGAAATAGTTAAAAAACAAGCCGAATCCTCTAAGATCAATTTCGCAGTACTTAATGGCAGTGGCTTGCGTTCGAGTTATGGCCTAGAATCTACGCCCAAAATAGTGCTATTGGATGCCAAGGGAATTGTACGATTGAATTGTTTGGGTTGGGGGCAAGAAACCCAATCGGAAATAAACTCCGAATTGAAACGAAATATAGATAAAGATTGATTGATCCCTTACATGTTCTCTAGTCGGCAACTTCGGTGCTCTTAATTATTTTTGTTTCAACTCTTGCGAAATTCGCGCTTGAGTCTTTTAGCTTGTTGTCGATACGATAAAGAGGTAGTGCAAACGATGGTGGAATACGAAGTACAACCGAATACGCGGAAGTGTGCAATCAGTGGTAGGGTGCTGCGATCGGGTGAAACAGTGTATACCGTTCTTGCGGATGAAGAGGGAAAGTTGGTTCGTAAGGATTATGCGGAAGAGAACTGGAAAGGCCCACCAGAAGAATGTTTCTCGCATTGGAAAGGTAAAATAAAGGAAGCGACAACCAAAAAGACCTTCCCTGTCGATGAAAGCCTCTTGATGGATTGTTTCGAAAGATTAGAATCCCAAGACGACCCGAAACAACAGAACTTCAGGTATATAATAGGATTGATGCTGGTACGAAAACGAAAGTTGAAACTGCTTAAAACTGAAAATCTTGGTGACATGGAAAAACTGGTGTTACGGTGCCCAAAAACCAGTACGGACTATGAAGTATTACACACCAAGTTAACCGAAAGCGAACTGGATAAAGTTCAAGAAGAAGTCATGGGACTTCTGGGCTGGGATTAATTCCCCCGATTATGGAGAACGCCATGGCTCTGCTTAAAATGAATATGCTGTTAAAAAAAGCTTCCACTTTTGCACTTCTATCGCTGATGGTTGGGTGCAATAGTTGGCCCGGCTTAAGGGATCGTGATACCTCAAGAAATACCTCTGGAGAAACTCCAACCGCACAACAATTGGTTACATTCCTTAATAATAATGGGCAGCGTGTGCAAGCAATTCAATGCAATCAAGTTGCAATCGATGCGAAGCAGGGGAATCAAACAGCGCCCGGCCTCGATGGCCTAATGGTCTGCCAAAAGCCCAGAAACTTCAGGCTAAAAGCCAAGGTTATTGGTCAACCTGCGGTGGATATTGGTTCTAATAATAATGAGTTTTGGTATTGGATCAGCAAGGTAGAACCCGTTCCCTATGTGTTTCATTGCAATTACGATGAACTTGAAAAAGGAAATGTTCGATTACCTTTTCCCTTCCACCCCGATATGATTGTCAGTGCCTTGGGCATGGGTGAATACGACCCATCCAAGCAATACGAAGTAAAAGTGAATCAGCAAAATATCGAATTGGTGGAACCGATCGCACTTTATCAAGGCAAGCAAGTACGCAAATCAACCGTGTTTCAACGCAAAGCAATTTCGCAAGGGAAGTATCAGGTTGCAGGGCATATTCTTCGAGATGTACAAGGCAAGGAAATATGCAACGCCACGGTTTATGAAGTTCAACAAAACAAAGAAACCGGCGCAATTCTGCCCCAGCGAATCAAGATAGTCTGGCCTGAAGAAAAAATGGAAATGGTTTTGCGCTTAAACGATATGCAAGTCACCACGATAACTCCAGACCGAGCAGATCGATTATTCAGCCGGGGTGATTTATCAAGCCTGCCAGGCTTTGATCTTGCACGATGGGCCCCAGATCAGGGCGCACCTATCCAGCGTACCCGGGGCGTTGCCCCTTAAACACTACGCAAGCAAACCTTTTAACTTTAATCTGGCTCTTCCCAGCATTGGCCCGATCGAGTTGATTGCCAACCCCAAACTTTCACTAATCTCTTTATAGCTTCGCCCCTCGAGATAAAACATTCCTATCATTGCCCTTTCAGGCGTTGCCAACCTAGAAATTGCTTCCCTTAGAATATTGTTTTCAATAACACCTGAAGTTCTCCCCCGCAAAGGATTATCAGTGACCGCAACGCCTTTATTATCATTTAAATAGCGTACTCGCTTGTTAATCTCTTGCACCGCTTTTCGATGAACCAAGGTGCAAAGATAAGTCGACAACTTGCTTTCGCCACGATAAGCCCGAAGAAAAACAAAATCATCCTTGAGTATCTCAACAAATATTTCTGAGGTGATATCTTCTACATCTTCAGAAGTTACTTGGTAACCCATTCGAAAACCCACTTGATAAATTCCATGGAAGATCAACTGGATATTTTCATCCACCAATTGATTCCAAGCACCGGGAAAACGGTCCAAGCAACCTTCCACCAAATTCTTGTCTGCCGAGTTTGATGCCATTCTTTTACATTTTTTACTTTAGAAACTGGGCGAAACCCATTAACTTCGTTATTCTATTGCAATAACGATACAACTGTCACTAGCAATTGAATAGGCTATCTTGTTGATGGGGCGACTGGGCATTTTGTCCATAACCCATATTTACCTGAAATTTATTATCAGAGGCACTATGAGCAGCACAGATCCTTGGTTTCAGTCTCTTTTCGCAGACCGTATTGGCGGGGCCAATTATGGTAAATCAACCACAATTTATAAGTTCGAAAAGATCAAGCGGGCCAAGCGGGCCGCTCTTGCTGCTCACCCCGAACGCCAGCTACTCGATTTTGGCATCGGGGAAAATGATGATATGGCGCCCCCTCTAGTTAGGAACTTTCTTAAAGCCGAAGTGGATAAAGTTGAAAACCGAGGCTACGCAGATAATGGGATCGCAGCGTATAAAGAAGCAGCGGCGGCCTTCATGCAAAAAGTTTTTAATGTCACCCTTGATCCGGTCACTGAAATCAATCACTGCATCGGTTCCAAACCCGCCTATGCAATGCTACCCGCAGTTTTCATCAACCCAGGTGATATCACCCTAATGACGGTTCCAGGCTACCCCGTAGCGGGCACCCATACCCAATATTACGGCGGAAATGTTCATAAGCTCCCTTTGCTTGTGGAAAATAATTTCTTTCCGGATCTAGAAGCTATACCCTCAGATGTTTGCGAAAAAGCAAAGCTGTTGGTCATCAATTACCCCAACAGCCCGACCGGGCAAATTGCAACCCGCGACTTCTACAAAAAAGTGATCGACTTTGCGCACAAAAATAAAATCATTGTGGTTCAAGATGCAGCACATATTCTGCTCAGCTACGATGGGGCCCCACTTAGCTTCCTGCAAGTTGAAGGCGCACGGGAAGTAGGCGTTGAAGTTCATTCGATGTCTAAAGGATTCAACATGATTGGCTGGCGGTTAGGGTTTGTCGCGGGACATCCAAAAATCGTACAAGCTTATGCCGATGTTAAAGATAACTGCGATTCCGGACAGTTCATGGCAATTCAACAGGCAGGCGCCGAAGCTCTTAGGCACCCGGAAATAGGCGAGCAAGTACGGGAAAAATACCGCAGGAGACTTAAGAAGTTGGTAGCGGCTTTAAACCAAGTAGGCTTTCAGGCAAGCATGCCTAAAGGAACCTATTTTCTTTACATTAAATCGCCCAAGAGTTGCATCGGGCAAACTTTTGCAAACGCTGAAGAAGCCTCGCAATTCCTTATCACCGAGCAATCGGTATGCTGTGTTCCATGGGATGATGCAGGCTCTTTCCTAAGATTTTCGGTCACTTACATCGCAACAACCGAAGCAGAAGAAGATGCACTAATGAAAGAAACCGTTGATCGCTTGGGAAAGCTGAAACTTCAGTTTTAACAATGATCAGCAAATAAAAAAGCCGGGGCCTCTTAATGTATAAGAGGCCCCGGCTTACTTTTTAAACTTCCGTTATCGATTGAGTAACTTCTTAAAGAAATCCCTAATTGGGGACTTCTTCATTTCAACAATTTCTTCTTTCACATCCGTTGCAGAAGGTTTTACAGGGGCTGGTTCAACCTTCTTGGTTTCTTTTACTGGTTCTGGAGTCTTGGGAGCAGGGTTTGGTTCCACTTTCTTAACCGTCTTCACTGGCTCTGGGGTACCAGTAACAGGCTTAGCGGGATTAGTTGGTTCCACTTTCTTGACCGTCTTCACTGGCTCTGGGGTACCAGTGACAGGCTTAGCGGGAGTAGTTGGTTCCACTTTCTTGACCGTCTTCACTGGCTCTGGGGTACCAGTGACAGGCTTAGCGACCGTCTTCACTGGCTCGTTAGCCTTGGCTTGATCCCCTTTCACCATCGAAGTAATAACACCTTCAACTGTATTTGCCCAAATTTCATAACCCTTTTCACTAAGGTGAAGTTGATCAGGCATGAGTTCCTTGGGAAGTGCACCAGACGCATCTTTGAACTTCGAGCCGATATCTAGGAACTTCACAGACTTACCACCGTCGTCCAGCTTAGAAATGATGGAATTAACCTTGTCGATTTTATCTTTCTGGATTTTCTTAGCAGCATCATCTTTGCCAGTATTGCGGGGGAAAACAGCAAGCAACAAAACCTTGGTGCTTGGAGATTTCTTTTTGATTTCGTCAATAATGCCTTTAACACCATCAGCAATTTCTTCTGCAGTGTTATCTGCACCATTGCTATTATTAGTACCGATCATCAATTGCACAACTTTTGGTTTGATGCCATCGAGTTCACCATTTTGCAAACGCCAAATAACATGTTGAGTTCGATCGCCACCAATACCAAAGTTTGCAGCTTTCATTGGAACAAACTTAGAGGTAAAGATTTTGTGACCGCCATTCGTTCCATGGCCTTCACCACCCCAAGCATCAGTGATGGAGTCCCCAAGGAAGAGGATGTCTACATTGCCACGCTTGGCAATGCCAACAAAAGTTTCGTGTCGTTTTTCCCAGCCTTTATCTCGGGGAGCAGGCTTTGTAGCAGAATTTTCCTTCTTGGAGTCCTGGGCAGAAGCAACAGAAACGAGGGAAGAAAAAATTGCACACACAAGAGCTAATTTCAATGCCTTCATCAAAAAATCCTTTCATCAGAGGTTAAAAACACACAAACAAGTGAAACTACATCATGGGCTGAAAATTAAGGTAGGTCAATGAGCAAACGAATGGTTTTGTAAAATCAAGGGCTAACCTGTTCGCCACCACTAATCGTAAACATAGCCCAAACATTGGGAAGAGGCCTATTAGGTGCCACCTTTACAGAACCATCACAAAATAACGCCATAAATCCTGCAGGATTACTATTAGTTAATCCCAGTGCGGGGTTTTGGGAGTTAACATTAAGATCGACCGGCCTCGCCCATTCCGTTGCAAAATCATCATCTACATCCGCAATTAAAATCGTATTTGAAAGGCCATCACTTACTGCATTTTTTGTAACCCCGCCTGCTGGAGAAAAAACTGTTTCCTTGGCTACAGGCGCTAGAAAAGTAGTTTTAAATGCATTGGTAACCTCATTATTACCTGAAGAAGCATAAATCTTTGGCATGTAACTTAAGAGCGGCTTATTGGTAGGACTATCCCATGGCTCATTTTGATTAAACTTATTAAACAGATTTTGTTGCTCGATGTAGGGCAGGATAAGCACACGCCAACTCAACAACGGCGTTCCTTGCGCACTCTTGGTATACGGTGGAGGATATTTTCCATTATTATCATTTGCATAAAGTTCTATTGCATCATAAACCTGCTTTAGCTTGCTCCCAGTGCCGGTTCTGGCAACCGCATTTCGTTTCAGATTCTGAACAGGTGGCGCACTTGAGATCTCATTAGATGCTGCGGAAATCGTTGCTGGTGTTGCTACGAGTTGTTTTGCAGAATCGGCATTTTTATCAACCTTGGGCTTCTTACTTTTGCAACCCGATGCAAGACCAAGTAGAATTGCTAAAAGCAGAATAGTAAATATGCGCATGGCAAAACCTCACTGGACTAAAGCATTTATAATAAAAGAGACATCTACAATATAAAGCAATTTCACATTAGAGTGATAACTTAAAATGGCTTCAACTAAAAATAAATTGACCCTAGATAAACCCATCATCCAACCAATTGCAGACATGGGAATTCTTATTCGCTTTGAAAATGAAAGTTCTTGCCAAGCTTTTTTCACCTGCATCCTGGCCGCAAAATACCAATGGATTTTAGATACGGTGCCAGCTTACAAAGCCGTTGCCATTTATCATAAACCCGCTTTTATATCACTTGGTTTTTTAATCAACGAAGTAAAGGCTATCTTAAAAACCTTGGAAGTTACAACTTCAACTCAAAAATTTAAAATGGTGGAAGTACCCTGCTGCTACGAACTAGGCCCTGACTTAGAAATCGTTGCAGAACTTAAATGTTTAACCACTAAAGAGGTGATTCGCTTCCATTCAGAATCAGAATATTGTGTTTATGCGATTGGCTTCACGCCTGGGTTTCCCTATATGGGTTATCTGCCCATAGAGTTAACGGGTGTGCCCAGATTAGCAACCCCAAGGTTAAAAGTACCTGCAGGAAGTATTGGGCTTACAGGAGTTCAAACGGGGATTTATCCTGAAGAAAAACCAGGCGGGTGGCACCTCATTGGCCAAACACCTTGCCTGCTTGTGGATTTACTTTCAGACTATTTTGCATTCAAAATCGGTGATAAAATTAAGTTCTCTCCCATCAATAAAACTTCTTTCAAAAAACTTTTAGGTTCAAAATTGTTATGACTCAACCGGATGGATTTATAAAGTTATTTGTGTATGGCACATTAAAACGAGGGGAAAGAAATCACCCCGTCCTTATCAATTCTAATTATTTAAAACCCGCTAGCACCTCGCCCAATTACCAACTTTTTGACCTTGGGCCGTATCCTGGAATGATCGAAACTCCTCAATCTGGTCTTTCGATTCTTGGTGAATTTTTTGAAATTCATTCAAATTTAATTTCGGAACTTGATGCTATCGAAGGGGCACCCACCTTATTCGAACTTAATCCCATCACCCTAAATGATGGTACTTTAGCATTTTCCTACCTTTATAAACGAGATACTTCTGACGCACGATTGATAACAACCTGCAATTGGCAATCTATTTATTAGAATAACTTTAAGCTTGGTAACAAAAAAGCCCAAGCGATTAATCCAATAGTCAGGTAAAGCAAAATGGGTAGTTCCATAACCTACATTTATAGGCAAGAAATAAAGGTATCAACAAAAAAGCCAACGATTTAGCTAACAATTACTTTTTTTCAACAGTATTAACTGTAGCCAGAGTTTAGATTTCTACCTAGAATTTCATAATTAAATTGAGTTTAACCTCAAAGTAATTTTTGAACATTGGCATCAAGGGAGTTTGGTATGGCAAAGCATAGTTGGACCGGAGTTTTTCCAGCGGTTACTACCCAATTTAAACCAGATATGTCTCTTGATCTGGAAGCAACAGCTCGCCATTGCGAGGCTTTGATTGTATCGGGAGTAAGTGGCCTTATCATGGCTGGTTCGCTTGGAGAAAATCAAACTCTTGAACCAAGTGAGAAACGCGCCCTTATTTCTGAAATTATAAAAACTACTGCAGGGCGAGTTCCTGTATTAAGCGGCGTTGCAGAAATGAGCACCAGTGCAGCCTGCCAATATGTTCGTGATTGCGAAAAACTTGGCGCCAATGGTTTTATGGTTATGCCTGCAATGGTTTACAAGGCCGAACCTGCCGAAGCTATGAACCACTTTCGTAAAGTTGCAGCAGCTACTCAACTTCCTTGGATGCTTTACAACAACCCCGTGGGCTACCCCGTTGATATAACCCCAGCGCATTTTTCGCAACTTGCAAACATTCCAAATCTCGTGGCCTTAAAAGAAAGCTCTGCTAATACACGCCGTATTACCGAACTGCGAATCGAAGTAGGCGATCGGTTTAGTATTTTTGTAGGCGTTGATGATCTGATTTTAGAATCTTCCATACTTGGAATTGATGGCTGGGTGGCAGGGTCGGGCATCGCATTCCCCACCGAAAACCAATACTTCTGGGAACTTACACGCGCAGGAAAATGGGATGAAGCGCGCGAATTGTATCGCTGGTTCTACCCCTTGCTTAAACTCGACACACATATTAAATTCGTTCACTACATCAAGCTTGCAGTTCAAGAAACTGGCCTTGGTTCTGAAAGAGTTCGTGAACCTAGGATTCCTCTTTCAGGCGAAGAACGAGATCGTATTTTAGCAATCATCCGAAATGGTATAGCCAACAAACCAAAACTAGGAAAAATTTAAATGAAGCAGATTCAGGTCGTCGCGATTCCCATACCGGGGGCGAACCCACACGCGTTATCATTGATGGCGGACCTAACCTAGGCACTGAAAATCTTCTTACTAGGTTAGAATGTTTTAAGAATCAGTGGGATCACTATCGCACCGCTATGATTTGTGAACCCAGGGGATCTGATGTTCTTGTGGGTGCCCTACTTTGCAAACCCAAAGATGCTCTATCAGGTGGCAGTAAAAATACGCTTATTACAATAATCAAAAGCACCTAGCGTCATTTGCCATTTCTAATAATTGTGTGTATAGCTTCACAATGTGCAATTTCATCATCGTGAAGTTGAACTAGCAAGAGCGCTGCATATCTAAGCCATTTGGCTCTGCCCTGGTATTTAACCAATGGCTTTTGCAAGCTATCTAAGCGTAGGAAAAGAGTTTTAAGTCAATCCAGCAGCAGCCAGAGCTTCCTTTAGTTTAGGAATTTTATCTGGGCCAACTAAAGCAACAGGAGACCTGCAAGGCCCGATGGAAAGTCCAAGTTCCCTGAGAGCAGATTTAACGCCACCAGGAGCGGTACCAAGAGTTAAAGCCATACGAAGTGGGTGAAGCTTTGCTTGAGCAGCTTTGGAACCTTCGATATCACCCTTCTGGAATTTCTCGTAAATTTCGACCAATAGCTTCGGTGCAATGTTGCAAGTAGCAGGGACAGCGCCACGAGCGCCCATTTGCAAAGCAGAAAAAATCAAAGTATCTCGGCCCTGCAAAACGACAAAATCTGAAGGAACAGCTCTAAGAATTTCGATGGTGGTTTGCAAATCGCCACTTGAATCTTTAATCCCAACGATATTCTTAATTTTAGCAAGCCTAGCACAAGTATCGGGATCGATTTTAAGCCCACCACAAGTAACGGGGTTACTATAAAGCAAAAGGGGAAGAGAGGTAGATTCAGCGATGCGTTTGTAATGATCGTGAATTTCATTTTGGTTAGGCAGAATGAAATAAGGAGTGATAACAGAAACGCCATCGACGCCTTCTTTTTGAGCCATCTTGGTAAGTCGTTCAGCTTCACGAGTGGTTTCTGCACCTGTGCCTGCAAAGACTGGAACGCGCTTACGAACCTGCTCGACAGCAACCGCAATAACCTGTTGCTTTTCAGCTTCATCCATGGCATAGAATTCACTATTGGTACCGAGGACAAAAATGCCATGAACTCCAGCAGCGATCTGATGTTCAATAAACCACTTTAATCTTTCAATATCAAGATCTTCGTTATCTTTAAAAGGCGTAGCAAGGGGAGGAATAATGCCATGGAAACTCATGATTAATCCTTTTCGTACGGTTGGATTGCGGCTTTGAGCCTAGGAGAGAATTGGCCACTGTAAGCCGCCCAGAGAACTTCCATGGGGTGGGCCACCCACACCGAAGGTTTGTTCTCTCGTAGATACCGATCTACCTGCAATGAGCAACCAATATTTGCGGTAAAAATGGCACGCGCGCCAGTCGCAAGAATGTTCTTTGCCTTGCGTTCGCCCAATGCCTTTGACATTTCAGGCTGGGTGATATTGTAACTGCCTGCAGCGCCACAGCAATGCTCGCTTTCAGATAAGGGGACTAGTTTAAGGCCTTTGATCATTCCCATTAGTTGCCTTGGGGGCGTGCGAATTTTTTGTGCATGGCTTAAACCGCAGGCATCATGATAAGTCGCCTTAAGTGGCACTTCGTGGGTGGGGGTTACTGGGCCAAGTTCCATCAAGAACTCATGAATATCCTTCACCTTGGAACCAAAAGCTTCGCCTTGTTTTTCGAATGGGGTGCCGTGCAGGAGATGCCCATACGCTTTAAGAACAGGGCCACAACCCCCAGCGTTGTTGATAATGGCATCGAGCTTATTTGGTCCATCGAAAAGGCCGTCAGCAAAAGCGGTGCAATTGGCCGCTGCAAATTTCTTGGCTTCGTTATCGAGTCCCGCGTGGTGGTGTAACGCAGCACAACACCCTTGAGTTTTCGGGATCCAAACTTCACAGCCATTTTCTTGCAAAACTTTTGCAGTAGCATAATTAGCTTGAGGCAAGAAAGCATCAGCAGCACAGCCAAGAATCAAACCAACGCGTGCCCTTTTAGGCCCTTTGGCAGGGAGTATTTCAGGAAATTGGCCATAGTGTGGTTCCATATCGGGAACAATATCATTAAGAAGGCGCAAAGACTTTGGCAACAGATTGCCTGCCAGTCTTATCAACCATGCTAATCCAAGGGACTGCAAAATTCGAACGGGCATCAGGGCTAGCTTCATTCGCCCTGCATAAGGTGTGAGGTTGAACAACATCCAGCGCTGCAATGCATTAACCGTGGGTGCGGGTGGCAGAATGCGGGTCATATCGTGCTTATAGGAGGAAATAATTTTGCCATACTTCACACCTGAAGGGCAGGCAGTTTCGCAAGCCATACATTCGAGACAAAGATCCATATGTTTTCGAACTTCGGGAGTAAGCTCGGTTCTGCCATCGGTGACCGCACGCCAAAGATAAATGCGTCCGCGAGGGCTATCATTTTCATCGCCTGTTTCGACATAAGTGGGGCAGGATCCCAAACAAAGGCCGCAATGGATGCAGTCCATAAAAGTTTTGTAATCGAGATTCGTGCCAAAGCCTTTTTGCTCCATGGGAAGAGAAATCGCCCGAGGGTCTTTAGGCATCGGCTTAGAAGTAGAAGGTTGAGTGTTCATAATATATTTATAACCTGAAGATTAAATGCGATCAATAAAACGGCCTGGGTTGAAAATAGACTTAGGGTCAAGCGATTGTTTGACCTTTCTCATGATTATAGCATCGGGCCTAGTCTGGCCCCAAACAGGAAAATCATCTTTCCATTCGGGTAGGCAATAAGGTAACACGAGGTTGCCCTGATAACGAACTGCCTTTTGCAGCAGAATATTAATTGCATTAAAGGCATCTGTTTTGGAAAGGCCCGAAGGCAGATGACCAAAAACTATGCCCGAACCCGCATGCGCCTGCAAGGCTAATCCAGAAACAGTTTCACAAGCTAATCCACACCAAGAAGCGACTTTAGAAGCGGGAATATTTGCTTTAAAAGTTAGAGAAGAACCTGTAGGGCGAGTTGCCTGAAACGCACCAAGTGTATTCCATAAGGGAATATCGTTTGGGGAATGAATAATATCAACCTTGGCGTTAGGAATTGAAGCAAGCTCATTAGCTAAGGTTTCGATTTGCCAGTTTAGCGCCTCGGTGCCATGTTCAAAGCCAACCAACAAAGCAAAATCCGAAGTAGGAGAAATATTGGCTAGGCGAGATTGTTGGAAAGCAGTTTTATTAAGGAGTTCAACCGCAACGGGTCGAGTTTTAGTGTTATGAACAAGATCGAGAGTTTTCTCTAGCTCCGAGTATTGCAAACCAAGCTGAAGGAAAGCAGAAGCTTCGGGCTTGGGCCTAACCTTGAAAGTAACCTGAGAAATAACCCCAAGGGTACCTAAAGCGCCGGTATGAAGCTTACAGAAATCGTATCCTGCAACATTTTTAACAACCCTACCGCCCGCCTTGGTTTCCTTACCTTCATCATTGAGAATGGAAATGCCAATGATATAATCGCGCAAAGTGCCCCAGCCAAACCTTCTTGGTCCAGAAGTGTTGGTAGCAAGTAAGCCGCCTAATGTCGAGTTTTCAGGGTAAGGATCATCAATAGGAAGCCTCTGATTTTCAGAACCAAGCAACTCGCTGAGAACTTTCATTTGAATGCCTGCTTGCACGGTAACGGTCATGTCCCGAACGGGGTAGTCGATCACCTTATCAAGCAAACGGGTATTAAGAACGACCCCTTTTTTGGAAGGGGCATAACCCATATTCATCTTGGAAGCTGAGCCAGAAGGGACGATGGCGTAAAGCGAACTTGCAGCATCTTTAATGATGTCGCAGGCTTGCTGAACATCAGCAGGATGCTTTTGCTCGAAACAATCAATTGAAATTAAATCAGAAACAGACACGGGAAACCTCCGGTATTACATGGCTGCCATTCTACCTGCTTTAGAAGCCTCGATACAGGCTCCAGCGGTAGGTAGCATTTTATGTGGGCTGCAAATATTAGTAGGGTTGAATGCAATTCTCATACGAACCATCATAGCGATATCATCAGGGGTAAAGAGCTTCTCCATAAAATTAATTTTCTCGACCCCAATACCATGCTCGCCGGTGACACTACCACCAAGTCGAATACATTCGTCCAGGATTTCACCGCTGGCTTCGAGAACTCGTTTGACCTGGTCAGGAAAACGCTCATCAAAGAGTAGGATAGGATGAATGTTGCCATCCCCAGCATGAAAGACATTACAGATTTTGATGTCGTACTTTAAACCAATGCGCTGAATTTCGCGTAGGATGTGGGGAAGCTTACTTCTGGGAACTACACCATCTTGGGTGCAGAAACTGGGTGCGAGTCGGCCGACCGCGCCAAAGGCTTGCTTTCGAGCCTTCCAAAGTAAAGTACGCTTGGCATCGGTATCGGCTTTACGCACCTCGCTAGCGCCATTCTTCAATGCAATTTGAGTGATTTTTTCAGCTTCGGAATTGATACCTGCTTCTAACCCATCGACTTCCATAATAAGAATAGCACCTGCATCAAGAGGGAAGCCAAAATGGAAAGCGTCTTCAAGGGCCCCTAAAATCATTTGGTCCAGCATTTCTAATGCAGCAGGCACAATTCCTGCACCAATGATTTCACTAATCGTATTGGTGGCATCATCGACACTATCGAAAACGCCAAGCATAGTGCGATAAGCCTCCGGGTTTCGAGTAAGTCTAACCCAAGATTTTACTGCAACCCCAAAAGTCCCTTCTGACCCAACCATCACACCCGTCAGATCATAGCCAGGGTTGTCTTCAAGTGGGCCACCAGTATGAATGATTTCGCCATCGGGCATAACAAACTCGAGGCCAAGAATATGGTTGACAGTCACGCCATATTTAAGGGTATGTGGGCCGCCCGAATTAGTAGCAACATTCCCCCCAATGGTGCAAGCGCCTTGGCTAGAAGGATCGGGGGCGAAATGATACCCATTAGGTTTAAGATGATTGGTAAGCCAAAGGTTAACCACGCCAGCTTCGATAAGGGCGCATCGATTTCTGTAATCGACATCGAGAATTTTTTTCATTCTCGCAAGCGAGATTACCACACCACCACCCACGGGAAGGCAACCCCCAGCAAGGCTAGTGCCTGCGCCCCGGGGAAGAAAAGTGACTTTGAAATCGTTACAGGCTTTGACAATGAGGGAAATTTGTTCGGTGGTGGTAGGAAAGACCACGACATCAGGGCGGTTTTTCTCAATCGTAAAACCATCGCATTCATACACCAGCAATTCGCTTGCTGCGGAAATGATGGCATCTGGGCCAACGATGCTTTTCAAACAATCTAAAAACCTTTTCATGCAATCATTCCAAAACTAAAGGTTGAATACCGTACAGGGAAAGTCAATAGTTCCTAGCATTCTTGCGCACATGAACCATAGGTTCGCCGCCACCAAGCATCTCGCCTGAAACCACTTCAGCGAGCAACATCTGGTGATCGCCCGCATTAAAAAACCCCGCAGCTTTACAATGTATAACCGCACAAGTATCGAGAAGAACAACAGGCAGACAGGGCTCTTTTTTAATGTTCAAATCTTTCAACAGATCAGCACCAGCAACTGGCTTTGCAAAACGCCCAACCATCTGGTTTTGCCCTTCTCTAATGATATGAAGATTAAAGATTTTGCCCGGCAACAACATTGAAAGTATTTTGCGTTCGGAACGAACTGCAATGTTCACCATAAGTGGTGAAAAAGAACACTGTTGCACCCAACTGGCCAGCATGAAATCATCTGAACCCGCATCATCAATGAGAGATAGAATAAACAGTCCGCTAGGAATTTTCCCCATTGCTGCTGCAACATCATCTTTAATGACTGATTTGGTACCAGATTGAATGGAAGGGTTTTCGCTCAAGGTTTGCTCAATAGTTCCTGAATTTGTTTTTCTAATTTTGCGTGATCTTCAACATCATCGAACTTCTGGGCGATTCGGTTTTGCCTATTGAATAGAAACAGCGTAGGGACCGAACCACCATCCAGCTTAGACATCCACACCGTTTCGGGTTCATCAAGGATTAAATTTACAAAATCCGCCTTCATCTTTTGCAGGAAAGGTAGTGCGGTTTTCTCTACCCCGCCTATTAAATCTTTGTCTACAGTCATGTTTAAATGAACTGTCACCAGCATGAAACCTTGATTTGAGAACTTCTGATGCATCTGAACCAGATGCGGAAATTCTTTTTTACAAGGGACTCAGTCATGGCGCCAAAAATCGACTAGGATAACCTTCCCCTGGTTATTCCGAACCAGCGAGGTCAAGTCTGAATATTTGACTGTTTTTACTGAAACCTCTGCTGCAGAAGTGTAAGTAACTGCAAGCAGAAAACCAACCATCAGGATAATCTTTTTCATTGGCATCTCCAGTCGAACGCAATCTCAGCATTATGTTAGCGTGAAAAACGCAAAATGCGAAGGACTTTCACACTTTTCGAATACTGTATAAGGTCCCCTTGTACCTAATGCCACCGGGTAAACCGGCCTTTAACACCTGAGTGGTATAAACAAACCCCGATTTATCGAGCGTTTCTCTCAGCAATTGGGCCGGAATACGATCTTGATCGGTCATCAGGCACAATCCATCAGGGGCTAAAACCTTAGCGATCATTTTCACTAATGGATCCACATTACCCGGCTCGTAAACCAAATCGGAGGCCAGAATCAGTGGGAAGCTTAAATCATCAGGCACATTGCGCCAATCGATTTGCAGTATTGTGAAATTTTCAAACCCATTGGCCCGAGCATTGTCTGCGGCGAATTCAAGGGCAGTGGCATCATAATCTGAAAAAGTAACATCTAATCCTTTATAAAGCCCGACCACGCCAACAAGGCCCAACCCACACCCTATTTCCAATGTTTTTTGATTGGGGATAAATTGTTCTTTCATCATAAACTTGGCAAGCATCCTTGCAGAAGGCCAGATCTCGGCCCAATAAGGCATTTGTTCGTTGTAAGTTATATCCTTGAGAACTTCTGGATGGGTTAGCATTTTATCAGTTTCGGAAGGCCGCCCGATTGTAAATTCTTTATCTGCAGCAATCACTGTTTCCCAAATAGTTGGGCCAAGTGCTTCACGGGGAGTTGCAGGCATTTTTTTCTGAGGGTTGATAGACATCATAAATTCCAACGGGGTTCCAATTTTACAGCAGTCCGCCACTCTTTAAAAACACCTCGCTAGTTATTTCTTGATCCGCAGGAAGCCTACAATAACCAGCAGCGTTATCAAAATGCGCATCCAAAATAATCTGCTTGGAATTAGTGTAATCAAAACCATGATTACAGGGAATATGGCCTGTCACTAACCATTTACAATGCACCTTATTGAGGAAATTTTCTGCATTTTCAAGGCTCGTATCCCTGCCCCAAACCAAGGAATGCACATTCCCCCCCGGGAAAAGATCCGATTCTTTCTCGGGAACCACCTCAAGCTTTTTGGGGTCGAAACTCCCTAACTTCGTCTTATCAGGCAAACTATGGCTAATGCAAACTTGATTGGGCAGAAAAATCATCGCAGGTATCACGCTAATCAAGTTCTTATATGCGGCCATAATTTGGGTAACTGCAGAAGGGTAGGCAAACGCAACCCCTTGATCGAACATCTGGTTCAAATCAATATTGTTCTTGGATATCTGCCTGTTTGTCACCTGCGACAACTCATGATTTCCCAATAAATAATGAATCTGATTGGGAAACTGGCATTTTAAAGATGCAACCATGTCTAAAACCAAATGAGAATTATCCGAACCATCCGCATGGGTTGTCGTACCATGGATTAATTCTTGCACGATCAGAGTTCGTTTGGGATTGGCCTTCAAATCGGCAAATGTAAAGGCTTTTTTGAGGTGATCGACTCTGCCATGCAAGTCCCCTATGACAATAACTTCGGAGGTACTGGCAAGGCGAAGCACCCTTCCAGATCTACCCGGAGTATTTTTAAATGCCAGAATTGCTTTTTCTATGGTGTTAAGGACTTTAGTTGGATCTATCATAATGATGTGAATTCTGTGTTTGTTTGGTTCGAATTATTCGTGAATTTTCAAGGTAAAATAATCATGGCAATCGAAGATATCGTAATCGCAATGACTGGTGCCAGCGGTGCCCCTTACGGTATTAGGCTGCTAGAAGTACTCCTTCAAGCAGGAAAGCATATACACCTTACCCTAAGTCCATCTGCAGTAGAAGTGGTAGCGACAGAATGTGACAGAAAAATTGACCCAGAAAAGTTCAACCCCTCAAAGTTTTTTGGTCAATTCTGGACGCCAATTCTTTCAAGCAGATTCACTTACCATAACTACCGAGATTTTAAATCAGGCATCGCCAGCGGTTCTTTTTTAACAGGCGGGATGGTCATTTGCCCCTGTAGCATGGGAACCATGGGCGCAATAGCATCGGGGATTTCCGATAATTTAATCACTCGAGCCGCCAATGTTCATTTGAAAGAACGAAGAAAATTAGTGATTGTGCCACGCGAATCGCCTTTGCATTTGGTCCACCTCCGAAACATGGTGACTTGCACCGAAGCAGGGGCCGTCATATTGCCCGCAATGCCTGGTTTCTATCATAAACCCACCTCGGTGAATGATATCGTGGATTTTATTGTGGCCCGTATTTGCGATCAAATAGGCGTTGGCAACAAACTGCAAAAGCGCTGGGGCCAAAACGAGGGGGTTTAACAATCGTAATATTCATCCTCCGGATTCCATGCGGGTATCCCTAGGACGATAGTTTTAACCCCTTCCAAGCTCCAAAGCCTATGTTTGGTGTTCGGCTCTATGTAAATCACCATTCCAGGCTCTATTGTTATTGTGTCATCGTTTAATTCCATCTTGCCTTTACCCTCTAAAATATAGTAAACCTCTGTACATTCCTTGTGGTAATGCTTAACGGAATCGGTGATAAAAGTGACATGAAAGTTACAAGCTAAACCATCGGGCCGAGTTAACACCCGAGTGCTTTCCCCACAGGAACAGGGCACGGTTGGCGATTCTGATACTTGATGAACCCGATACCCCTTGGCAATGGTGGCAGGCATGACATCCTCCAAAGAAAAAAGTAACCGAAGTAAAGTGCGAAACAATTTCGTCTATGCTGCGCTTATCAAGGCCGCATTTTTATGCCTATTTATTTCAGGCATGGCTTGCAACGAAAAAAGCAAGACACCAAGTACCACCCAAACTACCTTATTTTCATCTTCCTTGAAACCCAAAGAAGAACTAAACAAAGGAAATATCAAAGGGCAGGTTTTCTGGTCTGGGCCAATCCCAATAATTGAAAGCTTCACCGGCCCAATCAGCCCTTTAAGTGAACATGCCTCAAAACCAAGGCTTATCTGGGCCAACCCTAACGCACCCAAAATAAACCCCAGTAATAAAGGAATTGAACACGCAGTCGTTTTCTTGGATGTTCCCGAAACAAATGATCTTAATAAAATCAATTTCGCACCCGCAGAGGTCGAAACCAACCACTTCAAAATGCAAATCAACCAAGATGGCATTTCCTCTCCTGTTGGATTTGTGATGCTTGGAGATGGGGTTAATTTTGTGAACAAGCAAGATTTCTTTTATTCTATCCGGGCTCGGGGCGATGCATTTTTCAGCATTCCTTTATCTAACAAAAACAAACCTGTTAACAGGGTATTTTCAAAACCAGGCGTTGCAACTTTAACCACGGGCACAGGGCAATTCTGGATGAGATCCTACCTTTTCGTATTAACACACACTTATGCAGCTCGCTGCGACAAAGATGGCTCCTTTGAAATTACAAACCTTCCACCGGGAAGGCATGATTTTAAAGTCTGGATTCCGAACTGGCAGGTTTGTGAAAAAGAGATCGATGCAGAAACTTGGGAAATCACCCGGTTGGAATTCGTATCCCCCACAACCAAAAAATTCTCCGCATCCATCATGCCCGATTCGACCCCAACGGATCATAAAATCAATTTCGCCCTGTCGGACATGCAGGCACAAAAATAGATTTTAAACATGATTATCTTCTTATTACCCCTTCTCGTTACCCTCCTTTGATGGTAAGTTGACTGTAATAAATATGCTAGCGTTTCTTATGTTTTATTTGTCTGGAGGTTCATGTGTCTTCAATTGATTACAGTCAGGTTCGAAAAGGTATGGTTATCGTGGGCGAAGGTGGTCAACTCTTTCAAGTGATTGATCGCGATTTAAACACCCCCGGTAATTTGCGCTCTATTCTTAGCTTGAAGCTTAAGAATATTAGCAATGGTAATACCCTGCAAAGCAGGGTTCGCCCACAAGACAAAGTAGAACAAGCATACCTCGACAAAAGGGAAGCCCAGTATCTTTACCGCGATGGCGATGATTTCATCTTCATGGATCAAGAATCTTTCGAACAAACTCCCCTTCATAAAGACTGGGTAGGCGACCAGATTTTTTATCTCAAAGAAAACGATATCGTGCATGTAACTTTTTTTGATACAAAGCCGATTTCACTCGAATTACCTCCAACGGTGCACCTTAAAGTGGTCGAAACCGACCCTGCATTAAAAGGCGCAACGGCTGCAGCTCAATTCAAACCAGCAATCACCGAAACTGGCCTTAAAATCACTGTTCCCCCTTTCATCGGTATTGGAGAGCTAATTGCTATCGATACGCGAACCGGGGAATACTTAAGCAGGTCCAACGAAGGTAAATGATCCTCGACCCTGCTGCTGACTGGGAAATAACAAATTGCCCTGGTTGCGAATGCAACCAGGGTTTTGTTTTTCTAAACCTCAAGTCAAGCATAAGTGCAGAACAACACACCACTCAATTAATCCGCTGCAACGATTGCCAATTGGTCTACCTTTCTCCACGACCCAACCCCAACATCATTGGGCGGTATTATTCGGATGATTACGCACCCCATCAAGCCAATCAAAGTAAGCGTCACAAAAAAAGCAGTAAGGAATTTTCTTCCCCACCTCCAAAAATTAATGCAAAGTTACTCGACTACGGGTGTGGCAATGGCGCATTCCTGATAAAAATGAAGGCCTTGGGGTGGGAAGTAACAGGCTTGGATTCTTCAGCAAATGCCATAGCAGTAGCAAATGCAGAGGGGATAATGGCCTTTAAAGGGGATTTCGATCATCCGGAAATTGCAGCATTAAAATTCGATTGTATTACCATGAGGCAGGTTTTAGAACATCTGCATAATCCGGTTGTGACCTTAATGAATGCAAGGAAACATCTGGCTACAAAAGGCAAAGTCTCTATATCTGTACCCAACATCGATAGTTTGCCTTTCTACTGGTTTCAAGAAGACTGGCTGGGAATTGATTTCCCTAGACATTTACTTTTTTTTAACCCAACGAGTTTGGAAAGAACACTTAATAAAGCAGGATTCAAGTTACTGAAAATGCGCCAGATCAGGCATTCTAGCTGGCTTCGAGAATCAGCAGTAAACGCTTTAAAAGCAAAAGGCTTCAAAATTAAACGATGGCTGGCAAGTAAAAAATTAAGCAGCAGTGCTATCAGTTTATGGGCAAGCATAACCAATCAATGCGATTGCATTCAGGTGCTTGCAGAAGAAGATTGATCTTCTCTTTCATGGGCTTTTTTGGCAGCAACCTCAACGAAAACTGATAGCATCTGTTTGTAATGATGCTCGAAAGTCCAAAGGCTTGCGGTCTTTCTTGCAGCCTGACCTGCTGCAATCCGGGTTTGGCTATCAATATACTGCGTCATACTCCAGGCGAGTTTTTCGTAATCATGCGGATCATCAACCACGATGCCTTCTTTATTTTGCGTGATGAATTCTGATGCACCATTGTATCGGGTTGTTATCACAGGCAACCCGCAACCCATGGCTTCAGGAACCACATTGGAACACGGGTCATAGAAAGTTGGATGAACCAGAAAGTCGGATGCAAAATAGCAATTGCGCATGTCATCGCAAAATCCAACAAAGCGAACCTTATCTGTAACGCCAAGTTTATCCGCAAGCTTTTCAAAACCGCCCGTATGCTTGTTCCCAACAATCATTAGCTTTATGGGGCTCTTTTCGGGCAAAAGCCTCATTGCATGTAACAAAGGTTCTAAACCTTTGAGCTTGTAATTCATCCCGACAAACAATGCCAAGCAATCCGAAGGATCTATATCCCACTGCTGGCGCCATTCGATTCTGCGCTTGAGCCTGTCGGTTTCCTGAAAGCGGTTAGGATCCATTGCTATACGAACCAAACGAAGATCATTTGCAGAAATCTGATAATATTTTTGGAAGTGATCCCGCACCATTTCACTAATACCAATCACAATCGATTTTTTCATTCCGAGGTATTGCAAACGCTCTAGCATCAGAAAAGACTGGTGCGAAATATCGAATGTTTTAAAGAATTTAACAACCTTGCGAATCGTAGGATTTTTATATTTTAAAAGGTTATGCTCTGCAGTAGCTGCAAACAAGCCACCTTGGGGATAAAGCACATCTAGGCCCCAAGTTTTATCAAACCCAATGCTAACATCGTGATCCTGCCCCTTAAGTGCTTTAAGGCAAGCAGAACCAAAAGACCATGGGCGCATAAATCTTGGAGACCACGGAAGATCAACTTGATGAAAAATCAAGGAAGTAGGCAGCGCAGAAGCATCCCAGCGACTGGCATAAAGATGGATTTGATGCCCATCAACCGCAAGCCTGCGAACAAGCGAGGCGATGTAGGTTTCACACCCGCCACGCTTTGGAAGAACACTTTCATAGCAAAAAGCTATATCCATCTTACCTGATCCACTCCATTTCTAATTACCAAACCAAAACAATCGAAACACTCATATAATTTCGACCAACAAGGGCAAAGAACTTAACTTTCATTTGCAAAGAATTAAGCTGCTTTCTTTTTTAAGTTATGACTTTTGTAACGACCCCATTTTAACTTAATGACATAAAGCAGAATCCGATCCAAAGCGGATCGAGGCCCCAAATCCCTGTAGCAGCGCCAAAATTCCAACCTGTCCCGATCATCAACCCCTTCGATTTCAGAAGAATAAATAAGCTGGGCAAGATCCTTGATTTTCCACACCTGTGAAGTCCAAGTGTGACTCGAAAGCCTATGAAGATCGATAAGCACTACCTTGTCTCTCCAATTAGGAGCTTTGAAGGTGTGATTTTTATCAATATAAAAATGGCACAAATAAAGATCCTTATGAAACCAATTACGATCATGCAAGATTCTTGACATGCGTGCCATTTCACTAACAAGTGATTTTTTCCACCTGCGAAAAGCTTGGGGAGTTTGCCTAGCAAATGCTAACGGAATCGCTTCATGAAGCGGAATCATATTATCTAACTCGCGCACAGCAAGCGCACTTCTAAGCCGCATACCAGGCCCGATGAACTCAACCGCCGCTATGGTTTCGGGCACCTGTAAGCCCAATTGTCTTGCAGTTGCAAGATGGTGAAATTCCTGCAAAGCAGGCGACCATGCTTTTTTAGGAAACAACCAACCCATCAAGCCTTCCCAAAATGAAAGCTTGTAATGCCTTTTCAAATAGAAACAAAGTTCAGGTTTTCCATCATTTCTAGGAACAATAATCCGACCCACTGAACGACCCTGCTTCGAATGAAACCTATCGGTAACACCAATATCCAATACACGACTGGTCCAATCTTCACCGTAGTGAGCAACCCATTCTGGGCTGGAATAAAACTTCACATAACTGCCATCTTTTTGAATCTGAACTGAAACGCCATTCTGTATTTCATTCGTGTTCATTTCATTTATCAGAGAATCAGTTTTGCGAATGGTGGCCAACTTGGTTCCGCCCGAAATAACATCCATTGCAAGGACTCCCGTTCCCCCATGGGGTGTGGAACTTTTCATTTGGTGGTCATGGCTGATTTCATCTGAATAGGCTTTACGAAAGCAGACAATTCCTTGCTGTTCGGCGCCCAATGATCGAAGCATTTGCTTCATTTTCGCCATGTCGATACTGGCCCATTTTGGATTAACCGCAGTAGCTTCCTCAAGGCAATTAGCAGCATCAAGATAAACCTGAGGATTGACAGATTCAGCGACCCTTAAAAATAAAGTCTTCTTTCCCTTTAGATAGCAACCCGAGGAATGCACCTTGGCAAGCAATCTTCCCACAGCTTCAAAAACCATCTGCTGCCTACCAGTAAATTCTCTATTAACGCTTTGTTTAAACCATTCATGAAGTGTGAGGGTTTGGGCAGGTTCTCTGGTAAGCAGAAAAGATTCTTGCGAGAAAAGATTCTTTTTGCGTATGCCAAGAGCAAGAATTTTCCCTGTTAAAACGCCATGGCGTTGAATTTTGTAAAGAATCGCAGCGTGGGAATACTCTGGGGCCTTGGCTTTGTTGGATTTAAAGTAAGAGAAAAGCAACGATTCAAACCAAGATATTTTACGATACTGTAAACGAAGTTCACAACCAGCACTCGGCATGGTTTTTCGAATTACTAGCTTCCCATTTACATGAAGTTTTTTTGCCTCTAACAACAATTGATCAAGATGATTTTTCTCATCTTCGGTACAAATGGAAGTGACAAAGAGATTTTGTTTTTCAAGGAAAATCCAATTTTGTGGCTGCAATGCAACCTGAGTATTCCGCTTTTCGCGAACATGCCTGTAGTTTAAAAGTCTGATTGCTTCACGATCGATATCAAGTGCAAGCAGATGAAATGGGGGGATGTTAAAGCTGCCTTGGGAAAAATGGGCGGTAGCTTCAAGATAAGAAGTCAACAGGGCAAGTTTTTCTCTGGGCCGAAGAATACTTTCTTCCAAGGTGGCATGAAGCCGTGCAAGGTTGCCCGACCTTATATTCCAAGGTAAATCTCGCATCCTAAAGGATCTCTGCCAATCGAGGAGGTAAACCATTCTGGTTTCCGGATTGACCAATACATGCTTCGAATACAAATCAACATGGGAAAAACCAAGGGTGTGCATCCGAGCGAGAATCCATGCAAGCCTGCGTAATACTTCTTTGCGCTGGTTACGACTTCGCTGTTCTGCAAAATAGGTTTTAAGATTTACAGTCTCAGGAATTTCCTCGACCAAAAGGAAGGAATGGCCTAGGCCGGTTTTGCCCACAGCAATCCATAAAGGCGCTGGAATACCTTCGTGCTCGAGTGCTTTAAGTATGCGTGCCTCGTGCAACACTCCCGCTGATTGCCCAATCAATGTTTTAATCCGGCCTTTATTGTGTTCTTTTTTCAAAAAGGCGCGAGCTTCGTTTTCCCCATTCCCCAAGGTTATGCTTGAAACATGCCTGCCTGTTTTCCAACCGTGCCCTGTCACTCTGATTCCTTCTAACTTGAAAACATCTTCCGCCTTTTCGATTCCCTGCGAAAATAGTACTGCTCTCTTGTTGGGGCGAATCACTAGAAAACCATTCTTTGACCTAGTGAAAATGCTGGAAACCTTTCCCAGCAAGCCAGCTAGGGGCAAGAAAAGCACACCCATTATTCTTAACATCCTTGAAATCAAAACACTCACTCCAAGTATTATCCAACCGACCTTAAAAACCTTACAGTTTCTAACTGTTCATCCAGCAAGCTGACCCCCGCACTCAAAACATCCAAGGGTATCAACTCTTTCATACACTGGTGCTCCAGCGGGCAAACCCTTTTCTGACAAGGCCCACAAGGCAATTTCTTCTGCAGATTGATTTCTTTTTTGTGATAGGTATCAGTCCACTCTATGTGCGTTGGGCCGAACAACGAAACCACAGGCTTGTTGAAAGCCGCTGCAAAATGCCGCGGCCCACTATCCGTTGTCACCAATAATTGACACTTCTTAATGCAAGCCTTACTAAGGCCAAGCGAAAGATCAGGCATGCCAGGCTCTGCCAAACATCGTGCTGAAGGATGGCCAATAAGCGAAGTAATGCGAAGCGCAAACTCGCTTTCTTTAGGGCCGCACATGACAAGAATGCCAGCCCCCCTAAGCCTAATGAGTTCGCGTGCAAGAGAAGCAAAATGCTCTGCAGGCCATAGTTTGGAAGCGCCAAAAGCCGCTCCCGGATTCAAGCAAATAACTTCAGGCTTATCCTTAAATGCAGCAAACCGCCAAACTTGTTCAGCCCTATCTTCTTCAATTGAAGAAGTAAAAAGCTGCATTTCATAACCTGGGTTGGCAGCACCTGCAACCATTGCGAGCTGGTTATAAGAATCGATGACAGGCGAAGGGATAAAACGGCCTTTTGAATCACGGGGTGATTCAAGCGAATCAGAGAGTAGCCATTTTCTGAAATAGCGGTTAAAACCAATAGACCGCTTGCACCCACCCATCCATGCAAGCAGGCCCGCTCTAAAAGAATTGGGGAACAAAACAGCGACATCAATATTTTTTTCTTTGAGTTGCGAAGCGGCCTCAAATAAAGAAAGCCCCTTTTTTCCACCCGTAAGGATCATGGAATCAAACCAAGGATTGCCTTCAAGAATCGGGGCAACATAAGGTTTGGATACGCCAACGAATTTTCCTGAGGGAAAACGGAGTTTAAGCGCCCTGATGGCTGGAGTAGCCATCACCGCATCACCAATCCATCCTGGAAGAAAAATCGCAACATTCATGAAGTCTTGAATCCGTGAGAAAAAATCAAGCAGCGCCAAGGCGCTCTAAAATAACCGTAGTAGAAACACCTTTACGAAGCGAAGCAAGGTGAACCCTGCCTCCGTAACTTTCGACAAATTCCCCGCCCACTACATCATCCTTGTGGTAATCAGCCCCTTTAACCAAAACATCTGGTTTAATGAAGCGAATCAAATCCATGGGCGTTTTTTCTTCAAAAACTGCTAAAAAATTTACACATTCGAGGCCAGCAATAACTATAGAGCGGGCATCAATCTTATTCACAGGCCTAGTAGGCCCTTTCAACATTTGCACGCTTGAATCGCTGTTCAACCCAACGACAAGAATATCTCCCTGAGCCCTAGCTTCGCGCAAATACTGAACATGGCCTGCATGAAGCACATCAAAGCAGCCATTCGTAAAGACAATTGTTCTGCCAAGTTTTTTCTGCTGTTCAAGTTCGCGAAGAAGCGAATCGCGACCTATCATTTTGTCGATACCAGAAAGGTTTTCGCCCTTGCTAGCAAAGGAGGATTTGCAAATATCCTCAATCATTTCAGCCTTGGTAACGGGAACAACACCGATTTTTTCTACTTCTAAACCACCTGCAATATTCGCAAGCTTGATGGCTTCGGGATAATCCGCACCCGCAGCAAGCGCCATACCCAACACTGCCAGCACCATATCTCCTGCGCCAGTAATATCGTAAACCTGCCTGATTCTCGTAGGAAAAACATCAGAGCGCCCATCTTGATGGGAAAGGACCATTCCCTCTTTATCTAAGGTTATAATTGCAGCCTCCATGTCGAGTTTTTCGCGCAATAAAGCCGCAGCAACTAGGCCTTCTTCAATAGTTTCAATCACCCTGCCGGTTGCAAGGCCAGCCTCAAGCCTATTTGGAGTCATGGTTGAAACACCGTGATATTTACGATAATCACCACCTCTAATAGGGTCTACAACCACTTTCTTGCCTATAGCTTTGCAATCGGAAATCACACTAGCAAGCAGACCAGGAGTACAAACGCCTTTGTCGTAATCACTTACCAGAACAAGATCAAAATCATTGATGTTGCGCTTGATCAATTCCGCAAGCCGGGTTTCTAAATTCTTGGAAAGATGATTACGCACCTCGTAATCAACCCGTATGATCTGCTGCGGGTGCCTGTGCTGGGCCTTGCCTATGTAGCGTTCCTTAACCGTGGTGGGCCGTTCAGAATCCACCAAAACTGTTTCAGGATCAATCCCCTGCTCAATCAACATGCTGCGCAATTGCTCGCCATTGGAATCTTTACCTACAACACCAGCAATCTGCACCCTAGCACCAATCGCCTTAAGCATGGTTGCAACACTGCTAGCGCCGCCTAAGCGTTCTTCTCTTCGCTCTGCTCGAAGCAGAATCACAGGCGCTTCTTGGCTGATGCGCTCTGCATCGCCCCAAACATACCGATCCAGCATCAGATCACCCAGAACAAGAATTCTTGGCTGGCCAAGCTTGTGTACAAGATCAACGAGATCGGTACTTGGCTGCATTAAAATTTCGGGCGTAACAAGCCTAGGCTTCATTTCGTTCAACATGACTTCCCCTAAAATGGTTAGGCTGCTTTGGATTCATTAAACTTAGGCCTTGCAGCCCATGCTGCCGCCACTGATGCGTGCAACAATGGCAACATGATTTCATGGTGCCCGGTAATTTCGATGCCTTCGGAAGAAGGCCGGTTGAGCACATTTACCGTGCTGCGATAGCGCGATTCCTTATCGATATTCACACAAACAAGCCCATCGAGGTTGTAATTGAAATTCCTGACAACACTTACCGCTTTAAGTAATACTTCTGGCATAATCACCGCGCTCCCCAAATTCATCCACACGCCATTCGCCATGGTGCTTACAACAGAACAAAGAATACGAAAATCTAAGTGACTTGATTCCCCGATGGCGGCACCACTTACATGGGGATGCATATGCACAATATCGGTGCCCACAGCGACATGAACGGTGCATGGAATGCCCGCTTTACGGGCAGCTAGCAAAAGGCTAACTTCGGGTGCTTTGCATGCTTTTTCTTCAAGCAGCGCCCCAACCGCAGCACCAAGGCCTATGCCCTCATCTGCGCCCCTGCGGGTTGCAAGTGCGAAGAAATCTGCGGTTTCTCGGGCCATACCAAACTTCCCATCATTTAACATCGATCCAACATCTTCGCTCGTTTTGCCTTCCAAGGCCAGTTCTACATCATGGATTGCGGCTGACCCATTCATTGCAACCGCCTTGATAATTCCTTTTTGAATCCAATCAATCAGATAGGGCGCACATCCAGTTTTAATCACATGCCCACCGATGGCTGCGACAACGGTATTGCCATCCGTTCCCGCTCGCACCAGATGATCCCTCAGCCTACGAAGGCTTTTACCAGCAAGTTGGTTTGGCAGTGAATCGATCAAATCTGCAACAGTCGCAGTGCCAGACAAAGGTTTACCCAAATCTTCTTTGAACACTTTAGAAGGCCTTGATGCAAGATCATAGGTTTTTAAACCCTGAAGATCGAAAGGCTTGTTCATATTTTTGTTCCCGTTATAAGTCACTATAAAATTCTCCCTATTAAAAATACTTTGTCTAAACTAAAAGCGTCTTGGATCGCACCAATGTTTGCAATTGTTCTTCACCAGATAAAAAACTCATTTCAACCCGAAGCGCATAAAGTCGATTCCCACCCAAAGAAGAAGTACGAATTTTTACCAAATCCTTATGCGTGGTAACCAAAAGAATATCGCAATCTGCAAATTGCGTTGCCCACTCGATCAAATCCTGAATATCTTTTCTTGCATAAGCATAATGATCCGGAAATACCCTGCGCCCTATCACACTTGCGCCAAGGTTTTCCAAGGTTTTTATAAACGAACCTGGGTTTCCTATACCGCAAAACGCCAGCACTTTTCTTCCCTTTATTTCTTCCAGTTCCATCGATTCACTTCCCCAACAAATCATTTCCACAGGCTGATGAATGGCTTCGCAAAGAATCGAATTAGGTGCAAGCTTACAAATCTCAATTCGAAGGCAAGCAAGCTTTTCTTCTGCCACTTGATCCGCACGAGTTATCACAACTGCGCCTGCCCTTTTTAATCCAGCGCTAGGTTCTCGCAAAGTTCCCCGGGGCAGTAAATACCCATGGCCCCACGGGTTCGTTGCATCCACCAACACAATATCTAAATCCCGTGCAAGTTGACGATGCTGAAATCCATCGTCCAAAACCAGCACTTCGCTTTCCAACTCTTCAATCGCTGATTGAGCGATTAAATATCTATCCGCCCCTTGAAGATGTGGCACATCTGGCAGGCGATCTTCAAGCACCATAGCTTCATCATTGGCGCCACCCGCACCACCATAACCACGGCTTAAAATCGCAACTCGCAGACCCAATGAACACAAAAACTTGCAAACCCATTCGACACACGGAGTTTTCCCAGTGCCACCAGCAGTCAGGTTGCCTATACACACCACAGGAACATCTACTTTTTTTGTCCTAAATATTTTAATTGCAAAAAAACTATTGCGTAGGCGTACACTCGCCCCATAGGGCAGACTCGCCAACCACAGAACCATTCTTAATAGATGAGAATTGATGGAACCCGATTTGCCAGATGCAATGCCAGCATGCCAGGCAGACCAATCAAGGTTTTGTCGGGAATCGTTTATTGAAACAGAATTCACAGCGGAGCAAACCAAGGGACACATCCTTATCCCAAAAAACAAAATTGCTTCCATGCATTCCACAAACTTGGTCACAATATTTCTTTGTGCGCAAAGTGAGGAGTTAAATTTATATTCTGGATTGAAAGTTCGTGTCAACGGCGAACCTTAAGATAGCAAGGGAGTTAGAACAAGGAAAACAGGTAACAAACGAAGGAAGCAGAAATATTTGTAACAAATAAAGTAATACCTGTTGACATGGTAATATTCTGTTATACAATTTTGATTGTAGGAGAGTTTTACTTTGTACTAACTTTATAAAGGTTGCCAAAATGTTCACTAAAAAAAACCATAAAGCCTTCACTCTTATAGAGTTACTTGTCGTTATCGCTATTATCGCCGTCTTAATCGGCCTGCTTCTTCCTGCGGTTCAAAAAGTTCGTGAGGCTGCTGCAAGGTTGCAATGCACCAACAATCTTAAGCAAATTGGCCTCGCAATGATGAATTACGAAAGCACCTACCGAATGTTTCCAGCGGGTTACCTAGATAATATGACTTTAAACCCGGTGAATGCTTCTGCAACAACTAACCCCGATCCAATCATTGGTTGGGGCTGGGGCGCTCTTATTCTTCCCTACCTCGAGCAAGAAGCTCTTTTTAAATCTATTAGTATGTCTTCCATAGCAATGAATAATACTTCTGCGAATGCGATTGCCTTTCGAAAAACAGTAATTAAAGGATTCCTTTGCCCTTCTGACGATACGGGTATCAACACCTTTACCATTTCAGGAACCGGAGGGAATTTCGAACTCGCCAAAAGCTCCTACGCTGGGGTTAATGGCCAAGGTGAACTTGCAGACTTTGATTCCGCACTCGGATTGGGAATGCTGCTTCGTGGCAGAGGTGTTTCGATTGCAGAAGTTACCGATGGTTTAAGCAACACCCTTTTTGTGGGTGAACGAAGTTCGAAATCCGCCAAACAAGCCGCGGGCACCCTACCAGGAATTTGCACTTGGGTTGGAGCCCTTCCAGGAGGTGACTTAGATGGTGAAACTTCCGCACTTTATGTTCTTGGTTGGACTGGTGACTCTGCCAACCCGGCTATGCCAAATCACGCAGAGCCCGATGGTTCTTTCCACCCCGAAGTTTTCACAAGCAAACACTCGGGTGGGATTAACTTCCTTTTTGGCGATGGTTCCGTAAGGTTCATCACCGATTCCATCGATGGACAAACTTGGGTAAATCTTGGCACACGCCAAGGCGGCGAAGTTGCCTCCGGTGGTTACTAAATCTTCAACCTTTTAACTTAAAAGGTTTTGTTATGTTTAAGTCTTTTCTATCAACCTTGCTTCTTTTCGGCTTCTTCTTGCTATTGGGTTGTGGCGGTCAAGAAAAAGTTAATTTTAAAGAAGGCCAGCGCTTTATTGCTGTCGATTTTACCCGCGATGGCAGTATCCTTGCTGGAATAAGTAAAGATGGCTCGGTTGTTTTATGGGATCCTGTAAAGCAATCTAAAATTCAATCCATCGATGTTAAAGAAAATCGTGTTACCGCCCTTAGCTTTAATAAGGAATGTTCACTAATTGCCTTAGGGCAAGATAACGGACAAATCAGGCTGCTTACTATTCCTGATGGAATTGATAAAGACACTTTCAAGACGGGTGCTACCGGGATCAAAGCGGTTTCTTTTTCACCTGATGGCAAAAGCCTAGCGGTTGCCAACAAGCTTGGAATTGAAATTTGGGCCACTTCAAATTTCAAGAAAACCACCACCCTTCCTAAATCAGGCCAGATGCAAGAACTTGCCTGGTCCGCAGATTCTAAAAACCTTATTGCAGGGGGTAGCGATTTCAACTTAAATATTATCCCTGTGGATGGCACTGCTAAAACATCGTTAAAAGGGCATACTAAAGCAGTAAGTGCAGTTGCTTTTTCTTCGGATGGAAAGCTTTTTGCAAGTGGCGACCGATCGGGGAAAATTCGCATCTGGACTTGGGGAAGTAAAACTCCAACCTCTAAAGAAATCGAAGCCCACCAAGGCGGAGTAGATAGCCTTAGCTTCTCTACCGATGGAACTTTGCTTGCCTCCGCTGGGAGAGACACCCTTGTAAAAACTTGGAATAGCCAATCTGCAGAGCCTTTGCAAACCTTCAAAGGACACCTTAACGATGTTAAGGGAGTAGCTTTCAACCCAGATGGCAAAACCATCGCCAGTGCGGGGCTCGATGGAACTGTAAAAATTTGGGAAGTTAAATAGATTTTCCTAAATCTCTTTTACCCCCACATCAACCGCACCTCTCAAAATGGCAAGCCCTGCTTGTTTTTTAAATGCAAAAACTACTATTTACAATCTTGAGCCATAAGCTTAACTAACTTTCGCATTATGCTCTTCATTCGAGGAAAACCATAAGTATTGACACACCGCAAATATGAAGATACAATGAAATTGCAGAGAATAAATCATTAAGGAGTGGTGGCTTATGCTAGCAATTGTTAAATCAATTTGTGTCTTTTTGAGTGCTGCTGCTGCAGTTTTCTCTGCTTCGCAAATGGATTACTCCAATAAAGCTCTTTCCGCCAATACTTTCCCCTACACACCCCAAGCCCCAGCGCATACCCTTAAAATATCGCAGATCCGTTTCTCTCCTGATTCCGAAAATATTGCGATTCTTGCTGGGGATAGGATGTTAAGCAATTGGCCTACTGCGGGTGGCAATCCCACTGCCTCTACTTTAATGGCATCCATACCCCTTACCTGCATAGAATGGGATCCCACAGGCAACCATCTTTATGTGGGAACCAGTAAATCCCAAGTTCTTCAATGTGATCCCAAAACACTCGATATCAATTTCAGAATTCATTCCGAACTTGAAATCATCAACCAATTAAATAATATCGGGCGACCAGAATCGCTCTTAAGTTTTGGAAATTGCGTTAACTCTCAAGGCAAACTTATGCCAAGTGCCCTTAAGCTTTGGCTCAACGATATCTACTGTAACCCTAAAAACATTCCCGACTTAAACTACACCTGCATGAGCAGGCAGGAAGAAACCGGGCTCTTTGCTTTTGGTACAACCACTGGCGAAATTGTACTGACAGATTTGTTTTCTAACACCGAACCCATTATTTTGGCAAAAATAGAATCTACGGTTGAATGCCTTAAATGGTCGGGCAAAAATCTTGTCGCAACTTCTGAAGGTACACTTCACCTCATTGATTCTTCAAAAAAACAATGCTTCCAAGCAATTCAAATTTCAGCCAAGCCTACCAGGCATATTGAAATCTCTAATGACGAAAAAACCTTGTTTATTACTGCTGGAAATGAATCTGTACAAGTTCGAAGTGCAATTACAGGGAAACTGATTTGCAAACTTGCCTCTGTTAACGAAATGGTAAGCGCAATCACCATAAGCCCAGATGGAAAAACCTTGGCAGTTGGGACTTGCCAAGGCAATGTTACGCTTTGGAATACCAGCGACTTTCAAATCAAGACGATCATTCCAGCGGGGATCAACTAACTAAGTAATTCCTTAAAACAACTCTTCAATTTTTGAACCTTCCGGCAGTACCACATGCGGCCTACCGCTATGATCCAGATAAGCTGCTTTAGTATCAATTCCGAGATGGTTATAAATTGTTGCAAGCACATCGTGAGGCAACTTCCGATTTTCTTTCGGGACAGCCCCTTTAGCATCGGAAGAACCAATTACCCGGCCCCCCTTTACGCCACCGCCTGCAAAGGCAGCAGACATAACATAGGGCCAGTGATCACGGCCTGCATCTTTATTAATTACTGGGGTTCTGCCAAATTCTCCCCATGCAACTACTAGGGTGTTTTCCAACAAACCTCGGGATTCCATGTCTTCAATAAATGCGGAATAAGCCATGTCCCAACGGGGTAAGAAACCTCTTTTTTGTGAATCAAACCCTTGTTTATGAAAATCCCACCAACGCAGATCCACGGTAACTAATCTGACGCCCGCCTCTACCAATCTTCGCGAAAGCAGCATTCGTTGCGCCCAATTTGGTGCGCCACACCGCTGAGGATCGCCCGGATCAAATGCGGGCATAAAACCATATCGGTCTCGTAATGATTGTGGCTCGCTATCGAGATCAAATGCAGCACGGGCCTTTCCACTTGAAAGAATACCAAGCGCCTGATTCTGGTAATCTCCCAGATTCTTCATCGATTCGGCCAAATCAGGGTTGTTTAAAGTATCTAAAAGGGCCTTTCTTTCACCCAACCTCCCCGAATCTACACCCTCTGCAAAAGTGAAATTTGGAATTTTAAATGCCCCAGTGGTTGCAGGATCTGCCAAGGTTTCAAATGCTGCATACGATTTACCCAACCACGCTGAACCTGTTCCAGGAACATTCTTGGGGATCATTACATAGGCAGGCATCGCAGTATTCAAGTGCTGCAACTGCTTTGCAGCATGCGAACCGCAACTGGGCATTACATTGGTATCAGGGCTAGGGCCACTGGGGTAACCTGTAAAACAAATCTGATCGCCATCGGAATGCCCAACATTCCCATCGATCGACCGATGCGCTAAGCTGCGTATAATCGACCATTTATGCATGATTTTTGCAGTTTTAGGAAGCAATTCGGAAACTTGAATTCCAGGAACACTGGTGGAAATAGGCTTAAATTCGCCACGAATTTCTACAGGCGCATCGGGCTTTGGGTCCCACATATCATGCTGACTGGGGCCACCACGCATCCACAAAATGATTACTGACTTTTCCCTGTTTACGGGTTTCCCTAAAGCAGATGCCACTGCTTCCTGCCTTAACAATTGAGGAAGCGCCAAGCCACACATCCCTAGCGAACCCGATTTGATAAAGCCTCTGCGCGTTAAGCCCAGAAGGTTAAATTCTTCACACGCTCTTTTGTTATAGCTAGCCATGCGTAACTCCTGCAATTTTGATCAGGAATGATCTTTTGGGTCGGCAATTAACTTTGATTTTAACCTGAACTTCCTAACTTTACTACATATATCGACACAATTCATTCAGAATATACATCCAATTCCCGCTTTATAAACAGTATGATGGTATAAGTGGGATTTTTGGACTCAAAACTCGGGTAAATTCATGGAACAGTTTGGTTATCTCCCTATCGGATTGCTTGTTGCTTACCTTATTGGAGCAATTCCTTTCGGCCTTTTTTTGGCACGGGCCAAAGGAATCGACATTCTCAACCAAGGAAGTGGCAATATAGGCGCTACCAATGTAGGCAGGGTTCTCGGTGCCAAATACGGCCTTGCAGTCTTCATCCTTGATGCGTTGAAAGGGGCACTTCCCGCTAAGGCAGGTATGCTTTATCTCGATGCCCCCTTTGGGCCAGAAATTGCGGGCATCCTGATGGGCGCCTCTGCAATCTTCGGGCACCTATTCCCTATTTACCTAAAATTCAAAGGAGGCAAAGGTATCGCTACCAGTGCCGGGGCCATGGCAATACTTGTACCCATACCCTTAGCGCTTGCCCTTCTAACTTGGGCCGCTTTTGTCTCTTCTTGGGGTTTTGTTTCGCTAGGATCACTTGCTTCCACCATCGCTCTTTGTTCCGCGCAAGCTTTCATCGCATTAAAATCAGGCACCCCAGGCAGCATGTATCTCTTGGCCTTCACTTTTCTTGCAACCACCCTTGTTTGGATAAAGCACATACCAAATATCCGTAGGCTTTGGGTAAAGCAAGAAAACTGTGTCAAAGATTCGTTTCTTTGGCGCAGCATTGCAAATATCTTGCTACAACTCTCGCTAGGCATCTGGCTTGGCACCGTGGTTTTCTTCACTGGAGTAATCGGCCCAGGCGTATTCAATTGGTTTGAGAAATTATGTGTTACCGACAGCCCACCCTACTGGCTCCCCACTCCCGAGGCTTTTAAAACAACTACCCCTGCTGGATTCCCCAACCCTTTATTAAAAGAACAAGCCAGCAGACTTGCAGGGGTCGTGGTATCCCCGGCGTTTCCCATTTATTTTTCCATTCAAGTGATTTGTGGTATTACTGCAATGATCATCTTAGCAGGGAACCGTAGAAGAAATCCTTCAGGGGTTATGGGTCGAGCAATGCTGGTTTGCATTGGGATGGGCTTGCTTTTAGCGATCGCTGGCTGGGCTTGGGAACCAAGGGTTGAAAAAGATCGGATCGAACGCGCCCGCCTTACCGATCAAGTTCTATTCCAAAAAGAATTCAACAAAGAACTGGTTCAAAGTGCACTGAAAGCCCGCAAGGATTTTACCAACAGTCATCTTGTTAGCCTAGGCCTCAATATGGCAAGCGCTCTGGGAATGCTTTTAGGAATCATTTCTTTTGCAATCGTAAGTGCAAATCGAAATGTAGAACTGGCGCAAGTTCCCCGCGAAACCTAACTCTTTATGCCTGTTTGTTTGTGAAGAACTATTTTAATTTAAGCTGCCACTTCGAAAACCAAAGCCCTCCAATCCTCCACAACAAAGCTCATGGACTGCGTTCCATGGGACTTCTTATATGTGTGTTTGAAATAAAGATGCAGAAAGAGCCTCATCCACTGTTATCATTCAAGAAGTTCGCAGGGCTTATGGTTTCTTGTTACTATTGCATTCCATCTGCCAACATAACAAAACAAGACTCATAGCACTTTCGCACTAGGAGTCTTAAATCGCCCGAATTTTTAACTTACAATCTCGCCATCGCTGGCTGCAACCTTCACTCTGACATTTACTTTACTTTAAAAGCAAAATTACATCGTTGCCGCCTGTCATTGCGCCTGTGCTTGCGATACCGGTATAGGAAATTTGATAAAGCCTGCCATTGGCAGTAATGATTGATCCTTCAGTTAGGCCGTTGAAAGTGCCGGTAAGTCCACCGCTAGCGTTTTGATTATCAATGATGACGAAGAACGCACCAGCGGTTCCTGCAAAGGCCGTTGATAGCGACAAGACTGCATCCCCCAAAGTTACGCTTCCCCCTGTAGCGACCACGATCTGATCGTAGGTGATGCCCGCATTTGGAGTTGCGTTTGTGATATCAATCGCCAGAGCATTGCCGGAACCTAAACTAAAACCGGTGGTGGTAATCTTGCCAGGGGTACCAGTGATACCAGGGGCGATTATACCTGTTCCGGATCCAGTCAGGGTGCCGATGGAACCCGTGCCGTTGAGGGTTCCACCCGAGACAGCAAAGTTGGTGATTGAAGCGCTGGAATTACTAATCAGCACCACGCCGGTAGTAACATTAGTGGTGGTATTAGTGTTGGCGCCAGCAATCGTGGTTACACCCGCCCCCACTGTTATAGTAGTAAGGCTACTGCTACCGGAAACCAAAGCGGGAAGACTGATATTTCCAGAACCCGCGTCCAAGGTGGTGTCGGCACCAAGCACAAGAGCGGCATAGGTCTGGTTGTCTGTGGTCGTGATCGCTGTCGCGCTGGCACCAAGCGTGGTTTTGCCAGTGACTTCTAGCGTTGTCACACTGGTGACTGCCCCATCGATAGCCGCAGCGCCTGCGATCTTCAGGGAAAAGCCGCTACCCCCAAGTGTCGAACCAGTGGTGATCGTCGTGCCGGTAAGCGTCGTGTCGTTGGTCAGCGTCACGCCTTTGGCGAAGGAGATGCCGGTGGAGGAGGTGGTGATGTTGCCACCGAGGCTGTTGAGGCCGGCGCCGTTCTGAGTGAAGCCACTGGTCACCGTCAAGTCGGCCGTGTTAGCTGTGGTGAAGAGACCTGAGTTGGTCACCGTCATCGTGGTGCCAACCGCATTCGGACCAGCGCCGTTGATGTTGAGTGCCGTACCTGTGAAGCCGAACGCACCGGTGAGATCAAGTAGACCAGTGAAGGTGGTTTCCACTGAGCCCGCCGATTGCGTGAAGCTGTTTGCTTTGAATGTGCCCGATGTAAGCACAGTTGCGGCGGAAGTAATCGTGACTGCGCCCAGACGATTTGTTACACCCACTGCGCCGGTTAAGGTGATGTCACCTGATATGCCTGCGGTTAGCGTCAGGTTCTGAGCGCCTGCAGATGTGCCATTGAGGGTGCTAGAAAAGCTGATGGTACCGGCAGCGGCGATTACCACAGCGGAAGTTAAGGTGGTTGCGCCCGTGAACGATATAGCGCCAGAAGTATTAGCAGTAAGATCTGCACCAAGTGTAATAGCGTTAGCCGTCAAGCTAATAGCATCGGCTTTAGCTGTAACTGCACCAGCAACAGTAAGGGTTTCTACAGAAGCGCCAACGGTAAAGGAAGCTGCCGCAGCCAAGTTGTTAGTTGCTAAATTAACTGCATCTGAAATGGCAACAGTTTCGGAACCACTTGAACCAAGAATGCTAATGCCGATGAACTTACCAGCTCCAGCGGTATTATTTGCAGCAGTGTAAGTAAGTAACAACAGAAGCAGCACCAGCAGCACCATTAGTAGTTTGAACAAAGCCAGAATTTGAGGCTGGTGTAAAAGCGCTATTAGTAACAGAACTGGTGTAATTAAAAGTAACGATAATCGTAGTAGTTGAAGCACTTGTAATACTAGAACTAATCGCAGTTAAAGATTCGCCGGCAGCAAGCTGAATGGTGATTAAACCAGCAGCATCGGTTGCAAAAGTTGCAGGGGTGATTCTTTCTTCAAGGCAGAGTAGTTCAAGTTTGGGAAAAGAAGAAAATCTTCTTGTTTTTCTATTTTGTGTGGTTTTAAAGAATCTGCGGAAAGAATTAAACATTTATTGAATGGTTCCTTGTGGTAGAAGTAAAAAACAATGGAAAAAATACAAAAGTAATCCGTACCAAAAAGTCTAAGAGGCAAAATACGAAAGCATTAATTTAGCACTGTTGCACTAGAAGCAATTAAACTTGTGCGGTTGTGCGGTTGCGCAGTTGCGGAGTGTCCTTAAACATGCTGTATTCCTACTGCCATAAGAATTAGGGGCGAATTAATTCTAGATAGATAACATGTAACAATATGAGTCTAGACTTATTATTTAGGTTTTCAAATAATTTTGAACATATTTCCTAAATATAGGGATTACGCAGTTTCCCATAGTTTTGGGAGTTTGGTCGGTGTCCATCTTTATCTTAATCATGCTGTCTTTTCCAACTGCCATTTAAATAAAAGAATAAGAGCGATTTAGTAACTCATACTATCAAAATCTTTTCAAACTTTTTCGATTTAACCTCTCACCTTAAGTTAGTCGGAACAGCCTCGCCAAAGTTCCCAAAACAATAAGATTATTTTAATAATTTATTTGGAACAAGTTCCAACAATAGGACTTACTAGGTTCTCCATAATTGGGCAGGCTTCGTTTTTCTTAGCCATCCTGTGTTTCCTAAATTCTACCCGCATAGGGGCACTTTAGTTCCAAATGCGTAAGTCCTAACATAATTACAATCGGATATAAGCTACAAGATTTTTACTTAGTTATTACCTACTTGCCAAAATGAGTGCTGGCGTAACAGAAACACCCAAATCATCCAAAATTTCCGTACAAGCCTCTTCTCGACATCAAATCCCCAGCGACCCCAATTCGATAAAAAGGGCGCTGGGGATTCTTGTTTGTGTCTCTAAGGCAGCCCCACCCAGCGCTGTGGGTGGGCTTTGCGACTCCGCTCGCTGGGGATTCTTGGGGCTGCTTGCGGTGGAATTAAATTAAGTGATAAGCAAAGACAATCAAAGCCCAGCGCTGTGGGTGGGCTTTGCGACTCCGTTCGTTGTAGAAACTTCACGGTGCTTGTTTATTGAAATAGAAAAAGAAGGAAGAAGAAAATAACCACTTCTTCATTTAACTTAAAATATCACTCACAACCCGGCCGTGAACATCCGTAAGACGGTAATCTCTTCCCGCATGGCGGTAGGTTAATCGTTCGTGATCCAAACCCATAAGGTGTAAAATAGTTGCATGAAAATCGTGGATATGAACCGGATTTTCAGCAGGCTTAATGCCATACTCATCGGTTTTACCATAAGTAATTCCTGGCTTCACCCCCGCACCAGCAAGCCAAGAACTAAAAGCCCAATTATGGTGCTCTCGGCCTTTGTTATCCGCAGTATTGTTAAAAGGCGTTCTGCCAAATTCGGTAGTCCAAACCACCAAAACATCATCCATTAACCCACGCATTTTTAAATCTTTCAAAAGACCTGCTATCGGAAGATCTACCTGTTTAGCAAGTCCTCCGTGATCAGCCATATTGCCGTGCGAATCCCAATTTGCACTTGAACCTGTATGGATCAATTCAACAAATCGAACGCCGCGTTCAACTAATCTGCGTGCGACTAAGCATTGCCAACCGAAGCCATCTTTTTGCCCGGGAGATAATCCATAAAGATCTAAAGTGTTTTTAGATTCGCTAGAAAGATCTAGTGCGTTAGGCATTTCAGACTGCATTCCAAACGCAGTTTCAAAAGATTTAATCCTTGCTTTAAGAACATCGTCACTCATTCGAGTGCCTAAATGCATCTTATTAAAAGCATCCAAGGCGCTTAACTCTTGAATCTGCTTTACTTTACTAGTTGCCCTAGGAATTAAATTAGTGATGGGTTCATTTCCTGGTGCAACTCGAGTACCTTGAAATTCCCCGGGCAAAAAATCTGAAGACCAAACTTGGGTACCAGCGTAGGGCATTTGCGGAGCGATAACTAAAAACGAAGGAAGATTTTTGTTCATATTTCCTAGGCCATAGCTAACCCAAGAACCAATGCTAGGTCTAGAAAAATTAAAAGAACCTGTATGCATTCCAAGTGTTGCATTGTAATGATTAGAATGACTAGTATGCATAGAACGGATCAAAGTAATATCATCAATTTGATTTCCGACATTTGGGAATAAGTCGCTAACTTCGATACCTGATTTACCCCTTGGAGAAAACGCCCAATCCGGTTTTTTAAGATAGATGTTTTCATAACCTGGCCTATTTTTAGTTTCGGGATGCTCGAAGGTAACTTTTTTGCCATGGTCTGTTATTAGTTTTGGTTTAGGATCGAAGGAATCAACATGCGAAACACCACCACTCATAAATAAAAAGATAACGGATTTAGCTTTAGCAGGATGGTGCAAAAAAGAAGTTTGGTTGTCGGATGCCATTAATTGGTCAATGATTCCAGGCATTAGAATGCTACCAAGAACCCCACTAGGCACAAAAGATCGTCGGGAAATTTTCTTCATTGTTTAATCCAAAAAAACAAATTCATTGGAGGCAAGTAAAAGGCGGGCAACCGATGCCCAATCTTTAACAGTCAGATTTTTATCAGCTTTGGGATTTAAAAGACTACGCACAATCGTTTTTTCAGATTCAGTTGGGTTGCGTTGCAATGCGATTTGAAAAAGGGTATTTACTATTTTTTCATAATCCTTATTTGCATAAGCAATGGTTGCTAATTTTTCTGCTTCTTGATGGAAAAATGAATCATTCATAAAGTAGAGGGCTTGTGTGGGAACTGTGGTTACTTGCCTTAGCGGGGTTGTAGTATTTGGATCAGCCCCATCAAACAAACCAAGAAACTGGTGCCTACTATTGCGTTTAACCATCAAATAAACACTTCGTTTATTATGATCATAATTGGCATTAAAAGGATTGTGCTGGGTAAAATTCCAAGTCGCCTCTAATGGAAAAGGATGCTTAATCCCTGGGGTATTATCAAGATCACCTGCACAAAAAAGAAGCGAATCACGAATTTCTTCAGCCTTTAACCTTCTTTTATCCATACGCCAGTAAAAATCATTCTTGGTATCTTTTTCTAAACCAATCACCGATGAAGCACTGGATTGTTGGTAGGTATCTGAAAGAACAATAAGCTTATGGATGTGTTTGATATTCCAACCAGATCGTATAAATTCAGAAGCCAGCCAATCAAGTAATTCAGGGTGAGTAGGAGTTTCGCCGCGAAGTCCAAAATCATTTAAGCTTTTAACAATACCTTTACCGAAGTAATGACTCCAAATTCTATTCACCATAACTCGAGCAGTAAGAGGGTTAGCAGAAGAAGTAATCCATAAAGCTAAATCTTCCCTGCCGCTTGCAGAAGGTTTAGAGATATCATTAGCGCCAAGGATTTCTAGCCATCTACGGGGAACTTCTTCGCCAAGTTTTTCGGGGTCGCCCCGAAGATGAAGCTTAATATTTTTCCCTGCTTTTTCAGCAACAGCATAAGCAAGTTGAGGCAAAGGGAGGCTTTGTTGCAGTTTAAGAAGCTCAATGTTTAAAGATTTTTTCTTTTCGGCAAGAAGTGTTAAAGCATTAAGTGAAGGTTGAATATTAGCATTGAAAA